>ENA-OQES01000007-OQES01000007.1-human-gut-metagenome-genome-assembly--contig:-NODE-7-length-80007-cov-15.258888_pt1 | contig 80007 bp, 71 predicted proteins | sample MGYA00242798_ERZ504641 | MGnify/ENA primary metagenome ERZ504641 (study PRJEB26092, sample SAMD00036327) | human gut metagenome | host: Homo sapiens | study: EMG produced TPA metagenomics assembly of...
TGCCCGGGACAGACTTTTGACACATGTAAAAATTGCGAAGACTGCCAGAAAATACTGACGGATTTCCAGACAGAGATTTTTAATGTTTTATGGTAAATGAGCATAATGACAGGCAGCAGAGGAAACAGGAACCATCTGGTGGGAATTTGCAGGGCACAGCAAACTGCCCCTCCCAAAATACAGATTCCCAGAAGAAGGGGAAGAAGCCATGCTGTCAGCTTAAGCGGTGTCTGCCTCAGATAGCTTTTTACAGGCAGATATGCCAGCAGTATACCGGGAATGATTACGGAAAGTTCAAGTACAGGGCAAAGTATGTCAGTCATTTCAGGACCTCCTCTGGAACAGAAATTCCATAAATGTCTGTCTGGCGTTTTTCAGCAGCTTCCGACTGACAGGGACATTGTTTCCGTTATCAAGGCGAAAGCCTGTTCCGTCAAAATCAACGGCATGCTCCAGATTGATTACAACGCCTCGATTACACCGATAGAAACGTGAGTCCATTTTCAGGGAGGTTATGAAGGAATCAAAGGACTGGCGGGTGACCAGTTCCCTTTCACCGGCAGTGTGGATGTGGATCATGTGGGAAAAATGCTCTGCGTAGATTATTTTCCGGAAGGGAATGTGAATATTACTGCCGTTTACCTTTACATCTATGTATTTCCCGGAATCCGGGATGCGGGAAAGGATTTCATCGGCCAGTGCGGAAATATCATTTTCACTGTAGGGCTTTACAAGATAGTGCAGAGCCCGGACCTGGAATCCCTCTAATGCGTGGTCGGTAGAAGTTGTTGTAAAGATTAGCAGACAGTCAGTATCTGATCTGCGAAGTTCTTTTGCTGTATCAATCCCGTTAGAACCATTCATATAAATATCCAGAAACACTACAGTGAAAGGACATTCCTTCGCTGCAGTGAGGAAAGTTTCTCCATTTTCATATTCAAATATATCTACGTGGACATTGCGCCTGGAAAATTGAGATTCCAGTCTGTTGCGAAGCAGTGTCCGTTCTTCTGAAATATCATCAACAATTGCAATTCTCATAGTAAATCTTCCTTTATTTATAAAATGATGTTAGGGTCAAAAGGCATTTTGCCCCTAACTTGATATCTACGAATTGCTTCGCTGCAAAGCAGCTCCCGCAATTTTCATAAAATTCTGCTATAAGTATATCACAAAACAATACCATAGATTTACAATTCGTGTCATTTTCTGTCGTTTCGTGACAGAATTATTGAAAAAATTTCTGACTTTTTTATAATGAGGATAACAAATGGGAGTACATCAAATGGAAGAGGAGGGATGTCGTGTATTGTATTGCCATATTAACTGATCAGGAACAGGAAGGACAGAACTGTGCGGAATATATCAGGAATTACTGTACAGAAAAGAAAGTTTTTCCATTGATTGAAATCTATCAGAATCAGGAACAGTTTTTTGGGCGGATACGAAAAACAGTACCGGCAGTGGTGTTTCTTGCATTGCCAGGTGTGTCTGGGCTGAATGCGGCAGAACATCTCCGTTCCCTGTATCCGAAATGTGGGATTATCTGGTGCAGTGATCTTGAATTTTTCGCTTCATGCGTTCAGGATGCGGATAGAATATTTTTTTATGAAACCTGTGGAAGAGCAGAAAATAAAAGAAGGACTCTCCATCTGGTTTGAACGCAGAAATGTAATATGACAAAAACACTCAGGAGGAAAACAATTATGAAGAAAAGAGCTTTAATTCTTGCAATGATCGCTTTTATAGCAGCTACAACATCTGAACCGTCAATAAATATGGTACGTGCAGAGGAAACACAGGTAGAAGAAACACAGACAGAGGAAAATGCAGGTCAGACATCAGAATTGCCTATAAAGACACTTACACCGAAGGTTATGGATGTGAATCCTTATATGGCAGCAAGTGATTCCAATATTCATCATGACTGCTATAATACAGATTCAACAGATGAGGTATTGCCTGTTGATATTTATTCTGAGATCAATGTTTCTTATGAAAAAGTTAATCCCAATGCTTCCCCGGCAGTCTTTTTTCGATTCCTATGGACATTCTGTGGTTCCGCTTCTGGGTGGCCTGGCGATCCGTGATATTAATGCAGATGAGGCACAGACCTTGGGCTATTTTTCACCAAAACAGCATGACAATGGAAGCTATCTGATACAGAGTTCATATTCTTTTGTAGATGAGAGCAATCGCATTGTGTGTCCGACGAACGATAATCGGGTACTTATGCTTAAGGCTACAGATGAGGAGGGAAATGTACTTCCGGAATTTGAGAAGGTTCTGGATATTGACATTAAAGCGGCAGCAGAGGCAGCGCTTGGAAAAACACTGGATCAGAATCTGTTATCTGTAGTTTTTGATTATGAGGGAAATCTCTGGTTTGCAACAGGAGGCTTCCGTATTTATCCCGACAGAAAACAGCAGGGAACCTTTGGCTATGTTTCACGTGCAGCTATCGATAAGATCCTGAATGGAGAAGATGTGGATCTGTCAGATGCAGTGTTTGTATATGAACTGGAACCGGGAGAGGGTGCAGAGAATGGTATTGCGGCATCTAAGGAGGGTGCGGTCATTCTGACAAATCTGAAGTGTTATCTGCTCCAGGCGGATAATGGTGTGAAAAAAGTCTGGGAAACTTCCTATAAAAGTGTGGGTGCCAAGGAAAGCAAAGAAGGCGATGAGACGACAGGTGGCGGTCTTGCATGGGGAGGTGGATGTTCCCCGTCTCTGACCAAAGATCTGGTTATGTTTACAGATAATCAGGATCCGGTAAATCTTATTGCGGTGGATATGAAAACAGGAGAACAGGTTGCGAGTATGCCTGTTATAGATGAGCTTCCGGAAGGTACACAGGTGTCTGTGGAAAATTCTGCAATTGTATATGATGATGGAGAGGGAACAGTAAGCACGATCGTATGTAACTGGTTTGGTGCAGGAAGTGCGAAGCTTGGAGAAGCAGATAATGATTCCTCAATACAAAGCTATGAGAATATTTATGATGTGGGCTGGCTGAGACAGGGCAATAAAATGATCGCGCCGGGTATAGAACGCGTGGATACAGTTAAGACGGAGGACGGATATGAGATGAAGAGTATCTGGTGCAGAAGTGATCTGTCTGACACTTCCATGATGAAGCTGTCCACTGCAACAGGATATATTTACGGATATGTTCAGGATATGGAAACTGGTATGTGGCAGTATATCATGCTTGATTTTGAGACAGGCGAGACTGTGTTTACCATGGATATTTCTGACAAACCGGGATACAACAACATGGCTATTGGTATGTATGCGGGAAACAGCGGAAATGCGCTTTATTGTCCGACTGGTTATCTGGAACTGCTGAGACTTCAGGACAGGTTTGTATATCTGCCGGAAATGCCTTACCGCAAGGTGGATCTGGATCAGGCAATGCGCAATGTGTTAAGTCAGGAGAAATTTGCGGCAGACGGCGGCCAGGGAGATGTGGAAGGATGGCTGAATACGATCACAATTGAGAACGTACATCCGAATACGACCGTTGCAATACGTATGAAAGGAATCTCCGGGGAAACAGGTTCTCTGAAGCTGTATGCATATGGTACAGATGGTACCTTGAAAGAAGTTCCGGCAGAGAAATGGCATATTCAGACAGAAGATGGTGAAACACCGGATACATTATCCGAAGACGTACTGTATGAGGTACATATGACTGTGGAAGACGGCGGCGATTTTGACCTCAGTGAAACGGAAAAAGAAATTAAGATATCTGCTGTTCTGGGTGCCTAATCAGATTTGAATATCTACATTATAGCACATTTTGATATGGAGCTTATACGTTGTAAATATAATTTGGTACACTAAATATACCAAAAGTCATAATCATCAAAGGGAGAAATCTTTGTGAAGAAAAAGTTATTAGCCGGTATTCTTACACTGGCATTGTGTTCCACCAATATACTTCCTCAGACTGTATTTGCAGAAGAATTTACTTCTGGGAATCCTGAGGAAGTGTCTGAGGAAGAAACTCCTGAAGTTTTTACCGATGAAAATCAGGAGTCAGCAGGAGAAACAGAAGAAGAATTATCTGTATTTTCAGAGGGTACATCTGAATTTGAGGATAATAATAACGAAACAAATAAGCCAAATGAAGAATCAAAGATTGTAAATGTCGATCTAACAAGCGACTCTAATATCATAGATAGTGTTTATACCATAACTTCTGGTGATACAGCTTACAGATTTACCAGTAATGGTACGGAAACTTCAAATCGAATTACGATTTCTGATACTATTACCGCGGCAAAGTCCATCTGTATTTATCTGGAAAATGTAAACATCAAGACCAGTGAAGGTCCTGCATTATTAATTCCAAAGAATCTTAACGCAGAGGTACATATATATTTAGAGGGTGAAAATGTTCTTGAAACAAGCAATCAGGATTCAGCAGCTTTGCAGAAAGAGAACACTTCTAAACTTATAATAGACAATGTTCCAAACTCTGCTGGAAGTTTGACTGCCACAGCCATGGACACTTACATTTCCACCGAGACTGGCGGAAAGTGGGTTCTGGCATGGGGCGCAGGCATTGGCGGTGGTGCTAAGCAAAAAGGCTCTAACATTACTATTAATGGAGGAATCATAACGGCATCTTCTGCAGTCGGAGCTGGCATTGGCGGCGGGAAAAATCAAATGGGTTCTAACATTTTTATCAATGGAGGAACCATAACGGCATCTTCTAGCATCGGAGCAGGCATTGGTGGCGGTGGATATAAGGGAGGCGATGGTGAGAAGATTACTATCAATGGGGGAATAATAACGGCAAAGTCCGGTAACGGAGCAGGCATTGGTGGCGGTGAGCAATGTTGTGGTTCTAAAATTACCATTGAGAATGGATTCGTAACGGCAGATTCTGCATTTGGAGCAGGCATTGGCGGCGGCGGAAATGGCTGTGGTTCTAATATTACTATCAATAAAGGAACAATAACAGCAGATTCTTCATCCGGAGCAGGCATTGGCGGCGGCTATTTGAAAAATGGTAACGATATTACTATTTCCAATAGTTTAGTATCAGCATCTTCTTTATACGGAGATGCTATTGGCGGAGGTGGTAAGAGCAGTAGCATTAGCTCTAAGATTACTATTTCCGGTGGTTCTGTAAAAGCTGCCAAATTGGGTTGCCAACCCCAAAATGATTCAAAGAAGGATGTTTACCGTTGTACTATTGAAAATCCCGAAAAGGCGAACGTAACAATCAAGACTAGAAGAGATCTAATATGGGAAGGGGAGTCTGTAAACCATTCCTCTCTCGACCCTGATGATACTAATCTGTATGTTTGGCTGCCCAAACCCGAAGACGCTTCTGAAAACAGCTATTATACGATTACACTTAAGCCAGAAACCAGTTCAGGATTTCGAACACGGAATTATTCGTTCGACACCGATACTAAAACATTTAAAACCTGGCAAGCTGTCAATGATTTCGATTTTAAGTCCCCTGAAAATACTACTTACGATGGCAAACCTAAAGAAGCCTCATTAGAGTTTAAATTTAAACCTACACCCGAAAATAACAGAACAATCTCATTGAATTATTATGAAGGTAATTACAATGATATCAATGACAGCACCCAACCACTCAATACTCTCCCTGTAAATGCAGGCACATATACCGTAAAAGCTAAGATAGCGGCAAGTGAATCCTATTTTGCACATAATGGATTAGAAAGTCCAGAATGGACATTTACTATTGAAAAAAGCCCCTGTAGCACCAGGAGCAGATTTTAATAAAACTACTATATTCGTGCCATGGTCCAGTAAAAGGATCAGCGACATTACCAGACCTTTTTCAACTGACTGGAAATGGGATACAGATGTTGATCAGGAATTGCAAGTTGAAACCCCCATTAAAGCGACCGCAATTTACAAAGGCGCCGATAAGGGAAATTACGAAAAAGAAACTATCACTTACACAATCATCAGAAACGAATGTGAACACAAAAATACCGTAGGACGCTACTACTCCTCTCCTTCCTGTACTTCAAACGGTTACAGTGGAGATACTTATTGTAACGACTGCGAAAGAACCATCTATTACGGCTCCACGATTCCTGCATACGGACACGACTATGACGCAGGTGTTATTATTACAGAACCAACTGCTGAAACTGACGGGATTGTAATTTATACCTGTAAACGATGCAAACATCAGGATACAAAAAATTTCGGCAAACTTGGTGATGGAGAGCCTTACATTGAAGGCAGTTTCCAGAAGAAAGGCTGGGATGCAGTCAATCATCTGATCAGGACTTCCAAAGAAAAAGATACCATTTCCATTACCCTGAACGGTTCCAGGACACTTCCTGATTCTGTTTTATCCGGGATAAAAGGAAAAGATATTACCCTGAATCTCGATATGGAAGATGGTTTCATCTGGAAGATTAATGGTACTTCCATTACAACAGAAACACCTGCAGATACCGATCTTTCTGTTACAAACACAGCAAAACATATCCCAGCAGCGTTATACAGCCTGATCTCCACAAACCAGAATGATTTCGGTTTCCATCTTGGAAGAAACGGAGCTTTCGATTTCCCGGCTGTGCTTTCCGTAAAGGCAGATGCCTCCTGTGCAGGACTTATGGCAAATCTGTTCTGGTATGATGCTGAGAACAAGGTTCTTCGGTGTATCCAGACCGCAACTGTAAGCGAGGCATTTGAGGACAGCATTCCATATGCTGACTTTACCCTTTCCAAAGGACAGGATTATTTCATAGCATTTGGTACAGAATCTCTCAACGGCAGAGTCATTCATACAGACGGAAGTATCACAGATGAAAACGGTGCATACCTGCGACCTGCCAACACAGAGATTTCCAGCCACTCCATTGACAGAAACAAGCTTACTGTCAAACTTGCCAAAGGATGTGCCGGTGCTCAGGGTTATGACTTCGTGATCAGCAGGAAATCAGATATGCTCCAGACCGGTAAATTCAGCAAAACAATTTCCTCAACCGGCAAGCCACAGGCATCTTTCAGATATCTGGCAAAAGGTACCTGGTATGTGGCAGCCCGAAGCTGGGTTCTGGATGCACAGGGCAATAAGGTCTATGGTTCCTGGACAAAGGTTAAAAAGATCAAGATCACAGTTGTCACACCACAGCAGCCAAAGATCAGGGATATCACTGTAAAAGGAAACACAGTGACTGTTACTTACACAAAATGTAAAAATGCCACAGGTTATGAGATTCTGCTCGGAACCAAATACAAGACCTCCGCAGGAGAGAAGTATCCGGTTAAGAAATATGTGAAACGTACAGAAGGCAAAAATACCGTAACTGTAACCTTTACAAACGTAAAGAAAGGTACCTGGTATGTGACAGTGCGATCCTGGAATAGAACCTCCAAGAACAAGTCCAGAGTTTACAGTCCATATTCCACAATGAAGAAATTTGCTGTATGATTTTTTCGTAACTGAATAAACTGATACTAAAGAAAACAAGAGGTGCTGCTAAACGGCAGTACCTCTTTTCGGTACAGAAATGATTACCGGAGTAAGCAGAATGATCATATTATCCAGGAGGGCAGATTTATGTGGGGATTTATAGTGGCATTGATTTCAGGGGCACTGATGAGCATTCAGGGTGTTTTTAATACGGAGGTGACAAAGCAGACCAGCCTCTGGGTATCAACCGGATGGGTACAGCTGTCGGCTTTTGCAGTCTGCGTTCTTGCCTGGCTTTTTACAGGACGGGAAAGTGTGGCTGCACTCTGGCAGGTGGACAATAAATATACACTTCTTGGCGGAGTGATCGGAGCGTTTATTACCATTACAGTAATCCAGAGTATGGGAGCCCTTGGACCTGCCAGGGCAGCAATGCTGATCGTTATTTCGCAGCTGGCAGTTGCTTATGTAATTGAATTATTTGGATTGTTTGGGGTAGATAAAGAACCCTTTGAATGGCGCAAAATCCTTGGATTGCTGATCGCGATTTCCGGAATTGTTATATTTAAGTGGCAAAAATAAGAGTTTACTATTGTAAAATCATTAAGATTTCGTTACAATAAGGGTGGCATTATGGACAGGGGGACTCTTACTCTGAGAAATAAGAGGAGGACCCTTATGACAAAAATAAAAAACAGGTGTTGTTATACTGTGACACTGATATTATGTGGAGCTTTGTTTCTTACAGGACTGACAGGATGTAAGAGCAGAGAGGCACAGTTTCTGATAGATGGATTGCAGGAAGCAAAGGCAGAGGTGGATGCGGAGTCATCAGAAGAGAAAACATCAGGACAGAAGTCGAAGAAAGATACAGCTGAGAAGAAAGCTGATACAGAAGACCGACAGAATGATGATGGCAGTTCTGCAGAGTCCCGGAAAAAACAGGCAGAATCAGATGGTTCAGATGCAGGTAATGGGACAGGAAGTGATTCCGGGAAACATACTTCAGATGCTGATATAGATAATGGGTCAGAAGCAGTTTCTGATAAGGAAATGCAGCAGGCGATGATCTATGTTGATGTCTGCGGAGCAGTTGCGAATCCGGGAGTTTTTCAGCTGGCAGCCGGGAGCCGGGTGTTTCAGGCGATTGAGGCGGCGGGAGGATATCTTCCCGAGGCAGCTCTAACCTGTGTAAACCGTGCAGGAGTTCTGACAGACGGACAGCAGCTCTATATTCTCACACAGGAAGAGATGGAGCGGCAGGGGCTGGATCCGGCAGAGATGTTCGGGGCATCAGATGGACAGATGAATGGAAGTGCCGGGACAGGACAGAACACGGGGATGACCGCTCAGGTTCAGCAGGATAACAGGATCAACATAAATACAGCAGATGAAGCTCAGCTTACTACGCTGACGGGGATCGGTGCAACACGTGCACAGGCGATCATTGCCTACAGAGAAGAGAACGGGCCATTTGCTGCGATAGAGGATATTATGAATGTACAGGGTATCAAAGAAGGTACTTTTGCAAAGATAAAAGATGAGATAGTAGTAGGATAAGGAGAACCGAATGAGCAGGAAAGTTTTGGTAGTAGATGATGAGAAACTGATCGTAAAAGGAATCCGTTTTAGTCTGGAACAGGATGGTATGGAGGTAGACTGCGCTTATGATGGAGAAGAGGCAGTAGAGAAAGCAAAAGATAAAAAATATGATATTATCCTTCTGGATCTGATGCTGCCGAAGATGGACGGGCTGGAAGTATGCCAGCAGATCCGCGAATTTTCCAATGTGCCGATCGTGATGCTGACAGCTAAGGGTGAGGATATGGATAAGATCCTTGGTCTTGAATATGGTGCGGATGATTATATCACCAAACCGTTCAATATCCTGGAAGTTAAGGCACGTATCAAAGCGATCATGCGCCGTGCGGGAAGCGACCACGAGGAGAAAGAAAAGGCAAAGAGCATTCAGGTGGGCGATCTTCGTATGGACTGTGAAGGCAGACGTGTATTTATTGCAGGTAAAGAGATTAATCTGACAGCAAAGGAATTTGATGTACTGGAGCTTCTGGTATTTAATCCGAATAAGGTTTACAGTCGTGAGAACCTGCTGAACATTGTATGGGGATATGAGTATCCGGGTGATGTGCGTACTGTGGATGTACATATCCGCCGTCTCCGTGAGAAGATTGAAACCAATCCAAGTGAACCGAAGTATGTACACACCAAATGGGGCGTTGGATATTATTTCCAGGCTCAATAAAAAGAACGCATGAAACAGGCAGACCACATTTTATGAAACAAAGATCATAAAATGTGGTCTGTTTTTTTGGTGCAGATAAAAAGCATTCTGCTATTTTCTGTTTTTTATTTTATCTGTAATTATGATGTATCCATGTACAAGAAGATCAGTCACAATCAGTGCTGCCACTGACAATATCAGGCATTCTTTTACCCCAAATTCGTAAAAAGCAGCAAAACCGGCAAGTGTCCAGTAAACTCCGATATGTACGGCATACATCTTTGAAATCTGTTTTGAGTAATAACACAGTTTATTATATCCGAATTTCCATTTTTCCATCATTGGCATGATACGAAATGCAGCTGCAAACACAAATATGATACTGCAGAAACTTCCGAGTACCTTTGCAAGCCCCGGGATTCTGTATTGTTCGATCATATAATTAAAGAATCCTTCAATGCCCGGATGTAGTACAATGCAGCATATAAACCATACCGCCGCAGTAATCCCACATATGATCCCGCTTTCTTTATAAAAGTTTCCTTTTTCATCTTCAGGGATTCTTCTGAGCACTTTTCCAAAAACATATCCAAGAAATACATAACTCAAATATGGGAAGAAGCAGAAGCTGGTTTCACCTTTTCCACCGAAAGTCATATCCAGGATCCAGTTAATTGCCGGATCATCAGAAACCAGCAACTTTGTAAATGGTGATATGATTCCGACTATTACAGCACTTATGACATATCCCCTTAAGCTTACATTTAATTTCCTGTAGACCGCAAGCACCAGATAGCACATACCGGCTATAAAGAATATATTTACGAATGTAAGCATGGAATAAAGATTTGCGTCATATAATTCTCTGCTGCCTGCAGCTTCAACTGTAATGGAATTTCTTATATTAAAACTGATTGTCATTACAGCTGCATAGCATAAATTGCTTAATCCCTGATAGAATAACAGCTTTATGCCGTTTTTAACCATATCTTTGGGCTGGGAATGGCGTGTGAAAGCACTTCCGAATCCCATGGTAAACAGATATAGGCAGGCACCTGTCGGCATGAAGAGCGCAAACAGAATCTTATGTACATTTGATTCGGCTGCTGCGACACCACCTATTGTCTGAAATGAATGTATAAATACTATCATGATCAACAGGAAACCCTTTACCAGATCAAGTTCCCTCTGACGTCCTGTATTCACTTCTTTTTCTTTCAAAGAAAACATACTTACCTCCTCCTTTATCCGGATATTTTCAGTGAGAACGGAACACTTATCTTTTGTCACTGATATCATATGGACAGTGTAGCACAGGCAGAATCATAGCACAATCATAATATTCCTGACATTGTACACACACCACGTACATTACTGTTTACTCCGTTCTCAGTAACGTAGCCAAAATTCATTCCAAATTGTCTGCTGCAATGGAATTTTGGCTTGTATGTCTCGGGATAGTGGTGCGTAAACAGTAACAATTATTCAGTTTGATTCAGTTTAGTTTGGTTTACATCTGAGATGGTTTAGTATTGAACAAAGCTGATAAAAATTAGACAAACAAAACAAACATCTATAGAGGAAAATGATAAAAAATTTAGAAAATTTCTATAAATGCGCTTGTGAAAATGACGAAAAAGGCATATAATTAACGTTACAATATGTAAAGAGTGCAATAAAAAAGAAAAAACAGGTATAAGGAGGGTGCGAAATGCTAGATCAGTCATTTTATCAGAAAGCGGATGAGATCATTGCTTTCTATGGTAAAAAGCCGGCATCACTGATTCCGATCATGCAGGATATTCAGGGGGTGTACAGATATCTCCCGGAAGAATTGCTTACATATGTTGCGGAGCAGATCGGTGTGACAGAAGCGAAAGCGTTCAGTGTTGCCACATTTTATGAGAATTTCTCATTTGATGCGAAAGGTAAATATGTGATCAAGGTCTGTGACGGAACAGCCTGTCATGTAAGAAAATCAATACCGGTTCTGGAGGAACTTTATAAGAAACTGGGGCTGTCAAAGACAAAGAAGACGACAGACGATATGATGTTTACTGTGGAAACAGTTTCCTGTCTTGGTGCCTGCGGACTTGCACCGACTATGATGGTCAATGAAGAGGTATATCCGAGAATGACTCCGGAGAAGGCAGATGAGCTGATTGATAAACTGAGAGGGGGCGAACAGGGATGATCCAGAATAAGGAAGTATTGGAGCAGATCAGAGAAGAAGCTGTGAAAGAACTTAATTCTTATGACTGTCGTATTCTTGTCTGTTCAGGTACCGGATGTGTGGCAACCGGTTCTCAGAAAATCTATGAGAAATTCATGGAGATTGCCAAAGATGCTCCGGGAGTTACCATTGAGTTTGGACCTCATGACAAAGATGCACATGTAGGTGTAAAGAAAACAGGATGTCAGGGTGTCTGTGAACTTGGACCACTGGTTCGTATCCAGAAGGGTGACGATGTGATCCAGTACACGAAGGTTCAGATCGAAGACTGCCAGGAGATTTTTGAGAAGAGTGTTCAGGGTAATGAGACTATCGAGAGACTGCTTTACCAGAAAGGCGGAAAAGTGAGCCGCGGACCGGAAGATATTCCGTTTATCGCGAAACAGACCCGTATTGTTCTGAAAAACTGTGGTAAGTTTGATGCAGAATCTCTGAATGAGTACATAGCAAGCGGTGGTTTTCAGGCTCTGGAGAAAGCAATGTTTGAGATGGATCCGGATCTGGTTATTGATCAGGTTGATAAATCCGGTATCCGCGGACGTGGCGGCGGCGGTTTCCCGGCAGGTAAGAAATGGATTCAGGTAGCACGTCAGGCTGATCCTGTTCATTATGTAGTTTGTAACGGTGATGAGGGTGACCCGGGAGCATTCATGGATGGTTCTGTAATGGAAGGTGATCCTTACCGTCTGATCGAAGGTATGATGCTTGCAGCTTACGCAGTAAGAGCACAGCATGGTTATATTTATGTACGTGCGGAGTATCCCCAGTCAGTAGCACGACTGAAACACGCTATCGCAGTTCTGGAAGAAGTGGGACTGTTAGGCGATGATATCCTTGGAACAGGATTCTCCTTCCATATGCATATCAATCGTGGTGCAGGTGCTTTCGTATGTGGTGAAGGTTCTGCCCTGACTGCATCTATCGAAGGAAGCAGAGGTATGCCCCGTGTAAAACCGCCACGTACGGTTGAGCAGGGACTTTGGGCGAAACCTACTGTTCTGAATAACGTAGAAACTTATGCAAATATTCCGGAGATCATTCTCAAAGGTGCAGACTGGTACAGAAGTATCGGTACAGAAGGTTCTCCTGGAACAAAGACCTTCTCACTGACAGGTTCTATTGAGAATACAGGTCTGATCGAGGTTCCGATGGGAACAACTTTAAGGGAAATTATCTTTGATATCGGCGGAGGACTGAAATCCGGTGCTGCGTTTAAGGCTGTTCAGATCGGCGGACCATCCGGTGGATGTCTGACAGAAGAACATCTGGATGTACCCCTTGATTTTGACTCTGTTAAGAAATACGGTGCGATCGTTGGTTCCGGTGGTCTGGTTGTTATGGATGAACATACCTGTATGGTAGAGGTTGCACGTTTCTTTATGGGCTTTACCCAGAGAGAATCCTGCGGTAAATGTGGTCCCTGCCGTATCGGTACCAAGCGTATGCTTGAGATCCTTGAGAGGATCGTAGACGGAAAGGGTGAAGTAGAGGATCTGGATAAACTGGAGCATCTTGGAAACTTCATCAAGGACCGTTCACTCTGCGGACTTGGAAAGAGTGCACCGCTTCCTGTACTTTCCACATTAAGGAACTTCAGAGATGAATATGTAGAGCATATCGTTGATAAAAAGTGCGCGGCTCATGTATGTAAGGCAATGCGTTCTTATGTGATTGATCCTGAGAAATGTAAAGGATGTACCAAGTGTGCGAGAAACTGCCCGGTTGGTGCTATCACAGGAAATAAGAAAGAGCCTCACAGCATTGATACCTCCAAGTGTATTAAGTGCGGAACATGTCTGGAAAATTGTGTATTCGGTGCAATTTCTGTGAATTAAGGAGGGTGAAAAGATGATTCATTTGACAATAGATGGAATTCCTGCAGAGGTAGAGAAAGGTACGACTATTCTGCAGGCTGCCAGACAGATCGGAGTGGAGATTCCTACACTCTGCTATCTGGAAGATGTATTGCCGGATGGTTCCTGTCGTTTGTGCGTGGTAGAAGTAACAAACAACGGAAGAACCAAATTTGATACGGCATGTACACTTCGCTGCTCAGAAGGTGATGAAGTACAGACAATGTCAGAGAAGGTAGTTGCATATCGTAAAGATACACTGGATCTCCTTCTTTCTGACCACCGTGTACACTGCTTCTCCTGCGAGGCAAACGGCGACTGTAAATTACAGGATTACTGTTTTGAATATGGTGTGACTGAGACAAGCTATCCCGGTGAAATGAAGGATATGCCGATAGATGATACCAATAAATTCTTTACCTATGATCCAAGCCTGTGTATTCTCTGCCATCGCTGCGTGAATACATGTAAGGAGATTGTGGGAAGAGGTGCCATCGACACTATGGATCGTGGTTTCCAGTCAGTGATTGGTGCACATTACAAACATAAATGGAACGAAGGTATCTGTGAATCCTGCGGTAACTGTGTACAGGCCTGTCCGACAGGTGCACTGACCATGAAGCGCAGAAAGAAATACCGTCCGTACCAGATTGACAAGAAGGTTCTGACGACCTGTCCTCACTGTGCAACAGGCTGCCAGTATTATCTCCTTGTAAAAGACGGAAAGATCGTAGATACAGAAGCTGTAAACGGACCATCCAACAAAGGATTGCTCTGTGTTAAGGGCCGTAGCGGATGTTTCGATTTCGTACAGTCACCGGAGCGTATTAAATATCCGCTGATCAAGAATAAAGAAACAGGTGAATTCGAACGTGCAACATGGGATGAGGCCCTGGATCTTGTTGCTTCCAAATTTATGGAGATCAGGAAACAGTACGGCTCTGATTCTCTTGCAGGTTTTGCATGCTCCAGATCACCGAATGAAGATATTTACATGGTACAGAAGATGGTTCGCTGCTGCTTCGGCACCAACAATACAGACAACTGTGCACGTGTATGTCATTCTGCATCTGTATCAGGTCTTGCGATGACTCTTGGCTCAGGTGCCATGACAAACCCAATTGAGGATATCACAAAGAATGCAGATCTGATCATGCTGGTTGGTTCCAACCCTGAGGAAGCACATCCTGTAGTCGGCATGCAGATCCGTCAGGCCATCAAGAGAGGATGCAAGCTGATCGTAGTTGATCCTCGTGATATTGGTCTGGCTAAGAAAGCAGATATCCATCTGAAACTGAAACCTGGTACAAATGTTGCTTTTGCAAACGGTATCATGAATGTGATCCTTTCTGAAGGTCTTCAGGATGACAAGTTCATTGCAGAGCGTACAGAAGGTTTCGAAGAATTAAAGGAAATCGTTAAAGATTACACACCTGAGAAGGTAGCTGAGATCTGCCACATTGATCCAGACGATCTGAGAAAAGCAGCGATCATGTATGCAAAAGCTGACCGTGCTCCGATCATCTACTGCCTTGGTGTAACTGAACATTCCACAGGTACAGAGGGCGTTATGTCCATGTCCAATATGGCAATGATGGTTGGCAAGCTTGGACGTGAAGGCTGTGGTGTTAACCCGCTTCGTGGACAGAATAACGTACAGGGTGCCTGCGATATGGGTGCTCAGCCGAACGTATATCCGGGATATCAGAAGGTTACTGATCCTGCAGTTCGTGAGAAATTCGAGAAAGCATGGGGTGTAAAACTTGATCCGAATATCGGAACTCATGCAACTGATGTATTCCCGAAGGCAATCACAGGCGAGATCAAGGGTCTGTATATTTATGGTGAGGACCCGGTAGTTACTGATCCGGACACCACACACATCATCAAAGCATTAAAGAGTCTTGATTTCTTTGTACTTCAGGAACTTTTCATGACAGAGACAGCTCAGTATGCAGATGTTATTCTTCCTGGCGTAAGCTATGCAGAGAAGGAGGGTACATTTACCAATACAGAGCGCCGCGTACAGAGAGTCCGCAAGGCTGTCACAGTGCCTGGCGAGATGAGACTGGATACAGATATTATTATTGATCTGATGAACCGTATGGGATATCCGCAGCCACATCTGACATCTGCTCAGATTATGGATGAAATTGCATCCCTGACACCGAGCTTCGCAGGTATCAGCCATGAACGTCTTGACAGTGAAGAAGTTCATGGACAGGGACTTCAGTGGCCATGTACCTCCAAGGATCATCCGGGAACACCGATCATGCATGTTGGTAAATTCTCCCGCGGTCTTGGCTGGTTCTATCCTGCAAAATATGTACCGTCAGCAGAGCTTCCGGATGAGGAATATCCAATCATCCTCATGACAGGACGTATTCTGTATCATTACACAACAAGAGCCATGACAGGAAAGACACCTGAGCTTATGGAGATCGAAGGTAAGTCATTTATCGAAATGAACATCGTAGATGCCGATAAGCTGGGTATCAAAAACGGTGATAAAGTCAGAGTTTCTTCCAGACGAGGATCCATTGAATCTACCGCTCGTGTAGGTACAAAGACCTCACCGGGTGAGAGCTGGATGCCATTCCACTTCCCGGATGGAAATGCAAACTGGCTGACCAACGCCGCACTTGACAAATACGCAAGAATTCCTGAATATAAGGTATGCGCAATTAAGATTGAGAAAGCATAAAACAATATCGGAGAAAAAGTTCCGGATCTGATATCGTAAATATTATATGGGGCTGTCGCACATGGATCTGCTGTCCTTGCGGCAGCTCCATATTCCTTTATGGAAAGGCAAAAATAATCATTCGGCAGTACATCATTCTGTGAAAGTACGGAACGGTTACAGATAATTTTTTGTGAAAAATATAGTGTTACATAATAAGGAGTACGAGGCATGCAGAGATTTCAGTCAATCCTTCAGTTTAAAAAAGTCAGTTGTAAAAACTGTTACAAATGTGTCCGGAACTGCCCGGTCAAGGCGATACGTGTTCATGATCATCAGGCCAGGATCATAGAAAGTCAGTGTATTTACTGTGAGAAGTGTATCCTTGTCTGCCCGCAGGATGCCAAGGAAGAGCAGAATATGATTCCTGCAATCTGCAATGCAATGGAGAATAAGACGCAGGTTATAGCCTCTCTTCATCCGGCATATCTGGCACGTTTTGGGGTAACCGGTATCAATGGAATAAGGGAAGCGATGAAGAAGCTGGGATTTGCAGATGCAGCGGATGCAGCAGAAGGTGCAAGCCTGATGATTTCGCAGTATAGAGCACTTTTTGCGGAACAGAAAGAGCCGGGAATAATGATCTCTTCTGCCTGTCCTGTAATCGTACAGTTTGTCAGGAAACACTATCCGCATCTTCTGGGAAATTTGGTACAGTCTGCCTCTATGATGCAGTTTCATGCCAGTTATCTGAAAAAGAAATATCCGGGAGCAGAGATTGTCTATGTAAGTCCCTGTATTTCGGCTATGTCAGAACTGAGAGACTCAGGAAATGAAGTGGATTATGTGATCACATTGGAAGAGCTGGCACAATGGATGAAAAAAGAAGGGATTTCCATAACTGAGAAAGAACCTGAGCAGATTGCCTACCGTTCCAGAGAAATCGCCATTGCGGATGGTTTAACAGACCTGCTTGGGGCTGTAAAGGGAATCCGCAGGCTTTCTGTAAGTGGGATGGAGCAGTGCAGGGAGGTTCTGGAAGAACTTCATCCGGAGGATTTTGAAAATTGCTTTCTTGAGATGTATGCATGCAGCGGCGGCTGTGTGGCAGGTCCTTCTTTCCAGATGAAGAAGGGACATTATCTGGCAGATGTTCTGGCAGTGAAGAATGCAGCCTTTGGAAAAGATTTTCACAGAGAGCAGGGAGACTATGAACTTCCGGGATTTGAACTGAGAAAGAATTTCGGTTACTGTTCTGCACAGGAACAGGAAGAGATCTCAGAGGAAGAAATCAGGGATGCTCTGGCGGAAATGGGAAAATTTTCTCCAAAGGATGAATTAAACTGCGGTGCCTGCGGGTACAACACATGCAGGGAAAAGGCAATTGCCATTATCCAGAATAAGGCTGAGGTTGCCATGTGTATTCCATATATGCGGGCAAAACAGGAAAGTTACTCCAATAAAGTCTTTAATGCCATGCCCGGACTTCTGGTAACTGTGGATTATAATCTGAAGATTATTCAGATGAATGAGGCGGCGTCCAAATTGTTCAATATGCCGAAAAAGCGGCGCCTGATCGGGAAACCGGTATCGGAGATCATGGATGATTACAGTCTGGCGAGTATACTGGCTTTTGAACGGAATCTGATGCAGGATGAGATTTATCTGGAGGATCAGAAATGTTATCTAGATCGCGTAATGACGAATGATAAAGAAAATAAAATGATTCTCTGCATTATGAAGGATATTACAAAGGAGCGGAAGCATAAAGATCAGATTCATAATGCTCAGATTGAAGCTGCGCGTATGGCAGATAAGCTGGTAGAAGAACAGCTGAAGATCGTGCAGCAGATCGCCGGACTTCTTGGAGAAACTGCTGCAGACACCAAAGTGGCAGTAGAAAAACTGGAAAAATACCATACTTCTGGAGAGTGAAGAAGAGAATGAAAAGAAATAAGCATCATGGACTGAATGTGGAATTTGACGGCTTATGCATGGATTTTGGTCATGTGAGCCTGAATAAAAAGAAAGAATTTCTCTGTGGGGACTGCTATAAGATTGAAGAAAATGATAAAGACCATGTTCTGGTGCTTTCTGACGGACTTGGGAGCGGAGTAAAGGCGAATATCCTTTCCACGCTGACTGCGACCATGCTCAGTACCATGATCATTAATCAGGTGGAACTGGATGAGGCAGTGCGTGCAGTGGCAAAAACGCTTCCTGTGTGCAGTGTGAGAAATCTGGCATATGCCACTTTTACAGTGCTGAATTTTCAGGGGAAACAGGTAAGCCTTTATCAGTTTGATAATCCGGATGCAATTCTGATCCGGGATGGCAAGCTCTTTGATTATCCGGTGGAGACAAGTATGATCGAAGAGAAGGAAATCCATAAAAGCTGTTTTGAACTGAAAGATGAGGATATGCTGATCATTATGTCCGACGGTGTCACCAATGCGGGAATGGGAAAAACTACCAACGGCGGCTGGGGAAGAGATGATGTAATGGCTTTCTGCAGGGCAAAGTACCATAAAGGGATGAGCGCACAGGAGATGGCAGGCTATCTGGCAGAGGCCAGCCTGGATCTGAATCTGAATGAAACGGATGATGATATTACAGCCATTGTTCTGCGGATGCGGCATAAACAGGTGGTAAACCTTATGATCGGCCCGCCAAGTAAGGAGGAGCATGATGAGCGATATCTGAAGTCCTTTTTCGATTCAGAGGGATATCATGTAATCTGCGGCGGAACTACTGCACAGTGTGCTGCCAGGTATCTGGATAAAGAGCTGATCTCTCTTAGTGAAACTGCCTGCGGAGACGTTCCTGCCTATTATAAGCTGGAAGGTACAGAGCTGGTGACAGAGGGATTTCTTACGATTGAGCATTTGCTTGAATATTGTGAAGAATGGATGGAGGACAGGCTGTCCTTTAACAGGCTGAAACGAAAAAAGGATGCGGCAGCATTGCTTGGTGTGATGCTGTTTGAGCAGGCAACGGATATTAATTTCTACTTCGGCGGTGCTATCAATAAGAGTAACGTGGAACTGGGAATCACAGAGAAAAGGAAAGAGCAGGCAGCAGAAGAACTTGTGGAACATCTGCAGAAAGCAGGAAAGAATGTGAATATTGCATTCTGGGCGATCTGAGAAAACAGAAAAAACAGCAGTACATGGTTTTATAAAGAGATATCAGGGTTACTGTTCACTGGTAATATCCCGCGAGGTGATTTTTTGTGAGCGAAGGTCACAGAAAACCCGAGACATACCGCGCGAATTTATGCGATTAGCATAAATTGAGTTTGCAAAGCAAACGATACTCCTTGGGCTTTGCGCAAGGAGGTTCATAATTTTTTGCATCGCGAAGCGTGTTGCTGTGAACGGAGTGAACAGTAACACATCAGGAAGGATGAGACAGAAAATGGCGAAGATATTATGTGTATGCATCAGTAAGGAACGCAAGACCTGCTCGCAGAACATTCATGAATGCGAAGCTGATCTGCAGGGACTTGTGGGAGATGTGCATTATGGAATGGGCGGAAGAAAGCAGGTCAGTCTTCTTCCTTATGAGAAGGTAAAAGAATATTTTGAACAGGCAGGAGAAGATTTCAGATATGGCAGATTTGGAGAAAATCTCCTTGTGGAAGGGATTAACTGGAACAGTATTGCGGAGGGGAACAGATTTCGTTGTGGAGATGTACTTCTGGAAGCAGTCAGGATCGGTGCGGGCGGTCCTGCATCAGATGCCTATAAGGGAGAAAAGGTATGCACGCCCATGGAACCCTGGTTTGTATTCTGTCAGATTCTGGAGGCAGGGAGGCTGAGAGAAGGAGAAATCATTCTCCAACAGAGATGAAAAATATGTAATTCTTCAGCAGTGGGCTGAATATTATGATGTTATAGCAATTTCCAAAATACTGAAGACAATCTGGTTTATCAAAAAATAAGGCTCTAATGGAGTATCTTAGTGATATTATTCTCTGAAATTGCTATAGAGTTCAAAAGGTAAAACTAATATATCCGTCAATTGACCCGGTGGTTATAAAGGTATTGAAAAGACTATAAAAATGTAATATACAAGAGGAGGAATTAGTGCGTGGAGGGAATCAGTGTAGAACAGGCAGTGGAACAGATTCTGCAGCATACGCCTGTAATAAACGAGACAGAAGAAACAGAACTGAATAAAGCAGGGGGAAGAATCCTGGCGCAGGATATGGTGGCAGGGTTTGACAATCCTCCTTTTGACCGCTCTCCGGTAGATGGCTATGCGTGTAAGGCAGAGGATCTTGCAGGTGCCGCTAAAGAGCATCCGGTGAGGCTGAAAGTCATGGAAGAGATTGATGCAGGACAGTATTCGGAAAGAGAAATCCAGCAGGGACAGGCAGTGCGCATTATGACAGGTGCTGCAATACCCAATGGCTGCAACTGCTGTATTTATCAGGAGGATACCGATTATGGCGAAGATACGGTAGAAGTTTACAGCGAACAGAAGCGATGGAGTAATTATTGCTTCGCAGGAGAGGATTTTAAAAAGGGAACTACACTTCTGAAAAAAGGAACACATATCGGATATGTGGAGGCAGCAATTCTGGCCGGAATGGGAGTGGCGAAAGTGCCGGTTTACCGTCAGCCGAGAATTGTGCTTCTGACTACAGGAGATGAGGTGGTAGAACCGGGAATTCCATTGCCGGAAGGAAAAATTTACAACAGCAATATGACAATGCTGTCTGCCAGACTGCGTGAACTGGGAATCGAATCTTTGCATATGGAAGCAGTCAAAGATGATCCGACGGTTATGTCTGAGAAATTAAAAGAAGCAGCAGAAGCGGCAGATATGATCATCACTACGGGAGGTGTATCTGTAGGCAAGAAGGATATCATGCATGAGTCCCTGAGACTGATGGGGGCAGAGCGGATTTTCTGGAGGGTAAAGATGAAACCGGGAATGCCTACATTGTTTTCTGCATATAAAAAGACTTCCGATATAACTGCAACAGATCATTGCGCTTCAGAAAGAGAGATTCCGATCATCAGTCTCTCCGGAAATCCTTTTGGTGTTGCAGTCAGCATAGAACTTTTGATCCGTCCTGCACTGGAAAAGATGATGCAGGATCCATCAATCGGTCTGAAAGAAGTAAATGGCATTATGGCTGATAATTTTGAAAAAGGAATCAAGGGCCGCCGCTTTATCCGGGCATATCTGGAAAATGGAAAATTTCATCTTCCCAATGGTCTTCACTCTAACGGAGTCCTCAGTTCCATGGCCGGCTGCAATTGCCTGATCGATACAAAAACCATGGAAAATCAGGAAAGCAGAAGCCTGAACGCAGGGGATAAAGTGAGCGCGATTTTGCTTTGAGAGGAGCAGCAAACAGGTGGAAAGAAAAAGAATATTTGCAATCAGCGGTGTAAAGAATTCAGGGAAAACAACTCTGATCTGCAGGCTTTTGGAGATTTTTAAAGACAAGGGCCTTAAAGTGGCGGTGCTGAAGCATGACGGGCATGATTTCGTGCCGGACGTACCGGGAACGGATACATACTGTCAGCTTCAGTCCGGAGCCTACGGCACAGCAGTTTTTTCAGCAGGCAAATATATGCTGGTAAAACAGCAGCCGCAGATTTCCGAAAAAGAGCTGGCAGAATTTTTTCCGGAGGCAGATCTGATCTTACTGGAAGGATTTAAATACAGTACTTATCCGAAAATTGAAATTATCCGTAAGGGAAATTCAGCAGAAAGTGTCTGCAATCCGGAAAAACTGATGGCGATCGCCACAAACCTGGATGCAGAGGAAAGAGATGCACTGTCTGTACTGGAAAATGTTCCATTCTTTGAACTGGACAATGCAGAGTGTATTGCAGAATTTATTCTGTCGGATTATTTCCGGTAAAGAGTTTCATACGGTCACGTCGCGCGGCACAGATAAGGGTAAGGTGGTATTCTTTGGCCATGGCAACTGCCTCGGCAGAAGGGGATGCCTTGCTTGCCAGAACCGGAATCCCGGCGCGGATTGCCTTGATCGCCATATCTGTAGGGATACGTCCACTGGAATAAACCACGCATTTCTTCAGGTCAATATTATGGCGCAGGGCATAACCGATGGCCTTATCCAGAGCATTATGGCGTCCGATATCTTCGCACTGGAAGAGCAGTTCTCCGTCACAGGCAAGGAAACAGCTGTGAGTTGCCCAGGTCTGGCTGTGAAGCGGGGTACCATTGGCGAAACAGTCTGCAAGGTCAAAAATCCACTGTTTTTTCCATGGGACAGGTGTAACTGGCGTCATTGGCTGATCTGTGATAAAATAATCATTAAGAACACGATTTCCGGTGCAGCAGGTCGGAGTAGGAGCAACATAATCTTCATTTTCCTCATGAGACTGCCCGGATTTATTTTTACTCAGGATAACGCGGGCACGTTTGCCGAATTCACAGATGTAGATCTGGTCAACGTCATCAGCAGAAGAGATGATTCCTTCAGTAAAAAGACGCCCCAGAACCAGTTCAGCCAGATGTTGTGGGATACAGACCAGTTTCATGGTCAGACGTTCATTTACATATACATCCATCATGTGTTCCACAAGAATGGGTTCTGTTTCCTCATGAGTTTCCCCGTCACGACCCAGAAACTCATAGGTAACATTCTCGAGCAGATTCAGGTCGTGGTATTGTTCGTTGATTTTCATAGGACAGTTCCTTTCGTCCGGTAAGGATTTTAATAATCTTGATACATTAAGTATAGACTGCGGAGTATGGAGTGTCAAACGATTATGAGAGAAAATATTGCCTGTGATTTTGACGGCGAATAACAGAAGAAAAGGTTACAAAGGTTGCGGTTCACCCGTATCCGGTAACAGGAAAATCAATTATTAGAAAGTAAAAGGCAGGTAGAGCCGATGATAGACAAATATGGAAGAGAAATAGATTATTTAAGGATTTCCCTGACAGACAGATGTAATCTGAGATGCATTTACTGTATGCCGGAAGAAGGCGTAAAATCCCTTTCTCATGCAGAAATCCTCACATACGATGAGATTCTCCGCATCTGCAGGTGCGCAGCAGATCTGGGAATCCGTAAGATTAAACTGACAGGCGGTGAGCCTCTTGTTCGTAAGGGCTGTGCAAGTCTTGCAAAACAGATCAAGGCGATCCCGGGAATTGAGAAAGTGACATTAACAACAAATGGAATCCTGCTCGCCGAGCAGCTGGATGCATTACTGGATGCAGGAATTGACGCCATTAATATCAGTCTGGATACTTTGGATTCGGAACTGTTCAAAAAAGTAGCGAGACGTGACGGACTGGAAAAGGTATTTGAGGGAATCGAAGCAGCACTTGCACATCCGGGACTTTCCCTGAAGATCAACAGCGTTCCGGTGATCAAGGAAAAAGAAAACTTCATCGGGATTGCAGGACTGGCGCAGAAATATCCAATCCATGTGCGTTTTATCGAGATGATGCCAATCGGATTTGGAAAACAGTTCCCATTCCAGGATGAAGAATCTATCAAAGCAGTACTGGAAGAAGCCTACGGTCCGATGCATGCAGTCAATGAACGCTACGGAAACGGCCCATGCCATTACTATGAAATCGCAGGATTTAAGGGAAAAATCGGATTTATCAGTGCAATGACCCACAAATTCTGCAGTCAGTGCAACCGAGTACGTCTTACATCCGAAGGATTCATGAAAGGATGCCTCCAGTATCAGAAAGGTACAGACCTGCGGGGGCTTATGCGCGGCGGATGCATGGATTCGGAACTGAAAGAAGCAATTTATCAGGTAGTCTGGAATAAACCGGTGAGCCATAATTTTTATCAAACGAAGACAGAACAGGATGAAATCAGAGGAATGTCACAGATTGGCGGGTGAGATATGTAAATAAGAAAGACACTTTTCTTCTAACATTTTGAAATTGCAGCATCTTGCGGCAAGGGAAGAATCTGGTTTGGCAATACACTTCTGGTATAATTTCATGGCTTTGTTTTGCAAAGTATTCTGAATATTGTCAATCAGAAATTTTTCTTTTTGGAGCAGATAAATATAATCGGTTTTTTTCTTTGTCACTTTTAAAAGAACGGAAACAATCAATCTGATTATATTTTAATTGCGTAAGACAATTGTCTGGAACGGGAATCATGTTATTGATATTTAATACTGCATAAAGATATCTGGTAGATTCATCCTGAAGTTTGTGGAAATCCAGACTGTTTGACATTTTCTGATGTTTGGGTTTGGCGGAAGAGATAGGAACATAGTAATGAAAATTTCCAATTGTAAGAAGAGTTCCTACATGAAGTTTTAAACGTTCCCCATATTCCACATATCCAACGTGGGAATCAAATTGTGTTAGGTAATTTATATATTTTTTAATCAACAATATACCAATTCATAAAACCTCCTGAAAGTAAAAAGTGGGTGGATTACTCCACCCATTACTGTTAATCGATTGTTTTAATTGGACAACCTAACCGCTTTTAAACGAGTGTTTTGGCTGGACACTCTAACCGCTATACAGACATTTCTGTCTGTGATTTTATTATATGTAATATGAAGAAAAAAGTCAATACTTTTATTGATGATTTATATAAACAAAAAGGAAAACTGATAATGAGAAAGAAAGAAATTTCTATGATTATTCTTGCTGGCGGTGCCAGCAGCCGCATGGGACGGGACAAATCAGATCTGACGATAGATGGGAAGACATTTCTTGAGATGCAGATAGAAAAGGGGGAAAAGCTTGGAATCAGTGATATTCTTCTGTCTGGCTATCATGGTGAAAATAGATATAAATATCCCATTATACCAGACCGCTTCCCGGGAAAAGGTCCGTTGGGAGGGCTGGAAGCCTGTTTTCGTAAAGCAAAGAATCCATATTGCCTGGTACTTGGTGTAGATGTTCCTCTGGTTCCGGCAGAGGAACTGGCTGCACTGATTCGCCAATCTCTGCATTCAGATGCAAAAGCAGTGATACTGAGCCACGGCGGGCATGAGGAACCTCTTATGGGAGTATACTGTACAGACCTGGCAGATGCCATGCTTGAAGAAATCACAGAGCGGAAAGGCGCAGTCTTTGCTTTTCTGCGGAAAAATGGATACGAATGCTACGAAAGCCAGGCTGCGGCCTGGTAGTTTTTTCAATATCAATGATTCGGAAACATATAAAGAAATAGCGAGAAATCATTTTAGATTCAATTGGAAAACTGTGATGAGAGTCGACAGAAACGTTTGATTGCTTATTACAGGAATAGCTGACAAAATGAACTGTTGATGTATTTTCAACATTAAAGAATAAGGGTGGTGATTATGGCTGAGTATAAGAATTGGTATTTGGCTGGAGGATCGGGAATGAAGGATGAGAGAAAAAAATTAAAATTAATTATATTACAATGCATAGCTGTGATAACTGCAAATTTTATTACAATCTGGTATTTCGAAGAACCTTTTTTTTCAGGGGATTTTGGTATGTTATTTTTGCATCATTTATTTTAACTTTTATATATATCATACGGAGTTTTTGCTGTTTGAGAAAGATTCGTGTATTTTGGTTTGCGGCAATACCAGTTTTTCTATTTGGAATATATCTGGCACTTTTTGTTTAATGATGGAATTAAAAAAATTAAACTTTCAGGTATATAAGGGAAAAAAGGACTGAAATTGTTCAGATGGTACAGAATAACCAGATTAAAAATAAGGAAAGATATGGAATTAATCGAACTACCAGAAGATTATGAAAAAATGTTCTTCAGGTGGAGAAGCTGTAGTCCGGCAAAATAATGGCAGTTATACAGTGGGATTCTGGTATACACAAGGCTTTTTTGAACAGTGGATTTTCTTTATTTGCCTATAGTAATGATGACAGCCGGACAGATGTGATTCAGATGGTAAAAAGAATATGGAGGAATAGAATATGAGATTAATCTGTCTGAGAAAGAAAAGGGGCTGGTATTATGTTACGGTAAAAGTCGGTGAGTAATTGAGAAAATGAAAGCGAAATATGTCTGGCGGTTCAAATTAGAATAGGAGTATAAGAAAATGAAAATCAGAATGAGAAATCCAGAATTTCCACTGTATTTTATTGTGGAATTAGGTTTTGGTATATTTTTATTTTTGGATAGTCCATATAAAGTAATTTCGTTAAAAGAAAAATGTATTATGATTTTGATATGTGTGATCGTTTGGAATATTGTATTTATGATTTCGCGAATGCGTATTATTATCATGGATAAAAATGGATGCACAGTAAAGCTGCTTTTGTGGGAAAAAACATATAAGTGGGAAGATTTAGAAATCATCCGTGAAGATTGCTGGAACAGTGGAAGACTGCATTTAAAAGGAATTGTTTTTCAAGTAGAAGAATGGGAAAAATGGAAGGTTTATTCAACTAAGAAAATTTTTCAATCATTACAATTTCTGAATTGCTTTTTTATTATATTTGATGATGAAGATGTGGAAAGAATATATGCATTGAAGAAAAGCTGGGAAAAGTTCCCGAATTTAAGAAGACTTCTGAAAATATACTTACCCAGTTGAAGGACTGGGGAGTAAAAGTTGAAAAAGGAGAAAATTTAAAAAAATGAAGAAAAACAAAAGTTTTATGATGAAATGGTTCGTATAAAAAAAGGAACAAAAGAAGAATAAATGATGAATCAGAGAACGGTTGGCATTCCCCACCGACCGTTCTTTTGTACCCATTTTTAAGCAAAAAGAGACGAAAAACCATGAAATACAGAATAATTACATTAATTGGTCTTGCCGGAAGTACTCTGGCAGTGTGTTTTGGAGGCTGGGATAAATTCCTGCAGACATTGCTTTTGTTTATGGCAATCGACTGGTTTACAGGGGGAATCCTTCTTCCGGCAGTATTTGGAAAAAGTCCGAAATCTGAAAATGGTGCACTGGAAAGCAGAGCAAGCTGGAAAGGGTTGTGCAGAAAAGGCATGACATTGTTGTATGTTCTCATTGCTGCCCGTCTGGATGCATTGATGGGAACAGAATATCTGAGAGATGCGGTATGCATTGGATTTATTGCAAATGAAGGTCTTTCTATCATAGAGAATGCGGGACTGATGGGTCTGCCTCTTCCGGAAAGCATTTGCCAGGCAATTGATGTACTGAAACGACATTCACAAAATACGATAGAAAAACAGACTTAGAAAAGATATATGATTTCAGCAGAAAGGAGCAGGTTATGAATATAAATCAGCAGTATATATCGGAAAGAAACAGTTATTCGGGACAAATACCAAGATATATTGTGATCCACAATACAGACAATTACAGCACAGACGCAGATGCCAGGGCTCATGCAATGGCACAGTATCATGGGAATTTTGATGGATATTCAGCTCATGTGTATGTGGATGATAAATCAGCATATCAGGCAATGCCATATAGCAGAGGTGCATGGCATGTAGGGGTGAACTATGGAGAAAGATTATTTGGAACAGTGAATAATCGTAATTCTGTAGGAATTGAAATGTGTGTGCAGGCCGGTTTTGATTATGATAAGGCATTTGCAAATACAGCAGAGGTGTGCAGACAGCTTATGTCGGAATTGAATATTCCGGCAGACAGAGTAGTACAGCACAGCACTATGATGTATGCGCCAAAAACTGTCCTTCCGCTATCCGTGCAAAAAATGACTGGAACCGTTTTAAAAAGCTGATTCAGGAAAAGGAAGAAGAGAATTCGCCTTCAGGTGGGAAAAAAATAACACTGACAGAAGAACTGAGAGTCATCCTTCCTGAATTATCCAGGGGATGTACGGGTACAGCTGTAAAGATGCTGCAGGTATTTTTACAGGTGCAGACAGATGGCATTTTCGGAACAGAAACAGAAAATGCGCTTCGTACATTTCAGAAAAATACGAATCAGTTAGCTGATGGAATTTGTGGCAGAAATAGTTGGATGGCGATTGCTGTACATATGAGAGAGAATACGTATGCAGGTTATTAATATTTGACAGAGTTTAATAAAATTCATTTTGTAAAGACAGTTGCTGTATAGCTTGACTGTGCCATATCTATTCGGAGAATCAAAAATGATTATATATAGTAAAAGAGTATTTGCGGTCAACTATAATTATGTCCAGGATTGACCATATATAATAAAAGAGTGATTGAGGTCAACAATAAACATAATTAGTGATGACCGTATATAATAAAAGAGCGATTGAGGTCAACGATAAACATAATTAGTGATGACCATATATAATAAAAGAGTGATTGAGGTCAACAATAAACATAATTAGTGATGACCGTATATAATAAAAGAGCGATTGAGGTCAACAATAAACGTGATTAGTGATGACCGTATATAATAAAAGAGCGATTGAGGTCAACAATAAACGTGATTAATAATGACCGTATATAATAAAAGAGCAATTGCAGTCAACAATAAACATGTTCAGAATTGACCTCATATAATAAAAGTACAATCGCAGGTCAATTAAAATTTCGATTATAGTTGACCTGAAATGAAAATCAAAAAATAAAGTCAATACAAATAGTATTTTGGGTATCTTTCGTTCATGGTAATATTTCCTGAGATATGTCTTGCGCATTGATTGCTGCAAAAAATAAATTACTTTTCGCTAAGATGTAGAAAAGCCCATTTTTCTGTGATAAGATGATAAGGATTCGATAAACAATAATTGTTTTACGAACAGACAGAAAGCATGCATCAAACTGCATGACAGAAGAGAACGGAGTTGAAAAGGTGAAAAAAAGAAAAAATTTTTTCAGAAGTCTGCGTTTTCGTATTCTGATCATCCTGATCATTCTGGGAATCGTGCCGGGGGTTATTGTAACATATACGATGCTTCATAACTATCAGAACCGGGCGGTTGCAATGCTTACAGAGACAGTGGGTGATCAGTGCGATATTTTATGTAATCTGATCATCAGGGAGAATTATCTCAATGATACAGATTCAGAGGTTGTAAACAGCAAGCTGGAACTGTTTTCCAATGTGTATAACGGACGCATCCTGCTGGCTGACAGAGATTTTAAGATAGTGAGTGATACCTTCCACACAGAGGAGGGAAAGACGCTTCTCAGTTCACTGGCTGTAGCCTGTCTGAAAGGAGAAGAGACAAGCAATTATGACGCAAGGAGTAAAGTACTGGAGCTTGCAGTTCCTGTACAGAGTCCGGATGTGCAGCAACTTCAGGGCGTGATGTTGGTAAGTGTTTCGGCTGTTGATATTGCAGAAACACTTTCAGAGATGGAACAGAGAGGCGTGATGCTGATCGGAAGTATTGTTGTTCTTTCAGTATTTCTGGCATGGCTGCTCTCTACAATACTTGTAAAACCACTTGCGAGAGTGACGAAGGCCATTGAAGACCTGACAGATGGCATGCTAGATGAAGAGATCAGTGTTCCTGACTATACGGAGACAGAGCTGATTACAGATGCATTCAACAAGATGGTCAACCGCATGAAAATTCTTGATGAATCCAGGCAGGAGTTTGTATCCAATGTGTCCCATGAACTGAAGACACCCCTGACTTCCATGAAGGTTCTGGCAGATTCTCTGGTTGGACAGCAGGGAGTCCCGGAGGAACTGTATCAGGAGTTTATGAGTGATATTACTGCTGAGATCGACAGAGAGAATAAGATCATTACAGATCTGCTCTCACTGGTAAAGATGGATAAGAAAGCTGCAGATGTGAACATTACACATATGGATATCAATCAGCTTCTTGAAGATATTCTCAAACGTCTGCGTCCAATTGCGGACAAGCGCAATATCGATCTGATCCTGGATTGCTTCCGCCCTGTGGATGCAGATGTGGATGAGGTGAAGTTTACGCTTGCCATCAGTAATCTGGTGGAGAATGGCATTAAATATAATGTGGATGATGGATGGGTGCGTGTGTCTCTGGATGCAGACCATAAATATTTCTATATAACAGTGGCGGATTCCGGTATGGGAATCCCTGAGGACAGTATAGAGAGAATCTTTGAGCGTTTCTATCGTGTGGACAAGTCCCATTCCAAGGAAATCGGGGGAACCGGTCTGGGACTGGCGATCACCAAGAGTTCTATTGCAATGCACCATGGAACAATCAAAGTATTCAGTAAAGAAGGAGAGGGAACTACATTCTCTGTGCGTATTCCTCTGTCTTATATACCGTCATAGGAGGTGCCATTGTGAAAAAGAAACTTTCAATCATTATAACAGCGTTAATACTAAGCATCCTTGCGGCCGGGTGTTCTGTGGAGATACATGAAGATCCGGGTAAGCAGGATGCCAAATATTATCTGTACGATATCAGCTCTGATGAAACTCAGCTTCAGAAGGAAAGCTACTCTCCGGAGGAGACAACTGCAGACTATATGCTTAAGGATATGATGCAGCGGATGAACAGCCAGCAGACAGATTCGCAGAACCGGGTCAGTCTGCTTCCTGAAGGAGTACAGATGAATTACAGTGTAGAAGAGGACGTGCTGGTGGTCAACTTTAACAGTCAGTACAGCAGCATGAGCCGCGCCAGGGAATTACTTGTGCGGGCAGGTGTTGTGAAGACTTTCCTTCAGGTTCCGGGGATTAATTCTGTGCGTTTTACAATAGAAAATGAAGATCTGACAGATTCCAGGGGACAGGCTGTGGGAAATATGACTGCAGATACCTTTGCCGAGTTCACAGGAACTGAACCGGATGCCTATTGCAGCAATACCTTTACGCTTTATTTTACTGATAAGAGTGGTCAGAAGCTGGTAAAAGAACAGCGTACTGTGCGGTATAAACGCAGTATCCCCAAAGAGAGGATCGTTCTGGAACAGTTAATGAAGGGACCGCTGGAAAAAGGGCATTACCCCACAATTCCGGAGAATACGGAGGTTCTGAATGTGACCATAGCAGACAGGATCTGCTATGTGGCATTTGACGGAGTATTTTCTTCCTATGCGCTGGATGTATCGGAGAAAATACCGGTATATTCTGTGGTAAATTCGCTGCTGGATGCGCTGGATGCAGACAAAGTGCAGATTACGGTCGGCGGGAAGGACAGGCTGGATACCTTTGGTAAGAAGATGGAGCTGTATCATTTTTATGAAAGAAATGATAAGCTGGTAGTCAAGGAAAAAGAGTGATATTCATAAACGAAGAGGAGGCACAAAAGTGAGGAGACGCCCTGTGTGTATCCTGTGCATGCTTCTGGTTGTTTTTCTGTGTATGACAGACTGGCTGGGATTTTCCCTGATAAGGGGGAATCCACTGCCACAGTCTGTGCAGACATGGATCAGAAAGCATCCGGAATCCACCATCTGCGGGGAGGTGGTCAGGTGCCGGGAGAATGAAGATTTTCAATCTGTATATCTTAGAAATACTTATCTTATTTACAATTCTGAAAAAGTTTCCATTGATAATATAAAGGTTTATTTAAAACAAAAAAAAGAATCATAGCGGTAACAGTGATGTTGATAAACTTCTGGCAGGAAGTCTTGTTCTGGTGTCCGGAAAACTGGAAGAGGTGCAAAGCCCCACGAATCCGGGAGAGTTTGACAGTAAAGCATACTATGGCTGCCAGAGGATCTATTATGTGATGAAGAAAGGAAAGATAAAGAAGCAGTCGCAGAGTCATTCTGTATATGGGCAGTTCCTGATCGATATGCAGCAGAAATTTGCAGGTATTCTGGAGAAGACCTGTGGAATGGAAGCTGGAGCGTTTGAAGCAATCGTGCTGGGAGATAAAACAAATCTGGATTCGGAGTTGAAAATGCGTTATCAGATGGCAGGAATTATACATATCCTGGCGATTTCGGGGCTCCATATCAGTCTTCTTGGAATGGGACTGTATAATCTGCTGCAAAAAAATCGGTCTGGGTATCTGGCCGGCAGGCCTGCTGGCGCTGGTGATCATGCTTCAGTATGGGATGATGACCGGAGGGACTGTTTCAACTATGCGGGCAGTATGTATGTTTTTACTTTCTGTAGGTGCAAAGATTGCAGGACGGATTTATGATATGCCTACAGGAATGGCGGCTGCGGCGATCCTGATCCTTATGGAAAATCCGGCGTATCTGCTTGATGGAGGTTTTCTGCTGTCTTTTGGATCGGTGATTGGGATTGGCTGTGTCTGGCCAATGGTGCAGGAGGGGATGGATGTATTAAACCGGGAAAAAACGAAGTAAGGTTAATGAGAAGGGAAAAATCAGAAATAAACTTCTGATGTCATTTCTGGCATCCGGAGTTGTGCAGCTTACAACACTTCCCATAGTGCTGTGGTTTTACGGAGAAGTGTCGGTGATGGGGATTTTTCTGAATCTGCTGGTGCTTCCTACTGTGGGAATCGTATTGGGAAGCGGAACTGCCGGTGCATTACTTGGATTAGTCACTGTCAGAGGAGCGTTTCTGGCTGTTGTTCCGGGCAGGATTATTCTGAGAGGATATGAGTTCCTGACAGTGCTGCTGGGGCGACTCTCGTTTTGTACATGGATCGGCGGAAAGCCGGAAGTGTGGCAGATCGTTGGATATTATCTGGTTCTGGCAACAGCGGTGTGGATGTACAGAGCGGGTGTGATGAAAAGTGAAAATGGTAAGATCTTTGCGTGGAAAATCCGGGCTGTATATGCAGGTATGGTATGCTTTGCAATTCTGCTGATCAGTTACAGACCGCATGAAGATTTCCGCATCGCCTGTCTGGATGTGGGACAGGGAGACGGAATTGTGGTGGAAATAGAAAACAGATGGAATATCCTGATCGACGGGGGCAGTACGAATAAGAATGAACTGGGAAAATATCAGCTGCTCCCATACTTGAAGAGCAGAGGGATTTCCAGACTGGACGGAATTTATGTTTCTCACACAGATGAAGATCATATCAGCGGGGTGCGGGAACTTCTGGAATTTGTTGAGAAAGATCTGACTTCTCTGCGCATAGAGAATCTGATCCTGCCCAAATGGAGCGATATTCAGGAGAATAAAAATTATCGGGAGCTGACAGAGCTGGCAGAGTCAGCGGGAGTCCGGGTGCTTACTATGAAAGCAGGAGATGAGATCAGATATGGAACTGTCAGACTGAAGGTTCTGTGGCCGGAGTCCACAGCATCAGGGAAGGAAGTAAATGAAGATGCAATGGTTCTGGAAATGATAAGCAAAGATTTCAAAGGGCTTTTTACCGGAGATATCGGAATGGTGACAGAAGAAAAACTGATACAGAATGGGTGTCTTGAAGATGTGGACTTCCTGAAAACTGCTCATCACGGTTCCAGATATTCTACAGGAGCAGAGTTTCTGGAAATCGTCAGACCGGAACTGGCTGTTGTTTCCTGTTCTGCAACAAACACATACGGGCATCCGTCGCCGGATACGCTGGAACGGCTGAAGAAGAGTGGAAGCAGAGTGCTGATCACCAGAGACTGTGGGGCGGTTACAATAGTCAATGGAAAATCTGTTTCTGCCTTTAACCGAATCAAGTAAGACCCCTGTGGAGATGTGAAAAGCAATAAGCAGTAGGATTTTCAAAGTGGTTACGTTCACAGTAACTCAAAGCAAACAATGTTGTCATAATTATATACAGGTGTCTTGACACCTGTATATCCGGGGAGTATAATTGCACAGACAAACGAAAATCAGGCATGATGTGAGGAAAGAAAGATGAAAGAACATTATGATGTCATTATTGTGGGAACAGGGGCAGCCGGACTGTACTGTGCACTGAACCTTCCGGAGAAAATGAAAATCCTGCTTATCACCAAGCAGGAGGCAGACCAGTCAGATTCATTCCTGGCACAGGGCGGAATCTGTATGCTGCGCGGCGAAGATGACTATGAAAATTATTTTGAAGATACCATGCGGGCAGGACATTATGAGAATAATAAACGGGCAGTAGATCTGATGATCCGCAGCTCCAATGATATTATCAGAGATCTTCTGCGTTATCATGTGGATTTTGCAAGGGATGGTCTGGGAAATCTGGCATTTACCAGAGAGGGAGCACATTCCCAGCCAAGAATTCTTTTTCATGAGGATATTACAGGAAAAGAAATCACACAGACTCTCTTAACTGCTGCAAAAATAAAAGAAAATATTGAAATTTGTGAATATATGACTATGGTAGACCTGATCTCCAAAGACAATACAGTCTGTGGAATCATTGCAATGGACCGGAATGACCAGGCATTTCCTGTTTATTCTCAGTATGTGGTTCTTGCCTGCGGCGGAATCGGCGGGCTTTTTAAAAACTCTACCAACTTTTCGCATATTGCAGGAGATGGTGTTGGAATTGCCATGAAGCACCATGTGGAAATGGAAAATCTGGACTATATCCAAATTCATCCGACAACTCTCTATTCAAAGAAACCCGGACGGCGTTTCCTGGTTTCAGAATCAGTCAGAGGAGAAGGTGCTCTTCTGTATGATAAGAACGGACAGCGTTTTACAAACGAATTACAGCCGAGAGATCTGCTGAGCCAGAAGATTTTTGCCCAGATGGAAAAGGATGGAACAGAGTTTGTATGGGAAGATATGCGCCCTCTGGGAGAAAAAACAATTCTGGAACATTTTCCTCATATTTATGAACAGTGCGTGGAAGAAGGTTTTGATCCGAGAAAAGAGCCAATCCCGGTTGTTCCGGCACAGCATTATTTTATGGGTGGTATCAAGGTAAATCTGGGAAGCAAAACTTCCATGAAGGGACTTTATGCCTGTGGAGAGACAAGCTGTAATGGTGTCCATGGAAGAAACCGTCTGGCAAGTAATTCTCTTCTGGAATCTCTGGTCTTTGCAAGAAAGGCTGCAGATGATATGATATTTGGACAGACACCGGAATATGTGCGGGCAGATGCAATTGATATGAATATGTATGAAAGCAGAGAAGAACTGCTTAATGCCTGTCACGAAACCGTATTAAAAGAGATTGAAAGGATGCAAAAAAAGTCATGAATAGTATTACAATGAAAATGCAGGCAGACAAGCTGATCCGTATGGCACTTCAGGAGGACATTACCAGTGAGGATGTTTCCACGAATGCAGTGATGCGAAGCGCGGTAAAAGGAACCGTAGATCTGATCGCAAAGGAAGACGGAATCATTGCCGGACTGGATGTATATGCGAGAGTATTCCAGATTCTGGATGAGAAAACAGAGATCAGTTTCAACTTTAAAGACGGTGAGGCAGTAAAGAAGGGCGATCTTCTTGGAACAGTAACAGGAGATATCCGGGTGCTTCTTTCCGGAGAGAGAGTTGCCCTGAATTATCTCCAGAGAATGAGTGGTATCGCTACTTATACAAAACAGGTTTCAAAGCTTCTGGAAGGAAGTAAGGTAACACTTCTGGACACCAGAAAGACAACTCCGAACTGTCGTGTTTTTGAAAAATATGCTGTACGCATAGGCGGCGGATGCAACCACAGATATAATCTTTCTGACGGAGTACTGCTTAAGGATAATCATATCGGAGCAGCCGGAAGCGTAGCGAAAGCAGTGGCCATGGCAAAAGAATATGCACCATTTGTCCGTAAGATCGAGATTGAAGTAGAGACTATGGAACAGGTAAAAGAAGCAGTAGAAGCGGGAGCAGATATCATTATGCTTGACAATATGACACCGGAAATGATGAAAGAAGCAGTAGAGCTTATAGCAGGCCGGGCACAGACAGAATGCTCCGGAAATATCACAAAGGAAAATATCGCCAAAATCCTGGAAACAGGTGTGGATTTTGTTTCCAGCGGTGCACTGACACATTCTGCTCCAATCCTTGACATTTCCATGAAGAATCTTCATGCAATATAATAATAAGGCTTTTGAGTTTGAAATCTGCGAAATATGAACAGGCAGTCATCTGTATAATAACATGGCAGCGAAGCTGTTTTGCAGGTATCAGGATTATATCGTGGAGAAAGGATGAGAAAGTATGAATACTGCTCAGAGAAGAACTGAAATTTTAAAGCTCCTTCAGCAGGCAGAAAAACCTGTGGCTGCCAGGGCGATGGCATCCCAGTTTGGAGTAAGCAGACAGGTGATCGTGCAGGATATGGCTGTGATACGTGCATCTACACCGGGAATCCTGTCAACGACCAGAGGTTATGTGCTGCAGCAGGATAAAGACATTGCATGCACCAGAGAATTTAAAGTACGTCATGGACAGGAAAAGGCAGCGGAGGAGCTGAATCTGATTGTGGACTGTGGCGGACGGGTGAAAAATATCAGCATCAGCCACAGGGTTTACGGACGTGTCACTGCAGAGATGGATATTCGTTCCAGACAGGATGTGAATGAATTTGTCCAGGCGATCAACAGCAGCCATTCCAGTGTATTAAGCAGTGCTACTTCCGGGTATCACTATCATCTGATAGAAGCATCCAGCCAGGAAAGGCTGGATCTGATCGGAGAACAGCTGAAGAAAGCAGGTTTCCTTGCACCACTTCAGCCCTGGGAAAAAGCAAAAAAAGGAATAATATAGAAGGGATTCAGAAGATGACAATAGCAGAAATTCAGCAGGAAATCCTGCGAATGAAAAAAGAACAGGATATCTGTATTCTTGCACACGCATATCAGGGTCAGGAGATTCTGGAAGTGGCAGATTATACAGGAGATTCCTATGGCCTGAGTGTACAGGCATCCAAAAGAGACTGCAGCGGTGTGATCATGTGCGGCGTTCGTTTTATGGCAGAAACCTGCAAGATTTTAAGTCCGAAAAAGAGAGTCTGGCTCGCTAACCCTGTAGCCGGATGTCCCATGGCAGAGCAGTTGGATCTGGAAGGTCTGCGTGAATTAAAAGCACAGTATCCGGATTATGCAGTTGTCGCCTATATTAATACAACCTCAGAACTGAAAACAGAATGTGACGTATGTGTTACGTCCTCATCAGCAGTTGAAATCTGCAAAAAGCTGGAGCAGGATAAGATTTTATTTATTCCGGATCCGAACCTGGGACACTACGTGGCAGAGAAGCTTCCGGAGAAAACATTTGCATTTTACAAAGGCGGATGTCCGAGACATATCGTGGTCAGCGCAAAAGATATAGAAAAAGCCCGCGCAGCACATCCAGATGCACTTTTCCTGGTACACCCGGAATGCCGTCAGGAAGTAGTAGAGCAGGCTGATTATGTAGGCTCCACTACAGGAATCATGGAATTTGCAAAGAAATCCGAACATAAAGAATTTATCATCGGAACAGAAAACAGCATTGTAGAGCATCTTCAGTTTGAATGTCCTGATAAGAAATTCTACCCGGTTGCAGTACAGCTTACATGCATGAATATGAAGGTTACCACCTTAATGGACATCTACAACTGTCTGAAAGGACAGGGCGGGGAAGAAATCCTCCTTCCGGAAAATATCATGGAAGGTGCCGGAAGATGCATTCACAGAATGGTAGAGCTGGGCGGCTGAATAATAACCTGAAAATTTCTGCTGGCTATTATGTCATGGAATTGATACAATAAAAGTAACATTACTGTTCACTCCGTTCTCAGTAACGTAACCAAAATTCATTCCAGATTGCCTGCGGCAATGGAATTTTGGCTTATATGTCTCGGAATTTTGGCATATTCATGTCAAAACATCTTGCGGGGTAGTGGTGTGTGAACAATTACAGACAAAACAGCCTCAGGAGTAGAAAATTGAAAAATATACAGGCAGACATTAAATCAGGAAATTTTAAACAGGTGTATCTTCTCTATGGAGAGGAAGCATATCTGAAACAACAGTATAAACAGAATCTGGTAAAGGCACTGAATCCGGATGGGGATACTATGAACTTCAATCACTATGAAGGCAAGGGGATTGATGTAAAACAGTTGATCGACCTCTGTGAAACCATGCCATTTTTTGCAGAGCGCAGAGTGGTTTTGCTGGAAGATACAGGTTTTTTCAAAAATAAGTGTGAAGAACTGGCAGATTATATGAAAGAGCTGCCGGACTATCTGTATCTGGTTTTTGCAGAAACGGAAGTAGACAAGAGAAACCGCATGTACAAAGCAGTAAAAGCCTACGGAAGTATTGCGGAATTTATCAGACAGGATGAAAAAAACTCTGATGCGCTGGGCAGCAGGGATCCTGGGGAAAGCCGGAAAAAAGATCACCCAGAGAGACATGGAACTTCTGCTGACCAAAACAGGAACTGACATGGGGAATCTCAGGATGGAGATGGAGAAGCTTATCAGTTATACAGAAGGCAGGGATGTGGTGACTGCAGAGGATATTGAAGAAATCTGCACCACCCAGACAACCAACAGAATTTTTGATATGGTGCGTGCAGTAACAGAGAAAAATCAGAAGCGTGCACTGGAACTTTATTATGATCTGCTGACATTGAAAGAACCGCCGATGAGGATCCTGTTTCTTCTTGCGAAGCAGTATCGCCAGCTGCTGTTGGCAAAACAGTTTGCAGCAGCAGGACTTGCGCAGACGGAGATAGGCTCAAAACTGGGAGTGCCCGGGTTTGTTGTGAAAAATATCACAACATGTGCCAGAGCCTATACTATATCAGAACTGGAACAGGCAGTAAAAGATTTTGTGGATGCAGAAGAATCGGTGAAAACAGGACGCCTGGAAGATAAGCTGAGTGTAGAATTACTGATCATTAAGTACAGCAGTAAAGTAAAATAAGAAAAACGGTAACTGCCGGATATTCTGGCAGTTACAAAAGATAATAACAAAAAAGACAGCCACATGACGGTGATGGCTGTCCTTTTTAATCATAAGCTTATAATTAAAAATTCAATCTATAATTAGTCAATGCTGTTAACAGCTTTAGCTAAACGGGCAACTTTTCTTGCGCAGTTGTTTTTGTGATAAACACCTTTGGATGTAGCTTTGCTGATTGTGGAAACAGCATCCTTTAATGCTACTTCTGCAGCTGCCTTATCTTTATTTGCTACTGCTGCTTCAACTTTCTTCATAGAAGTTTTAACTGCAGATTTGATTGCTTTGTTTCTTGCTGCTTTAGTTCTGTTTACTAAAATTCTTTTCTTAGCAGATTTAATGTTAGCCAATTCGTACACCTCCAATTTAATTCGATAAAATATTATTATACTCCTGTCATAGAAACAGACACGGGCGCTCCTATGAACATGCTTATATATATTATCTCAAATAATCTTCCTTGTCAATACATATTTCCATAAAAAAAGCTAAAAATAGATATAAAAAGCTTGTTATAAGAACGGAGCAAACAGTAACAAATATTGAATGAAGTACGGAGGGAAAAGAGATGTTGGATAATTACGGAATAAGAACAGACCTGGCGCTGGAGGCAACCGAACGGTTTACAGAGGAAAACGTAGAAGTCCGGGGAGTGGAGATCCACGAAGATTATAATGAAGAGAAAGATATCCGTACCACTGTGGTAAAGATCACCACAGAAAACGGTGCCCGGACAATGGGACGGCCCCAGGGAAGCTATATTACGATAGAAGCTCCGGGGCTTTCTGTACATGATGAGGATTATCACAGAGAAATTTCCCTGGAAATCGCCCGTCATTTACAGAATGTGATCAATCTGGAGCGTGAGCTGTCCATTCTGGTAGTAGGTCTGGGAAATTCAGCGATCACAGCCGATTCCCTGGGGCCTCATGTGGTAGAAAATCTTCATATAACGAGACATATGATAAGAGAGTATGGCCTGCAGAGTCTTGGAAAAGAAAAAATGCACCGTATCAGCGGAATTATCCCGGGAGTAATGGCACAGACAGGGATGGAGACATCTGAGATCATACAGGGAATCGTGGCAGAGACAAAGCCGGACATAGTGATTGCCATTGATGCGCTGGCAGCAAGAAGCACCAGACGCCTGAACCGTACAATTCAGATCACAGACACAGGAATCAACCCGGGTTCCGGTGTAGGCAATCACAGAGTGGGGCTTACAGAAGAAAATCTGCAGGTAAAAGTGATTGGGATCGGAGTACCCACCGTAGTAGATGCGGCAACTATCGTCCATGATTCCATGGCACACCTTCTGGAAGCTCTGGAAGAGGCAGAACAGAAAGAATTTCTGGAAGAAATGATATCTCCTCATCTTCACACCATGTTTGTAACTCCCAAAGATGTGGATGAGACAGTAAAATACCTGAGCTTCACAATCTCAGAAGGACTGAACATGGCGTTTGAGGAAATAGGCGGCTGACCGGAAAATTGTTCCATCAGTGTGAACAGGGTATAAATGGGAAAACATGGACATAGGATAAGTCAAGAGGTGATCCATGTGACAAACGTTCAGAAAGCGTTCTGCATTCTGCTTAGCATGTGCTTTTTTGCCACTCTGGCAGTATTGCCGGGGACATTTTTTACAGGAGAAAATGTGTACAGGCATCTGCCCCTGTACCGCTTTCTGGAAAAAAGAGCTCATATGAGTTCCTATGAAGATATTGAAACTTATAAAAAAATAGCAGGAGAAAACGGAAAATATCTGGGAGAGCGTGCACGGTCCGAACAATTGCTGGCAGAAAAAGGTGAATCTGAAGAATTACAGACACCAGAATCTACACCGGTACCGGAAAAAACAGCAATCCCCTCAAAAACAGTAAAATCAGCGAAAATATCAGAATCAGAACAAGCTTCAGAAAAAACAGAGAAGACACATAAGCCGGAAAAGACAACTGTGTCACCGGAAAATCCTGAACCGGACAAATCACAGAAGCCGCCAAAGTCAGCAGCGCAGAATGTCCGGAATATTCAGGACAGTACAGAAACCATTGCTGCTGCAGTTCCTCATCCAATGATCGACCTGTACCCCCGAAAAACTGGCAGATTATAATTATCTTCTGGGACAATTCTATATCGTAGATTCCAACACAGAAGCAGATGCCGTACAGATCAATGCCGAAGATTTTCTGAAACAGGACTTAAAAATCACCAAAGAAACCGATACTCCTCAGATTCTGATCTATCACAGCCATTCTCAGGAAACCTTCGCAGATTCCAGAGAAGGAGAAGAATCCGACACGATTGTAGGAGTGGGAGATTATCTGACACAGCTTCTCACAGAAAACTACGGTTATCAGGTAGTCCATCTCAAAGAGCAGTTCGACATGGCAGGAGGTGAACTGGACCGCAGCGCCGCTTACGATTATGCCCGCGATTATCTGGAACCTTATCTTCAGGAAAACCCGGATATCCAGGTGATCATAGACCTGCATCGGGACGGCATCCCCGAAGACCGCCATCTTGTAACAGAAATCAATGGAAAACCCACAGCCCAGATCCTTTTTTACAATGGACTGAGTTATACGACATCCAAAGGTTCCCTGGACTATCTGCCAAATCCCTACATACAGCAAAACCTGGCATTTTCCTTCCAGCTGGAATATCAGGCAGCCCAATACTATCCTCAATTTTACCGGGGAATTTACCTTGCAGGTTACCGCTACAATCTCCACCTCCGTCCCCGCTCCCTTCTTCTGGAAGCCGGAGCCCAGACCAACACTGTCCAGGAAGTAAAAAACGCCATGGAACCATTTGCCGACATCTTAGACAAGGTACTGCAAGGATAAATTCTATAGCAATTCCATAAAATAATGCAATCAAGACAGTTCAGCAGAGTGCGAAGGACAAGGAAGATACCTGCAGGCGTGCTGACGCACGGCAAAGATAATAATTACTAGGATGTTTCTGTGCGTCCCTGTAGATAAACAGATGACAAACCCTTGCTCCATATGCTATAATACAGAATTAGCAAACCCATCAATTACAGTATATAAGAAAGAACTCAGGAGGGAATTCCTTAATGATAGACCAGAGCAAAATCAGAAATTTCTGTATTATTGCACACATAGACCACGGCAAATCCACTCTTGCCGACCGAATCATCGAAATGACCGGCACTCTGACAGAACGTGAAATGCAGTCACAGGTACTGGACAACATGGAACTTGAAAGAGAACGTGGAATCACCATTAAATCTCAGGCAGTACGAATCGTATACAAAGCCAAAGACGGCGAAGAATACATCTTCAACCTGATCGACACCCCCGGCCATGTAGACTTCAATTACGAAGTATCCCGAAGCCTTGCAGCCTGCGACGGTGCAATCCTGGTAGTAGATGCAGCTCAGGGAATCGAAGCCCAGACACTGGCAAATGTATATCTTGCCCTTGACCATGACCTGGATGTCCTTCCGGTCATCAACAAAATCGACCTGCCAAGTGCAGAACCGGATCGTGTGGTAAATGAAATCGAAGATGTCATCGGCCTTGAAGCCCATGACGCACCAAGGATTTCTGCCAAAACAGGACTCAATGTAGAAGAAGTCCTGGAACAGATCGTAACAAAGATCCCGGCACCTCATGGTGATGTAGATGCACCATTAAAAGCCCTGATCTTTGACTCCATTTATGATGCATACAAAGGCGTTATCGTATTCTGCCGTGTCATGGATGGCCGTGTGAAAAGAGGCACCCAGATCCATATGATGGCAACTGGCTTCACCACAGAAGTTGTGGAAGTCGGATACTTTGGTGCAGGTCAGTTTATTCCATGTGAGGAACTGACAGCAGGCATGGTAGGATACATCACTGCGAGTATTAAAAACCTTGGTGACACTCGTGTAGGTGATACAGTTACAGATAAGGAAAGACCATGTGCAGAAGCACTTCCGGGCTATAAGAAAGTAAACCCTATGGTATACTGCGGATTATACCCGGCAGATGGTGCCAAATACGGTGATCTGAGAGATGCTCTTGAGAAGCTTCAGCTCAATGATGCCTCTCTGTTCTATGAACCAGAGACATCCGTAGCTCTTGGCTTTGGTTTCCGATGCGGTTTTCTGGGATTGCTCCATCTTGAAATCATTCAGGAGCGTCTGGAAAGAGAATACAACCTTGATCTTGTGACTACAGCTCCCGGTGTTATTTACAAAGTACACAAAACTAACGGTGAAGTTATCAATCTGACAAACCCCAGCAATCTGCCGGACCCGTCAGAGATTGAATACATGGAAGAACCAATGGTAAATGCCGAGATCATGGTAACAACTGAATTTATCGGTGCCATTATGGATCTTTGCCAGGAACGAAGAGGGCAGTATCTGGGAATGGATTATATGGAAGAAACACGTGCGCTTCTGAAATATAAGCTGCCGTTAAATGAGATTATCTATGATTTCTTTGATGCCCTCAAATCCCGCTCCAGAGGCTATGCTTCTCTGGATTACGAACTCTGCGGATATGAGCGCAGCGAGCTTGTGAAACTGGATATTCTGGTAAACAAAGAAGAAGTGGATGCTCTTTCCTTTATCGTACATGCAGATACAGCATATGAGAGAGGCCGTAAGATGTGCGAGAAATTAAAAGACGAGATTCCCCGCCAGCTTTTTGAGATTCCGATCCAGGCAGCTGTCGGAAGCAAGATTATTGCCAGAGAGACAGTCAGAGCCATGCGTAAGGATGTACTTGCCAAATGTTACGGCGGTGATATTTCCCGTAAGAAGAAACTTCTGGAGAAACAGAAGGAAGGTAAGAAACGTATGCGTCAGGTAGGCAATGTGGAGATTCCGCAGAAAGCATTTATGAGTGTATTGAAACTGGATGATAAATAAAGTATGAATGGTAACTATTCGGCAGCCTGCTGTCCACATAACTGTGAAGGTACTGAACAGTTATCTGTGAATAGTGCTCATCTCAACAGAAGGTTAAAATATTGAAGAAAATGATTAAGCGAAAAACAGTTATACTATGTATGTTATTGCTTGGAATTTCTGTCTCCGGATGTGGGAAAACCAGGGAGGTAGATGAAGCGTCCTCTAAAGTGATCCAGATCAGTGTTGCGCCGGAAGAGACAAGTCCCACTCCGGCACCGGATCAGGTAGCTTCCGCAGCAGTTACCACCAATGGTAATCTGACAATGGTAAATACGTATCTGGCAGAGCAGGATGCAGCAGGTATCTCATCTGCGGAAAGTTCAGACAGCCAAAGTGATGCCGACAGTACAGATAACAGTGTCGACTCAGCAGATAACAATGAGCAAGACAGCAGTACATCAGATACTGAGGAATAGAAAACAGGTCATAACAGGAGCAGATTACAATGGAGAGAAGGAATATCACAGATTCTCCCATGGAAATCTATGTCCACATTCCATTTTGCATAAAAAAATGTGATTACTGTGATTTCCTTTCCGGTCCGTCAGGTCCAAAGGAGCAGGCTGATTATGTAGATGCTCTGCTTGAAGAAATCAATGCAGCAGAAGAAGGAAAAGGAAGGAGTGTATCCTCTGTATTTATTGGAGGGGGCACTCCTTCTGTTTTGGATGAGAGATTCATAGGAGAAATTTTAAATCATATAAGACGAAAATTTCAGATTGCGGATCATGCTGAGATCACCATAGAAGTAAACCCGGGGACTGCAGACAGAAACAAACTGCAGGCATACAGAACATATGGAATCAACCGCCTGAGCATAGGTTTACAGTCGCCGGATGACAGAGAACTGAAGATCCTTGGAAGAATCCACAATTATGAGCAGTTTCTGGAGACTTACAGAAGTGCAAGAGAGGCAGGGTTCGACAATATCAATATTGATCTGATGAGTGCGATCCCGGATCAGACTTATGAAGGATGGATCCACAATCTTCGCACTGTTGCAGGACTGGATCCGGAACATATTTCCGCATACAGCCTGATCATTGAGGAGGGCACACCTTTTGCATCGCGGACGCTGAATTTGCCGGATGAAGATGCGGAGTACAATATGTATGAGGCAACAGCACAGATTCTGAGAGAATATGGCTTTGAGCAGTATGAGATTTCCAATTACGCAAAGAAAGGCAGAGAATGCAGGCATAACGTGGGCTATTGGATCCGACAGGATTATCTGGGGTTTGGCCTGGGAGCTTCCTCTCTTTATGGAAAGGAACGTTTTGTCAATACGCAGGATATGAAAAAATATCTGGAAAACAGTAGAACTCCGAAAAAAATAAGAGAAAAAGAGCCGCCCCTCACCAGAGAGGATGAGATGGCGGAGTTCATGTTTCTGGGACTTCGTATGACCAGAGGAATCTCAAAAGCTGAGTTTGAGCGGCAGTTTGGCAGTGAAATAGATGCAATATACGGGGATGTTCTGAGAAAATATAAGTCAATGGGACTGCTTTTGGAAGAAAACGGAAGGATTTTTCTGAGCAGAGAGGGAATTCATGTAAGCAATTCCGTTATGGCGGATTTTTTGCCGTAAACGCCTTGACGAACAAATGTTCCTGTATTATACTGATGCCATGAGGATTGCGGGGCAGCGAAACTGCGCACAATCCATGAATATCATAACATACGAAAAAGGTGTAACTGTCAAGGTAAGAAACAGTTATTATTTATAAATGAGAAACAGGAGGCCCACAATGGCAGCAGATACAACGAAGAAGCACTTTATCAGGATCAGAGGTGCCAATGTTAATAATCTTAAGAATTTAAGTGTGGATATTCCCAGAGACAAGTTTGTGGTATTTACAGGACTGAGTGGCTCCGGTAAATCTTCACTGGCTTTTGATACCATCTATGCAGAGGGACAGCGTCGTTATATGGAATCTCTCTCTTCCTATGCAAGACAGTTCCTGGGACAGATGGAGAAGCCGGATGTGGAGAGCATCGAAGGTCTGCCGCCGGCCATTTCCATTGATCAGAAATCTACCAACCGCAATCCCCGTTCCACAGTAGGAACAGTGACAGAAATCTATGATTATTTCCGACTTCTGTATGCCAGAGTGGGAATCCCTCATTGTCCGAAGTGCGGAAGAGAGATTAAGAAGCAGACAGTTGACCAGATGGTAGACAGTATCATGTCTTTTCCGGAGAGAACGAAGATCCAGCTTCTGGCGCCTGTTGTGCGGGGGCGCAAGGGAACTCATGCAAAGCTTCTGGAGCAGGCAAAGAGAAGCGGATATGTACGTGTGCAGATTGACGGAAACCTGTATGAGCTTTCCGAGGAGATCAGTCTGGACAAGAATATCAAGCATAATATAGAGATTGTGGTAGACCGTCTGATCGTGAAGCCCGGGATTGAGAAAAGACTCTCAGATTCCATTGAGACAGTGCTGGATCTGGCAGAGGGCCTTCTGATGGTAGATACTATGGATGGAAATATTCACAATTTCAGCCAGAGTTTCTCCTGTCCTGACTGTGGTATCAGTGTAGATGAGATCGAACCGAGAAGCTTTTCTTTCAATAATCCTTTTGGCGCCTGTCCGGACTGTCTGGGACTTGGGTATAAAATGGAATTTGATATTGATCTGATGATCCCGGATAGATCTCTGAGTATCCTGGATGGTGCCATTGTGGTCACAGGATGGCAGTCTTGCACAAATGAGGGAAGCTTTTCCAGGGCAATCCTGGATGCTCTTGCCAGAGAATATGATTTCAGCCTGGCAACACCTTTTGAGGAGTATCCGGAGAAGATACAGGACATTCTGATCAACGGAACTAATGGACATTCTGTAAAGGTTTACTATAAAGGGCAGCGCGGAGAGGGCGTTTACGATGTGGCGTTTCCGGGGCTGATCCGAAATGTGGAGCAGCGTTACAGAGAGACAGGCTCTGATGCCATGAAGCAGGAGTATGAATCTTTCATGCGCATTACTCCATGTAAAACCTGTAAAGGTCAGAGACTGAAGAAGGAATCACTGGCTGTGACTGTGGCGGATAAGAATATTTATGAGGTCACCAATCTTTCCATAGAGAAGCTGAAAGCCTTTCTGGCGGATATGCAGCTCTCCGAGCAGCAGCAGCTTATCGGCAGACAGATTCTGAAGGAAATCAGGGCAAGGGTAAGTTTCCTGTCAGATGTAGGACTGGATTATCTTTCATTGGGACGTGCGACAGGAACTCTTTCCGGCGGCGAGGCGCAGAGAATCCGTCTGGCTACCCAGATTGGTTCCGGGCTGGTAGGAGTTGCCTATATTCTGGATGAACCGAGTATCGGACTTCACCAGAGGGATAATGACAGACTTCTTGGTTCTCTGATGAAACTGCGTGATCTTGGAAACAGCCTGATCGTTGTGGAGCATGATGAAGATACCATGCGTGCCGCAGACTGTATTGTAGATATAGGTCCCGGTGCAGGGGAGCATGGCGGACAACTGGTTGCCATGGGAACTGCAGAGGATTTGATGAAGAACGAGGATTCCATCACAGGAGCTTATCTGAGCGGAAAATTAAAAATCCCGGTACCTTTGGAGAGACGGAAGCCAACCGGTTTTCTTACTGTCAAGGGGGCGGCAGAGAATAATCTCAAGAATATCGATGTGAAGATACCTCTTGGGATCATGACCTGTATCACAGGAGTTTCGGGCTCAGGTAAGAGCTCTCTGATCAATGAGATTCTTTATAAACGCCTGGCAAGAGATCTGAACCGGGCAAGAGTGATTCCGGGAAAACATAAGGATATTCTGGGAACAGACCAACTGGATAAGGTTATCAATATTGACCAGTCACCTATTGGCCGTACTCCACGTTCCAATCCTGCGACTTATACCGGGGTATTTGACCAGATCAGAGATCTTTTTGCAGCAACAGCAGATGCCAAGGCAAAAGGATATAAGAAAGGACGATTCAGTTTTAATGTAAAGGGCGGAAGATGTGAGGCATGCAGCGGTGACGGTATTATCAAAATTGAGATGCATTTCCTTCCGGACGTATATGTACCATGCGAGGTCTGCAAAGGTAAGAGATATAACAGAGAAACCCTGGAAGTAAAGTATAAGGATAAGAATATTTACGATGTGCTGAATATGACGGTGGAGGAAGCACTGACATTTTTTTGAGAATGTTCCTTCTATTAAAAGAAAGATACAGACTCTTTATGATGTAGGACTTTCCTATATCCGGCTGGGACAGCCGTCCACAGAGCTTTCCGGAGGAGAGGCACAGAGGATCAAGCTTGCCACAGAGCTGAGCAAGCGCAGCACAGGTAAGACTATCTACATTCTGGATGAGCCTACCACAGGTCTGCATTTTGCGGATGTGCATAAGCTGGTGGAGATTCTGAAACGATTATCGGAGGGCGGTAATACAGTAGTTGTGATCGAGCATAATCTGGATGTGATTAAGACCGCAGATTATATCATTGATATCGGACCGGAGGGTGGAGACAAAGGAGGTACCGTAGTTGCTCAGGGAACTCCTGAGGAGGTGGCACAGTCACCGGTTTCCTATACCGGAAAATATGTAAAGAAATATCTGAAATAATCTTGAAATCATATTGCAGGACTTTCTTTTTAAATGGAAGTTGTATATAATAGAAGAGATTATTTATAGCAATTCTCGTAAATAATATATTTTGATCCGGCTTATCAGGATGTGAAGCCCTGTTGGACTGTTTTGATCGCATTATTTTATGGAGTTGTTATAACTAAACCGGATAAGTCCCCGGTAGAGACTGTAAAAAGTAATGATCAGTTGAAGGGGATGAGGAGAACGTAAGAACAGAAAGGGGATTTCCATGCCGACAAGTGATATTGGAATTGACCTGGGAACCAGGAACAGTCTGGCTTATTCTACAGGAAAAGGGCTTGTGCTAAATGAGCCTTCGATCGTAGTTTATGATAAAAATACAGAGAAGATACGTGCGATCGGTGAAGAAGCCCGTCTGATGGAAGGGCGCATTACTTCAGATATGGAGATCATCCGTCCCATCAGACAGGGCGTGATCGTTGATTATACAGTTACAGAGAAGATGTTGAAATACTTTATATCCAGAGCAATAGGAAGAAGAGCTTTCCGCAAGCCCAGGATCAGTATCTGTGTTCCCAGTGGAATTACAGAGATTGAGAAAAAGGCAGTGGAGGAAGCAACCTATCAGGCTGGTGCCAGAGATGTCTATATGGTGGAGGAACCTATAGCTGCGGCAATCGGAGCCGGGGTGGATGTGACCAAGCCCTTTGGAAATCTGGTCGTAGACATTGGAGCCGGAACTTCGGATGTTGCGGTTATCTCTCTTGCGGGGGTTGTGGTTTCCGCTTCTGTGAAAGTTGCAGGGGACACTTTTAATCAGGCTATACTGAACTATGTGAGAAAGAATCATGGACTTTTTATCGGAGAAGATATGGCAGAGAAGATCAAAATTCAGATTGGTACGGCTATAGAGGAATCAAATCCGAGAACAATGGAAGTAAAGGGGAGAAATGTGATTACCGGTCTGCCGAAGACAGTGACACTTACCTCAGAAGAAATACGTGTGGCGTTAAAGGATGCTACAAGCCAGATTGTGGAGACTGTTCATGGAATTCTGGAAAAGACACCGCCGGAACTGGCTGCGGATATTGTAGACAGAGGAATCGTACTTACAGGCGGCGGTGCTCTTCTTCATGGGATGGATACACTGATCGAGCAGAGAACCGGAGTAAGTACACTGACTGTGCAGGATGCAATGAGCGTGGTCGCAGTGGGAACCGGTAAGTATGCAGAGGTAATGGCACGTTTTGACGGATAAAGCAGGAGGTACTGCACAGTGCAGTGCCTTTTTGCGTTGTCAGAGGCTCAAAGAAGCAGGAGGTGTGGAGAAAAGCACATGAGTGAAACTGTCACAGGATACATAGATCATGTTATTTTCAGAAATGAAAATAACGGATATACAGTTATGGTACTGAAAGGTACAAAAAAAAGAGGAAGAGCTGACCTGCGTGGGAAGTTTCCCTGCGATCACACAGGGGGCATCTATTGAAGCAACCGGAGTATATATCCATCATCCGGTATATGGCAAACAGTTTCAGATCAGTTCTTTTACAGAGAAGATGCCGGAGGATACATATGGAATAGAACGTTATCTGGGTTCGGGCGCCATCAGGGGAATCGGTGCTGCACTGGCTGCCAGGATCGTGCGGAAGTTTGGAGATGACACACTCCGTATCGTAGAAGAAGAGCCGGAGCGGCTTGCAGAGGTAAAGGGGATCAGTGAGAAAAAAGCCCGGGAGATCGCTGCGCAGGTAAGTGAGAAGGCAGAGATGCGAAAAGTAATGATCTTTCTGCAGAAATATGGGATTTCCCTGAACCTGGGCGCAAAGATTTATCAGAAATATAAGGAATCTGTCTATACGATCCTTCAGGAGAATCCTTACAGACTTGCGGAAGATATTTCCGGTGTGGGATTTAAGATTGCTGATGAGATTGCTGCCAGAGTCGGTATTCACGCAGACTCAGATTACAGAATCCGCAGCGGAATGCTGTATACTCTTCTGCAGGCTTCGGGAGAAGGACATACTTATCTTCCGAGGGAACAGTTATTTACAAGATGTGCCAGACTTCTGGGAGTAGATGAATCCTATATGGAGAAACATCTTATGGATATGGTTATTGACAGGAAGCTGGTGCTGAAAGAAAAAAGCGGAGAAACTATCGTTTATCCGGCACAGTATTATTATCTGGAACTGAACACTGCCAGGATGCTTAATGAACTGAATATTGTGTGTCCTGAGGATAAAGAGCTTGTCAGGCACAGAATTGAGCTGATCGAGAAAGAGACAGGAACTGTTCTGGATGAAATGCAGAAGAAAGCAATCACTGAAGCAGCGGATCATGGACTCTTTATTCTTACAGGAGGCCCCGGTACAGGTAAAACGACAACGATCAATGCGATCATCCGCTTTTTTGAGGGAGAAGGTGCAGAGATTCGGCTGGCTGCACCTACCGGACGTGCTGCAAAGAGAATGACAGAGACTACCGGATATGAGGCGCAGACAATTCACCGTCTGCTGGAACTGAATGGAATGCCGGAAGAAGAGAGGGACGGGCATTCAGCTAAATTCGAGAGGAATGCGCAGAATCCGCTGGAGGCAGATGTGATCATTATTGATGAAATGTCTATGGTGGATATCCATCTGATGCATTCTCTTCTTCTTGCAGTGGTAGCAGGAACCAGACTGATCCTTGTGGGGGATGAGAATCAGCTTCCGAGTGTAGGCCCGGGCAATGTGCTGAGAGATATTATCCGAAGCAGATGTTTCCATGTAGTGGAACTGACTAAGATATTCAGACAGGCATCAGAGAGTGATATTGTTGTAAATGCTCATAAGATAAATAAGGGAGAACAGGTTCAGATCAATAATAAGAGCAGAGATTTCTTTTTTCTGAAGAGATATGATGCAGATATCATTATAAGAGTAGTGATCGCGCTGATCCAGGAGAAACTGCCGCGCTATGTAGATGCCAAACCCTTTGAGATACAGGTACTGACACCTATGAGAAAGGGACTTCTGGGAGTAGAGCGGCTGAACCAGATCCTGCAGAGATACCTGAATCCGCCGGAAGACGGGAAATCCGAGAGGGCGGTTGGAGACCGGCTGTTCCGCACAGGGGACAAGGTCATGCAGATCAGAAATAATTATCAGATGGAATGGGAAATCCGGGGACGATATGGGGTTGTCATTGAGAAAGGCGTGGGAGTATTTAACGGAGACACCGGAATCCTCAGGGAAATCAATGAATTTGCTGAGACAGCAGAAGTGGAATTTGAGGATGGACGTTTTGCAATGTACTCGTTCAAACAGCTGGAGGAACTGGAACTTGCATATGCTATTACAATCCACAAGTCTCAGGGATCTGAGTATCCGGCAGTCATACTTCCATTGCTTTCCGGACCACAGATGCTTTTAAACAGGAACCTTCTTTATACCGCAGTTACCAGAGCAAGAAAATGTGTGACGGTTGTGGGAAACGAGGAGACCTTTGCAGAGATGATACGCAATGAAAAACAGCAGAAGAGATACAGTGCACTGGATGAACGGATCAGAGAACTGAGTGAGACTACAGGGGATAATAATACAGATGGTGAAGAATGATATTGCAGACTGTGATCTGATGACTGAATAATAACAGAGAAAAAATTTTATTCCGATAATATGAAAAAAACCAGAAATACAGAGGATAGCAAAACAAAGAGTAAAATAGTGGAAGGAAATGGAAATGAAACGGTTTCTGAACATGGTTGCTGATATTTTTTACCCGAGATGCTGTCCGGTCTGTCAGAAAATACTGGCAGACCAGCGAAGGATGATCTGTCCGGAATGCGAGAAAGAACTTCGCCCGATTGGTCATCCCAGATGTTATAAATGTGGAAAGCCCATAGAAACAGGGGAATACTGCAGGGACTGTCAGAAACACAGGCATGTGTATGAACAGGGAAGAGGTATTTTTGTCTATGATGGCATAATGAGAAGATCTGTTACCAGATATAAGTACTATGGATGCAGAGAATACGGTGATTTTTACGCCAGAGCAATGTATCGATATGCACAGAAAGAATTGCGGGAATGGAAGCCGGATCTGATCGTGCCGGTTCCGGTACACAGGTCGAAAGAGCGGCAGAGAGGTTTTAATCAGGCTGCATATCTGGCGGAGAAACTCGGTCATTATACCGGGATTTCCACAGATGTCAATATTGTGCAGAAAGTTTTAAAGACAAAGTCGCAGAAAAAACTGAATGCTTTGCAGAGAAGAAAAAACCTGGAAAAAGCGTTCTGCGTGACCGGAGATGTCAGGGGAAAGAATATCCTGGTGATAGATGATGTGTATACAACAGGAAGTACGATCGATGCAATGGCCGGATGCCTGAAGAGAAAAGGTGCCGGAAATGTTTATTTTCTTACGGTTTGCATAGGCAGGAGATAAGAAAAAACACTTTTCATACATAATGATATATGTTACAATTAATCTGTATGATTATATGAATGATATCAGGTTGTTGCTGAGAACAGAGTGAACAGTAATAGCGGATTATAGCAAAAGGAAAAGCATACAGTAAGGAGTAATTTATGTTAAATGAAGAGAAGATAAAAATCATGAATAAACTTGCCATGTATGAACAGGGTGAAGGAAAGAAATATCTTCCGGTCAGCAGGTACTACCGTAGTGATTATATCGGACTTGCCATGATTAAGAAATTTTTTCCTTGTTACGATTGGGTATTGCCTGATTCTGGCCGGTATCGCAGCATATTTTGCTGAATATCTGATAGATAATGTTCATAAGATGAACCTTGTTTCACTGGGCGTGGAAGTTATTCTGGGGTATGTGGCAGTGCTGGTACTGTTTTCTGTCCTGACATATATCCAATATACGGTGAAATACCACAAAGCAAAGAAAAGTGTGAAAAATTATTATGAAGAACTTACACAATTAAGTAAAATCTACGGTCGCGAAGATAAAAAATCTTCAGCCAGAGGAGTTACAGGAGGATATAAAAAATGACAGCATTACTCGAATTAAAACAGCGAATAAAGAATTTATACAGCCAGTATGAGATTTATATCCTGCCTGTCTTACGTTTCGTTCTGGCAATGGTTTATTTCATATGGATCAATACCAATATGGGATATATGAAGCAGATCGATAATATATTTATTGTTCTGATCCTTGCACTGATCTGTTCCATTCTTCCTTCAGGTGTAATGATTTTTGTAGGATTTGCCCTGATGGTCGCACATGGTTATGCACTGGGGATAGAAGTTGCAGGTTTTATGCTTGTGCTGATCCTGTTTATGGCAATTCTCTTCCTGAGATTCAGTTCAGACAATAATTTAGTACTTGTATTTACACCGCTTTCCTTTGGGTTCAGTGTTCCGACGCTTCTTCCTATCGGAAGCGGACTTTTGTGCAATGCGTTTTCTGCACTTCCTGCAGGCTGCGGAGTGATTATTTACTATTTTATCCGTTTTATACGTGTACAGCATAAACTTCTGGAAAACCCGGATGTTGCCATAGCTGACAAATTAAAACTTCTGACAGATGGAATCGTGCAGAACTGGGGAATGTGGATCACAGTGATTGCCTTTATCGCAGTGATTCTGCTGGTGAATCTGATACGTACCCGCTCTTTTGACTATGCATGGAGAATTGCCATTATTGCAGGTGGAGTTGTGTATGTTCTGATGATTATTGCAGGTGGATTTTATTTTAGACTGGATATTGATGTTGTTACGCTGATCATTTATACAGTGATCTCTGTGGTGATAGGATTACTTCTTGAATTCTTTGTATTTGGTGGTGACTATACCCGTACCGAGAGACTGGAATATGAGGATGATGAATATTATTATTATGTAAAAGCAGTGCCGAAAGCCTGTGTCACAACATCTGAAAGAAGTATAAAGAAGATTAACGGAAGTTCCGCAAAGGATGAAAGACCGGCACAGGATAACGTTGTTTCTTATGCGAATCCTATTTTTCATGGTGATGAGAAAGCAGTGACGACAGATGAGGCTGCAGCACCTGTAGAGAGAAAGAAAGATATTGACAGCGTGGATTTTGAGAAGAAACTGGAAGAATCATTAAAAAATCTGTAAAAAGCAGTTTCCGGTAACGATGAGACATACGAGCCAAAATTCCATTGCCGCAGGCAATCTGGAATGAATTTTGGCTACGTTACTGTGAACGGAGTGAACAGTAACACAAAATCCACTGAAAACATTTTCAACGATAAGGTATATAAAAATGATAAGGAAAGGAGAGCCATATGCAGGATTTTTCAGGAAATTTGATAGAAACATTATCAAGACTGGCATTTCCTAAGATTGGGATTATAGATATCATACAGATTGCACTGATCGCCTTTTTTTGTATATCAGTTCATGGTATGGATCAAATATACTCATGCATATACACTTCTGAAAGGAATACTGGTCGTTCTCCTCTTCATTCTGATCGCGTATATTTTCAGGATGAATACGATTCTGTGGATTTTTTCAAATCTGGCAAGTACACTGATCGTAGGTGTGATCGTTATTTTTCAGCCGGAGCTCAGAAAAGTTCTGGAACAGCTTGGACAAAAGCGGATCATGGCTTCACTGATACCTTTTGATGCAGGTAAAGAGGTGAAGGAAAGATTTACGGATAAAACCATCAGTGAGCTGGTCAAAGCATGTTTTGATATGGGAGAAGTTAAGACCGGAGCACTGATCGTAATTGAGCAGAATGAGCTGCTGACCGATTATATAAGAACAGGTATTAATCTGGATGCAATCCTTACCAGTCAGCTTCTGATCAATATATTTGAACATAACACACCACTTCATGACGGAGCTGTTATTGTAAGAGAGAACAGGATTGTGGCTGCAACATGCTATCTTCCACTGTCTGATAATATGGAACTGAGCAAACAGCTTGGAACGCGGCACAGGGCAGGTGTGGGGATCAGTGAGCAGACAGATTCTGTTACGATCATTGTATCAGAGGAAACCGGTCAGGTATCTGTAGCGCAGGGAGGAAAGCTGACCAGAGGTGTAAACAGTGCAAAACTCAGAGAAATCCTGGTCAGAGCGCAGAATAAGCAGGTTGTAGACAACAGCAAACTTCGCCATTTACTGAAAGGAAGAGTGAAGCATGAAGAAGCGAAAAATAACAGATAATATACCTCTGAAAATCATGTCTGTCGCAATAGCTGTTGTGCTATGGCTGATCGTTGTAAATATAGATAATCCGACAGGAACCAATTACTATACGCTCAATGATGTGGAACTGATCAACAAGGAATATGTGGAATCTTCAGATACTATCGGTAAGATGTGTATGCCGGAACAGAACCAGGATTCCATAAAAGTTGCGATCACTGCAACCAAGAAGATCAGAGACAAGATCAAAGTCACAGACATCTCTGCGGTAGCTGATCTTCAGCAGGCGGTAAGCCTGGATACAAATCCGGTTATGGTTCCTATTACCGTTACCTGTTCTGTACCGGGGGTATCTCCCAGTGATATCAAAGTTACTCCTCAGAATCTCAGTGTAAATCTTGATGAAAAAGAGACACAGGAGTTTGTGGTAAATGTCAGCAGAGGTGATACGAAACCGGGCAAAGATTATGAAGTAGGAAGTCTGACTGCCAGTCCGGAGAAAGTAAGGATTACAGGCCCGAAGACGCTGATCAATAAAATAGATAAGGTAAATGCTTCCATTGAACTGGATGGGAATACAGAGGATTTTACACAGGATGTAAACCTTACGATCATTGATAAGAATCAGGAGGTACTTACCGATTCTGAAATGAATTCATTGCGGATTGAGAATAATGCAAAAGTAACAGTGACTGCAAAATTATGGAAAATCCGTCAGGGAGTGCAGATATCTGCAGATTATGTAGGGACACCGGCTGAAGGATATCAGGTTGGGGCTGTGAGAACAGTGCCGGATACGATCAGTGTAGCAGGCAGTGCAGAAGGTCTTGAAAGTCTTGCGGATAATAATAATGTGATCACTATACCGGAAGACAGTATTGATATTTCCGGTGAATCCGAAGATGTGGAGAAAAAAATCAGTCTTACGAATCTTCTGCCGGACAATGTGAAACTTACCAGTGACTCCAGTGAAGATGTATGGGTGACTGTAAGTATTCTTCCGGCCGGAAGCAGAGAGTTTGAATTTCCGACTAAGAATATAGAGGTTAAGAATAAACCGAAAGATCTGCAGGTAACATTTGAGACTGCGCAGATAGAAGTGCGGATCAAATCAGATAACAAAGATCTGGATGATCTGAATAATGACAAAGACATTAAGGCATCTATAGATCTGGATGGCAAAAAAGAAGGAAGTTATGAAGTCCCGGTTGAGATAGTCTTGCCGGATGGTTATGAGACAGTGGAAGATGTGACTACGGAAGTAGTGATTTCATCAGGGACTGCTGTTGATGACAGTAAGGAAAACAAGGAATAAAAGAATTCTCCACTTACAGAAGGGGTAGTAACAATATAAGAGGAACAGTGAAATGGTCAGTAAAAAAGTGACAGTTAAAAATCCCACAGGTCTTCATCTGAGACCTGCGGGGATTTTGTGCAATGAGGCAATGAAATACCAGTCACAGATAACATTTGTCTACGATGGGGGCATGGCAAATGCAAAGAGTGTACTGAGTGTACTTGGTGCATGCGTAAAATGCGGAAATGAGATAGAACTTACCTGTGAAGGTGTTGATGAACAGGAAGCCCTGGATCATCTTGTTACTGCTATTGATAGCGGCCTTGGCGAGTAGAAAGCTGCTGTGCACAAACAGAGTGAACAGTAACCATAAAGTAACATGACTAAAAGAGGAGGAACTTATTGTGAAAAGAAGATTAGTTGCGGTTACATTGAGTCTTATTATGACAATGGCAACTGTCAGTGAAGCAGGTGCTGCTGCATTTACTTCACCTGATACAGCTTTGGCTGTTGCCACACAGACAGATGCAGAAGAAGTAAATGTTACAGAAGAAACTTCTGAAACAGGAACTTCTGAAACAGAAGCAGACGCTTTTTCAGATGGAGATGATGGGACAGCAGTACCATCACAGGAACAGACAGACGACGCATTTACAGCGGGAACGGATACGGCTGCTGCATTGCCGGACGAGACGCCGTCAACAGCAGATGCTACGGATGCCGTTGGAGCCGCTGTAGTGAAAGCTGAGGACTGGGTAAGCACAGAGAATGGCTTTAAACTGCGCAAACCTGCAAAAAATCAGGATACAGCAAATACAGATGATCAGAAAGCAGCAACAGCAGCACTACCCGATGAGGAGATGCCGTCTGAGACTGACGGATTCTCAGGAGATCAGACAGAATCATCTGAAACAGCAGTGGCTGAAACAGATACAACAGCTGTGACAGCAGAGGTTACAGCAATGGAAACACCAGCAGCAACGGATACAGTGTCTGTAACAAATGAAGAATTTTATACAGCGGCAGACGGAATTGTAAAGATCAGCACAGAGTATAAAGGGGAAACCCATACAGGATATTATCTGTTTGATGAAGAGGGAATCCTTGTAACCGGACAGGCTGAGGTAAAAGAAAAATCTTCAGCTGATGAAGAACCGACATCAGATGCAGCTCAGTCAGCAGGAGAAGATGCCGCAGGGGAAGAAACAGAAGCCCAGGCAAATCAGTCCTATTTTACAACTGCAGATGAGGCTGTTGTTTATACCGGATGTGAAGGAGAAGCGATAACTCCATATACATCTACAGTAGGCCAGCAGGAGAAGAGTGTATGGAAATGGACAGGAACATATTTCCAGTACTACGATGAGAATGGTAATCTGGAGACAATTGCACAGCTTGAAGCGAAAGCAAAAGCAGCAGGTACATATACCGGATATTTCAAGATCAATGAGGATTATTACTGCCTTGATCCTGAAGGTAAGCCACAGACAGGAGAGATCACCCTCACAGTTAACGGCGAATCAAACCTGTATTATTTTGATCCTGCAAGCAGCGACATTCCCGGAAAAATGTTCCACAATGGATGGCTTCGTTCAGATACCACTAAGGGAGAGCGCTGGCTGTATTTTAAAAAGGGAAATGTTCCGGCAGACATCGGTAAATATTATAAGCGTGGCGTAGTTGCCACAGCTATCCCGGAGAAAGGAACCGGAGCTTACTTGCTGGATGCCAATGGATATGTTCTGAAATCAGTGATGAAGAAGGCTCAGAATGGTGCATATTACTGTACCGACAGTAACGGCCAGATTTATAGAAATAAACTTGTAAAATACGGCAATTTCAGATATTATTTTGGTTCAAACGGAAAGCGGGCAACCTGGACAAAGAGATGGGCAAAAGCAGGCGATCATTACTATTACTTTGGAAGTACTCCGGGTCGTGTTGTTGAGAAACATGGCTGGCAGAAACTTGTCAGCACCAGTGGCAAATTCCTTGGCTGGCTGTATTTTGATTCCAATGGAAATCATTATACGGATAAGTGGACTTCCGCAGGTTATTATTTTAAACCATCAGGAAAGCTTGCAAGCGGTTTGACAGAAATCGATGGAAAGAAATATATATTTGAATCATCTACATCCACAGAACATAAAGGTAAAGTATATAAGAGCACAATGGTGCGCTATAAAAAGAAATGGTATATCGCATCCTCTAAGGGAAGTCTGTATAAGAGTGGATGGAGAAAATACAGCGGCAATTACTATTATCTTAAAGAATGTGTGGTTCAGACAAATCAGTTTATGAAAAAGAATGGAGTAAACGGTTATCTGGATGCAAACGGTAAATATACAAGAGGATGGGTAATTGTAAGTAATGCTAAAAATCTGGTGAGATATATTGATCCGTCAGGAAACGGATTTGCAAGAAATAAGAGTATGAGAGTTAATGGAATTCTGTATTACTTTGACAGTAACGGATACCGTATCACTGATCTGACAAACAGATACAGAGGACCGTATTCTGTTCAGGTGGACAGAGTAAACGGAGTTATGACTGTTTATGCTGATTCAGCCAGAACAATTCCTGTTAAGACGATCAGAGTATCTGTAGGTTTAGCGGGAACACCAACTCCGACCGGTAACTTTACACTGAGCAGAAGCCTGAGGTGGCAGCCTCTTATGGGACCATCCTGGGGACAGTATGGAACCCATGTAGACCGTGCCGGACAGGGAGGAATCTTTGTTCATTCTGTAGCCTGCGGTCAGGCAAACTCATATAATCTTCCGGCAGGAGAGTACAATAAGCTTGGATCTCCCGCATCACATGGATGTATCAGAACCTGTGTGGCAGATGCGAAGTGGGTTTATGAGAACTGTAATGGCGCATCCATCAGTATTATTGACGGTCAATATAAAGCAGATGATGCAATGAAAGGACCTCTTGGAAAGAAAGCACTGACTCCGTTAAGGGGAGCTGCTAATTTCGATCCTACAGATCCTGCTGTCTGATCCGGATGTTTCTGCCAGGATAAACAGAATTGCTATAGAAACGAAATATGCAAAACGGCTGCACAGAGCAAGAAATGTGCAGCCGTTTTTGGGTATATATCAGGGATTATCTTGCGAAAATGTAATATAGTGTGTATAATATGTTAATAGTATTGTAATAAAATAGACGCTTGTTAGAAGACAGGAGTAGAAAGATGAAAAGAGATTTTTTTAAAATCAGAAAAAGGATCATTGTTGGTTGTCTGGCAACTGTGATAGCTGTAGCGCAGCCTGTAAGCTCTGTTTTTGCAAATCCGCATTATGACAGACGTGATACAGTGGCTGAGGAGGAATTTATTTATTCTGCAAGAACTTCCGGTACAGAGTCATCAAGCAAAAAAAGTGAACCCCAAAGCATGGAAAAAGATCAACGGTGTCTGCTATAACGGAAGTGGTGAAATCATTCCGGGTGCGATAACCAGAGGCATGGATGTCTCTGAATGGCAGGGCAATATTGACTGGAAACAGGTGAAGAAGTCTGACATAGATTTTGCGTTTGTCCGGATCTCCTATGGCCTGACTCACGAAGATTATACCTATGATGAGAATATGACAAATGCAGAACTTGCCGGAGTACCCACGGGCACCTATGTGTACAGTACAGCCTTATCGACAACTACCGCATTAAAGGAAGCACAGCTTGCCATCAGCAAAATGCAGGGTTACAAGGTTTCCTATCCGGTCGTATATGATCTGGAGTATGCAAAAGCAAGTAAGCTTTCTGCAAAAACAGTCTCAGAGATGGCACTGACCTTCTGCAATGAAGTGCGCAGGGCCGGATATTATCCAATGGTTTACTGCAATACCAACTGGTATGATAATTACATAGACTGGTCCTTATTATCAGGAGTGGATGTATGGATCGCAAGATATGGGGACACGATTCAGGCACCTGATAAGGAACGGTACAATTATACAATATGGCAGTCCACAGACGGTAACCGGGAAAGCGGACTGAACAGTACCAGCGGACTGGTAGCAGGAATTCCTGCAGGCAATGATGTTGATATGGATTTTGGCTATGTGGATTATACAAAGAAAATTACGCCGAGATGGAAATCTCTGGATTCCTATGTTCCGGCAATGAAACCCGATACAGGCAGCAACGATGGAAGCCAGGAACAGACAGGACTTCATCAGGAAAATGGAAAATACTATTATGTCAATGAAAATGGCGAACGTGTGTCAGATCAGTGGGTAACTGTAAATGGAAAGACCTATTATATCAGTTCTGATGGTTATGCTCTGATGGGAATGAAGAAAGTAGACGGGAAATGTTACTGGTTTCATACAAAGTCCGGATATATGTTTAAAAACCGCCGCGTGACCAGATCTACCGGCGATATCTACTATTTTGGAAGCGACGGTGTACGCTGCGAGAATGGAATGTACAAAATCAGGGAAAAAAGTGGGGAACACACCTATTATTTCCAGAAAAACGGAAAAGCGTATAAGGGATGGCTGACACTGAATGGTAAAAAATACTATTTTTACAAAGGCAGTTCCGCACTTTCCGGTACGCGTGCCGAGAACATTACACTGACCAGTTCCAACAGGATTGTATCTGTGTTTGATGGAAATGGAGTGTGTACCAGACAATATAAAAAGCGGTAAAAATATTGAAACATATAAAAAGATCCTGCAGCTGTGGCACTGATGGAAATTCTGCAACAGCTTCGGGATCTTTTTATGAAATTGCCGTAATTAAAGTGTATAGATCAGGATACCTGCAATGATGATCAGGTTTCCCATGATTTTTCCTTCCGTGATCTTTTCCTTCAGAATGAAATGAGAGAGAAGCAGGACAAACACATAGGCGGCAGTATCAATGACAGGACCATAGCGCATATCTACTTTTGTATAACACCATGTATTGAGGAGGAGGATCAGCATATATATGGTGTATGAGAGAATCACCCGGAAATTGAGATATTCCCTGATTCGGTTTTCGTATCTGATATTTGCGCTCTGTTTCAGAAGTATCTGTGAAACAGCGGAAAAAAATGTTCCGCTCAACATGATTCAAAAAAAATGTTCTATTCATATCTCTGCACCGTCCATACTCCAAATAAAACCACCAGAATACCTATGATATTCTGAATGGAAAGATTTTCATGAAAGATCAGCACTGCCCATATCTGCGACCACAGAAGATAAACACTTTTATTGGCATAGGCAGTAGACAAAGAGAATTTCTTGATGACCTGCTGCCAGGTGATGGCGTAGATTCCGCAGTTGGCTACCATCAGGAACAGGAACAGGTAAAACAGAGGACTGCTGAGACCATGTTTATTATACTGAACAGATGCAGCTTTGGAAAAAAACACTTGTCAGTGAAAACAGCAGGATATTCAGATGAAGTTGTATGTAGTCTTTGAGTTTTGACATAATACCTCCGGGCGATAATGGTATTTTACGGATTTCGTCCAATAGAGTGTGTCTGAAAAAGTCATTCCCGCAATCTGCACGCCACACTTTGCGGGATATTTCACCCGAATTCAGTTGCCGTAGCCCGCTACGGCGCCCTCATCCGGGCAAAATATACCACAAATTGTGACGCACATCTTGCAGAAAGCCTTTTTCAGACACGCTCTAGCCTGAAAGCTGTCGGACAGTAACTATTTTACATAAAAAAGCAGGGAAGTCAAGGTTTGTGCAGCAGGAATCTTGAAAAGAAATGTTGAAAATGATATGATAAAAATGATTGCAAAAAGATGAAAAGAGAAAGGAAAAGCATATGAGCTTATATTCAGTGGTTGTTCCTGTATATAATTCTGAACATACACTGGGAGAACTATATACCCGTTTGGAGAAAGTATTCCGGGAAACTCTTAAAGAAGACTTTGAACTGATCCTGGTAGATGACGGATCAAAGGACAGATCTTATGAGATCATGACAGAACTCAGAGAAAAGGATCACAGGGTACGGATCATACAGATGGCCCGTAACTTCGGACAGCATCCGGCACTTCTGTGCGGATTTGCACATGTAAAAGGAGAGTTTGTGGTAACAATGGATGATGACCTTCAGCATCAGCCGGAGGAACTTCCGAAGATGGTCAGAACCATGCAGGAGAGACCGGATGTGGATGTTATCATTGCAAGCTATGAAGGAAGAAAGCATGGTCCGATACGCAAACTGGGAACGAAATTTTCTGTATGGGCAACTTCAAAGATGCTGGGAAAAGATCCGGATCTTCAGATCACCAGTTACAGGCTGATCCGCAGATTCCTTGTGGATGCCATGGTAAAAACAAATACATATCTTCCACAGATTGGAAACCTTCTGATCAGGAGTTCTAACCGTATTATTAATGTTCCGGTTCAGCATGCAGACAGAGCTTACGGAAAAAGCGGTTATTCCTTTAAGAGACTGCTGAAAGATCTGATTTATGATATCACGACACATACTGCATTTCCCCTTCTGCTGGTGAGAAATATCGGAATTGTCAGTTTCCTGATAAGTGTAATTCTGTCGGTCTGTTATCTGGTAAGATATTTTACACTGGGCATATCTGTGCAGGGCTGGACTTCGTTGATGCTGGTTATGCTGGCGTTTTTTTGGACTGATTTTGTTATCAATCGGAATTATGGGAATCTATTTAATGAACATTCTTAATGAGGCAAAAAAAATGCCCCATTATGTAATACGTCGGGAGGATACGGACGAATAATGAAGGAAATTGGCGGATATTTTCAGCTGGAAGAGATGCCGGGAGAGGAATATTATCCTGACCTGTACAGGGTCAATCTTGGAAGAACCGCACTGCTGTGGCTTTTGAAGAGCCGCAGGTGCAGGAAAATCCTATTACCGTATTTTCTGTGTGAATCAGTGGTGCATACCTGTCAGGAAAATCAGATAGAGACAGAATTTTATCATCTGAATGAGAAACTGGAAGTTCTGTATCCGAAAGAACAGCTTCCGGAAGGGGAATATCTTTATCTGGTTAATTACTATGGTCAGCTGTCTGATTCCTGGATATCAGAGTATAAAAAGATTTACGGAAACATCATAGTGGACCATACCCATGCATTTTTTCAGAAACCATTAAAAGGGATAGATACACTGTATTCCTGCAGAAAATTCTGGGGTGTCAGCGATGGCGCATATCTGTCAACAGATGCCAGCCTGACAGAAAATAAGACTGTCGATTATTCTGCAGAGCGTATGAAACATATTCTGGGGCGTTATGAGCATAATGCCGGAACCTACTACAAAGATATGCTGGAAAATGCGGCAAAATATGACGGGATGGAGCTTCGGCAGATGTCAAAGCTTACACAGAATCTTCTGAAAGCTGTGGATTATGACAGAGCAAAGAAAAAAAGGGAAGAAAACTACCGGATTCTCGGAGAACTGCTTCCATCGGAAAGTATATTTAATCAGACTGTGCCGGAGGGACCTTTTGCATATCCGTATTTCCACGCTGATGGAATGAAACTTCGCAGACATCTTGCCGAAAAGAAGATATTTGTGCCGACTTACTGGAAAAATATAATTGAGAACTCTGAGACAAAAAGTCTGGAATATACCTGGGCTGCCAATATTCTTCCGTTGCCCTGCGATCAGCGTTACAGCGTGGAGGATATGAAATATATGGCTTCGGTTGTCAGAGAATGTGAGGAACGGATATGAAACATAAAGTGTTGATTCTGGGAACGCTCGGAGAATTTACAGAGCTGGTAAAGAAAGCAAAAGAGAAAGGTTATGAGACTGTTGTGTGCGACGGATATGCAGATGGTATTGCCAGAACGTATGCAGATAAGGCTTATACCATTCCTGTAACAGACGTAGATGCTATTGCCCTGATGTGCAGGGAAGAAGGTGTGGATGGAATCATCACATCATTTTCAGATCTGCTCCTGGAGTGTATGGTTAAAATTGCAGACAAAGCAGGACTGCCCTGTTATCTGAAACCGGAACAGCTTTCCTGGTACAGGGATAAATCGGCATGCCGGGATGTTCTGGACAAGCTTGGACTGCCGGCACCGGGATTTCGGAAAATATCTGTGGAACTGCTGAAACAGGGATCAGAAGAAGAAATACAACAGAGTATTGCAAATCTGCAGTATCCTCTGATCAGTAAACCTCTGGATAAATATGGTTCAAGAGGAATCTTTATCATTCATCATTCGGGTGAAGTCAGAAAAAAAGGCCCTGCAGACAGCGGAATATACGGACTGTCAGGAAATTCTGGTTGAGGAATACAATGACGGTTATGAGTTTAACATGATGACATGGGTAATGGATGGGAAAGTCAATGTGATCAGTATTGCAGATCGTGAAAAAACGGAAATGGAAGAGGGAATGCTTCCGCTCAGCACACGAAATGTTTATCCATCCCGTTTCCTGACGGAGGTCGAAAAAAGTGCCACAGATATTCTGCAGAATTATATCCGCTATACCGGACAGACGGAAGGTGCATTATCCATGCAGTTTTTCTGGAAACCTGGCAGGGGCATTCAGGTATGTGAGATTGCAGGACGTTTCTTTGGATATGAACATGAGCTGACAGATATGGTTTATGGATTTCAGACAGAGGAACTGCTACTGGATTATCTTTATGAAAAAAAAGCGGATAAAGGAGATGTTTCACCGTCATGATATTCATCATCCGGTAAAATATGGGGCTGTACTGTATTTTCAGGGACGACAGCTTCAGATTGCAGATCAGACGGCAGCCTGTGAGCTTGCAAAAGAAAAATGCGTTGTAAAACCCTGGATTTTTTATAAAGAAGGCGAACGTGTGATAGAATATGGGCCGAATCCATATCTTGCATTGTATTATATAGAAACAGAAAACCGCAGGCAGCTGGAGCTGGAGACTGAGAAATTTTTCAGTGAGATGAGTATCCGGGATCCGGAGGGAAGAGAAGTTGCCTACAGAAATAAGATACCGGAATATGAGAAGGAAAAGAAAACAGATGATTGATTTTAACAGACCTGCTTTTACAGGCAGGGAATTTGATTACATACGTGATGCGGTACAGAGAGGAATGCTCTGTGGGGATGGAGAATATACGAAAAGATGTTCTCAGTGGATGATGGATAAATTTCATGTAAATCATGTAATGCTTACCACATCCTGTACCCATGCTCTGGAGATGGCAGCCCATCTTTGCGACATTAAGCCCGGTGATGAGGTGATCATGCCGTCCTATACATTTGTTTCAACCGCAGATGCCTTTGTATTAAAGGGAGCAAAGATTGTATTTGTTGATATCAGACCGGATACAATGAATATTGATGAGAAACTGATCGAGGCGGCAGTGACTGAGAAAACAAAAGTGATCGTCCCGGTCCACTATGCAGGGGTTGCCTGTGAGATGGATACCATTATGGAGATTGCAAAAAAATTACAATCTGAAGGTTGTTGAAGACGCTGCGCAGGGAGTAGATGCCTGTTATAAGGGAAAAGCTCTTGGTACCATTGGAGATTTTGGGTGTTACAGTTTCCATGAGACAAAGAACTATACTATGGGAGAGGGCGGTGCAATCCTTTTTAACAGGGATGAATATCTGGAGAAGGCAGAGATCCTGAGAGAAAAGGGAACTGACAGAAGTAAGTTTTTCCGCGGACAGATTGACAAGTACCGCTGGATAGATTATGGTTCTTCCTATCTTCCAAGTGAACTGAATGCAGCATATCTTTATGCACAGCTGGAAGCAAGAGATCAGATTTTTGCCAAAAGAATGGAGATATACAATTATTATCATAAAAATCTGGCCCATCTTGCACAGGAAGGTAAGATCGAACAGCCTTATGTGCCGGAGGAATGCAGCCACAATGCCCATATGTATTATATCAAGGTGCGTGATATGCAGGTAAGAACCCGGCTGATTGCTTACCTTCGGGAAAAAGGAATCTGCAGCGTATTTCATTACGTGCCTCTTCATTCTGCACCTGCGGGACAGAAATTTGGAAGATTTTCAGGGGAAGATGTTTATACTACAAAGGAAAGTGAACGTCTGTTGAGACTGCCGATGTTTTATAATCTGGATATGGAGGATGTGAAGTATATCACAGATACCATAGCTTCTTTTGACGGATTCTGATAATCGTGTGCCGCAAGTCTGTTTCAGTAATCTGCTTGTCGGCACACCGGACGGAAAACAGAGACATATATTAAGAGGAAATATTATGAAAAAATGGAAACATTTATTAAAGGCTGTTATGGCTGTGGGAGTCATTGCAATGACTGCTGTTCAGATTTGCGCTGCTGCGGAGAGAACTGCGCAGGCTGCTGTTTCAGAGGTTACACCCGTATCCATTTCAACCAATGAGATTTCAGGCTGGCCGGCAGGTCCTGAGATTACATCTGAGACAGGGGTACTGATGGATGCAGACAGCGGAACTCTTCTGTACAGCAAGGGCGGAGATGAAATCCGTTATCCGGCAAGTATTACCAAAATCATGACACTGCTTCTGGCAGTGGAGAATTGTTCCCTGAAAGAAGATGTTGTCTTTACGGAAACAGGAACACGTGATATCAGTTGGGATTCCGGCAATATTGGAATGCAGGTGGGAGAAGTGATGAGCATGAGAGCATGCCTTTATGCACTTGTGATCCGCTCTGCAAACGAGGTCGCAGCCCAGATCGCAGAACATGTAGGTGGCACAGAGCAGCACTTTGTAGATATGATGAATGAACGTGCGGCTCAGATCGGATGCACGAACACACATTTTGTAAACGCCAGTGGTCTTCCGGATCCTGACCACTATTCTACTGCACATGACATGGCGTTGATCATGCGGGAAGGTCTGAAGAATAAGAAATTCCGCAGGATCATCGGCACTACAGATTATACGATCAAACCTACGAACATGAACAGTGAATCAAGGGTACTGCATACGCATCATCCGATGCTTGCCCCGGAGAGCAGCTATCATTATGATGGCTGTATTGGCGGCAAGACAGGATATACCAGTGAGGCAGGAAACACTCTTGTGACAGCAGCAGAGAAGAATGGAACTACCTATATTACAGTGACAATGAAGGCGGCAGACCTTGCAGTTGCCAGTACGGATTCCACAGCACTGTTCAACTATGGTTATCAGAATTTCACAAAAGCACAGATAAATGGTGGAGAAGTATTAGTTCCAAACGGAGTGACTGTGGATAACCTGACCGTTCAGGAAAATCCACGGAATGGAAATACAGTAAATGATTACTATTATAATGATTATCTGCTGGGAAGCGTTGAAGTTCCGGAAGCTACACCTACACCGGAACCTGCAGCGGATGCCCTTTCTGATACATCCGGAGGAAATACGGATCAGGTGGATCAAAATGAGAAATCAGATACTGTCGGAGAAGAAAAAACTTCTGCAGAAATGCCAAAACTGCGAAAAATACTTCTGATCATAGGAGCGGCAATGCTTCTTCTTATTATTATTCTGAGTATTGCACTTGCAAAAAAGGAAAAAAGATATTATGGCTAAGTCTGCATACCATGTGGATTTATGCGAACAGATATAACAGAAACACAGAGAAAGCTAAAGAAAAGAGGAAAATAAAATGGGAAAAATCAAAGTTACAGAATGTGGTGGAATTAAGGGATTAAAAGTGGTAGAACCTACAGTTTTCGGAGATGCCAGAGGATATTTCATGGAAACCTACAATTACAATGATTTCAAAGAAGCAGGAATTGATGTTGAATTTGTGCAGGATAATCAGTCAAGCTCACATAAGGGAGTACTTCGCGGACTCCATTTCCAGATCAATTATCCACAGGATAAACTGGTACGTGTTGTAAATGGTGAGGTATTTGATGTGGCAGTAGATCTTCGTGAAGGTTCAGAAACATATGGCAAATGGTTTGGAGTCGTACTTTCTGCTGAAAACAAGAAACAGTTCTTCATTCCGAAAGGATTTGCACATGGTTTCCTTGTACTTTCCGAGCATGCGGAATTTGTTTACAAATGCTCTGATTTCTATCATCCAAATGATGAGGGCGGCCTGATCTGGAACGATCCGGATATCGGAGTTGAATGGCCGATTCCGGAAGGAATGGAATTAAGCTTTTCTGACAAAGATACCAAATGGGGAAGCTTTAAAGAGTACCGTAAATAGGAGAATGAGCGATTGAATACAATTTTTTCTTTACCGATGGATATTTATAAGAACAGACGGCTTGTTGCAAAGCTTGCAAAGAATGATTTCAAAACAAGATATGCAGGTTCTTATCTGGGAATTGTGTGGGCGTTTATCCAGCCTGTGATCACGATCCTGGTATACTGGTTTGTATTCTCTGTAGGTTTTCGTTCCGGAACAGGGGATCTGGGAGTTCCTTTTGTTCTTTATCTGGTAGCAGGTATTGTGCCATGGTTCTTTTTCCAGGATGCGCTGATAGGGGGGACAAATTCTCTGCTGGAATACAATTATCTGGTAAAAAAAGTCGTTTTTAATATCAGTGTGCTTCCGGTAGTCAAGATCATTTCTGCCATGTTTGTGCATGCATTCTTTGTGTTGTTTACAATCATCCTGTATGCAGCGTATGGGAAATTTCCTGATTTCTATTATCTGCAGATTATTTATTACAGTGTATGTGTGTTCATTCTGGTATTGGGCTTATCCTATGCCACAAGTGCAATCGTTACTTTTTTTCAGAGATCTGACCCAGATCATCAACATTGTGCTTCAGGTAGGAGTCTGGCTGACTCCGATCATGTGGATCGTTGAGGCTTCACCTCTGATGGGACATCCTGTGATCATGAAGATCCTGAAACTGAATCCGATGTATTATATTGTTTCCGGATACAGAGATACATTCCTGATGAAAACCTGGTTCTGGGAACATGCAGGATGGACGGTCTATTTCTGGATATTTACAATTCTGTGTTTCCTGTTCGGAAGCTGGGTATTTAAACGTCTGCGCATTCATTTTGCAGATGTATTGTAACTAGTACAGCGAATATTAATATAGCAGAAACTTAATTTTCGCTGTACTGGTAAGCGTGAAATAAGTCAGAGGAAGATGAAAAACACAGGAACATAACAGAAAGGAAATCACGTGGAGAACAAGAAAGTAATTCAGGTGAAGGATCTCACCAAAATGTATAAATTATATGATAAGCCTTCGGACAGACTGAAAGAAGCGCTGGGGCTTACCAGAAAGAAACTTTATAAAGAGCATTATGCACTTCATGATGTAAATTTTGATATTTATGAAGGAGAATGCGTGGGAATTATCGGAACCAACGGTTCCGGTAAATCCACGATCTTAAAGATCATCACCGGCGTCCTGACTCCCACAGCAGGGGAAGTAAAGGTAGACGGACGAATTTCCGCGCTGCTGGAACTGGGAGCCGGATTTAACATGGAATATTCAGGTCTTGAGAATGTATACCTGAATGGAACCATGATCGGTTTTTCAAAAGAAGAGATTGATGCCAGACTGAATGATATTCTGGAATTTGCGGACATTGGAGACTTTATCCACCAGCCTGTAAAGACTTATTCCAGCGGTATGTTCGTGCGTCTGGCTTTTGCTGTTGCAATCAATATTGATCCGGAGATCCTGGTGGTAGATGAGGCGTTGTCTGTAGGCGACGTGTTCTTTCAGGCAAAATGTTATCACAAGTTTGAGGAATTTAAGAAACAGGGCAAGACGATCCTGTTTGTAAGTCATGATCTTGGAAGCGTTTCCAAGTATTGTGACAGAGTTATTCTTCTGAACAAAGGCGTAAAGATGGATGAAGGTTCACCAAAGCAGATGGTTGACCTGTACAAACAGCTTCTGGTAGGACAGAATCCTGTAAAACAGAACGAATCTGACAGTACAGAGCAGATTGTGGCAGAGGACAGTGAAGGACTGGGAGATTTTCAGGTAAATCCCAATATGCTGGAATATGGAAGCCGTATTGCTGAGATCACAGATTTCAGAGTCATTGATGATAAAGGAAGATGTTCCAATACTGTTGAAAAGGGAAGCTGCTTCAAAATTCGTATGAAAGTCCGGTTTAATGAAGAGATTCAGGAGCCGATCATGGCATACACCTTTAAAAATATTCAGGGTACGGAAATCACAGGTACCAATACCATGTATGAAAATGCAAAGATAGAACACTCCGGAAAAGGGGATATATGTACTGTAACATTTACACAGAACATGAACCTTCAGGGCGGTGAGTATCTCCTGTCATTTGGATGTACAGGGTATAAAAACGGAGATTTTACGGTATTCCACAGACTTTATGACGCATGTAACATAACAGTTATTTCCAGTAAAAATACAGTTGGATTCTATGATATGGATTCAAAGGTGGAAGTACGGTGCGAAGAACAGGTCTGAGAAAGTTATGATGACAATATCAGTGCGAAAAAATAATCAGCGCGAGGACTATATATGGAAGAAAAAATCGGGAAAGTAATTCTGGATACCACGTGCTATCCGGGAAAAGATCTATACAGTGATGGTGCGATAGAGGATGAAATGCTTGCAATTTCCAGAGATTTTGCACCGGAAGAATTTAACAGAGTGATCAGTGAGAGAAAGAGCTGGCCAATTCTTTATCATTTTTCTCATATCAGGGAGAATATTCTGAGCTGGATTCCCTTTACAGGAGAAGAGAAGGTTCTGGAGATTGGTTCCGGATGTGGTGCTGTGACAGGAGCTCTCTGTGAAAGGGCGAAGGAAGTTACCTGCATCGAGCTTTCTATGAAAAGAAGTAAGATCAATGCATACAGACATCAGGATCAGGATAATCTTAAGATCCTTGTCGGAAACTTTCAGGAGATCGAGAAAAACCTTACTGAGAAATACGACTATATCACTTTGATTGGTGTATTTGAGTATGGAGAATCCTATATCCGGAGTGAGAATCCCTATGTGGACTTTCTCAGGATCATATCAAAGCATCTGAAGCCGGATGGAAAGATCATTCTGGCCATTGAGAACAGACTGGGACTGAAATACTGGGCCGGATGTACAGAGGACCATTTTGGAACTTTATTCGAAGGAATCCAGGGATACCCCAAAACAAAAGGAGTTAAAACTTTTTCAAGAAAAGAATTTAATGGAATTTTGGAGGAAGCAGGAAACTTAAAAGCCGACTGGTATTATCCATATCCGGATTACAAATTTCCAATGACTATTCATTCAGACAGACATCTCCCTGCAAGCGGAGAGCTGCATATGAGGGACTACAATTTTGACAGACTCCGTCTGGATCTGTTTCAGGAATCTCAGGTGTATAATACACTTTTGAGCAATGATCTTTACCCGCAGTTTGCCAATTCCTTTCTTCTTGTGATCGGAAAAGAACAGCCACAGACAGCACCGGTTTATGTGAAGTTTTCCAATGAGAGAGATCAGAAGCTCTCCATTTATACGGAAATCAGTGAAGCAGCAGATGGGCAGCTGACTGTGAAGAAAGTACCGTCGCAGAAGAAAGCGGCAGCTCATGTACGGAATCTGGGAACTATCTGCGAAGAACTGACCGGAATGTATAAAGAAGAGGAAATTGAAGTAAACCGCTGCCGGATCAAAGGTGACTGTGCGCAGCTGGAATATCTGACAGGTATCACCCTGGAAGATAAGCTGGATCATCTTCTGGAAGAAGGCAGAACAGAGGAACTGGAGAAATTATTCTTCTCTTATATACAGAAAGTAAAGAATATTCATGAGAAGAAACCCTTTGAGAAAACACCGGAATTTGTAAGGGTATTTGGAAATGTAAACCTGCGTTCTGATCTGAAATGTACAGAAATATCCAATATTGATTTTGTTCCTGCAAATATTATCCTCTCTGAGAATAAAGTATCTGTGATCGACTATGAGTGGACCTTTGCATTTCCTGTACCTTCACAGTTCCTGGTTTACAGGATGATCTTTTATTATCTGGAACTGAATGACAAACGGGGAATACTTAAAGAACGGGATTTCTATGAGAAAGCAGGAATCCTGCCTGAAGATATAGAAGTTTATGTGGAGATGGAACATAATTTCCAGCAGTATATTCTGGGTGAGCATACAGCAATGAGAAATATGTATGCCCAGATCTCTCCGGGCCGGGTGGAAGTAGAAGATTATTACAGAGAAAAGAAACAGGAATCTCTGGAAATGCTTCAGATTTTCTGGGATAACGGAAAGAGCTTTAATGAGGCTGATTCTGTGAGATATCTGTTCAGAAACGGGAAAATTCAGACCGAGTTTGAACTTCCGGAGAATACCACAATGCTTCGCCTTGATCCGGGCGAAATGTCCAAGGGACTTAAAATTGTAAAGCTGACATGGGAAGATGAAAGTCAGGTAAAGTTTCACACAGATGGCTGTGAAGTGTCCTCCGGAGAATTCTATTTCGGCGGTGACGATCCGCAGATTATAGTAGATTCTGTTCCTGAGAACAGAAAGTCCATAAAGATTGAAATGGAGATCCTGGACCGGAAAACCACAGAAAAGAAATTCTGGAAAGTATACGCAGAGCAGAAAAGGGCAATGGAGCAGATGAGTCAGGAGCTTGCGCAGAAGAAAGCTCTGGTCGATCAGGTGGAAGGCAGTAAGGCATGGAAAGTGTATCGTGCCATCAAAAGGGTTTAGTTATGGGAAATATACTTTGGAGTGTAGATAAAAAAATATACAGTGACAAAGAAGATCATACTCTGGCTATTACCGGATGGGCGATAACCAGAGATCAGTCAGAATGTGATTTCATTCTTTATGGCTCGGGAAAAGAACTCTCCGTTCTTGAACCTTCGCGTTGTGAAAGAGCAGATGTTGCCAAAGATTTAAAAGAAACAAAAGATATAAAAGAAGTGGGAAATGTCGGATTCACAGTAAAGATACCGGAAATTATAAAACTTGCAGAAGAACATGAGAAACTGCAGCTTGCGCTGAGAGCAGGAGATGAAAAAGAAATCATCTGGGAAGCCACAGCTGCAGAAGTGAAGGACTTTTGTGAGGAAAGTCTTATTGAATATCATATTGATGAGGAACAGATCACACAGGAGAGTATCCTGACAGTCAGAGGCTGGGTTGTAAACCAGCTGGAGCCGGATGAGATATTTGTACAGGGTACAGATGGGAAGGTTCTGGAATGTACGATCACCAGACAAAGACGTTCGGACGTGGAAGAGGCAAAGGGGATTTCCGAAGAAGAGAAAAGAAATCTGGGATTCAGTATTACTGTCAATCTGGAGAATACAAACGATCAGAATATCTGCATCTGTTTCAGGGGAAAAGATGTACAGAAAATTTATACTGTAAATGTGAAAAAAAATAAAACGGGAAAATACCGGACTGTATCAGCAGATGAAACTGCTGTCTCTGAAGAACAGGCAGAAGAATCAGGAATATATAAAGAAAAACGGCATTGGAAGATTTATCCGTTATGTGAGAAATTCCCAGCTTAAGGACGGAGATCAGGATTATGAAGACTGGCTGAAAGATCATGTCGCATTCCGAAAGGAATTAAAAAGACAGAGAAATGCTGTTTTTTCTTATTCACCGCTGATCAGTATTGTGATGGTGGTGACGGATACAGATGAACAAAGGTTAAAAAGTGTGATCGATGCTTATACAGAACAGACCTATGGTAACTGGCAGCTGTGTCTGGCAGATGCATGTGAGGGAGAGGAAACAGGAGAGTTTCTGCGGAAAAAATATAAAAAAGAGATTCGCCTTTCCTATAAGAAGGTTACGGAAAATAATGGCATTTCGGGAAATCTTAATGCATCTCTGAAACTTGCAATGGGAGAGTATGTTCTGTTTGCCGGTCAGGAGATCATACCTGAACCTGATGCACTTTTTCAGATGGTCAAAGCGATCACAGAGAAAAAAGCGGATATGATCTATACAGATGAAGATGAGATCAGCGCAGATGGAAAACATTATTCTGAGCCGGAATTCAAGCCGGATTTCAATCTGTTCAGATTAAGGGAAAATAATTATATCGGACAGTTCTGGGCAATCCGGAAGGAAATTCTGGAACAGGCCGGAAAGTTTGATCCGGAATATGATGGTGCACAGGATTATGATATGCTCTTAAGATGCAGTGAGCAGGCAGAAAATATTGTGCATATTCCAAAGATCCTCTGTCATTCCATGAAAGCAGAGAACCTGATCACAGAAGAACAGGAGAAGAAAAACTGGGAAGCAGGCAGAAAGGCACTGGAGGAGCATTACCGCAGGGCGGAGGTTTCTGCAACAGCGGAACTTGCAGACAAGAAGGGATGGTACAGAAGCCATCTGACTATTTCCGGCGAACCGATGATTTCTGTGATCATTCCAAGTAAAGATCACATTAATGATCTGGAACTGTGTATTTCATCCATAGAAGAGAAGACAACATGGAAGAATTACGAGATCATTATTGTTGAGAACAACAGTGTGGAAAAAGAAACCTTTGTATACTATGAGACACTGAAAAACAGATACCCAAATGTAAGGATCCTTACATGGAAAAAAGAATTCAATTATTCTGCGATCAATAACTTTGCAGTAAGAGAGGCGCAGGGAGAATATCTGCTGTTTCTTAACAATGATGTGGAAATCATTACAGAGAACTGGCTTGAAGAAATGCTTCAGCTTTGTCAGCAAAAAGACGTGGGAATGGTCGGTGCGAAACTGTATTATCCGGATGATACCATTCAGCATGCAGGAGTGGTAGTTGGTCTTGGTGGAGTTGCCGCACATGTATTATGTAAACTTCCGCGGGATGCGGAAGGATATATGGGACGTCTGCGCTGTGTGCAGGAGATAAGTGCAGTCACTGCCGCCTGCATGATGGTAAAGACTTCTGTTTTTAAAGCAGTCGGAGGATTTGACGAGGAGCTGAAGGTTGCATTTAATGATATTGATCTCTGTATGAAAGTGAGAAAATATGGAGTGAAAATTGTATTTACACCGTATGCAGAACTGTATCATTATGAATCCAAATCCAGAGGAATGGAAGATACACCGGAGAAACAGCTGCGTTTTTCCAGAGAAGTAAACTGTTTCCGGAGAAAATGGGAAAGAGAGCTCCTGAAAGGAGATCCCTATTATAATCCCAATCTGACATTAAACAACACAGACTGTTCTCTGAGAAAACAGGAGAAGAACGGAGATTAACATGCCTAAGGAAATATTTGAAGTAGTAAGAGAAAGATTTCATTTATCAGACAGGACACAGTATATTGTGCAGGGACACTGGCCGAAAGATGCGGTGATGGAGGCATATCTGGATCAGCACAAACTGAAGGTATCTGTGAAAGAAAATGAAAATGTAAGTGCACTGGAACGTTTTAAAGATCCGGAGAAAATGCAGGGAATACAGATTACGGCAACTGTTCAGATACCGGAAAATCTGGAGGGGTATCATAAGCTTGTGATCTATGAGAAGTTTTCGGATGAAAAAACATGTCTGGTTTTCCATCACTGCCGGTGAACTGGATCAAAAAAAGAGATAAACCGCAGGTATATTTTGAAGAAGAGAGTGCAGAACAGGGAACTGTACGGATCAGAGGGTGGGCCATTGCACCCAAGCCTGTGACTGTCCGTATCTTTGATGCGGATAAAAAGCCGGTTGCCGCTGAAATCCAGAGAACAGACAGGGTGGATGTCAACCAGCTGTTTGAAGAAGCACAGGATCCGGGAAAGACAGGATTCTTCTCTGAGATCACCAACGTTTCGGGAAAATGCCTGTATGTAGTGTTTTATGCAGGCGAGAAGAAAACTGTACATGTGGTTCCTCTGAGAAAAGCTGATATTCTGGCAAGGAAATTAGACAAATATGTAGAAAAAGGAATCCGCTACTGGAAATCTCAGGGTGCGGCGGCTCTTGCTGAGAAGGTAGTGACAAAGGTTAAAAATGTACGTCAGGGACCGCCATCCTATCAGAAATGGATCAGACATCATCTGCCGGACAGGAACGAACTGGAGAAACAGAAGAAAACATCCTTTGGATACAGACCCAAGATTTCTTTTGTAGTACCGCTGTATAAGACACCGGAGAAATATCTCAGAAGACTGACAGAATCATTTCAGGAACAGACTTATTCAAACTGGGAACTTTGTTTCTCTGACGGAAGCGGCGCACAGTCACCGCTGACGGAATTGTTAAAAGAACTGACAGCGAAGGATAACAGAATTAAATACGTTTCTCATGAGGAGCCGCTTCAGATTTCAGAGAATACCAACAGTGCCATTGAAATTGCAACAGGTGATTTCATTGCCTTTGCAGACCATGATGATGAGCTGACGCCGAATGCATTATTTGAATGTGTGAAAGCAATAAATGAGAAACCGCAGACACTGGTGATCTACACAGATGAAGATAAGATGTCTATGGATGGACATAAATTCTTTCAGCCGCATTTTAAACCGGACTATAATCCGGATTTGCTGTGTACGGTCAATTATATCTGCCATCTGTTTGTGGTATCACGAAAAGTAATTGAAAAAGTTGGCGGGCTGCGAAGTGAGTTTGACGGTGCACAGGATTATGATTTTGTGTTACGCTGTGTGGAAGCAGTAAAGGATGAAGAAATCTGTCATATTCCAAAAATCCTGTATCACTGGCGTTGCCATGAGGACTCCACAGCAGAGAATCCCGAGAGCAAGCTTTATGCCTTTGAAGCCGGAAGACGTGCAGTACAGGCTCACTATGAGAGAACAGGAATCCACGCAGAGGTTTTTAAGGGTGAATATCTGGGGCTGTACAGAACGAAGTTTATCAGAGATCATGATCCGCTGATTTCTATTATTATTCCGAATAAAGACCATATTGATGATCTGAAGAGATGTATGGAATCCATTGAACAGAAATCTACGTACAAAAATTATGAGTACATTATTGTAGAGAATAACAGTACAGATTCTGCTACTTTTGAATATTACAAAAAACTGGAGGCAGAGAATCCGAAGGTTCGCATGGTATACTGGGACGGAGTCTTTAACTATTCTGCCATTAATAACTATGGTGCATCTTTTGCAAAGGGTGAGTATCTGCTTCTGCTTAACAATGATACAGAGATCATTAATCCGGACTGTCTGGAAGAACTCCTGGGTTATTGCATGCGTAAAGATGTCGGCGCAGTGGGTGCAAGACTTTATTATGAGGATGATACGATCCAGCATGCAGGTGTTGTGATCGGTTTTGGCGGAATTGCAGGACACTGTTTTGTCCAACAGAAGAGAGGTACCACCGGATATTGTCACAGAATTATCTGTGCACAGGATTACAGTGCGGTTACAGCTGCCTGCATGATGGTGAAGAAATCTGCATTTGATGCAGTTGGAGGACTTTCAGAGGAACTGGCTGTTGCATTTAATGATATTGATTTCTGCATGAAGCTGAGAAAGGCGGGATATCTGATCGTGTATAATCCATATGCGGAATTATACCATTATGAATCCAAATCCAGAGGTCTTGAGGATACTCCGGAAAAAGTGGCACGATTTAACAAAGAAATTGCCACCTTTGAGAAAAAATGGCCGGAGATCCTGAAGAACGGAGATCCTTATTATAACCCCAATCTCACTCTGAAGAGCCAGGACTTTTCTCTGAAAAGAATCTGAAGATGAAATTGCTATAAAATGAATGTGAAAGAAGATATGTTAAAGAAAAAGAAAGAGATCAATGAAAAAACAGAAATTTTCATTTTTGTATTTCTGGCGTTTATCCTGCTGACAACTTGGGCGATGACACAGCCTTTTAATTCAGGGCCGGATGAACAGATGAGATATTATGTTGCAGATTACATTTATAAACATCATGGAGCTCTTCCGGGGGGCAGATGATCCGGCTGTCAGGAATAAAGTGTGGGGAATTTCCTATGCATATTATCCGGTTGTATCTTATATGGTGTCTGCATTATTTATGAGAATATCCCGGCTTTTTGCAGATCCGGGATACTCCATGTTCAAAATTGCACGTATGGCAGATGTACTGTTTGTCACAGGTGCAGTGTATTTTGTTGTAAAAGCTTCGGGCAAACTGTTTCCGAAAGAAAAATATTCCAGAGAAGTTAGATGGCTGTTTGCAGCACTGGCAGGATTTATGCCGCAGGCAATCTTTATGGGAACTTATGTGAATACAGACTCACTGGCACTGCTGGCAGCAGCCATGATCTTGTATGCATGGGTCTCTTATCTGAGAGAAGACTGGACATGGAAAAACTGTATACTCCTTGCAGTGGGAATGGCCGTATGTGCATTGTCTTATTATAATGCATACGGTTGGATACTCTGCAGTTTTTTCTTCTTCTGTTTTACGGTATTACTCTGCAGAGAAGAAGCTTTTTCACAGAGAGTTCGTTTCCTTTTCAGCAGAGGAGCAGTGATCGCAGCAGTTACTTTAGTTCTCTGTGGCTGGTGGTTCATCCGTAACGCAGTTTTGTATAACGGAGATTTCCTGGGAAGGAAATCCTGTGCGGAATGTGCGGAAAAATATGCTCAGAAGGATTACAGACCTTCACTGTATCCGACGCCTGCAAAGCTGGGATGGAACTGGAAAGATATTATCCTTTATCAGGATCCCGGCTGGTATCATAACTGGATTCTGACAGTGTGTGTAAGTTTCATCGGTACTTTTGGACAGATGGAAATTTATATGCCATATACGGTCAGCAAACTGTATATGCTGTTCTTTGCTGTTGGGATCATCAGTGTATTTTTTGTAAAAGAGACATTTGATCTGAGAAAAAAAATGTATGTTGCACAGCGGAAAGCAGTTGGAAATGACAGATGGAAGATTAAAACAAAGGTGATATCCCGAGAGTGGAATAAAGAAGGTATTTTCCATTTGATGATGGTATTTCTGATTATGATTCCGGTATTTCTGTTTCTGTATTATGTTTATTACAGTGATAATCAGCCACAGGGAAGATATCTTATGCCTGCATTATATCCTCTGATGTACTTTGTTACGCTGGGCTGGAATAATATTCTGACAAAAATCAGTGAAAAATGAAAAGGTGCGGAGTCTGATATACAGAGTACTGACTGTACTGCTGGTGATTTCGCCATTTGCCTGCTGGGCATTTTTAATCTTGCCTTAAAA
>ENA-OQES01000008-OQES01000008.1-human-gut-metagenome-genome-assembly--contig:-NODE-8-length-78860-cov-8.902442_pt1 | contig 78860 bp, 91 predicted proteins | sample MGYA00242798_ERZ504641 | MGnify/ENA primary metagenome ERZ504641 (study PRJEB26092, sample SAMD00036327) | human gut metagenome | host: Homo sapiens | study: EMG produced TPA metagenomics assembly of the...
CAGAGCATGGGGGGCACGCCCGGTCCCGTTCCGAACCCGGAAGCTAAGCCCCATCGCGCCGAGAGTACTGCGGGGTCAGCCCGTGGGAGGCCAGGGCGCCGCTGACCGGTGGACGGCACCGAGCCGTCATCGAACTTGGAAGGGGGAGGCCTCGCGGCCTCCCCCTTTTTTGCGTTTACGGGCTTTTGTCTCACATAGTAGCTGTGTTTTATAACCCTCGTTTGTCGCATCTTCTGCGAACGGGCTACAATAACTTAGTCTGTGCGATATGGAGGTGAACATGGCTGAAGCTGGTATCGGCGTTGATATCGTCGAGATTTCCCGCATGAAATCAATTCTTGAAAAGACGCCGTCGTTTGCTCGGCGTGTGTTTACCGAAGAAGAGCGTGCGTATTGCGATGCATCATCGCGTCCCGCTGCTCACTATGCGAGCCGCTTTGCTTCGCGCGAGGCGGTACTTAAAGCTCTCGGCACGGGTTTTAGTCAAGGCGTGGGTCGCAAGGATGTTTCGGTTACGCGTGATAAACTCGGCAAACCGAAGGCGCTGCTTTCGGGCCGTGCTCTCGAGATCGCTCAAGAACTGGGTGTTGTTGAAGTCGCTCTTTCCATTACGCTTACAGGAGACTTGGCCGTTGCGAATGCCATCGCGATTACCGAAGATGCTCGGCCTAAGCCAAAAGAGGAAAAGGTGAGCACCAAGAAACGCGTAGCGCAGACATTTAAAGAGGCTCGCTCTGTTTTAGATGAGCTTGAGCAGCTGCAGAATTCAGCATTGACGGAGCACCTGGGCGATGCTTCGCAAGATACGCTAGGAGCATAGATGAAACCGGTTTTGAGTACCGAAGAAGTCGTTCGTCTCGAGGATATCATCGAACGCGAAGGGACTTCGAAGGCCGAGCTTATGGAGCTAGCGGGTGAGTTTGCCGCCAACGAGGTCTTGAAGCTCAATCCCGATCGGGTTCTCGTTCTGGTCGGTTTTGGTAATAATGGCGGCGACGGTTGGGTTGCCGCCGATATCCTGAGCCATAAGGGTGTGGACGTGGATATCGTTTCTCCGGTTGAACCGGATGAGATTCCTGCTGCTCTGGCACGTCATGTTGCTCGTCGTACTGCCGGCCGCGATGTGCACGTTTGCGTCGGCCCCTCGCGTGATGAACTCGAGGTTTTGATCGATAAGGCCGATGTTGTTGTCGATGCTATTTTTGGTACCGGTTTTCACGGGAATCTGCGTGCGCCGTTCTCCATCTGGATTCCTACGGTCAATGAATGCGCCGACTGTGTCGTATCCATTGATGTCCCCTCGGGCCTGAATGCCGAGACGGGCGTTGTTGATGACGACTGCATTCGTGCCGAGCATACGGTGACGATGATTGCGCCCAAGATTGGTTTGTATAGCGCCGATGGCCCTGAGTATGCTGGCGATTTGATCTGCGGCAATCTTTACGACCGTCTTGACGAGGTCATCGATGATGTCGACCACGCCGCCGAGATTGTCGAGCCCGGTGACTTAGTTGATTACTTTGCTCCACTACCTACGAATATCGATAAGTATTCCCGTGGCTCTGTGCTTATTGTCGCCGGATCTGCGCAATATCCTGGTGCTGCCATTATGGCGGCCAAGTCTGCAGCTCGCGCGGGTGCTGGTTACGTGGCAGTCGCGGCTCCTGACGCCTGCGCCAATCTTATTCGCATGGCACTTCCTTCGATTCCCGTCTTTGCTATTCCGTCTGATTCCCGCGGCTCCTTTGGCGCCGCTGCGCGCATGACGGTGTGCGAGATTGCAAAGAAGTACAGCTGCGTACTGTGCGGTCCCGGTATGACGACATCTGCCGGCGCTATGCAGGTGGTTTCGGGCTTGCTCGAGCTTGATGTGCCGCTTATTTTGGACGCCGATGCACTCAACTGCCTTGCTAAGATTGCCATTGACGGTATTGATAGTAATCCCGAGATGTATCGTCGCGAGCAGCCGTTGGTTATGACGCCGCACTATCGTGAGCTTTCGCGTCTGGTTGCCGGTGACGAGGTGAACGACCTTGGTACCGCGATTGCGGCCGCGCAGAAGGTTGTCTGGGCTGCAGGCTCCGACAATCTGGTGGTCATTGCCAAGGGGCCGACGACGGCTATCTGTGGCGTTGAGCGTGTGTTGCTGCCGCTCTCGGGTCCGGCTTCTCTAGCAACTGCCGGTTCGGGTGATGTTCTCGCGGGTATTTTGGCCGGCACGCTTGCCACCATGCGCGACGAGATGGATCGTTGGGAGTTGCTGTATTCGTACGCCGTCGCACTTCACAGCTACGCCGGTTTTGCCGCGGCGACGGAGTATGGTGAGAAGAGCGTTATCGCGACCGATCTTATCGACTTGATCGGTCCTGCCATGGAGCTGGCGGCAAAGGATGCGCTCGAAGATCTGGGAATCATGGACGAAGGGTCGGATGACTAATCATGAATAAAGCCGATTTGACGCGCTGGTCCTGGGTCGAGATCGACCGTGGGGCGCTCCGTCGTAACACGAGGGCCTACAAGAACTTGCTGAATCCACGTCAGCGCCTGTGCTGCGTGGTCAAGGCCGATGCTTATGGCCATGGAGCTGTTGAGTGCGCCAAGATCATGTATTCGGCCGGTGCCGACATGTTTGCCGTGGCGACGGTTAACGAGGGCGTTGAGCTCCGACAGGGCGGGATTACGAAACCCATCCTCATCCTAAGCGAGCCGCCTATCGAGGCCATTCCGACGTTGCTCGAGTTTGATATCATGCCCTCGGTCTATACGTCTGACTTTGCTCTTGCGTATGGCGAATGTGCCGTCGCGGCGGGCAAAGTGGGCAAGTATCATCTCGCCATCGAGACGGGCATGAATCGTATCGGCGTTCACTACACGCAGGTGCTCGACTTTGTCCGCGGTATAAATTTCCATCGCGGTATTCAGTGCGACGGCGTATTTACGCACTTCGCCACGGCCGATGAACCTTCGGGCTGGGACTACAAACTGCAGTGTCAGCGCTTTACCGAGGCCGTTCAGGCCATTAAGGATGCGGGCTTTGAGTGCGGTATCGTGCACTGCGCCAACACGCCGTCCTCGATGCTCGACCCTTCGATGCATTTTGATATGATTCGCGCCGGCGTTGGCTTGTATGGCATGCAGCCGTGCGAGCTGAGTGGCCGCGTGATGCAGCTTGATCCCGTTATGAGCGTCCATGCGCGCGTGACGCGCGTGGCACACCCTGCGATGGGTGAGGGCGTGGGCTACGGTTTTACCTACCGCGTACCGCGCACGCGCGTTCAGATCTGCACGCTGCCGATCGGTTATGCCGACGGCCTATCGCGTACGCTTTCCAATCGTATGGATGTGCTGTATCGCGGCGAGCGCGTGCATCAGGTTGGCAATATCTGCATGGACCAGTTTATGGTCGCCATTCAGTCCAACCCGGCACACGAGATTCCCGAGGCCGAGTATGGTGACGAGATGATTATTGTCGGCCGCGATGGCGATGCCGAGATCACTATGGACGAGATGGCCCGACTGCGCGGAACGATTAACTACGAGGTCGCCTGCGGCTTTGGCATGCGCCTCGACAAGGTCTACGTGTAGGAGTCGCCATGGGCGTCATGCACATCCCCGGCCATACCCATCAGGCACCACGTGAGGTCGCACTCGAGGAAATTGAGGCCGTTCTGGGCGATTGTCACCTCTGCCAGCTCTACCAGTCGCGTCACAATATCGTGTTTGGCGTGGGAAACCCCCGCGCTCGTGTGATGTTTATTGGCGAGGCGCCGGGCCGCAATGAGGATTTGCAGGGCGAGCCCTTTGTGGGGGCGGCAGGCGAGGACCTCAACGGCATTTTGTCGCTGGCGGGGCTCAAACGCGAAGACGTCTACATTGCCAACGTGCTTAAGTGCCGCCCGCCGGGAAACCGCAATCCACGTCCCGAGGAAGTGCTGGCTTGCTCGCCGTTTTTGCGTGAGCAGATTCGAAGCATCTGGCCCGATATTATCGTGACGCTCGGCAACCCCGCGACGCACTTTGTGCTTAAGACCGAGATTGGCATTACTAAGCTGCGCGGCAGGTTCCACCAGATGGGGCATTTTGTAGTAATGCCTACGTTCCATCCGGCAGCAGCGCTACGCAATCCGGCGTGGCAGGAACTGCTGGAGGAAGACTTTAAGATGCTGGGCGACTATCTGGAGCGACATCCCGCACCAGAGGACGCCTCGGAATAATAAGGAGCATATATGTCCCTGGAGCGCCTGGGGGTAGGTACTTACAAAACGACTTGCGCTGCCGATACGGAGTACTTTGGCGAGCTAATTGCACCGTGCCTTGAGGACGGCGATGTGCTCATCCTGACCGGTGGCCTGGGAGTGGGCAAAACTCACTTTACCAAGGGCGTCTCGCGCGGGCTGGGCGATGGGCATATGGTTACGAGCCCTACGTTTGCGCTCATGGCCGTTCACGATCAAGGCCGTATTCCGCTGTTTCACTTTGATCTATACCGCCTGGAGCATGCCTACGAGCTCGAGGATACGGGCATTTTCGATGTGCTGGGCTATGAGGGTGCTTGCCTGCTGGAATGGGGCGAACAATTCCAAGACGAGCTGACGGATGAGTATCTTTCGGTGACGCTCAAGCGTGATGAGGGCGACAGCGATGTGCGAACGATAACGCTCGAGGCGCACGGTGACCGCGCAATGGAGCTTTCCCATTTGATTGATAAGGCTGTACAAGATGAGCTTGCATAACGACAGCGCGCTGGTGGTGGCGCTCGATACTTCGACCGACATGCTTGCCTGCGCGGCAAGCTGGATTGATGGGCAGACGGGCGAGACGAAGCTCGTGAGTGGCGACCACATGTGTCGCCGTCACGCCAACGTTGAGCTCGTGAATACCGTTGATGGCGTGCTGGCTCAAGCCGGTCTGGATCGCAGCGATGTTGGTTACTACGTGGTCGGCCGCGGCCCGGGGTCCTTTACGGGTGTGCGCATCGGCATCTCCACTGCCAAGGGCCTCGCACGTGGTGCCAATGTTCCGCTGCTGGGCGTGTCGACGCTCGACGCTTGCGCTTGGACGGCGTGGAAGGCTGGCGTGCGCGGCAAGCTTGGTATCTTGGCCGATGCTATGCGCGGTGAGGTATATCCAGCGCTGTATATGCTGGTCGATGAGGGCCCCGAGCGTCAATTTGAGCGCGAACACGTGGTCAAGGCCGCCGTGGCGCTCGATGAGTGGCGCCAAGCAGCGGACTGGGACCAGCTTCAGCTGACCGGTGACGGTCTCGTGCGCTATGGCAAGCTGCTGGGTGAGGACGAGACCGCCCGCTGCGTGGAGCGCGACCTGTGGTGGCCTTCGGGCGAGGGCTTGCTGCTCGCGCACGCTGCGGGTGACGGCGATCCGGCCCGCGTCTTGCCGATTTACACGCGCCTTTCGGATGCCGAGGAAAACGAGCGCAAGCGTCTTGGTCTTGCCGAGAGTGCGCAGAGCGAAATTACGGGCGTTGCCGATGAGCTCGCCGGTCGTCATCTGCAGTTCCGTCCCATGGGCGCGGCGGATGCCGAGGGCGCGAGCGCGCTAGAGGTTGCCTGCTTTGAAGGTGCCGGACACGAGGCGTGGACGCCGGGCATGTTCCTGTCCGAACTGGGCGAGGACGTCGCTGCGCCGCGTAGTTGGTGGGTGGCACACGACGACGGCAAACTGCTGGGCCTTGCCGGCGGTATGGTCGTGGACGGTGATGTGCAGATTCTGGATGTCGCCGTCGACCCGGCACATCGCCGTGAGGGCATTGCCCGCAAGCTGCTGTCGCATGTGAGCTATGATGCCCAAATGCTCGGCTGCACCACGGCTTCGCTCGAGGTCGAGGACGGCAACGAGGGAGCGATCGCGCTTTATAACGCTCTGGGCTTTACCGAGGTGGGTCGTCGCCGCGGCTACTATGGTGCCGGCAAAGACGCCATCGTCATGACGGCCCCACTTCCCCTCGTACTTCCGGTCGACAATGCTTCGCCCGAGCCGACGGCGGCAGAGCAGCGCGTGTGGCCGCTGCCTGCGCCTGGGCGCTCAGAGGTGGAGCGTGCCGAAATTGAGCATCGCCGCCTAGTACTCGCTATCGAGAGCTCCTGCGACGAGACGGCGGTGGCGATTATCGATGCGGATGGCAATATGCTGGCCAACCAGGTGTCGACGCAGATCGATTTCCATGCCCGTTTTGGCGGCGTGGTGCCCGAGATCGCCTCGCGCAAGCACGTTGAGGTCATCGTGAGCGTCGTGGACGCGGCGCTCGAGGACGCCGCAGCATCGCTTGGTCTTGAGGGTGGAGCCATTGCCCCTAGCGAGCTTGCCGCCGTGGGCGTGACACAGGGTCCGGGCCTGGTGGGCGCCCTCGTGGTGGGCGTTGCCTTTGCTAAAGGCTTTGCCTACGCTGCCGGTAAGCCGCTCGTATGCGTCAACCATCTGGAGGGGCACCTGTTTGCCAACTTGCTGGCGCAGCCCGACCTCAAGCCGCCGTTTATCTTCACGCTCGTCTCGGGCGGTCATACCATGCTTGTTCACGTCAAGGCGTGGGGCGACTACGAGGTGCTCGGCGAGACGCTCGACGACGCCGTGGGCGAAGCCTTCGACAAGGTGGCAAAGGCACTGGGTCTTGGCTATCCCGGAGGCCCTATCATCTCCAAGCTTGCCGAGACGGGCAACCCCAAGGCGATCGATTTCCCCCGTGCGCTTAACAGCAGGGGGGACTATCGCTTCTCGCTTTCGGGCCTCAAGACGGCGGTGACGCTCTACATCGAGCAGGAGACCAAGGCCGGGCGCACGATTCACCTGCCCGACCTAGCGGCCTCGTTTGAGGCGGCGGTCTTTGACGTGCAGTACAAGAAGGCCAAAAACGCCCTGCACGCCACCGGGTGCAAGGAGTATTGCATCGGCGGTGGTGTCTCGGCCAATCCGCATCTGCGCGAGATGATGATCAAGAAGCTCGGGCGTCAGGGGATCCGCGTGACGGTGCCGCCCTTGTCTGCCTGCACCGATAACGCTGCCATGATCGCGGAGGTCGCCCGCCGTAAATTCGACCGAGGTGAAATCTCGCCGTTCGACGTCGATGCCGATCCGAACATGACGCTGTAGCTGGTACGGCGCGGCCCCCCGTCCGGGGACCTTTCTGTATCGATATAGCTTCTGAGCTGGTTTGGCGTCGACAACGTCCGGCAAGGTTAGCCAGCTGCGTCGAATTTCCGGCGTGCTTTAGCTGAAAGAAAAGATGGCATGCGGAGCTTTGCTCCGCATTTGGGATGGGAGCCCCTCGGGAGCGGGCGGGCGTATACAAGGTTTATCGCGAGTTCCGCACGAGCCGGAGAGCACTTAATGTGCTCTCCGTGCGAGCAGGCCTGTAGAGCAGGAAACCTTGTATACGCCCGCCCGCTCCCGAGGGGCATCTCTCATGCAAAAACTTTTGTTGGGTAAAGTCCGAGGTCAATGGCGTTTTATACCGAGAAATTCAAAAATAGTTGAAAATTCATTACAAATTTGCGTTGACTTTAGGTAACTAAAGTTTCATACTCCTTTTCAACCACTGGGGGATGTGAACACGCACGGATCGTTCGCATCATGATTGAAGAGGAATTTTTTAGACATGTTCACGCATCAGCTAAACATTATCAGCGTAGTAATTATCTGATGCGGGTTAGCACATACAGCTAGCCCGTACGATAACGGGCGGCTGATGAAGATGAGGGCCGTCGAGCGCAACCGACGGCCCTCATTTTTTATGTCTGAGAAGTTCTTTTTAGAGGAGGAAATGTAATGAACGGAGTTTTGCTCATGGTTGTGGCCGCGGCGGTGCTCGCCTGCGGCTATCTGGGCTATGGCCGATGGCTGGCCAACAAGTGGGGCGTTGACAAAGAGGCCCTCACGCCGGCCAAGCGCATGAAGGACGGCAAGAGCTTCTCGCCCGTCTCCGCCTTCACCGCGTTCTCGCACCAGTTCAGCTCGATCTGCGGTGCCGGCCCTGTTACGGGTACGATCGTCGCCATGGCCTTTGGCTGGCTGCCCGTCGTGCTCTGGGTCCTCGTCGGCGGCATCTTCTTTGGCGCCGTCCACGACTTTGGCGCCCTGTATGCCTCGATGAAGAACAACGGCAAGTCGCTCGCTCAGCTCATCGAGAAGTACATCGGCAAGACCGGCCGTCGCCTGTTCCTGCTGTTCTGCTGGCTGTTCTGCATCATCGTCATCGCCGCCTTCACCGACATGGTCTGCAAGACGTTCATGTTCACCCCGGCCGTTGACGCTTCTGGTGCTGCTACCGGTGCCATCGACTTCACCAAGTCCTATGCCGCCGGCTGCGCTGGTACCATCTCCATCCTGTTCACCTTCGTCGCTATCGCCTTTGGTTGGGCCCAGAAGAAGTTCAACCTCACCGGTGCTACCGAGTTCGTCACCGGCGTGGTCCTCATGGTTCTCATGTTCGCCGTCGGTATGCAGTTCCCGGTCTACCTGGATAAGTTCCAGTGGTTCGCCGTCGTCATGGTCTACCTGGTCTTCGCTGGCGCTATGCCCATCCAGATGCTCAAGACCCCGCGTGACTACCTCACTTCCATCATGATGATCGTCATGATCGTTTGCGCTGTCCTCGGCATCGTCGTCCTGGGCGTCAACGGTCAGGCCACCATCACCGCTCCGGTCTTCACCGGCTTCTCCACTGCCTCCAGCATGATGTTCCCGGTCCTGTTCGTCTCCGTCGCTTGCGGTGCTCTCTCCGGTTTCCACAGCCTCGTTTCTTCCGGCACCTCTTCTAAGCAGGTCGAGAAGGAGCAGGACGCCGTCAAGGTCGGTTACGGCGCAATGATCGTCGAGTCCTTCGTCGGCATCCTTGCCATCATCGTCGCCGGCATCATGTTCTCCGATATGAACACCGCCGGTACCGGCGCCCTCAATGCTGGTGTCGCTTCCACCCCGTTCCAGATCTTCGCCGCTGGCATCTCCCGCGGTATGCAGGCCTTCGGTGTTGACGGCACGCTCGCTACCGTCTTCATGACTATGAACGTCTCCGCTCTGGCCCTGACCTCGCTCGACGCCGTCGCCCGCATCGCCCGCACCTCGTTCTCCGAGTTCTTTGCCCAGACCAACGATGCTCTGGCCATCGAGTCCAAGGCCGGCTATATGAAGGTCCTCGGCAACCCCTGGTTCGCCACGGTCGTCACCCTGCTTCCCGGTCTCGCCCTCGCTTTTGGTGGCTATGCCAACATCTGGCCGCTCTTTGGTGCTTCCAACCAGCTGCTCGGCGGCATGACCATGATCACCCTCGCCGTGTTCTGCAAGTGCACCGGCCGCAAGGGCTGGATGCTCTACGTGCCCGTCGCCTTCCTGCTCTGTTGCACCTTCACCTCGCTGGTCCAGAGCGCCATGGGTTGCATGACCGCCGTCCAGGCCTACGGTTTCTTCGGTACCATCCCGGCTACCGCCACCACGGCCGCCGTTTCCGTCGCCGCCACCAAGGGCCTGCAGCTCGTCTTCGCTGTCCTGCTGATGGTCCTGGGTCTCATCGTCGCCGTCAACTGCCTCAAGGAGTTCTTCGGCAAGGAGGCTGGCTCCATGCCCGACGAGGAGCCCGAGTGGTCCGAGATGGGCAAGGCCGAGTATGGCCGCGCTGCTGCTGCCGAGGCTCCCACCGACGCCGAGGCTGCCAAGGCCTAGTCAGCTTGATGGGCTAGCCGTTCCATCCATATGACTCGGAAAGACCGGGTCCGCAACGACGCGGACTCGGTCTTTTTTCCATGCAAAAGCGGGCGACGCCCGAGTGTTCTCGCAGATGTTTTGCGTGGATAAGGGCGCGCGTTGTACCATATAAACGTATATGTGTACATATGAAAGGGGCCCCGTGGCCAAGACGGTATATTCCGATAATCAAAACAATGTCGATGCTCTGGCTGAGCGTCTGAGCAGCCAGACATCGCTTTCTGCCGAGCGCGCCAAGCTGGTTGCCTACGACCTGCTCTGCCGCAAGGCACTCAAGATTAAGTCGAGCGCGCTGGCGCAGATTTTCCGCTCCGTCGATAAGGAATGCGACACCAAGGCGATGCGCGATGAGCTTATCGCGGCAAATATCGTGACCAAGATCGAGGGCAGCGGCATTAACGGGCGCCCGGCGTTCTATACCATCAATGTCGAGATCCGCGATACCCAGGAGCAGCCTGCCGAGTCCGTCGAAGATTTTGTCGTCGAGGATTCCGCTGACGTGCCTGCTGTGGAAGAAGCTGCTCCGCGTGAGCATGTCGATACCGATGAGTTGCTCGATGAGAACGTCGTGCGTGCCTTTACGGCCAAGGCAGGACGCGGCGGTTTTGGCGGGGGTGGCAAGCGCGATGCGCAGCGCCGCGCCCAGCAGGAGCGCTTCCGTCGTGCCGTTGCTCAAAAGGGTGAGACGGATGCCGAGGCTGTTGAGAACGAGGTTGCTGCCGAGTCGCAGAGGCCCGCGAAGGAGCAAAAGCCCGTGGAGGCCCAGGAGTCCCAGCGTCGCCGTGGTGCCCACTTTAAGGCTGCGCAGCAGGATGTCGCGCATGAGGTTGAAGAGCCTTCCGAGGCTGCAGACGATGTTGAGGAGTCTGCCAAGAAGGCTCCGGGTTCATGCCGTCCCGGGCGTGGTTTTGCGAGGCGCGCGTATCCCGTAAGGCGTCAGGAGAAGGGCGAGCCGGCTTCGACCGCTCAGGCCGAGAAGGCCGAACAAACCGAGAAAACCGTTGAGCCGGCGGCTCGCGAGCAGCAACCTTCCGAGTCGCAGCCTGCGGCTGACACTGAGGTCAAAGCTCAACAGACCGCTGATAAGCAGGCGGGGGAGAGCGCCTCAGGCAAGCCCCGCCGTCGTCGTCACCGCGGCGGTCGTGGCTCAAATGCCGAGGCCGCGGCCGAGAAGACAGCGACACAAAACGGAGATGAGAAGGCCGAGACTCCGGTGGATCAGGTCAAGCGCCAGCCGGCGAAGGAGGCCAAGTCCGATCGTCCGCAAAAGCGCTCGTCTGCGCCCAAGCAGGAACGTAATACCCGGGCAGATTCCAAGCGTAAGCCTCATGCACAGGCTGAGCCTGCCGCGGCTGATAGTGCTACCCAGCAGCCCGAGTCGGCCGTCCACGGCGAGGTATCGGCGTTTGCCCTTGCCCGCGTTTTGGGCAGGCAGCTGCTCAAAGTTGTCCCTACGCCTACGGCGCTCTCTAAGATCAAGGAGCAGCAGACTCAAATTGTTAAGGTCGAGGGCAAGGACGGCAAAAAGGCGCCGCAGCGCACTCAGCACAACGAGATGTCCAACCGCAAGATTGCCGAGGAAATCGCAATCATCCAGGCTTGGATCGAGCAAAACCGAGGTGCCGATACGCCGGTTGCCTCGCGCCGCCAGCGTGCCTACCAGATTTTTCAACGACGAGAAGGCTTTTGACGGCAAGCACGGTGAGCGCCTGATAAGGCGCATGACCGAAAAGGGCATCAGCATGCAGGCGATCAAGGTCGCCCCCAAACCGCCCCGTGCACTTTACGGGTTTCTTTACGCTGGGCGCCGATAAGCCGTTCATTATGGTCGAGAACCTGGACACCTATGACGAGATCGTCAGGCTGCTGCGTGGCCGCAAGCACGCCAAGCTCTTTGGCATCAAGGTGGGCGGCGTGATTTTTGGCGGCGGATGCAAGGCGAGCGTCTCGCATGCCCTGGACGATTATCTGGCTGAGATCGGCTATCGCTTTAACTACGTCTACTACGTGGGCGATATCGACCGCGAGGGCGCGCGCATCGTCGAGCAGGCTCGCAATGCCAATGTGGTTGAGATTCGTCTGCATGCCGGCATGTACCGCGCCATGCTCGCCGAGCATAAGCGTCGCGTGAAGGCCGGCGGCGAGTGCGAGCCCGCGGCTGCCAACCAGGGCGTGCCGCAGAACTTGGCGGCGACGATCAAGGATCTGCCCATGGTCACGCGCGTGCAGTTCCGCAATGTGCTACGCGAGGGCGGGCGCATTCCGCAGGAGATCCTGATGACCGCCGACTATCGGGATGGCGACTCGGGAAGCTTCGACCGCATGCTGAACAACTAAACTCCGCCGGCCCCGGGAGAGCGGGGACACCGGCTTAGGTTTCCTGCTCTACAGTCCTGCTCACGACGGAGGCCACATTAAGTGGCCTCCTGTTCGTGCGGAACTCGCGATAAACCTAAGCCGGTGTCCCCGCTCTCCCGGGGCCTGTCGTGGCTTGGCCGTTGCATGCGGCTCGTTTTTCGGAACGGGGCTGACGGACACGTTCCGAAATCTACCACCGTCGCTGTGCAGGGTGTCTATAAAGAGCCGTGGCCAAAAAACATCAAATATGAGTACTGATACTCTTTTAGTAGCAGTAATTTTGACCACATTTAAGGTGATTTGACGTGTCGATCGAGCAGATAAGCTGCCGTATCTCCTCAAGTGTTCATTAAAGGAAGACCTTGATGCGAATAAATCTCATTAAGATCTTCTTTTATTAACGAAAATAATGTAGCTACAACGGTAACAGTACTCATATTTGCCGTTTTTTGGCCACAGTCCTTCGGAGGGTCCTCGAAAATAGTCCCGAGCCGGCACTTGGGGACGTTCCTATAATGCCGGCACTTAGGAGCGTCCCCAAGTGCCGGCACCGCGTCTGCCTGCGGCGGCCGCGCCCCGCTGCGTCGCTCCGCATCCTTGCGGGTTCGGATTCCTCCGCTTGGCGGCGTTGGCTCGATTTGCTTGACGTGAGGGGCTCTTGGCTGGTGTGGGACGGAGGGATTCCGCGTCTGCCTGGTCGGCGGCCGCGCCCCGCTGCGTCGCTTCGCTCCTTGCGTGCTGCGCTGGAAAACGCTTCGCGTTTCCTCAGCTCCGCACCCTTGCGGGTTCGAATTCCTCCGCTTGCCCACAAGAAAGCGCCCTGGGCCGTTATGGGCTTAGGGCGCTCAGTTTTAATGGCTGGGACGGAGGGATTCGAACCCCCAACAGCCGGCACCAAAAACCGGAGTTCTACCGTTGAACTACGTCCCAATGTGTGGTGTTGCCCAAAAGCAACTCGTCTAGTTTACCTAATCTGCGAGGGCATCGCAAACGCCGTCGAGTAGGCGTACGGCGAGCGTCTGCGCGTCGCTGGCCGTGAAGGTGCCGTTGTAGCGCGTCATGCCCGTGAGCTCAATGCGAATGCGAGCCGGCTTCTGCTGCGCGGCGACATTGGCGGTGCGGATGCGCTGGGCCAGGTTGTGGCACTCGGCGAGGGCAATCGTGGCGCGTGGCGCGGCGTCGGCGGGCAGCTCGTCGCTTGCGATCTCGAGCACCAGGTCAACGTCGGTTGGGACCTCGGAGTCGCAGAGCATCATGCCGCTGTTGTCGGTCGTTGCCGTGGCGATGTTCCACATGCGCGAAGCAACGCTGCGTGCGATGGGGTCCTCACCGATAACGGCGATCTGGAAGCGCTCGAGCACGTTGGCGGCGCGAGCAAAACCGATGCGGGACTCGGCTTCGGTGACCGAGGGCTTGCCCTCCCACACATGGTGCAGGCGGTTGATGTAGGCGTAGGTGTCTTGGAAGGCCATGCCGTCGGCAAACAGGCCGACATTTTCCTGGAACTGCTGCAGGGCGGCCTCGGTATGCGGACCAAAGTAGCCGTCGTCTTCGCCACAGGCAAAGCCCAAAACGTTGAGAGCGCGCTGCAGGGCCTGCACATCGGCGCCATGGAAATTGGGCATGCGCAGATACAGAGTGCGGTCGCCCAGCTTATACGAGGCGTCGACCAGGGCGCTCCAACAGGGGATATCGACGGCATGACCGGCAGCAAGGCCGCTGTCGAGCCTGAAGGTGCTGACGGCCTGCTCGGTGGTGGTGCCAAAGCGCTTGTCGGCGACCTCGTCGGCATCGATGGTGTAACCGAGCTGCAGAAGGCGGGACTGAACATCCTCGACGGCTGCTCCCTGCATGCCCGTGGTAATAGGTTCCATGAACGAACCCCTTTCGGCGTACGATTCGTACTATTTTGAGCGCGTGTCGGATAGACAACGCGAGACAATGCATAAACATGCACTCAACAGTGTAGCAACTTGTACCCAAACGCGCTGCCCACAGGTTTTGTGACCCCCGCTAGTTGAGGCGCTCCACAAAGAAATCTGCCATGGAGAGGAAGAGCTCGCGCGCATGCGGGTCGAGCTCGACGCCTTCGATAGCGGCCTTGGCCTTGGCGGTCAGGTCGAGCGCATAGTTGTGGGCGAAATCGACAGAGCCGATCTGCTGGAAGATTTCCACGGCGCGCGCGAGCTGCGCGGGGTCCTCGGTGCCCGAGGAAAGGATTGCCTCGACCTCGTCGTGATGGCGCTCATCAGACAGGGCGTGCACGGCAACGAGCGTGCGTTTACCCTCGGTGATGTCGGTGCGGAAGTCCTTGTTGGCGGCCTCTTTGGTGCCGACCAAGTTGAGCAGGTCGTCCTGAATCTGAAAGGCAAGGCCGGTGTGCAGGCCAAAGGCGCGTAGCGCCTCGACCTGCTCTTCGCTGCCGCCGCCGATAATGGCTCCGGCGGCAAGCGGCGTGGCTCCACTGTAATACGCGGTCTTGTGCGTCGCCATGTCCAGGTAGTCATCAACCGAGATATCAAAGCGCTCGTCACGGACCCAACCCAGGTCAAGTGCTTGACCCTCGATGGTGCGGACGATCATCTCGGTAAGCTCGTGGAGCACACGCAGCTTCACGTCGGACTCGAGCGTGGGATCGTCGAGAACCGTCTTGGTGACCATGGTGAGCGCCAGGTCACCGCAGTTGATGGCAAGACCGGTGCCCTCGGTAAGGTGCATGCAGGGCTTGCCGCGACGAATCTGCCCGTTGTCGGCGATGTCGTCGTGGATGAGTGCGCCCGACTGAAAGTGCTCGATGGCCGCCGCTGCGCTGCGGGCGCTCTCAAAGCTGCCGCCTACCGCAGTGGCGGCGAGCATGCAGATGAGCGGGCGGTGGCGCTTGCCAGCGTTTGCCGTAAATGCCGAGAGCGGGGTATACAGGTAGCGCTCGATATCGGCGGAAGTCGCCTGTCCGTCAAAGAACGTGGCCAGATAGTCGTTAATCTGGTCAAAGTGCTGGGCTAAAAAGCTGGTAAACGGACTGGACACGGGTTCTCGCATTCTTTGATAGGTTGCATCGTTGCATTATGCAGACAACATATTGCCACATTAGGGCGTCGAGCGCGGCGGTTGAAGACGATTGGTCCATGCGGCCGCAAGTGCGGTAGGGGCTTGGCTAGATAAGCCCAAAGTGTTCGAGCGCGGTGACGACGCCGTCGTGGTCGATGCTGTCGGTGACATAGTCGGCCTTTTCCTTGAGGAAGTCCGGTGCGTTGCCCATGGCGATGCCAACGTCGACGGCGTTCATCAGCGAGACGTCATTGCTGGCGTCGCCGATGCCGTATACGGTTCCGTGGTGGGGATCGAGGGCGTCGAGTACGGACTGGATACCCTCGCGCTTGGTACATTCGCGAGGCGAAATCTCGGTCACTTCGAGCTCGAGCTCGTTAAAGCAGAGCAGCGGCTCAAACGTTTGATCCTGAGCGATGCGGTTGGCAAGCGACGTGGACATTAAGATCTTGTAGGCGCTGTAATGTTGCAGCTGCGTAATTGCATCGCCCACGGTGCGGGCATATCCGGGGGCGTCGGGCGCATCGGCACCCATGCGAACGACGCCATTGAGTCCCTCAAAACGAATCACTTCGTCCGATTGCTCAAGAATGGGAGCAAGACGCTGCAGCATACCGGGCGTCATCGCCAAATCGCGGATCACGTGTCCCTCAAGTTCGACATAGCCACCCGCGAGGCAGACGATGCCGGTCCAGGGCAGATCGAGCAGCTTTGGATGGATGCAGCTCAGCGTGCGCCCTGTGCAGATAAACGCCATATTGCCCTTGGCGACAAAATTACGTATGGCTTGCGAGACCGCTTCATTGGGATAGGGGGAGAGGTCTCGCTCGCTCTCGGGAAGCCCTTGTGCCACTCGAGGGTCTTGCCAGGCGAGTGTTCCGTCGATATCGAAGAAGCAGATATCGCCGCGCTTATGGGCTGCGCTGGCGGCAGGGGAGGCCGAGGTGGTGGGCACAAATCCCGGCTCGAGGCCCATGATCTGGTCAAAATGCTCTTTAACGCGGGGAACGGAGATGCCGATAATCACCTGGGCGGTCTTGCCCGTAATGATGAGGCCCTTGGCGCCCACCGCGACAAACGACGCGTTATCTGCAACGATGGAAGGGTCTGCGACCTCGACGCGCAGGCGCGTGGCGCAGTTGGTTGCGCCCACGATATTGCCAACGCCACCTAAAAGCTGAATTACCCGCTCAGCGAGGACGTGATCTTGATCGGATTGAATACTGACCTCGCCATTGGGAGATTGCTCTTTGGCAAAGCCGCTTCCCGTTAAACGATCGATTGCCGCGCGATTGGAGACATGATCCTCGCGGCCCGGCGTCTTAAGGTCATAGACCAAGATGAGTGCTCGAAAACTAACAAAAAAGACAGCGCTAAACATCAGACCGATACCGAGCGCCAAAAGGTAGGAGCCGGCATGCATTCGCATGAGTGGGATGAAGTTGAAGGCCGTCATTTCCATGAGACCGCCCGAGAAGATGCCGACGATGCCAAAGAAGTTCATGGTCATGGCAAGGCAGGAGGACAGGACGGCGTAGAGCAAAAAGAGTCCGGGATAGGTGAACATAAAGAGAAACTCGAGCGGCTCGGTGACGCCGCAGACCACCGAGGCGACGATGGCGGGCAAAAGGATGACCTTAAGGCCGGCGCGGCGTTCGGGTTTGGCGGTGAAATAGAATGCTGCCGCGATGGCGGGAAGGCCAAAGAGCTTGCCCCAGCCGGTGGCGGTAAAACCTGCCCAGGGCGCAAGTTCATTTAAAGGGCGCGTGCTATGGGAGAGAATGGGGAGCAGGTTGGTCCACGTGGCGTAAATACCGTCGTGAATGACCAGATTGTCGTAATAGATGGGCATATAGAGCAGATGGTGCAGCCCCATGGGCTCGAGCGCTCGCTCCAAAAACACAAAGATGCCCACGCCGAAGGGGCCGACGCCCGCAAGTGCGTGGCGCAGCGTTTCGGTCACAGCGTATGCGAAAGGCACGATGGCGGCCGAGATGGCGGCAAGGGCAAACACGGCCAAAAAAGCTGATGAGGTAGACCAGCGAGGAACCCGAGAAGGTGCCGAGCCAATCGGGAACCTTGGCATCGTAGAAGCGGTCATGGATCGCGACGACGGTTGCCGACACCGCCAGCGGGCCGATAATGCCGGTGTCGAGCGTCTTGATGCCGTCGATGACGGTGATGCCGCTAGCGGAGGTCAAAAACGACGGGTACTTAAGCCCAAGGTTGTCTCCGCTCAGCTTAATGATCTCGCTCAAAAAGAAACAGTAGGCAAAATAGGCTACGAGCGCCTCGAGGCAGCAGCGTGCCGGTTGCTTTTGGGCAAGGCCGATAGGCAGCGCTACGGCAAAAAGGAGTGGAAGGCGCTTAAAGACCGTCCACGAGCCGCGCTGAATGATAGTCCAGAAAACGTACCAGGGGGTTCCGTATACGGCGAGGTCGCCGACGATATCCACGGTCGTTGCGAGGGCGGAGATGCCGACCATGAGGCCTGATATAGAAAACAGCATGGCGGGCGCGAACATGGCTCCGCCAAAACGTTGGATTTTCTGCAGCATAATATGCCTTTCGGATGCAACATGCTGTGCGAGCAAGAACGTTTAAACAATGAACTCATTGTAGAGGACTGGCTGCTTGCCGCATTGACGGTTTTGATTCGGTCCGATTTGGGTTTCGGGGGAACCGTCGACGGTAAATAATCCGTGCTTTACCGATAATCGGTTTAAACAACTTTAAGAAATGCTATCGTGCCTAGCCATACATATTCATTAGAGGTGAAATCATGCCAAAAGCGATTTACGAAGGAATCTACCGCGAGATCCGTTCGCGCATCATCAACGGGACCTATGCGTTTCAGGAGATGCTGCCAACCGAAGCCGAACTGACCGCGGAGTTTGGCTGCACGCGCAATACCGTTCGACGCGCCTTGAGCATGCTGGCCGACCAGTTGTTTGTGCAGCCTATACACGGTAAGGGCGTGCGCGTTATTTGGCTTAAGGGCGAAACCGACATGCTGGGCGCACTCGAAGAGGTTGAGTCGTTTGGCGAGTTCGCAAAACGCAACAATGCCGTCGCATCGACCGAGGTCAAGTCTTTTGAACATTTGATTTGCACTGAGCAACTCTCACGTCGCCTGGGCTTTAAGGTGGGCGAGGAGCTGATTCGCGTAGTGCGTGTCCGAAGCCTCAACGGCAGCGCGCGCCAAGTGGACCATGGCTACTTTTTGGCGTCGATCGCCAAGGGCCTGACCCCCGAGATCGCGGCGGATTCTATCTACGGCTATCTGGAGCACAAGCGCGGCGTCAAAGTGATGGCGAGCCGTCGTACGGTGAGTGTCGAGCTCGCCAACGATGAAGACTGCAGCTATCTGGACCTTGGCAAGTACAACTGCGTCGCCGTTATGGAGAGCCAGTCGTACACCTCGGACGGCATCTTGTTCGAGGTCACGCATGCCCGCACACACCCCGAGATCTTCCATTACCGCGTCAATTCCAAGCGATAGCCGGCTAGCTCGCAGCCTGACGAGACTCATGCCCTCAAAGCGAAAACGCCCGGTCAAACCGACGATGCATCGGCTTGATCGGGCGTTTTCTCTGCATTCGATAACAAATAATTGTTTATACAAAACTTGTCAAGTATCAAGTCGAAATTACCGTTCACCGAAGTTTTTCTACCGCTCTAGTAATACTTGTTCAAACAACTAGCCAAATAGCGTATTGTACAAATCAGCAAAAGGGGCAAAGTCCCCGAGCCAATCTCCGAAGGCGGCGGCAAAGGGTGCCGCCACGGTGTGAAAGGGTGGATTGTAATGAAGAACGAAATGAGCAGAAGGCAGTTCCTGGGCTTTGCTGGTTCCGCGGCTGCGGTTCTTGGTCTGGGTCTCGTGGGCTGCGGTGGTTCTGCCGGCTCCGGCTCCTCTGCTTCTGGTGACGCTGCCGAGGTCTACTTCCTCCAGTTCAAGCCCGAGGTCGACAAGGAGTGGAAGGAGATCGCCAAGGCGTACAAGAAGGAGAAGGGCGTCGAGGTCAAGATCGTGACCGCCGCCTCCAACACCTACGAGGAGAAGCTCAAGTCCGAGATGTCCAAGAGCTCCGCTCCGACGCTGTTCCAGGTCAACGGCCCCACCGGCCTTAAGAACTGGAAGGACTACTGCGCCGATCTTTCCGACACCAAGCTCCGCGGCGAGCTCATCGACGACTCCCTGGCGCTGCAGTCCGACGGCAAGGATCTGGGTATCGACTGGGTTCAGGAGAGCTACGGCATCATCTACAACAAGGAGCTCCTCGAGAAGGCCGGCTACAAGGCCGAGGATATCAACTCCTTCGACAAGCTGAAGGCTTGCGCCGATGACATCCAGGCCCGCAAGGACGAGCTCGGCGTTGACGGTGCCTTCACTTCCGCCGGTATGGATGACTCCTCCAGCTGGCGCTACACCACGCACCTCGCCAACCTCCCGCTCTACTACGAGTTCGAGAAGGAGCACAATCAGGAGGACGACGAGATCAAGGGCGAGTATCTCGACAACTTTAAGCAGATCTTCGACCTGTATATCACCGACTCCACCTGCGATCCTTCGCAGCTCGCCTCCAAGACCGGTGACGACGCCACCAACGAGTTCGCAACCGGCAAGGCCGTCTTCTACCAGAACGGCTCTTGGGCCTACGCCGACCTCACCAAGGCCGGTATGACCGACGACCAGCTCGGCATGCTGCCGATCTACATCGGCGTCGACGGCGAGGAGAACCAGGGCCTGTGCTCCGGCGGCGAGAACTACTGGTGCGTCAGCTCCCAGGCTTCCGAGGATGCCCAGAAGGCCACCGAGGACTTCATGTATTGGTGCGTCACTTCTGACACCGCCACCAGCATCATCGCTGACAAGATGGGTCTGACCGCCCCGTTCAAGAGCGCTAAGGAGACCACCAACGTCTTCTCGCAGCAGGCCGTTGCTATGGCCAAGGACGGCAAGAAGACCGTTGCTTGGGACTTCGTTTACATCCCCTCTGAGGAGTGGAAGAAGAACCTCAAGCAGGCTCTCATCGCTTATGCTGCCGACAACACCAAGTGGGACGGCGTCAAGAACGCCTTCGTCGATGGCTGGAAGACCGAGAAGGCTGCTTCCGAGTAAGCAGTTGCTGCCCAAGCTATCTGATTAGCGACAGGGGGCGGGCAGACGTAGGTTTGCCCGCCCCCTGCATATTGAAAGGACCCTTCTATGGGCAAAGCACTCAAACGCTGGTGGCCGCTCTTTATGCTGCCCACGTGCCTGGCGTTTATGATCGGGTTCGTGATTCCCTTTATCCAGGGTTTCTATCTCTCGTTCTGCCAGTTTATTACCATTAATAACGCGCACTTTGTCGGTATCGAGAACTACGTGCGCGCACTGTCAGATCCGCAGTTCTCCACGTCGTTCTTCTTTACCGTGGCGTTTGCCTTCCTGTCGACGGTGCTCATCAACGTGATCGCGCTGGCCATTGCGCAGGCGCTCACTCGCAAGGCGCTCAAGGGCACCAACATCTTCCGTACGATTTTCTTTATGCCTAACCTGATTGGCGGCATTGTACTGGGTTACATTTGGCAGATTCTGATCAACTGCCTGCTCTCCAACGTGGGTGCCCAGCTTATCGCCCTCAACTCCGCCGCTGGCTTCTGGGGCCTTATCATCCTGACCCTGTGGCAACAGGTCGGCTACATGATGATCATCTACATCGCCGGTCTGCAGTCCATTCCGTCTGACTACATCGAGGCCGCCAAGGTCGATGGCGCTACGGCATGGCAGACGTTTTGGAAGGTTAAGATCCCCAACCTGATGCCGACCATCACCATCTGCCTGTTCCTGTCCATCACCAACGGCTTTAAGCTGTTCGACCAGAACCTCGCCCTTACCGGTGGCGCCCCGGCGCACTCCACCGAGATGCTCGCCCTGAACATCTACAACACGTTCTATTCGCGTGCTGGCATCGCATGGCAGGGCATCGGTCAGGCCAAGGCAGTTATCTTCTGCATCCTGGTTGTCGCTATTTCTATGATCCAGCTTAAGGCCACGAGGTCCAAGGAGGTGCAGCAGTAATGAAACGCGATAAGGCTATCAACCGCGCGCTCTCGATCTTCTTTACGATCCTGTCGCTCGCATGGATCTACCCCGTGTTCATGATTGCGCTCAATTCCTTTAAGAAAGCGACCGCAATCAGCACCACCACGGCGTTCGATCTGCTCACGCCCGAGACGTTCAACGGCCTCGCAAACTACGTGCACGCTCTGAACGAGCAGGGCTTTGCCTCGGCGTTTATGTACTCGCTTATCATCACGGTCACGTCGGTCGTGCTGATTCTGGTGTGCTGCTCCATGTGCGCTTGGTACGTGGTGCGCGTCAACAGCAAGATCTCGAACTTCTTCTATTACCTGTTCGTCTTCTCGATGGTCGTACCGTTCCAGATGCTCATGTTCACGCTGTCCAACCTCGCGGACCGCATCGGCTTTAACACGCCGTTTAACATCTGCTTCATCTACCTCGGTTTTGGCGCGGGCCTCGCGGTCTTTATGTTCGCCGGCTTCGTCAAGAACATCCCGCTCGAGATTGAGGAAGCGGCCATGATTGACGGCTGCAACCCGGTCCAGGTGTTCTTTAAGATCGTCCTTCCCATTATGAAGCCCACCTATCTTTCGGTCGGCATCCTTGAGACCATGTGGGTCTGGAACGACTATCTGCTGCCCTACCTTACGCTCGACTCCACCAAGTACAAGACCATTCCTATCTTGATCTGATGTGCCAAGACCATTCAAGAAAACCCTCTCAGGATATAAAGAGCAGGAGAAAAATCTGCTGGATCTGATCTATCAGAAATATCTTGGGAGCCCATTAAACGCAAAAGAAAAACAATTATTAAAGGAAATCGATGATGATATGCTCTGGTTTGACCTTACACACCTGCTAAATGAGCCCCAGGAAAGGGAAGCACCGGAGATTCATATTACAATAGATTATACGGTACGGGCTTTCGAGGAAACAGAAAAGAAATACCTGGAATTGTATAGCTTTTTTACCCATTGAAAAAAATAAATTTCCGCGAAGAAGAACTTTTGCAGGTATCCAATGATTTTCTTTCAGGATGAACTGATGCAAAATTGGGAACTTGCAAAAGATATGAAGCTTGGCTTGTATGTCTCGGGATTTTGGCATATTCATGCCAAAACACCTCGCGGGACAGTGGTGTGTGAACAGTAACATATTTTCAACAAAATTTCACAAAAAAATATAAATACCACTTGTGTTTTTGAATAATATGCACTATAATATAAAACATATTAATTAAAGTTTTTAGTCTAAATTAATATTATATGTGTCTAAGGAGGAAAACAGCATGGTTGAACTGATTGTAGGAAAGAAAGGCAAGGGCAAAACAAAAGTACTGTTAGATAAGGTAAATGGTGCGGTAAAAGAGGCAAATGGAAGTATTGTCTACTTAGACAAGAGCACAAAACATATGTATGAACTCAACAATAAAGTACGTCTTATTGATGTATCCGGATTCCCTATTAAGAATGCAGATGAATTTGTAGGATTTATCTGTGGTATCCTTTCTCAGGATCATGATCTTGAGCAGATTTATCTTGACAGTTTCCTTAAGGTAGCAAAATTGGAAGATAAAGACATTACAGGTACTCTGGGACAGTTAGATGAGATTGGTAAACAATTTAATGTTACTTTTGTAATTAGCGTATCTTTAGACAAAGAAGAGATTCCTGAAGCGCTCCATGGTAAGATCAGTGTAGCTTTATAACCATCTTTTATTATTAATACTAAAAACTACATAACATAAATAAAAGGATACCTGTTAAGATAATTTTCAGCAGATATCCTTTTTATTGCATTTTATAAGCATACCTGTTATCATGGAAAAACAATAAATATTAGGAGATGAGAGATATATGGAAGAATTATACAGAATAATTGAGCGAAAAAATTAAAGATGCAGGATATCCAAGAGCAATTTCCGGTGAAATGGTTTACGGAGATATCTGCGACCAAATTGAAGGAAAAGAAAATGGCTCTTACGTTTTACTTTCCAAGGTTGAAGATGATGTTATTTTTGAATATCATATTACTGTAATGGATGATGAATTCAATCTTGGGTTACTGACAATACGTACTCCGGAAGGCGTATTTGAAACTGATTTTGATAAATAAAAACTAGCTTTAACAGTTAGTAAATAGAATTCTGAAAAAGCATATCATAATCCAAACAGAATCAAGTATGTGACAGATATGTCTTATGTCTGTTATTTAAAGTTTATACAAAACTCCAGAGACATATCTGTCATTTTTTCATACTTATCTTTTTTGATGTTTTTAATCTTCGCGTAAATGCACCGCTGTGGCCGCCTTACGACGTCTTGCATCATCCATAGCTGCATAATGTTTCTTTGTGGTGTTTACATCTCTGTGACCTAATACATCGGCTACAAGGTAAATATCGCCTGTTTCCTGATACAAAGTAGTACCGTAAGTACTGCGAAGCTTGTGTGGTGTGATTTTTTTTGTGGTCGTAATGGCACCTGCGTATTTTTTTACCAGATTTTCAACAGCCTGGATGCCAATCCTTTTTCGCTGGGTAGAGTAGAAGAGAGCGTGTTCATGCCCTGCTACAGGAACGATATTCTTACGAACTTCCAAGTACTTTTTCAAAGCTTTTTCTACCTCATGTCCAAAATATACAACCATTTCATTTCCACCTTTTCGGGTGACTTTAATCCCATTATTTTTAAAATCAACATCTTCAACATCAAGTCCTACACATTCAGATACACGAATCCCGGTACCAAGCAGGAGAGTAACGATGGCAAGATCACGCTCCTTGGTTTTTTCATAATAAACACGTTTCTGTCCGGTAAGCTCATCACCGCAGTGCTCTATATGATCCAATAACATGGCAACTTCATCAGCATCAAGACGTATAATATTTTTTTCCATGAGTTTTCGGAACATCTACAAGAACAGTTGGGTTCGTCTGGATAAATTCATGTTTATAATAATATGCATAAAAACTTCTCAATGCAGAAATTTTTCTTTTCAGGCCACGTTCACCATTGGTTTCTGTTTTATCACCATTTTTATATACTTTAAGATATTCCTGATATTCCTCGATATCTATAGCTTTAAGCTGATCCAGAACATCAACGGTAAAATCTTTCATGGAATAGTCCTTAAAGGCAGGATTTTCATCCAGGAGAAACTGAAAAAAGATTCGGATATCATACGCATAGGAAATTCGTGTTTTGGTAGTAGTAAGCGGATCCATAGCACGAAAATAATCCTTGCAGAAATCAGGCAGTGTTTTCAAAACAGCTCGAAGCTTCAAAATATTTGAAATATCGGTCTGTTCATGGTAAGTGACTTTCTTGCTATCATTATAATAATCAATATATTTATCCATAAAAATCTCCTTAAAAAAATTATTTTATAACTTCTTAATGTTAAGAATATTGTTGAGAATATTTAAGACATATAAATCATCAAAATTGATAATGATTAATAATTGCAGAGAAAATGCCTTTGTCAATAAACGATTACAGCGCAAAGACAGCTGCAGTCTACATCTATATGAAAAAGCTCGCGTTTGTCGTATAGATGTAGATAACATAAAAATCATACTACTTTCGTATGTTTTTATGTTATCTTATTGTTGCCAACCAGTACATCCATTTATTGTTTCCGGATTTATTTTTGCGTGCTAATTGTTTGTATTTATCAAATAATAACTTTTTTCCTGCCTTCATATCAAAAACATTGATTGAATTACTTAGCGTTCAATTTAAATTCTTTCTACAGCAATTTTTTGGTCAATAATCTGGTAGTTTGCCCGATGTATATACAAGGCTTTTTCGTCAACCATAAGTTTCGTCATTTTTGGAAGGTCTTCCGGAACGTTTTTTTTGCTCTTTTGTAACATAATACCTCCACTTTTCGTTTTCCCGGAAAACTATAGTTTTACAGACAATCTGTAATAATGCGATTCAATTCCGGAAGCTCTTTTTTGAGAGCGATCAGTTTCCCATCTTTTAGAAAACAATGTCTGGAATAAGCGGTTGTGCAGATTTCATTTCTGCTCGCATTAAAAAATTTCATAATTAAATTCCAGAGAAATTCCATTATACTGCTTAATGCCAACGCGGATCCGGATTTCATCATCGAAGAAAATCTTGCTTTCTATATGCAATCTGAAATTTCCACAACAGGGGAGATCACTCCCAACTCTTCTACTTTCTTATAGCTGAAACCCATCCGGCTCATATATCCAATCCTGGCCTCTTCCATCCATTTTACATAATTAGAGTGATGGATAATGCCCATCTGGTCTGTTTCATGATATTGCGCTTTTCTGTAATAAGTGTATGTTTTTTCTGATTCTTCCTTCATATACCATATATCCTTTTTTATATATTTATAAAATGAAAATAACTATACCACTCGCTTGTCTGCGAAACGATGTACTAAGGCGTGCAGATTGCGGGAATGATTTTTCAGACACGCTCTAGCTGAAACCGGTTAATTATGACGGTCTCTTCACATAATTCAGAGGATTCTGATTTACCCCATTAACCATAACCCCAAAATGAAGATGAGGTCCGGTGCTGTTCCCGGTGCTTCCTACATATCCGATAATATCACCTTTTTTGGACCTTATCTCCTACACTCAGATTTGGGTTAAATTTAGACTGGTGCATATATTCTGTGATAAGTCCCTTTCCATCATGATTGATCTTGGTATAATATCCGGCACCGCCTGACGCTGCCGGTGAAAGCATGGCAACAATGGTTCCTGATGCTGCCGCATAAATCGGTGTTCCTGTAGGAGCAGGAATGTCAATTCCTTTATGATTGGTAGAACCGACTCCTCCCGGAGATTCCCTGTTTCCAAAATAACTGCTGATATAGGAATAACCGGAGCTTAAAGGCCACCGGAAAGAAACTCCGTTCTGATAGTCAGGAATAAGAGAACCATCTTCTCCAACATAATGATTATCATCAATCCACTGATTTGTAACCAGAGCACCTGTAGAGGAACTCAGGTAATACTTCTCTCCATCTACAGTAACCCACCCACTTTCACGTTCACATGTAGAAGGATTCATATAATATTTCTTTCCGTCTACTGTCAGCCATCCAGAGGCCAGCACCCCATCTGATTTCGCATAATAATGAGCACTTTTTTTCGTGATCCACTTACTGCTGGCAAGTTTTCCGTCAGACTCAAAATAATATCTTTTCCCAGATGACGATTTCAGGATAATATCATCGTAACGGATTCCATTAGTTTTCTTAAAATAATACTTGTGTCCGTTGATCGTCTGCCATCCCGTAACCAGTTTACAATCTGATTTCCTGAAATACCGATAATAGGAATCCGGTTTATAGAAGCCTTTGACAAGTTTACCATTTGAAGCTGCATAATAATAAGAACCGTCTGTTTCTTTATACCATCCGCTTCTGACCAGCTGACCGGTATTTCTGTTAAAGGAATACCAGCTTCCCTTTACTTTCAGACGCCCTTTTGCCATAGTGCCATTGGCCTGAAGATAATAGGTGGAATTCCCGCTTTTGCGAAAACAGTTTTATACATTTTTCCTTTTCATTAAAGCAGTAATATACATTATTTACTTTATGGAAACCGGATCGTATCACCCCGTCATTCCAGAAATAGTATTTATTCCCTGCAGCTGTAGTTACCCATCCGGTATGCATATATCCTTTTTTTTCATCAAAGAAATACGTTTTTCCATTTACTGTCTGCCAGGTAGTAAGCATTTTACCTTTTTCATTAAAACAGTACTTTTTTCCACTGATGGTCAGAATTCCGGCTTTGGCTGCACCGGTCTTTCCGAAATAGTACTGATTTCCTGCAGCACTTTTGTACCAGCCGGTAGCTTTTTTTCCGTTCTTATCGTAATAGTACCAGCTTCCGTTTTTTTTGCACAAATCCTGTCTGCTTTTTGGAAGTTGCTGCAGCCTGAACCGGTACAGAGAAACCGGAAAAGATTCCACCCTGCAGAGCCAGTGCCAGAACCAAAAGAAAAGCTGTCAAATATAACTTTTTTTTCTTCATAGTAACTCCTGTGTGTGTTTTTTTGTAACTGTGAAGGTTTACTTATTTTTCCTCTCGTTTATTCTTTAATTCAACATATCTGTTCTTCAGGAAAATCCCTGCTTTTTTTGATATATCCCCATATTATGTTTAAAAATCCGCAGGAGATATTTCCATATGGTTATGACCAGTCCGGAAAGCGGATTCCATATTTTCATAAAGAAATTATTTTTTCTCGCTTCCAGTTCTTCCGGTGAAACCTTGTGTTTTTCTTCCTTGCAAAGAGGAAGTACTTCACCTGTCTGTTCATCCAGACAGTCAATATTTATATATGTCTCCTCTTCTGCCGGCAATTTTTTTGTCATTAAGAGAATGATTGATCAATCTCCAGATCAGAGCATAAAGTACGGCAAATACAGGAACTCCTGCAATCATTCCCGGAACCCCAAAGAGACCGCCCCCGATCATGATGGCAACAATAACCATAAAACTGGAAAGTCCGGTAGAGTCTCCGAGAATTTTCGGACCAAGGATATTTCCATCAAACTGCTGAAGAAGCAGGATAAAAATTGCAAAATACAGACCTTTTATGGGATCTACTACTAAAATAAGCAAAATACATGGAATGGCTCCGATGTAAGGACCAAAAAACGGAATGACATTTGTCACACCGATAATTACACTGATAAGAATTGGATACGGCAAATCCAAAAGCAACATTCCAAAATAACACAAAATTCCAATAATAGCAGAATCCAGAAGTTTTCCGTATATGAAACCACCAAAAGTCTTGTCTGTAAAACGCATAACGCGTATAAGCATATTTGCCCATTTATGAGGCAATATAGCATATACCATCATTTTGCTTTTGGCAACAAATTTCTCTTTGTCTGCAAGTACATACAAAGCTACAATGGCACCGATCAGAAAATTCTTCATAAAGATCAGGATATCAAAAATACCTGCTGAAACATTTTTGAGCATATCCTGCATCTGCGGAAGAATATCGGTAGTAAGATATTCCTGTGCTTTTGCAGAGTACTGGTTGATCATATCGAGCATTTCAGGATTCAGTTTCCATCCATGCTCAACAAATGAATTGAGCCACTTTTCAATAACTTTTATATAGTACGGAAAACTGTAAATAATACTCATGATACTTCGGATCAACTGAGGAAGCACCATCATCAGTAATGCGTAAATGATAATCCAGAACAGGAACATGGAAAAAAGGACACATCCCCATCGAATAGCCCGTTTTCCTTTTTTCTGTAACTTAATATTATGCTTTTCCAGCTGCGGATAGATCAGCTTCTGCTCAAAGAGATTGATCAGCGGACTGAGAATATAAGCAAGGATTACACCATAGATAATAGGCGCCATAATTCCCAGAAAAGTTTTGATTCCCACAATCAGGGTTTTCATGTGAAATATGCCATAATAAAACAGCATACTGGCGGCAATTACCAGAAAAGCGGTTACACCCCAGTGTAAATATCGGTTGTCCCAACGAAATTTCATAATGTCCTCCTTTTTAACATGGTATGATTATAGCATATATTTCAACAAATGTCATGAAAATTTAATATATATTAAAAAAACTTATAGCAGTCTTGTTACTGTTCATACACCACTATCCCGAGGCATACAAGCCAAAATTCCATTGCCGCAGGCAATCTGGAATGAATTGAAAAGACTGTTATAAATTCATCCAAAAACAGATACTTTACCAAGGATGTGGTAAAGTATCTGTAAAAATATAATCCTATTTATTTTTATTGAATCAAAAATCTCAATTGCCTGAATGATTGCTTTTGCTGCACCATCAATTCCAAGTTTGCTGCTGTCTACGCAGAGATTGTAGCTTGAAGCAGCACCCCATTTCTTATTGGTGTAGTAATTATAGTAACTGGAACGGCTCTTGTCTGTCTTATTGATCATGTCTTTTGCTTCTTTTGCAGTTTTATTATGTTTCTGTGAAAGACGGTTAATCCTCCAGTCTGTATCTGCATGTACAAATACACTGAAACAGTCTTTATACTCTGACAACGCATAATCTGCACATCTTCCGACCATAACGCATGGACCTTCGGAGGCCAGTTTCTTGATTGCGTCAAACTGTGCAAGAAATACTTTGTGGTTCATAGGCATATCTGTAAATCCTGAAGAAGAATAACCAAATGAGTAGGTATCCATAACCAGAGAATATAAAAAGCTGTTAGTTGGTCTTTCATCATGATTCTCAAAAAGTTCTTTGCAGATACCGCTTTCATTTGCTGCGTGTTCGAGAAGTTCTTTATCATAACATTTAATACCAAAATATTTGGCAACTTCCTGACCTATCTGTCTTCCTCCACTGCCGTACTCACGACCAATTGTAATAATTGAACTCGTACTATTCATAGTCTGCACTCCCTTCTGTTACATATTCGATAGACATATTATACAATATTTCCCAAAAAAATGCAAACTACTTTCGTAATTTTTCTAATAATTTAACGAAATATTCAGGTAAAGGAGCTGTAAACTCCATATATTCGCCCGTTGATGGATGAACAAAGCCAAGAATCATTGCATGAAGCGTCTGCCCCTGCAGATGATAAGGATTCTTACCGGAACCGTACACTTCATCACCCAGAAGTGGATGACCGATACTTGTCATATGCACACGAATCTGATGCGTTCTGCCTGTTTCCAGACGGCATTCCACATAAGTGGCATTTTTGAAACGTTCCAGAACTTTATAATGTGTGACAGCATCCTTGCCGTTTTTATAGTTGACAGCCATCTTTTTGCGGTCAATCGGATGGCGCCCGATGGGACCTTCGATCGTCCCTTCGTCTTCTTTCAGTACTCCTGCTACGATTGCCCGGTATCTACGCCTGATAGAATGCTCTTTTAACTGTTCTGCCAGGTTGCGGTGTGCATTATCATTCTTGCATACAAGAAGTGCACCTGTGGTATCCTTATCGATTCTGTGGACAATACCAGGACGCAGAACACCATTGATTCCCGACAGATTGTCCTTACAGTGAAACATAATAGCATTTACCAATGTTCCGGAAGTATGTCCGGCACTGGGATGAACCACCATCCCCTTTGGTTTATTTACAATAAGTACATCATCATCTTCATAAAGAATATCCAGAGGGATATCTTCCGGAAGTATATCCGGCTCTTTTATGTCAGGAACTGCTACGGAGATTTCATCTCCTTCCTGAACTTTGTAGTTGGCTTTTACAGTAGAACCATTGACGGTTATTTTCTGCTCTTTAAGCAGCTTTTGAATATAAGAACGTGACAGTTCTTCGTTCATTTCAGAAAGATAGCGGTCAATCCGGATACCGGACTGACCGTCAGAAACCTGATAATTAAGAATTTCCATAATACTAATCCTTTTTTATTCTTAAGAAGTCATAATCTTCATCATTTTTGTATCTGAAACACACCAGCATAACAAGTAATATGCCACTGCATACCACATACATATCAGCTATATTAAATACCGGAAAATCAATCAGTGAAAAATAGATAAAATCCACAACATAGCCTCTGCATACTCTGTCAATAAAATTTCCAAGAGCACCGGAAACCATTACCAGTGCAGTTACTGACAGCGGCAGATAATATCTGCTTTTTCGGGATTCTGGCATATACATAGATAAATACACCAAAAACAAAAGGCACAAAATCACAAACACCGGAATTTTACCTTCAAACAATCCAAAGGCCATTCCACGATTTTCGAGATACCGTAATTGAAGAACTCCTGGAATGAGAGAGATATCAGGCTGATCTTTCAGTTGTGCCAGAACAAGAGATTTACTTCCCTGATCCAGGATTGTCAGCAAAAGGATAATAATACAGCCTCTAATCCAGTGCATACATGAAGATACGGAGGAAACAGCTGTCATATCAGAATCTCCCGGATTGCCTGGAGCAGTTCCTCATCTGTGACAGTTTTGTCTATAAAACTTTTACCAATCCCGTCCATAAGGATAAATTTAATATGACCGGCTTCCATTTTTTTGGTCTTTTTTTGTTGCTGCCAGGACATCCCCGGCATTCAGTGAATCAACAGAAAGAGGAAGATTATAAGAATGGCACCCTTTTCTGATCTCTTCGTATTCTTCTTCTGTTAATAATCCTCTCTGCATGGAAAGATAAGCGGCAGCGATCAGACCGACTCCAACACACTGTCCATGAAGCAGCTGAAAGTTTTTCATTTTTTCCGACTGCATGTCCGACTGTGTGACCAAGATTTAAAAGTGCACGTTCTCCCTGCTCCTTCGGATCACGCTCTACCACACCTGCCTTGATCTCGCAGCATCTGCGGATCATTCTGGAAAGCATACTCAGATCCAATTTACTGATCTCAGGCTGATTCTTACATACAAAACGGAAGAACTCTTCATCGCAGATCAGTCCTGTCTTAAGAATTTCACCCATTCCACAGGTGAATTCCCGATTCGGAAGAGACTTCAGGGTACTCATATTCATATATACAAGGCGGGGCTGATGGAAAGCTCCTACCATGTTTTTGTACTGAAGGAAGTCAACACCTGTTTTACCTCCTACGCTGCTGTCAACCTGTGCCAGAAGCGTAGTAGGAACCTGGATAAAATCAATCCCTCTCAGGTAAGTGGAAGCTCCGAAACCTGTCAGATCACCTACAACACCGCCGCCCAGCGCAACCAGCAGACCTTTTCTGTCCATTTCATTCTCAATCAAAGTTTTATATAATTCCTGTACTGTATTCAGGTTTTTGTTCTTTTCACCAGCTTCAAATACAAAAGAGAATATTTCAGAGGAAATTTCCTGAAGAGCTGATTTAACTGCCTCATGATAAAGAGGTGCAACATGACTGTCTGTCACAATACAGATTTTCCGGTTTTCAAGTCCTTCTTCTCTGATCGCACCGGCAAGATCCTGAAAGTCATTTTTAAAATAAATAGGATAATGGAAATCTCCTTCCCGTTTTACAAGTAATTTCTGTTCTGCCATTTTCCTGTTCTCCTTTTATTACAAAATTTATACATAGCGCATAATACGCACACTGCAGCGTCCTTTTTTTGGGTCTGGTGAGAAACACCGTCAAAAATTGAACCGTCCTTTCCCACGTACAGATATAATGTCACCATCTTTCGGCTCATATCCGTTGCTGGTGATCAGTTTTCCGTTGACAAAAAACCTGCCCGCCTTCAATATAAGATACCATACTGCTTCTGGATGTCTTAAAAGCAAGCGAGATCAATGAATCCAGACGTACCGAAGCGCAGGTACCGCTGACAGATTCAAGGACAGGGCGTGGAAATTCATCAGAATCCTCCACTTTTGTGATCAGAATATTGGTATGACGGACCCGGCACAGATTTTCAAGAAAGAATTCCGTCATTTTGTTCTGGCAGAAAAACCAGGCAGCTTTTTTCTGAACAACAATATCACCGATCACACTTCTGTCTACTCCAAGATTGAGAAGTGCACCGAGATAATCACGATGAGAAAGCTCTTCAGAGAATTTAAGAGCCTTTGGTTCAATCCTCAGACAGTCGATGGGATATTCCCATGTAAAAGCAAGAGCATCAGGATGAAATGCAACCATCTGACGCTCCGCATTCTCATAGCCTCCGGACGTCTCCATAACAATCTGGGGAAACTGATGTTTCAGGCTACTGACTATATTCTGTTCATTTAAATTAAGAAAATCCGAAAATGTAACGATATCTCTCTGCCAGGAGAGATTTGCCAATTCCCGGATTCTCTTAAGAAAAAATTCGTCTTTTTCCATCCTGGATCAATATCCTGCTCTTACAGACGGAGCAGAGCCTCCCAGAATATTCTGAAGGTCACCGGTAATATCTACATTGTACGGTCCAAGTACAAAGATATAGCTGGATACTTTCTGAAGGCTGCCGCCTAAAGAATAGCATGCACCGGACGTGAAATCGATGATTCTCTGTGCCAGTTCCACATCAATTCCCTCCAGATTCAAAATAACAGTAGAATTATCTACTAAAGTGTCAGCAATCTCACGAGTATCTTCCATAGAAGAAGGTTTGATCACACAGACTTCCATATTTGGGCCCTGATTTGATTTGCGGCTGCTTCTCATTGGAGTAATCTTGGAAGATGCTGCAGGACGTGTCTGGCGTTCGGCGCGTTCCTGTTTAACCGTAACCTTAGACGGAGCCGAAGCGGTCTGTTTTGGAGCAGATGCCTGTTTAGGAGCTGTCTTTACTGCTTTCTCTTCTACATCATCGAAGTCATCATTATCGTCGGATTCTTTTTTTCTTAGAGAATTTATCAAAAAATTTCTTCTTTGGTTTCTCATCGAAATCGTCATCGAGAAAGTCATCATCTTCTTCCTCATCTAACAGATCATCATCTAAGAATCCATCATCATCATAATCATCGTTTAATTTGATGGCATCTAAAAATTTATCTAAAACGCCCATTTTAATCTCCAATCTTATTTTAATCTTCTTTTATTGAGTAATCTCTTTCGCCAAAGATACCCGTTCCCACGCGCACCATAGTGGCCCCTTCCTCAACTGCGACCTGATAATCATTTGTCATTCCCATACTCAGGACGCTCATATTAACATTATTAATGTTTTTGGCCGCAATGTCAACACTTAATTTCTTTAATTTTTGAAAAACTTCTCTGTTTTCTTCAGGATTTGCTACAAATGGTGCAATTGTCATAAGTCCTTTTACCTGAAGATGCTCATAAGAAGAAATTTCTTCCAGAAATGGTAATACCTCTTCGACTGAAAGGCCAAACTTACTTTCCTCTCCTGCTACATTTACTTCGATCAGAACCGGCATGCAGATATCCTTTTTTTGCTGCCTCTTTTTCGATGGCCTCTGCCAGGCGGACAGAATCTACAGAGTGTACCATAGATACTTTATCAATAATATATTTCACTTTATTTCTCTGTAAATGTCCGATCATGTGCCACTGTACATCTGATGGCATCTGATCGTATTTATCTACGATCTCCTGAACCTTATTCTCCCCAAACACTCTTGCACCCGCATCATATGCTTCTTTCAGCATTTCCACCGGTTTGGTCTTACTGACCGCAATAAGAGTTACCTCTTGGGGAGAACGCCCTGCAGTATCGCAGGCCTCTTCAATATTCTTTTTCACAAGGTTTAGTTTATCAGCTAACATATTAAGCCTCCTTAATTAGTATAAAATGTCTTCTTCCTTTACTTTATCAGCGTTTCGAACAATGTGATCATATCTGGAAAGACCGTAGGTGGTGTTTTTAGATACAATAGCATATTCTTCGTTCTCATCAAGTATTTCAATACGGCGAAAAACCGCATAGCCTTTATTAATACAGTATACTCCCTCCAGGGTATCTGTCTCTCCGATCACATATTTTTCACCGGTATCCGTATTGATCAGGGCATCCCCTTCCTTAAATGAACTCTTGTCAACATAATAAATCTGAGGTTGTTCTGCTTCGTCCACTGCCAATTTGGAGACAGATGAATCATCAATGCTTGCGTAAATGCTCACATCTTTAAATGTTGTTTTAATTTTTCCCCTCATAAAGGGTAAAACCTGTCTGATTATCCTGTGTAGTGGCCATTCTGGATGGAATCACATAAAAATCCTTGGTTACAATAGAGGTAAGAGGGATTTTCAGACCTACAACTGTGTTGGTTACAAGTTCATGTCCAAAAAACGGTCAGATGCATAACGAATCAGACCTTTATTGAAATCAATCTGTCCATATTTGTCACCATCTATGGTAATAATGGAAAAATCTCCGTTTTGTGTCATATCGTCTTTTAAAAATTTGACACGTATTGTAGAACGGTCTTTCAGTTTTTCAACCTGTCTGTCGCTCAAAGGAATCAGAAGGCTCCAGCGTTCATCTGTGATAATGGTATAAATATCATCTCCTGCTTTTACCTTGTCGGAAGTTTTCAAATCTGTTTCATGGTAAGAATTCTGATCGAAATCTTCTGCCTTTACAGCATCTACTGTTTTTCCTTCATAATTATCCATGGAATATAAAACGATACCATCAGATTGGGACTGGCAGATAGTTTGATTTCCGGGATAAATATCTGCTGTTTTGTCATTGTCACCACTGTCATTTCCTTCACCGTCCTCATCTGAAGTAAGAGGAGCAGATGAGGTATTGCCAGACTCTGCATATTGAAGGATATTTCCCTTCAGTTCATATTTAAAGCTGTAGGTGCTGTTAAATTTACTTGAACTGAATCCTTTGGAAAAACTCATCATATCAGTCCGTACCTTTGAAAGTTCTTCCGGGGCAAGAGATGCCGGAGCAGAAGCTGTTTTTGTATCACTAAGTCCGTACACCGCTCCGGAAGCATTGATCTTACTGCCCTCCCTTGCATAATAAGTAATATAGCCTGATGAATCTGCCTTGCATAAACTTTCTTCACGTATGGCAAGACCGGTATATGTTTCGTTGCGGGATAAAGGTCCTGATGTAACCTGATAGGACTCAATATGAGTAGTTGTAAAATATAATATGGCACTGAATGCCATATATATGAATAAGATGCCAAACATGATCGTTCCGATATTCAGCCCCACGACCATGCGAAGCCTTGCCAGGATTCCCGGCATTTTTTTTGGATTTATTATCAGACAATGGAATGTCTCCTTTTTGTGCAGTTCATAATCATTCTATAACTGTTCAGCGATTTCACAGTGACTGCTGAATAGTTACACCATTTTCCAAAATATTGTAACACTTTGCACATTTAAAAACAAGTTTATTCATAAAGAATTCACAGTAACGTAGCCAAAATTCATTCCAGATTGCCTGCGGCAATGGAATTTTGGCTTGTATGTCTCGGGATTTTGGCATATTCATGCCAAAACACCTCGCAGGATAGTGGTGTGTTAACTGTAACTAATAATCCCGTTACTGAGAATGGAGTAAACAGTAACGGGAGCACATAAGTAAGAACACATTTTCAGAATATAAGTTTGCTTTTTGTCAGGAATTATGATATGATAAAAAAATCAGAAACTGTTCAGTATCTCATAGAATAGCAGACTGCTGAATGGTTATGAAGAGTGTACGAACAAAAAATAACTTAAAAAGGAGGGTATAATTATGCCATATGGAAGAATCACGCCAAAGCAGCAGGAGATTCTTGATTACATAAAGAATGAGATTTTGAACCGGGGATTTCCACCGGCAGTTCGTGAAATCTGCGAGGCAGTCAACCTGAAATCTACTTCTTCCGTTCATTCACATCTGGAAGCACTGGAGAAAAATGGATATATCCGCAGAGATGCAACGAAACCACGTGCGATCGAGATTATTGATGACAATTTTAATCTGGTCCGCAGAGAGGTTGTGAATGTTCCCATCATAGGAACTGTGGCAGCCGGACAGCCACTTCTGGCAGTTGAGAATATTGAAGGCTATTTCCCTATCCCTGCAGAGTTTATGCCTAATTCACAGAGCTTTCTGTTGAAAGTAAAAGGGGAAAGTATGATAAACGCCGGAATTTTTGACGGAGATCAGGTTCTGGTAAAACAGCAGTCCACAGCAGAGGATGGAGATATTGTTGTTGCGCTGATCGATGACGGTGCTACAGTTAAGACTTTCCATAAAGAAAAAGGATACTATCGTCTCCAGCCGGAAAATGATACAATGGAGCCAATCCTTGTACATGAAGGTCTTCAGATTCTTGGCAAAGTATTTGGTGTGTTCCGTTTGTATGAGTAATATAACTGATACGTGAATAGTCAGGCAGATATTCGCAATCCGCTTCGCTACTTGCTCATAACCGAATCAAGCAAGTCCCCATACACTGCAAATTATACTATATCAATTCAAAAAAATCAACAGAGGAAATCAGGTATCTCTTGATGATGATATCTGATTTCCTCTGTATTTTATTTTGCAAATTTCACAAAGTCAGGCGGATAAAATCATCCGCCTCGCTACGCAGTTCTACACCGAATAACTGTAAATTTTTCGTTACTGTTCACTGGTAATATCCCGCGAGGTGTTTTTTGGTGAACGAAGGTCACAGAAAACCCGAGACATACCGCGCGACTTTATGCGATTAGCATAAAGTCTGTGCATCGCAAGCGTGTTGCTGTGAACAGAGTGAACAGTAACAATTTTTTTTCTACTTATTTCTCAAGAAATTCATTAACGTCAAGAACCTTACCATCTCTCCAGATTCTTTCGAGGTCATAGAAAAGACGATTCTCTTCGTCAAATACGTGAACGATCATATCGCCGTAATCCATAAGAACCCAGCTGGAGTTTCTGGTTCCCTCAATCTGTTTTGCTTCAAATCCGGCTCTGCCAAGTGTTTCATCTACATTGTCAACCATAGCCTGAACCTGATTCTGGTTGGAAGCACTTGCAATTACAAAATAATCGGCAATTACAGATACTTCATGGATATCTATCACCTTAATATCTTTTCCTTTTTTCTCATCAAGTGCGCGGCAGGCAAGTTTTGCCATTTCAAGTTCTCTGTTCATGGAAACAACCTCTCTTTCTATCTGCTTTTGTAACTGTTCAATATCTTCATGATCAACAGACTATTGAATAGCTACATATATCTTCTCTAAATAAATATTTATATCCGTAATCTGTTCTCCCTGTTGTGCTGTCCCCTATATGTAAAACTCTGCCAGTCGAGACAATTTATACTCAGGACTGTCTTTTCATGTGTAAATCCCTGTAATACAAGAAAGCATCTTTCGTAGCATTATCAATATCTTTCGGATTTTCCTCCAGATAAGCCAGTGTATCACCCAAAATCTTATACATACATTCGTCAAGATCCTGAAAAGCCAGTTTACGTACAATTGCAAGATTAGGAGCTTTATCACGTTTTGGTTCAATATAATCAGCAATATAGACGATTTTTTCCAACAGTGTCATCTCCGGCTTTCCGGTAGTATGCCAGGTGATGGCAGAAAGAATATTTTCATCTGTAACATCATACTTAGCCTTAGCTACGTAAGCTCCAAGCTTGGCATGAAGTAAAAAAGGATGTTCCTGTTCGAATTCAGATACCGGAATGTGATGCTGGCTGCACATTTTCAGCTTCTTTTTGTTCGGAATACATTTTGCACAGTCATGGAGCAGTCCGGCAGTCTGGGCTGTGATCAGATCACAGTCATGAACCATGGCAAGTGCTGCACATGTAAACATAACTCCCAGCGTATGTTCATAACGATCCTCATCCAGATATTTTGCTAATTTTTTCTGCATTTTTATAAAATCATACTCTGCCATTAGAAGATCATCCTTTCTTTTCGGCCAGACTGTAAATCTGGTTTTCTCTGATATATTCAATCACCGGATCAGGAATATAGTAACGCACACTTTTATCTTCGCTGATCCAGTTTCTGAGCATTTCGCTGGACACATCAAGGTTTGTGGTATTCAGTGTCAGAAATGTGCCATTATATTTAAGCGAAAGACGGTTCATTTCTGCTTCGAGCTCTGCGATTGTGGAATGATTTCTTACAGCAGTTACCAGAATACAGTTTCTGCAGATTCTTTCCGGTTCACGCCATGTATCAAAGTCATACAGGGAGTCTGCGCCGATTATAAAATAATAATCAGTATCCGGATTCTTCTCTTTTAGCATTTCCAGTGTATGATAAGTGTAAGTATAACCATTTTCATGCATTTCAGTCAGCGACAGTTCAAAATGAGGATTTCCGGCAATCGCCCTGCGGACCATTTCAACTCTTTCTTCATCTGTGGCACGTCCCTGACGGTTCCTCTTGTGAGGCGGATTTCCGGAAGGCATGAACAGTACCTTTTCCAGTTGAAACTGTTCGTATGCTTTCTCTCCCAGAATCAGATGCCCCATATGGATGGGATCAAATGTACCGCCCATAATACCAATTCTGTGTTTGATGTCAGCCATAAAAAACTCCGTATTATTTTCTGGGTAATTCGATTTTTTTTCTTTTCGTTTTTGCCTTCACGGTATAAAACAATTTTCTTGCCGATAACCTGTACGATCTGGGAACGTGTACGTTCTGCCAGAACCTCAGCCATCTGGCGTGGATCCTCCAGGCAGTTCTGAAGAACACTGATCTTGATCAGTTCTCTGGCTGCAAGCGCCTCATCTACTGCGGCTGTGTTTTCAGGAGTAAGACCACCCTTTCCAAGCTGAAGGATTGGATCCATGGTCATTGCAAGACCTTTTAAATAAGCTCTCTGTTTACTTGTCATTTTTATTTTCCTCTATTATTCTCTGCAAACGGACAGAATCATCCGTTTTACCACATCTGTTTCATTATTGAATCTATTTATAGTAATCAAAATCAAATCCGTACATACGTACAGTATCGCCTTCCTGAATGCCTGCCTTCTCAAGTTCTTCCAGGATGCCTCCCTCTTTCAGGAATTTCTGGAAGAATGCGAAACCTTTTTCGGAATCAAGATTTGTGTAGCCAAGCATTTTTTCAATCTTCGGTCCCTCGACCACGAAAATTGTCGGATCTTCAGGACTCTGCTCTACTGTATATGGAAGGTTTTCTCCGATCAACATATCTTCAGGGAAGAATTCCTGTTCAAATACTACAGGTTCCTGTGGGCAGCTGTCAAGAAGTTCTTTCACATGGAATAAAAGTTCTCTGACACCCTGACCGCTGACAGCGGAAATCGGATATACCTGAATTCCTTTTGGCTCAAATTCTGCCTTAAGTTTGTCAATCGGGCTCTCTTCGCCGTCTTCTGTATAGATACAGTCGATTTTATTTGCTGCGATTACCTGTGGTCTTGCAGCAATTTCCGGATTATAAGCTTCCAGCTCTTTATTAATCTTGTAAATATCATCGATTGGGTCACGTCCCTCTGTAGATGCTGCATCTACAATGTGGATAATGACTCTGGTACGTTCAATGTGGCGGAGGAACTCATGTCCAAGTCCCACACCTTCGGAAGCACCTTCGATCAGACCGGGAATATCAGCGATCACAAAACCACCGTTTTCAGTATCTACAACACCAAGATTTGGGCTCAGGGTTGTAAAGTGATAGTTGGCAATTTTCGGCTGTGCGTTGGTAACACGGGAAAGGAATGTGGACTTTCCGACATTCGGGAATCCAACCAGACCTACATCTGCGATTACTTTCAGCTCCAGAAGAACTTCCAGTTCCTGCGCAGGCTGTCCTGGCTGTGCATATTTCGGAACCTGCATGGTTGCAGTCGCATAATGCTGGTTTCCTTTGCCACCTCTTCCGCCTCTTAATACAATCTGGCGTTTATTTTCACCGGACATATCAGCAATTACTTTACCGGATTCTGCATCCATGATAACAGTTCCTTCCGGAACTTTTAATACAACATCTTTTCCATCGGCACCATGGCAGCGTTTTTTGCCGCCTTCCTGTCCGTCTTCTGCTTTATATTTTCTTCTGTGTCGGTAGTCGCCAAGGGTGTTCTGGCCTTCATCTACCTCAAATATCACGTCTCCTCCACGACCGCCGTCGCCGCCGTCAGGACCGCCATTCGGAACATATAATTCTCTGCGGAAACTTACATGGCCGTCGCCGCCTTTACCGGAGCGGATATAGATTTTCGCTCTGTCTGCAAACATATGACACACCTCTGTCCTTTACTAATGATTATTTCGTAATAGTAATCTTCTTAAATTAATGCATTTGAGACCGTTCAGCAGGATTTCGCACTCTGATGAGTCGGACCAATATGCATTATTTACATGGATTGCTATGGTTTCTTTTATATCATATAACTCTTTTAATCTATAGCAATTCTACTATAAAAGAAAGGCTCCAAACCCATATTAGATTTGAAGCCTTCGCTTAACCAGATTATTCTGCTTCTACTGGAACGATAGAAACCTGTTTCTTATCGCGTCCTTTTCTGGTAAATCTTACGACACCATCTTTAAGTGCGAATAAAGTATAATCTTTACCGCAGCCTACGTTCTCACCAGCATGGATCTTAGTTCCGCGCTGTCTGTAAAGAATATTTCCAGCTTTAACAAACTGTCCGTCTGCTCTCTTCGCACCTAATCTCTTGGATTCGGAATCACGACCGTTCTTTGTAGAACCAACTCCTTTTTTATGTGCGAATAACTGAAGGTTCATTTTCATCATGTTGTTACACCTCCTTGACTTTTACTGTCAAATATCGATTGTTATAACTATGTTCAATTTCTGTTAATCCGAGAATCAGCGAATCCATGAGAAGGGTTCCCCTCTCAGTAACCGGAGCCGTAAAATGAAAAGATACATAGCCGTCATCTTCCTGCACTTCGAACTGATCATCTGTAAATGTCTCAAGAGAATTTACAGTATTGATCACCAGTACAGAGACAGCAGCACAGACAATATCCTGTCCTTCCTCTGCATATCCGGCGTGACCTTTCGAAACAAATTCCAGATAATTTCCATTTCTCTTCTTAACTGTAATTGTAATCATAATGACACCAGATTAACCGTTAATCTTTTCGATTTTTACTTTAGTGTACTGCTGTCTGTGACCGTTTTTCTTGTGATATCCAGTTTTTCTCTTGTATTTGTAAACGATAACTTTTTTTGCTTTACCGTTCTCAACTACAGTAGCGGTAACACTGGCATCTTTCACATCTTCACCAGCTTTTAATCCGTCATTGCTTACTGCAATAACATTATCAAAAGTAACAGTTTCACCAGCTTCAACACCGAGTTTCTCAACTCTGATTACGTCGCCTTCAGCAACTTTGTACTGTTTACCACCTGTTGCAATAATTGCGTACATCTGTGGCACCTCCTATAATCTTTACTCGCCAGATATGGTGACCTTTCGGTGCTTGTACCTCTCTGTGCGGCATCTCATTTATAATAGCGGACAAAATTCGATTTGTCAATAAGTTTTTTTCCAATTTCTTTGAATTTTTTTACTTTTATTTTACAGGTACAATTTCAATCCGGTATCCGTCAGGATCTGTGATAAAATACAAACTGCAGAGCAGTTATTCAGTTACGGAAAAATATCGATGAAAATTGCAGATGCTCGTTTAGTTTACATAATTATTTTATGGCAAACTATAATTCTCTGATTTCCTCAATCACAGGTTTTCGCACTTTCTTTCTGGTAAGTTCCAGGATGTGCAGTGGAGTGATGTCCACTGCTTTTGCCTTTACCGGATCTTTGCGCAGATATTTCTGCAGGACATGGAACAGTTCATCCTGATGATCCTGATTTTCCATATTAATAAAATCAATCAGAATAATTCCGGACAGGTTTCTGAGACGTAACTGTCTGGCAATTTCCTTTGCTGCCTCCAAATTGATTTTTCGGTAAGTTTCCTGCATTTTCTTTTTGCCTGTAAACTTTCCGCTGTTTACATCAATGGATACGAAGGCTTCTGTCTGCTGGATTACCAGAAATCCACCACTGTTCAGCCAGACTTTCTCATGCTGGATTTCTTCTAAGACAGTTTCCAGGCGATAAAGTTTGTAAAGAGGGAGAAGTTTATCATCATAAAACCGCAGCTTCTCTTTTTCCTCCGGGCTGTTACTGTTAAGATAGTCAGAAATCTGTCGGTATATCTCAGGGATATCTGTTATGATCTCTTCCAGGTTCCGGCTATTGGCGTCGCGGACTGCAGAGATATAAAAAGGCTCTGTTCTATATACGCAGCTGAAACAGGTACGGGATCTTCCGTCTACAGCAGCCTTATGATACAGGCCCTTCAGGTATTCCAGTTCTTTCAGTATTTCTTCTTTTGATGCATCTGCTGCATTTGTACGAACGATGATACCAAACTCTTTATCCGGGCGGTTAACTTCTGCTTCCATCCACTTACTGATACGGCTTCTGTCATCATTGGAAAGTTTGGAAGACAGACCAAATTTCTTATCGCCGGTTGTAAGAACCAGATATTTGCCTGTAAAATTCAGATTCGTGGTTACAGCCGGTAGTTTTCCCTTCATTGCTTCCCGGCTGATCTGCACAAGGATTTCATCTCCTGCCTTTAATGGGCGGTCACCTTTTTTTCACAGAAGCATAAATCGCATTTGGAGCATCTGAAAGCTGCAGGTAGCATTTTTCCCCGGCAGAAATCTGTACGAATGCAGCACCGATATTGGCAGCTATATTCTCTATCTGTCCAACATAAATATTTCCAAGAGAAGATTTTTCCCCAACAGGTTCGAAGCGCAGTTCCATTACTTTACCGTCTTCTTCATACGCACATACATAGCATGGAATCTGCCGGATATTCATTTGGGTAATAATCAGTTTACTCAACTTCTTCACCCAGTGCTTCCAGAGTTACAAATTTATGTTCTTCATCTGTTCCTTTATCTGCGTATACTTCCAGACGTTTGATGGAATAAGCAAATTCCGGAAGTTCTATGCCAAGCCATGAGAAGAATGTATCTGTTACCAGTTCCGGTTTTGTGTAATTGGCACTTGCGGAAGCAAGCATCATAAAGATCTTATCTCCCTGAAGTTCCATCTTATAGATAAACGGGCGAATATCAATTTCCTTTTCGCTTCGTTTGGTCTTTTTCATTACTGTGATCTCCGGCTGCGCCAGGAAATCACTGATTTTATCTTTCCAGGAAATTTCAGGCTCTTTTCCCGGACGAAATTCTACATAATAATCGGCTGCTGCCACCAGTGACATTGCCTTACCCGCCTTTCCGTCCTCAACCTGACGGGTACTCAGTACATGTACCCCTTCTACCATCACTGCATCCAGACGTCGTGTGATCTCTGAGGTAGGAACTGTCTCTGCCAGCTCCAGATCAAAGTACTCACCCAGACTCTCAGTACCAACACCAAGTGGTGCTGCAAAAGACATGATCATGTGAGGACTGAAACCACCTGAAAAAGCAACAGGAAGATTTGCCCTGCGGATGGCTTTCTGGAAATAACGCATGGTATCCAGATGTCCCACAAATTTAACAGGACCCTCTTTGCTGAATTTAATTCTTACCTTCATAACATACACCTCCGCCATAACGCATAGCACCGCAGCCTGAACATTTCTGACGGCAGTTGGGTGTTACGGTTTCTTTCTTTGCCTGTTCCCATTCGTGGATCAGGAACTTTTTGGTCACTCCTGCATCAATGAAATCCCATGGAAGGATCTCGTCTGTAGAACGTTCGCGGAGTGTATAGAAATCAATGTCTGTATTGGTTTCTGCAAAAGCTTCTTTCCATATGTTATAATCAAAACTCTCTGACCAGGCATCATAGATTGCACCTTTTTCGTATGCTTTCAGAATAACCTGCGCACAACGGCGGTCACCTCTGGCGAGGAAGCCTTCAAGGATCGTGACATCCGGCTCATGCCAACTGTAGCGGATACTTCTCTGGTTTACCTGTGCGCGGATCTCACTTTTTACGACCTTTGCTTTTTCCACGAAATCTTCTTCTCTGTACATGCCTGCCCACTGGAATGGAGTGAATGGCTTTGGTACAAAGAATGAAGTACTTACATTTACCTGAACCTTACCTTTTCGCTGCTCCTTTGGAACTTCTTCGTAATAGGTTTCTGCGATCTTCTGTGCAAGATGAGCAATGCCCTTCATGTCCTCCTCAGTTTCTGTAGGAAGACCAAGCATAAAGTAAAGCTTTACCTGATTCCATCCGCCCTTAAATGCCTCACCTGCACCATGAAGAATCATTTCTTCTGTCAGACCTTTATTGATAACATTACGCAGACGCTGGGAACCGGCTTCCGGTGCGAAAGTAAGGCTGCTCTTCTTTACATCCTGTACCTTGCTCATAACATCCAGCGCAAAGGCATCAATACGAAGGGATGGCAGAGAGATATTGACGGCATTGCCATGGAATTCTTCAATCAGGAAGTTGACCAGCTCTTTCAGTTCAGAGTAATCACTGGAGCTTAGAGAACTTAAAGAAATTTCCTCATGTCCTGTATTCTGAAGCATTTCCCTTGCACTTGCCTTTAATTCCTCTACATCACGCTCTCTTGTAGGACGGTATATCATACCTGCTTGACAAAAGCGGCATCCGCGGATACATCCACGCTGGATCTCCAGGGTAACACGATCCTGAGTAGCTTTGATAAAAGGTACAACAGGAGCTTTGATTGCGCGGTAATCCTTTGTAATATCAGTGATCAGCTGTTTACAGACTTTCTCAGGTATCCCTTCTTTAACTGGTGTAAAGGAGGCAATTGTCCCATCTTCTTTGTATGATACATTATATAAAGAAGGAACATAGATCCCGGGGATTTGGGATGCTGCAAAAAGGAAATCTTTTCTTGATCCGCCTGCTGCCTTGTTTGCCTTATATACATCAAACAGAGCATCATAGACAGTCTCACCCTCACCAATATAAAACATATCAAAAAATTCAGCAATCGGTTCAGGATTGTATGCACATGCACCACCGCCGATCACGATAGGGTCATCTTCTTTTCGATCTTTTGCCAGAAGTGAAATATGGCTCAGATCCAGGATCTGAAGTACATTGGTATAACACATCTCATATCCAAGAGTAATACCAAGGAAATCAAACTCCTTTACAGGCTCCTGGGATTCCAGGGCAAAGAGAGGAATATGTTCCTCACGCATGATCTTATCCAGATCCATCCACGGAGAAAAGACACGTTCACACCAGACATCTTCACGTTCATTGAACATGTTGTAGAGGATCATCATGCCCAGATTGGACATGCCGATCTCATAGACATCCGGAAAGCACATGGCAAAACGGATGTCAACTTTATTTTTATCTTTCATTACAGAATTGACTTCTCCGCCAATATAACGGGCAGCTTTGTCAACCTGCATTAATATTTCATCACTTAATGCTAATTTTCTCATTCTTTTCCTTTCACATTTTGTCGCTATTTACCAAATACAAAACTTTTTCTGTTTAGATTTGGATAGCGTCTTTTTTTCCTGAATAAGTGGGAAAAACAAGGCTCATTTTTGAACCTGTTTTTTACCCCGAAAACGGCATTTGGTCACTGCGGTACCGGCTGTGGTATATGCCGTTAATCATTTTATTATAATACAGGTCATTTCAGAAATTCAAGAGAAATCGTGTGCTTTTCTGGAAATTATTCTGAGGCAAGGTATAAAAATTCCCCTTGCTTTTTATAATTAAAGCAAGGGGAAAAGAAAATACATATGTTCCTTTTTGACTAACCTCTATTTCGGTTCCGATTTAACCACGATTATTTATTTAATCCTTTATCAGAAATCAACTTCTGTTCCATAATACGTGCATGTCAGGAGTTTTTCCATATTTGCCGGATCGATTGCTCTTGGATTTGAGCCGGTGCATGCATCACCTACTGCAAGTTCTGCAATCTTTGCAACTTTTTCCTTAAACTCATCTTCCTGAATTCCAAAATCTTTTAATGTTTTTGGGATATTTAATCTTACATTGAATTCATCAATTTTTTCACAGAGACTGTTGATCAATGCCTTCTGGCATGTTCCTTCCAGTCCCATTCTTCTTGCGATTTCTGCATAACGCTCTGCCGCTACAGGATCTTTCGCATTATATTTAATTACATATGGAAGATAAATTGCATTTGCACATCCATGTGGAATATGACCTGTAGAAAATGCAGCTCCTGTTTTATGAGCCATTGAATGAACAATACCAAGCAGTGCATTGGAAAATGCCATTCCTGCCAGACACTGTGCATAGTGCATCTGCTCACGTGCCTCCATATTTTTATTATAAGATGCCGGAAGATATGTCAGCACCATCTCGATTGCCTGCAATGCAAGCGGATCTGTATATGGACAGTGTAAAGTAGAAACATATGCTTCAATTGCATGTGTTAATGCATCCATTCCGGTATACGCTACCTGTTTAACCGGAAGTCCTTCTACCAGTTCCGGATCAACAATTGCCACATCTGGTGTGATATTAAAATCTGCCAGAGGATATTTAATTCCTGTATTATAATCAGTAATTACAGAGAAAGCTGTAACTTCCGTAGCTGTTCCTGATGTGGATGGAATTGCCGCAAATCTGGCTTTCTGTCTTAATTCCGGGAATCCAAAAGGTGTAATAAGATCTTCAAATTTTGTATCCGGATATTCATAAAATGTCCACATTGCTTTCGCTGCATCAATTGGTGATCCACCGCCCATAGCTACGATCCAGTCCGGCTGAAATTCCTGCATCACTTTTGCACCTTTCATAACCGTTTCTACTGACGGATCTGGTTCAACGCCTTCAATCAGCTGAACTTCCATTCCGCCTTCTTTTAAATAATTAACTGCTTTGTCCAGAAATCCCTGACGTTTCATGGAACCACCGCCAACAACAAGGACTGCCTTCTTTCCTTTTAAATTTTTCAGTTCTGCCAGACATCCTTTTCCATGATAAATATCTCTTGGTAATGTAAATCTTGCCATTGCTGCTCTCTCCTTTGAAATTATGCCAGTTTACATGCTGCTGCAGAAGGCACTCACCTCTTCTGTCAGTTCGCATTATATCATTGTTAATTTTATAACGCAATAGTATTTTGAATTATTTTAATATTTGATACTTTTTTGTCATTTACTCTATATTATTATCATATATCCGCTATTTTTCTATCATATGTCTGCTATTGTGCCAATATTTTCCATGTATTATTTGTTTATTTTTTTAACAGTTTTTTTCAAATTATAAACATCTCAATCCTGTTCTTATAAATCAAGAAATCGTATACTGTATAACATATAAACAAAAAAATGCCAGAAACACAACCTACCGTTGCATCTCTGAAGTCCTTTTTTTACTTTATATGCATCTTTTTCCTCGTTTCGGAAATCATACATGCTTCGGTCTATTTCTTCTACATATGTCTTTTCTTTCAATGTCTGTCCACCTCTTTTCAGGGTTCTGCTACAAAGCTTTCATAACCTTCTTTATTGATTCTGTCAACCATAGAACCATCTCCTGTTGCTACAATGTGACCGTTTACCATTACATGTGCATAATATTGCCGTATAAAAATTCAAAAAGAGACAAACTCTGATAACTGAATTTGCCTCTTTTCTATGGGAATTTTTTTACAGATTCCACTCCGTCGCGAGCATCTGTGTATTCACCATTCCTTTATATATGCCATTTTGTTTCTCAAGTTCTGCCGGGCTGCCGCTCTCTGCCACAACTCCATCTTTTAACACTACGATCTTATCTGCATTCGCAACTGTTCTCATCCGGTGAGCAATGATCATAACTGTCTTATCTTTAATCAGGCGTGAAAGTGATTCCTGGATGAACGTTTCATTATCCACATCCAGAGATGCAGTTGCCTCATCCAGCAGAATGATCGGTGCATCCTTTAAAAATGCCCTGGCGATTGAGATTCTCTGACGTTCCCCACCGGAAAGCTCTGAGCCATTTTCTCCGATCACAGTATCATAGCCTTTGGAAAGCTTCTTTATAAATTCATCACAATGCGCAAGCTTTGCCGCCTGAATAACTTCCTCATCTGTTGCATCCTTTTTTACCGATACGGATATTCTCCATTACCGTATTGTTAAACAAAGTTACATCCTGAAATACAATGGAATACAGTGACATCAATGTTTCCGGATCAATTCTGGAGATATCCATACCTCCGACTGTGATCGTTCCACAGTCTGCATCCCAGAATCGTGACGCAAGGCGTGAAACAGTTGTTTTTCCACCACCGGACGGACCGATCAGTGCGGTAACCTCTCCCTGCTTTGCCACAAATGAGACGTTTTTTTAATACGGTTTCTTTTGTATCGTAAGAAAATCCGACATTCTTAAATTCGATATCATAACATTTATTATCAAGTACTGTCGTTCCTTCCTGCACATCATGTGAAAGAATCTCGTCAAGCCTGTCACTCTGTACTCCTGCTGCATTGATCGCCGCTACATTCTGCAGAGACACCTGCATTGGATCATAGATTCTCGACACAACCATAAGGAACATGAAAAATGTGATAATGTCAATTTTTCCACTGGCAAGAAGATATCCTCCCGTAAGCGCAACTGTCGCTATTCCAAGCTTCAATATCATCTGTGCACTTCCTACAAAAAGTGCCATTCCAAGTTCTGTTACGATCGCATGTTTTTCTACCGCATGTATTTTTGTATCAAGGCCATTCATATAGTCATCCTGATAGTTATATGCCTGCAGATCTCTTACACTCTCAAGACCTTCCTGGATTCCATCTGCACATGCCATCTTATAATCCATCTGCTTTTTGTTCAGTTTATCCTGAACCTTTTCAGAACATATTACGATTGCAAAAGATACTGGTAACACCCACAAGGCCGCGATCGCCATTCTCCAGTCAAAGAAAAACAGACCGATTGCAACCAGCGTTGTTGATATGCACGCACCGACAAGTTCCGGTATGAAATGAGAAGAAGCCGTTTCCATCATTGCACAGTCTGCCATAATCGTACTTGTAAGGTCCGACAGATCCTTTTTTCCGAAGAAGGAAAGAGGTATCTTTCTGAGTTTCTCAGCCAGTGTGATACGTCTTACTCCGCTTTCCACATAAGTGGAAAGGAATGTCGCATTGTATTGAATATATGTCGTGACCGCGATCAGTACCATCGATATCAGACATCCCGCAAGATAGAACATCCCTTTTCCGGCGAGTGTTCCATTCATATAATCTTCCACCAGAAAATACAGCATGGAAATTGGTACCATCAGTACAAGATCCGATATCGTAACTGACACGAATGCTTTAATCATATCAGATGCGCCCTTTTCTGAGAGGGCATATTTATGCATTAATTTTTCTCTTAACTTCATACTATGCACCTACCTTCCAGCTGACTGATTTGTTAAATTCTTTCCACATATGCGCATACAGACCATCCTGCGACAGAAGATTTTCATGCGTTCCACTCTGACAGATCTGACCATTTTTCAGCACATAGATTCTGTCAACTTCTGTGACGGAAGAAAGTCTGTGCGCAATCATGATCACCGTTTTTCCTTCTGACAATTTACTGAACGCAGCCTGAACTTTTGCCTCGTTGTCGGGATCTGCAAAAGCAGTAGCTTCATCCAATATCAGGATCGGCGCATTTTTAAGCATGGCTCTGGCGATTGCGATACGCTGTGTCTCGCCACCGGAAAGATATGTTCCCTTTGAACCGATCACAGTATCAATTCCGCCCGGAAGTTTCTCTATGATATCATCACACTGAGCATTGTGAAGCGCTTCGATCACTTCTTCCCGCATCGCATTTTTATTTCCCATACGTACATTATCAAATATCGACATCTTAAGCAGTTTACTGTCCTGAAATACAAAAGATACCGTATTCATAAGATCAGATGCTTTTATATTTTTTACATTTACTCCGCCAATTTCAATAAAGCCACTGTTTACATCTGCAAATCTGGCTATAAGTTTTGCAAGTGTACTCTTTCCTCCACCTGACGGACCTACAAATGCAATATGCTCACCGGATTTTATATCCAGGCTGATATTATGTATCGCATCATCAGATGCACCATCATATCGGTAAGATACATTCTTAAAAGATATGGAAGCATCCTGTGGCTTTTCCGGATTTACAGACTGTGGAAGCGGCTTTTTTCTCAAGTAATCCGTCAATTCTGTTCAGCGCATCCTCCACGATCATGACATTCTCACCGGCATACATCATTTTCGTCATGGTAACTGTGATGATCGGCGTGATAATGATATAAAACATAAGATTTAACAAAAATGTACCATCCACACTGCCACTTTTCACTCCGCCCAGCCAGAAGGTTGCTGCGATCAGGATTGCAAACACGGAATTGATTGCTGTCGTAAGTCCCATCATCGGGACTCTCAGATCCTTTGTATAAGCAATCGTCCATTTCTCATACTTTTTGATGGAATCTCTGAAGCGTTTGAACGAAAATACAGACTGTCCGAATGTCTTTACTACCGGAATTCCTCTGACGTACTCAACTGCCTCACTGGACATCTCTTCAAGTGCATTCTGATATTCTTCCATTTTCTTTTTCATATTTGCACCCATCATTGTACTCATGATTGCGAACCCGAGCACTACAGGGATCAGGCTTAAAAGTCCGAGTCTCCAGTCAAATACCAGAAGCAGAACCACAAGTCCTATCGGTGTCGCAGTTGCCACGCATTTGTCCGGAAGCTGATGTGCCAGATAAGTTTCTGTCGCCGCACTTGATTCATTGATTATTTTTCGCACCTTACCACTTCCATCTTCATCCATAGATCCAAGCGGAAGTGACATGATATGTCTCATCAGACGTGAACGCATGGTAGCCTGCACATGAAATGCTGCAAGATGTGAACATATCAGTCCACCCATATAGATCAGCATGGCAAGTACCGCAGATCCTACCGCGCACCATCCATATGCAGACAGATTCTGCGCCCTGTCAAAATCCGGTGATACACGGATCACCTCTTTGATAAGCCTCCAAATATAATAAAATGGTACAAGTGCTATAAAAGCGCTTACGGTTGCCAGTACCCAGGAGGCTATTGTGAGATATTTGTAATTATCCGCATACTCAAACAACCGTTTTGTCGGCTTAGATGTTTTTTGTTCAGCCATAGTCTGTTCCTCCTTCAGTTTGATTCATATTTATTTACTTCTGCTTTTCCTTGCGCAATATGAATTTCAAAAGTACAGCACTTCCTGATCAGTTCTCTGTCATGTGTGATGATCAGAACGCTTTTCCCGGACTCCTTTAGTCTGATAAACAATTCCGCAGTCTGGATCATATGCCTGTAATCAAGTCCACTGGTGGGTTCATCAAATATCAATATCTCTTTTCCGGCAAGCATCGACGAAGCAATGGCAACTCTTTGTTTCTGCCCGCCCGAAAGCGACATCGGGTGTCTGTTCTTAAACTCCCATAACCCAAGTTTTTCCATCAGTTCCTGCACTTTTAATTCATCCGTATCACCGCTGCCCAGAACAATTACATCCTCAACTGTTTCACAAAACAATTGATGATTCACGTCCTGCATTACCAGGTAACACAGTTTCAACATTTCTTTTGGCTTATATTCCTTACTATTTATTACGGTTCTGCCTTTAAATTTTTTCTGTAATCCACAAAGACATCTGATAAATGTTGATTTTCCGGCTCCATTCTGACCGGTGATCGCAATAACCTCATTTCTGGGAATCTGCAGATTTCTGATATCCAATATTGTTTTTACATCATAGGCAAATACATAGTCTTTCAATGTGATCGTATCTGGCTCATTCTGTGACGGTGGACTCCAGTCCGACTTATTTATCTGACTTTGAAAATCCGCATTTATTGACCGAAGTCCCAGTTTCTCCATCTTTTGTTCTGAATAGTCTGTAAGTTCTCTCATCGGAATATCCATCTGGATTTTACCGTCGGAAAGATATACTGCCCTGTCACATATATCTTTCAGCCAGTAAAGTCTGTGCTCTGCAATGATAATCGTCTTATTTTGTTTCTTCCATAGCGCAAGTATACGTTTCAGAAGTTCAATTGACTCTGCATCCAGATTCGAAGTCGGTTCGTCAAGTACTATGATATCCGGGAGCATCGCTGACACAGAGCCACATGCGATTCTTTGCTTTTCACCACCGGACAGTTTAAATATATCTCTGTCCAAAAGATTTTCCAGTTCCAGCTCTTCTGCCGCATACTTTACCCGCTCATTGATCTGTTCCACCGGCATTCCAAGGTTTTCACACCCAAATGCCAGTTCGCTTGAAGTATCAAGGCAAAAAAACTGACTTCGTGGATTCTGAAATACACTGCCTACTTTTCTGGACACTGTGTAAATTTCTTCTTCCGGCACATTCATGCCACATACCCGCACGCTGCCTGTAAGTTCACCCTCATAGAAATGTGGAATAAGACCATTGATCAGTCTTGTAACAGTAGTTTTACCGCAGCCGGAATCACCACAAAGCAATACACACTCCCCTTTATGAATATCAAGAGAAATATCATACAGTGCACCGCGACTGGAATTATTATATTTGAAATTAACATTTGATAACTGAATCATTTTTTGCTTCATCCTATATATCCATATATTATGATGCCGGTGTGCCTGAAAAATTCATTCCTGTACCCTGAACACCATACAAACCTTCCTGCTTATTTCAGTATGGACAGGATCCATATCAGATACGGCACAGCGCACATCAGGATAAGTACATAATCCTGTATATGAAACCCAATCTGGCAGACATTTGTACGTTTTACATCCCCGCCAAGGCCTCTTGTAATCGCCGCCGCATTGAGTTCTTCTCCGATTCTCGCAGAGCATACCAGAAGAGGAAGCAGCCGGTACTCAATCATTTTGCCTGCATTCTTTCCGCCAAAACGTATGTCTCTCATTCGCATTGCGTCATTTATCGATGAAACATCAGCAATATTCATCATATATGATATTCCACCCTGCATTGTGATATTTCTCAAGCATTACCACATATTCCAGTGCTTCTTCTTTTGACATATCATGTCGGATCACTTCAAAAAAACTCTCAAAAAGCGCCTTGTTCATGATATGCATAAAGTCTTTCGTGATATGCTTACGCTTAGTTGGATCCAGACCAACGGATTCCATAAATTTATATGTATAGTCTGTCTCGATTTCCACCAGATGTTCTACAAAATTCTGAAACTTTGTGCCATGGGCAGCATTTACAAGTAATCGGAATTCTTCTAAATGCTCATACATATATTCAACCATCCGCTGCATTCCATCCATGGTGAAATCCTCCAGCGATTCTGCCTGTCTGTCAGATTCCATAGAATGAAATTCCTCCTGTATGCTTCTGAATTTTTCAATAAATTCATTTGCCGCTGGCTCAACGATTGCAGAAAAAAGGTCCCTCTTTATCACCGTATCTGGAATATATGGGACCCGTAGTAGTGCCGGCCTCTGACGCGATTGTTCTAAGCGATGCATCTGTATAACCGTTTTTCAGAAATTCCTCCCTTGCACATTTTTCTATTTTTTCAGAAACACCTTCTATCTGCTTCGCCACGTATATCTCCTTTCCGTAACACCGTTATATAACGTTGTTATAATTATAACCTTATATTGTTCCCTGTCAATAATGTGAAGCAAATATTTTCCTTGTTGGGATTTATTCTCATCTATGTCATTTTTAAACAAAAAATACTCATCCGCCTCCATCAGAGCAGACAACTTATACTACTGTTTACTCCACGTTCAGCAATACACTATGTGATGCAAAAAATATGAACCTCCTTGTGCAAAGCCAAAGGAGTATCGTTTGCTTCGCGAACTTAATGCAGGAGACTTACTTGTTTCAGTTAAAAATCGGTGGGATGCAGAACTCCTTTCCCGTTCATTCCCACCGATTTAAAATCACTATTTATTCCGCTTCAGATAAATTTTCTGTACAGAAAAGCTGGATGCAGTTTTCAATATCTTCCTGTGTATAATCAGTAGAAATACCAGCTGCCAGCCAATAAGCATAGTCACCTGCATCATACTGTCCCAGTGCATCCAGGTCGCTTCCATATCTGAATTCAATATGCCATGTAGTGTCCATTGTATCCGGAGCGATACAGAAATAAGTAAATTCACCAGAATCAGCATCATCACTCTCGTAAATATAAAGTCCACGGGTTTCCTCCATACCTTCATAGTGATAAGTATGTTTAAACAATTCTTTACCGTCTTTATCCGAGCCAGAGATGGTTGTTCCATCAAACGTAAACTGATCTACATCCTGTGAAAAAATCGCAGTCATATGCCATATTTCCATCTTTATAGGTCTCCACTGCCTCTTCGCCGGTAACGGTTCCGGTTACCATAGAAGACATTTTTTCCAACAGCTGCTTCGGCGTTGTCGTCACCCACGATTGCTGCACTGTCATCCAGCCACAGCTGGTTATATTCATCTGCAAGAATCACTGGCCAAAGTTCCTGATAAGTACCTTTTAAATCAGTCAGAAGCTGTTCAGCAGCCTCCTGATCGTCCTGCGCTGTGCTCTCTGAAGCTTCGCTATCATCCTGATTATCTTCTTCAGTACTTGTATTCTGCTGTGTTTCTGCTGCACTGCTGGTGCTTCCATAGCCAAATAACACACAAAAACCTAATGCACATGATAAAACATACTTGTAACTTTTTGTTTTCATTATTTCAAATCCTCCTGATAAGTCAAAAAATATGCATTGATTAGTCTTTGCTAACCAATGCATATTTTATCTGACCTGTATTTGAAACTCAATGACCAGACAGACTAATTTCTATCCGATCAGACATTCTTTTTATATTCTGTAGGTGTCATTTTGTATTCTGTACGAAATGCAGATGTAAATTTGTTCGGATTGATATATCCGATCTTTGCCGCAATCTCTGCTACAGACAATTGCCCTTCCCGCAATAATTTCTCAGCGATCTGCAGACGATAAGTACGGCAGTAAGTATAAATCGGAACACCGTAAATACCTCTGAAACAGTTCTTCATTGCTGTAGGTGATATTTTAAACTGTTCTGCCAGTTCCTCTATAGTATAATGTTCTGTAATGTGTTCCACTACAAAATCATGAATTTTCAAAACACAGTCTCTTTGTTCTTTTGAAAAATAAACACATTTTTTGCTTATCTGCATCAAAATTCCGTTTCTGACAGTATTAATAACAGTTCCAGAATTTTTATTCTGATATAGCTGGACTTTATATGATTCTGAACGGTATACAATTCCGAAAAGATATGCCTGACATTTTCACTTGCACGAACCATGTAGAAATCCTGCTTTTCTGTAAATTTTGAAATTCGGGTAAGATCAATGGAAAGAAGCTCTAAAATTCTTTTCATTTCATCTGTAATCTGGGCAAGATTGATTATAACTGTTATTCCATGATAATGAGAAGTAGGAAATGACGAGGTATGTGATTTTCCCTGTAGGGAACAAATGGATAAATTACCGGAAGCCATATAACAATAGCTATATTCTCCAAATGCACATTCACAGCGTCCCTCCCGGCAATAATTAATTTCAATAAGTCCAAAGCGCGGACTCTGTGCCTTGTTGCAATATTCCATATGCATGTCATTATAGACTAGTTCCATACCTGGAAATATCTGGTACATGGCGATATCCCCTGTGCCGCTTTCATTTTCCAAATGAAATTCCGAGCATAGCGAATCTTCTTTTCCACGTACCGAAGAGCCATACAGATCAACACTTCTGAAATTATAATCAGATTCTAATGACGCCGAAAGTATATTTCCGGCAATCTTATATGGATTATCCACCATTTTTTCTTTCCTTCTATAATATTTTCTGTTGCGGATGCTTATCTATTACTCTTTTTGGCTACAATTAGATTATGCCCACAATACTTTTAACCAGTCTCGCCCACTTGTCAGGATAACACGCCAGAAGTTCTTCATGCTGCAGATCCTGTTCGTGCAATATCGGATGTACAAAATGCTGTTTATAGCGGTCCCGATATTTTTTGCCCATTTTTAATGCATAGAAAATATGGATTTCGGTTCCTTTTACATCAATTCCATCGGGCATAGGCGTAATAAGGTCAGAGTAAAACTGATTTCTACAGCTTCGCTTCGTAATATATGGCCGTGCGCCGCCGAACATTTCAGAATTCCGTAATCAATATGTATTTTCTTCCTTGCAGTCAGCAATCCTACAAAAGAGCCTCCAAGAGAACATCCATAAGCTGCCCGGATATGTCCGCTGAAATGTTCCCTGATATAATTCTCGATTTTTTCCCGTTTCTTCAAGCATTGTTGTAAACTCTGTTTCTTCCGTCTTATCGAAACCATCATAACTAACACAGAGCACATGATATGTATCTGCCAGTAACGGAATCACTTTTGCAAAATTGCTCTTCCAGTGGCAGCAGGTGCCTGGCAGTAACATGATAACTGGAGCGGTTGCCTTTCCAAATGAATAAAACTTCATTCTGTATCTCTCCCTCTGTCTGCTTATTGAACATCCATTATAATCATTGTTCAAAAGCCTATATTGGTTAGTGTTTTCTAACTTTGATTTATCATATCATAGTTCATATAAAAAAGGAAGCAGATTTACCTGCCATAAATCTGCTTCCTGATAACCATATCTGGTATATCACCAAAATATTATTTTCTATTGATACACTACTTTGAAACACATCCGGTATTTCGACTTCTGACCTGTTTTGCTGCTTCCACCATATTTCGAAGACTCGCATCTGTCTCTGCAACGCCTCGTGTTTTTAAACCACAATCCGGATTTCCCCACAGCTTGTCTCTATCCACTTTTGTCAACATGATCTCCAAAGCTTTTACGATTTCTTCCACAGAAGGGACTCTCGGAGAATGAATATCATATACACCAGGTCCGACTTCTGTCTCAAAATGATTTTCCTTTTCCTTGACTTCTATAACAAAATTTCTACTTTTTCTCTTTTCCAAGAAACTCTTCCATCGTATGCCATCCCAGCACCACACACTTTACTCTTGCAGGCATTTTTGAAATATCTGTAAGAGACATGAAGTCCCTCTTTATCACCAATGTCATTAACTTAAGCAATTTACCAATACTGTATTGATAAAAATATCAGCAGAAGGATTTGAGTATGATAAAAAAGGAAAAATCCCCCCACAATATTCCTATTATATACGGAATGGTGGGGGATTTCAAGGGAGAGTCGGATAGTTTGCAGTTTTTATCTGACAGTATCAGGCTGTAAAAGCGTGAGTAATGTTTCGTATACATATGTATTTTCTCTGACAATTATAGAAAGTTCCTCTTTGGCCTGATTCAGCCAATGAAATAAATTACGGACATCAGACCTGCCTTCTTTATCGAGATATTTTGAACGCAGATATCTGTTTTGGTCATAGTAATATCGTTCGTCCAATATGATAACAAGACGTTTTATGTCTCTCACGGCAGTAATCTCATATTCATAACCCTGATGTATATAATCTTCCAGTAAGGCAGCAGTCTCCTCTTCATTATTTGCATATACAACCGAAACATGCGGATAGGGTTTGGAGGTTTTTCTGTCTGTAAGGTGTAGCATATTCTGGATAAATGAGGAAAGTTCCGCATTGGTACGGATGCGGTTGGTTAAGTGAAACATCTGGATTTCCGGCAGGTTTTCTATAAGTTTTAATGTATTTACCCCTAATTCTTCAGGACATATGGCATCTTCGGAATCACTGGAAAATATTACGGGAAACTCCCCCTCCGATTGCGTTAACAGAATCTGCAGTTTTTCTGAAGAAAGTAAATGTGCTTCGTCTACCAGAACTGCACTGTAATGTTTCAGCTCTGTATTTTCGGTCAGCTGATTGTCCGAAAGAAAAGCAATACGCTGTAAACGTTTATGCAGTATTTTCCATTCTTTTCCGGCATTACCGCAGTGAATCATGCATATCTGCTGACGCCTGGACAGTTTCATGGCGATATCATAGAGAAGCAATGTTTTTCCTGTTCCTGGAAGTCCGGTAAAACAGAAATATCCGAACCGGCTGATACGGAGTTTCTTTAAGATCTGGCGCTGGATATCCCGCTGCTGGGAAGTCAGGAAGTATTCTTTTTTTCAGGAAACGGGCCGGTTCTGTGATTGGGGAAATCAGATATAATTCGGCCTGAAACAGATCGTCAATATTCCCCTGATAATCACTGCTCTCCTTTTGCAGTGATCTGCACAGCTCTATCCAGTCGGCATCTGCAATATGATCATGATTGGTAAGCCTGACAAGGCGATTCTGACTGCTGATATACGTATAAGACTGTATGGAGCGTCCAAGAACGGAAAGGTAATAACGGTTCTGCATAAGCTGTTTACGAATTGCCTCCTCAGATACAGCTCCGCTTTTCAGTTCAATGTTTATGATCTGGTCGTCTTTGATCTGGAGAAGATCAAATTCTTTCCCGAGTTTTGGAATCTGGTAGGAATAGAAAAAGCGCAGGGAACAGACTTTAGTCATATGCGATTCTAACTGGCGTACCAGTGCTTTCATACTCTGAAGTTCCCATTCCCGTATTTTGAGGAAATATTCCCGGCCGGATAACTGACGTTCCAGTTTTGACAGAGAATCTTTATTCTGATTTCTCGTAAGTGCATATATGGATATTGATCTCATAACTTTTACCTTTCATTTTGCCGGAATTCTTTTATACTATTATAGCAAATATCAGTAATCGCAGGTAGCCTGAAAACAAAAAACAGCCAGGTAGATTTTTCCCTGGCTGTTTTCCCCATCTGAATCAGATTCAGAAATTGTTTTAGAATATTTATTTTATATTGTGGTTTGGCTGAATTACTCAGCTACAGCGATAGCTTCCACTTCGCAGAGTACGTTTTTCGGAAGCTGTTTTACAGCAACGCAGGAGCGGGCCGGTTTGCTTGTGAAGTATTTCTCATACACAGCGTTGAATGCTGCGAAATCTGCCATATCAGCAAGGAAGCATGTAGTCTTGATAACATTGTCAAATGTAAGTCCGGCTTCTTCAAGAATTGCTCCTACGTTCTTGCAGGACTGTTCTGCCTGTGTTTCGATTTTATCGCCTGCAACTTCACCTGTAGCCGGGTCTACCGGAATCTGACCGGATGCAAATAAGAAGTTTCCTGTCATTTTTGCCTGAGAATATGGTCCGATTGCTGCTGGTGCTTTTTTTGTTTCAAGTGTTTTCATGAGTGAATTCCTCCCGTACGATTTAGTGTGATTGATTGTCTGTATCTGTATCCATATCTTACCACCAAAAAAATATTTAGTCAACGGCAAAAAAATTGTCACATGGAAAATTTCTCTTTTATTAATGAAAGAAAAGATGAAAAATACTGACGATAATCTGATCAGTGGAAGCTCTTGAGCCAGTTTACCAGAGAATCATGCCAGATATTATCATATACTGTTTTCTTCATCTGGTCTGTGACAGGACCATTGCCTGCCATTTTGGCAAGGATTGCCTGCTGTAATTCATCTACAGTCATGTCTTCCGGGGATTTATTCAAATCTACAATTACTGTCTTTTCCGTTTCAGCAGCAGCTTCCATATTTTCCGGAAAACTGTTTTCTGCTGATGTGGCTGAAGTATCGGGAGTTTTTTCAGGCTGAATATCTTCTGCTTCTGCTGCGGTTATTGTTTTCTGTGCAGGAGACTCAGTCTGTGTGGAAGTTGTTTCTTCTGTTTCTTCCTGTGCTTTTTTGATATCTGCAGTTTCTGTTTTTACGGGTATATATTCTGGCATTTCACCCGCCGGAACCCAGATTTCACCGCTGTTTGCGGCTACTGTTACATTGATACGTCCACCCTGAACAGGTACTTTACGGCCTGTGAGGGTTCCGATATATTCTGCGCAGTTTCCTGCCGGAAGGCTCATATCTGCTGCATTATCATCGTTATTTACGGTAACGATCACACGTATTCCGTCAAGGTCACGGGCAAATGCAAACTGGCGGTTGGTAAGCTGAAGTTCAGCGTAGCTTCCGTAGCTTAATGCAGGTGTATGCTGTCGTATCTTTCCAAGAGTTGCGATCAGGGCTGTACATGGATTCTTCTGTACTGCATCTGCATAGTCTTTGATATCCAGAGCCGGTCTGAGGCTGTCATCGGAGAATTTCTCTTTCTTTCCTTCAATACCGAACTCAGAACCGTAATAGATACTTGGTACACCCGGAAGTGTATAGAGTAAGACATGAACAGGTGCAAAATGTGCTTTATTTGAAAGCTTGGTATAAATACGTTCTACATCATGGTTGTCCACAAAGTTGTAGAGATCAAGATTCCCCATATTCTGGAGATATTTTACAGTATGTGCGATCTCGAAATAGTTATGATCGTTATGTCCGCTGTAAAGTGCTTTATGCAGGGCATAGTTTGTTACACTGTGGAGTGTTTCTCCATTTACCCATCTGCTGTAATCACCATGGATCACTTCGCCCATAAGCCAGAAATCTTCCTTTACTTCTGCTGCTGTACGGCGCAGGGCACGCATGAAATCAAAATCAAGGACATCTGCCGCATCCAGACGGATTCCATCTACATCAAATTCTGATACCCAGAAACGAATCACATCACAGATGTAATTCTGTACTTCCGGGTTTCTTTGGTTTAATTTTACCAGAAGGTTGTATCCACCCCAGTTTTCGTAGGAGAAGCCGTCATTGTATTCCGTATTCCCTCCGAAGTTCACATTGCAGTACCAGTTGAGATATCTGGAATGTTCGCGGTTTTGCTGAATATCTTTAAATGCAAAGAAATCACGACCTGTGTGATTGAATACACCATCGAAAATAACTTTGATTTCTTTTTCATGACAGGCTGCCACGAAGTTTTTAAGGTCTTCGTTGGTTCCGAGACGGGAATCCAGCTTTTTGTAATCTGTGGTTTCATAGCCATGTCCTACACTCTCGAATAAAGGTCCGATGTATAATGCTGTACATCCGATTTCTCTGATGTGGTCGATCCATGGAAGTAATGTGTTCAGACGGGAAACAGGAGCACTGTAGTCATTGTGCTTCGGCGCACCGGTTAAACCCAGTGGATAGATGTGATAGAAAATTGCCTCGTTATACCAGCTCATAAATGACACCTCTGTTTTTAAAATTTATAATTTCAATTTTATGGGGATTTTTTTGACCCTGATATCATACAGGAAAGAAAATAATTAGATAAACTGTATTAAAGTTGAAATTATATTCATACAATGCTTATAATAACAGATTTTTCAGACAGAATCCAGTTTTTTTTCCCATTTTAATCGAATCAGGTAAGTCTCCTGCTTCAATTGCGGATGGTTAAAATTTACTCTACAAAAAAAGTCTACTTAAGGTATATAATATTGCTGTAAATAATCTGGATATGTATAGAAATAGAAAGAAACAAACATAGATAAGCAAGGAGAACACAGACTATGAGACATATAGATGAAATTCAGATTGCCGGAACTGCAATCCTGCTTTGTGGCGCGATGTTTGCGGTTTCTGCTGTGGCACCAACCGGTAATACAGTGTCAAAAGCTGTTACAAACTTTACGGAAGCTCCGGAGACTGCTGCTGAGGCTCAGGCACAGGCAGAGGCTCAGGCTGAAGAGGATGGATTTACCATTTACACTCAGGAAAGTAACTATGATGATTCTGATTATGACAACAGTTATAATGATACTTCTTACGATGACTCTTCTTACAATACTGATACGACGCAGGACGGTTCTCTGGATGATACAGGGCAGGAGAATGATAATACAGATACAGAAGATGGATCTTCTGATGATGGAAGCAGTGATCAGACATCATCTGACGATACAGGGGATGATTCTTCCGATCAGATTGATTATCCCAGCGATGACGGTTCCGGTGACAGCACAGATGGTTCTCTGGATAACTCTGATACATGGGAAGACAATGGAGAGGAAGTCCAGCAGATAGAGTATTAATCAATCTGACGCAGGACTTCACGCTAAAGCATTTTTCAACCCGCTCCAAGATAGACTGGATTATTTGTATTATTTTACGAAATTACTATAATTATGTTTTTGTTTCTCAATAAATGGTATAATCAAACTGTTATTAACATTCAGGAGGCTTTTTATGAAGAAACAAAACAGGTTACTATCACTAATTCTATCTCTGTTCCTTCTGCTGTTTACCTTAGTTCCGCAATCAGCACTGACGGTAAAAGCTGAAGGCAACAGTGAGATGGCAGTTCATTTTATTGACGTTGGACAGGGAAATGCCATCTTAGTACAGTCCGGAGGACAAAATCTTTTGTACGATGGCGGGGATCAGAGCCATGCTGATCTGATCATCTCCTACTTACAGGAACAGAATGTGGAAAACATTGACTATATGATCGCTTCTCACTATGATGAAGATCATATCGGCGGTCTTGTTCCATGTATAGACAATTTCTCTGTAAGTAATATATTCGGACCAGACTATGTACACACTTCAAATTTATTCAATAATTTTATGAATACTGCCACTGCAAATGCAATTATCGTACAGTATCCTTCTGTAGGTGAAACATTTGATTTTGGCACCGGAAGTTTCACTGTTCTTGCACCGAATGGTATCAGCCAGAACAGTAATGATAACTCTCTTGTAATCAAACTTGAAAATGGTTCAAATAGCTTTATTTTTACCGGAGATGCAGAGGAAACCAGTGAACAGGATATGATCAGTACAGGTATGAACCTTGACTGTGATGTTCTTTCTGTTGGTCATCATGGGTCTGCAAGTTCAACTACCTGGGATTTCCTTGAAGCGACTTCTCCATCTTACGCAGTCATAAGCTGCGGAATCAATAATCAGTATAATCATCCGTCAGCAGATACAATGGAACGTTTATCAGATATGGGAATCCCTGTATTCCGAACAGATAAACAGGGTACGATCATAGCAGTCTCCGATGGAACAAATATTTCCTGGTCACAGGAGCCATGCGATGATTATTCTTCCGGAGACTCCACTGTAAATGCTTCTGCAGGTGGCGCTGGTGGAAACTTCTGGCAGGAAGAAACTACCACTTCTGATCCGGTACCTGAACAGGAAGAATCCAACAATGCAGATGTAGGAACAATGGTATGGATCCCTGCAACCGGCGAAAAATATCACAGCATTCCCAACTGTGGAAGAATGAACCCGGATACAGCCAGACAGGTATCCAAATCAGAAGCCGAAGCTATGGGATACGGACCTTGCAGTAAATGTTACTGATAAACAAAAACAGCCGCATTTGCGGCTGTTTTGTTAAAATCCTTCCTGTCTGCGTACTTTCCAGAGTTTTGCACGTTTCTGTGCAGCTTCATTCTCTATCTGCTGAGTAACTCCCTCAATGATAAGTCCCGGTACTTCCACAGGATGCTGATGTTCATCTGTTCCAACCATAATAAAATATGCGCGGTTGATCATGGTTCTGGTTCCATCAAGGGCTTCACAGTAAGTATCAATACGTACTTCCATGGAAGAACGTCCCACATGTGTAAGCCGTCCGATGAGAACGATGGTATCGTTCACTCTGGCTCCGGCTTTGAAATACATATTGTCTACTGCAACAGTTACCACATTCATTTCCGCATGACGCTTGGCAACAATACCTGCTGTTTCATCAATCCATGCAAGCAGCTGTCCGCCAAACAGATAACCTGCGGCATTCAGACACTTTGGCATTAATAAATGAGACTGCTCTGTTAAGGAGTCCTCAACTCGTTTCATTTTTTCTTTCTGACATTTCTTTTCTCACTTCCCCTTTATCATGCTTTCTGTTGGCTATTATAGCACGTTCCATGATTTTGTGTTATATTTTTCATAATTTTCCTTCTATATAATTTTAAAGCGTTATCACTTTAATATTTTCCTTCTGTATAATTTTAAAGCGTTATCACTTTAATATGATTGTATGAAAAAAAATTACAATCTTTATCTTGCCTTTCCCATCACTTTACTGTACAATATTTAAATAGGTACAAATACAAATGTTCGCCATAGTAAAACACTGATCGCAAGGATGCATCTGCAATTCACTGTATCAGTGTTTTTTAATAAAATTCACTATAATATGCATTATTTACGAGTATTGCTATAAGTGAATTTGCGAGTATTACTGTAGATAAATAACGGGGAAATGAGGAATGATATTATGGAAAAACATGAAATGATGAGTCTGGAAGATTCCGGACAGCTTCGTGACAAAATGAGATTCTTTGAACAGGAACTGCTCAAGAATCATCATATCGATCCAAATCTGTATGTAGAATATAATGTAAAAAGAGGTCTTCGTGACTCCGCTGGTAAGGGTGTTCTGACCGGTCTTACAGAGATTTCTGATGTTAATGGTTATAATCTGATCAACGGCAGACAGATTCCGGCTGATGGACGTCTATACTATCAGGGAATCAATGTACAGGATATTATCAGCGGTCTGAATGGCAGACGTTTTGGATTTGAAGAAACAGTTTATCTTCTGATTTTTGGTAAGCTTCCCAGTAAAGAGGAACTTTCCAGATTCCTGGATATGATGGCTGACATGGAAGATCTTGGCGGTCGTTTTGTACGCGATGTTGTTATGAAAGGAACCAATGCCAACATTATGAATGCTATGCAGCGCTGTGTTCTGGCTCTTTATACATATGATGATAATCCGGAAGATATTTCTCCTGAGAATGTGCTTCGCCAGTCACTGGAACTGATTGCAAAGCTTCCTGAGATTGCGGTATATTCTTACCATGCATATCGTCATTTTCGTAAAGATGAGACCCTATTTATCCGTAATCCACAGAAAGGACTTTCCCTTGCAGAGAATATTCTTCTTATGCTTCGTCCGGATGGTAAATATACAGAACTGGAAGCTAAGGTTCTGGATATCGCACTGATTCTTCATGCTGAGCATGGTGGTGGTAATAACTCCACTTTCACAACTCACGTGGTAACTTCTTCAGGTACAGATACCTACTCTTCCACTGCTGCATCTATCGGATCTCTGAAGGGACCGCGTCATGGTGGTGCGAACCTGAAAGTTCAGAACATGTTTGCAGATCTGAAAGCTCATGTAGAACACTGGGACAACGAAGATGAGATTGTTGATTATCTCAAGAGGGTATTAAATAAGGAAGCATTTGATCATGCCGGGCTGATTTATGGTATGGGACATGCCGTTTATACTCTCTCCGATCCTCGTGAGGTAATCCTGAAACGTTTTGCTCAGGCACTGGCTGAAGAGAAGGGAATGACCGAGGAATTCAAACTTTATGACCGTGTGGAAAGTGTTGCAGGTAAGCTGATCATGGAACATAGAAAACTGTTTAAGAATGTCTGCGCAAACGTGGACTTCTACAGTGGATTTGTATACAGCATGCTTGGGATTCCGGAAGAATTATTTACTCCTATTTTTGCTATTGCGCGTATGCCAGGCATGGAGTGCTCACCGTCTGGAAGAACTGATTAATGCAAATAAGATCATTCGTCCTGCTTACAAATATGTAGGACATCATACGGATTTTGTTTGCTTTTGACGAAAGGTAAACAGATGAAACTTATTTACTGGCTGCGGTTCATTCCGCAGCCGTTTTATTATGTCAGTAAAGCGATACGCCGTAGAAAGAGAATCCTGTATTACTGTTCACTGGAAATATCCTTTCTTGTAAAAATATATTTGCATTTGTTGTATGAGGTCTGTATAATCAAAACAAATCCGAAAAGGAGGTATTTTTATGGCAAAAGAACAGATTGCAGTTGCAGAACTGGTTTTAAATATGATCCTTGGAAAGACAGGCGGTACACGGGTAGATTATTTCCCACAGAAACCGGATTTTCCGTTTGATGCAGTTTATGAGCAGGCATTTGTACGTGCCACACCGGAGAGTCAGGGAATCTCCTCTGATCTGTTTGCTGCCCTTCTTCGGGAACTGGATGCTTCCAAAGATACGGAAATGCATCATTTTATGGCACTGCGTCATGGCAAGGTAATCTGTGAATGTAATTTTGCACCATATCCTAAGGGAATGTGGCATATTACACATTCCATGTGCAAGAGCATCACAGGCATGGCAATCGGCATGTTGATCGAAGAGGAAAAATTAAAGCTCGATGAAAATATTTATGACATTTTTCCGGATCATATAAATGCCTTTTCAAAGATTTTCCGCCCTGTAATCACAGTAGAGAATCTGCTGACCATGACAAGCAGCGTAACTTTTAATGAATCAGGTATCGTGTCCGGAAATGACTGGCTTGGAAGCTTTCTGAATGCATCTGTCAATGGAAAACCCGGAACGGAGTTTCAATATAACAGTCTGAATACTTATGTTCTTTCTGCAATCGTGACGAAACGTACAGGAGAAACCCTGACCGAATATCTGACTCCGAGACTGTTTGGTCCTCTTGGTATCACGAAATATTACTGGGAAACCTGTCCGAAAGGAATTACAAAAGGCGGCTGGGGACTGTTTCTCTGTGCAGAAGACATGGCAAAACTTGGCCAGCTGTATCTTCAGAGGGGAAAATGGAATGGTCAGCAGCTGGTGTCTGAATATTGGATAGAAATATCTACGGCACGACATCTGAAAACTCAGAATGACACCTATGGATATGGATATCAGCTATGGATGGAACAGCGCCCGGGAAGCTTTGAATATAATGGGATGCTGGGACAGAATGTTATTATTTATCCTGATATGGATATGGTTCTTGTCACAAATGCCGGAAACAAAGAAATGTTTCAGGACTGTATCATGCTGAATATCATCCGGAAATACTTCCCTGTTAATTATCATCCCGCCGATATTCTACCTGAGAGTCCACTCTCCTATGGTCTTCTGAAACGACTGTGCGGAGAACTGGAAAATGTAGAAAATAATAACAGAAGTACTTCTCTGCGCGGGGGATGGAAAAGAAATGTAGTTTCCAAAAGGAAGCATTCAGATAAAAAGTACAGCTACCGTATTTCAGCAGCCGTTAATCGCCCATCTGATCATCACAGTTTTATGCGGGCTGTAAGCGACAGAACTTATGTTATGGAACAGCAGAATATTGGAATTGCGCCGTTGTTTGTGCAGGTATTCCACAATAATATGACAGATGGTATTTCTGAAATTTCTTTTACTTATGATGCAGGAAACTTTTACGTTTCTTTTACCGAAGGTGAGGTGATCCATAAGCTTCCTGTTGGATTTGGAAGGGCTGCGGATGGATGTGTTGATCTTCATGGAGAACATTACCTTGTAGCTACACTGGGAGAATTTGCAAGGGATGAAAACGATATCCCTGTATTAAAGCTGGAAATTACTTTTATAGAAGAATGTGTGAAACGAAAAGTGCACATTTTCTTTCATGAAGATAATGGAATTGAAATCAGATGGAACGAAACACCCGGTGAAAAAAATGATTCTGGCAGGACTGAGTTCTATTACTGAAGAACTGTCAGGAAACTTCCTGTATAATTCGCTTCTGGGAGATCATAATATTACGACGACAGAACTGCTTCACCGGCTTATGGAACAGACGATTGAGCCTGCTGTAAGGGGATATCTGAAGAGTTCGAAAGAAACAGACAGTATTGATACAGATGAGTGAATATAATAAAGTCTCATATACAAAAATGCATTTCTCACTAAACGATTAAGATGAGAAATGCATTTTGCATTTTACAGGTTTATTTTATCTATGGTATGCATTATTTACGAGGATTGCTATAGTTCTGTTTAGTCCTGCTTTACATTAAAGGCTTTCATTCCCGGATATACTGCGCTTGCGCCGAGTTCTTCTTCGATACGGAGAAGCTGGTTGTATTTTGCAACACGTTCGGATCTGCTTGGAGCTCCGGTCTTAATCTGGCAGGTGTTCAGTGCTACTGCAAGGTCTGCGATTGTTGTATCTGCTGTCTCGCCGGAACGATGAGAAGAAATCGCAGTGTATCCTGCTTTGTGAGCCATCTTGATTGCTTCCAGTGTTTCGGATACGGAACCGATCTGGTTTAATTTGATCAAGATCGCATTACCTGCGCCAAGGCTGATACCTTTTGCAAGTCTTTCTGTATTTGTAACAAACAGGTCATCACCGACAAGCTGTACTTTGTCGCCAAGTCTGGCTGTAAGTTTCTGCCATCCTTCCCAGTCTTCTTCATCCAGACCGTCTTCGATGGAGATGATCGGATATTTTTCGCATAATTTAGCCCAGTGCTCAATGAGCTCTTCGGATGTATACTCTGTGCCGGCTTTTGGAAGTTTATAATATCCTTTGCCTTTTTCACTCTTCCATTCAGAGGAAGCAGCATCCATGGCAATCCTGAAGTCTTTGCCTGGTTCATATCCGGCTTTCTTAACTGCTTCAAGGATTGTCTCGATTGCTTCTTCATCGGATTTCAGTGCAGGTGCGAAACCACCCTCATCACCTACTGATGTAGCAAGTCCGCGTTCTTTCAGGATAGAAGCAAGTGCATGGAATACTTCTGCACACCATCTTAAGCATTCTTTAAAAGAAGGTGCCCCAACTGGCATGATCATGAATTCCTGTACATCCAGCCCGGATGATAATGCATGGCATCCGCCGTTTACGATGTTCATCATTGGTACAGGGAGACGATTTCCGGATACTCCGCCAAGGAAACGATACAGCGGAATTTCAAGAGAAGTTGCCGCTGCTCTGCAGCATGCGATAGATACTGCAAGGATTGCATTTGCTCCAAGTTTGGATTTGTCTTTTGTTCCGTCTGCTGCGATCATTGCTGCGTCTACTGCATAGATGTCACTTGCATCAAGACCTTCGATTGCTTCGTTGATTGTTGTGTTGATGTTCTCTACTGCTTTCTGTACACCTTTTCCAAGGTAACGATCTTTATCTCCATCTCTTAACTCCAGAGCTTCGAATTCTCCTGTAGATGCACCGCTTGGAGCAGTTCCTCTTGCAACAGTGCCATCCATCAGATATACTTCTGCTTCTACTGTCGGGTTTCCTCTGGAATCCAGAATTTCTCTTCCAATTACTTTCTCAATTTCTAAGTACATGATAAATCCCCTTTCTGGTTTTGCATTTGGACTCCTGGTACACCGTAGCTGGGATGTACCAAGTGGATCATATCTGAGGTACGGTTTTCAGCATAGCTGTGATTTCAGAAAGTACAGACGTAATCCAATGTTCCGAAGAATTCAGCAGGTCTTCGGATGGAGTTCAAATGATTTTATTCACGCGAGAGTTTACTATATCTAACTCTATTGGTTAGTATATTCTAACTTTCACAAAAATGCAAGAGGGAAATTGGAGGGATATTGAGAAAGTATTTCAGAAGAATGAATGTATTAAAATTAAGATATTTAAGTTATAAATATTGAATATCAAATTAATAAAAAGATCTCCAAGACATTTAAAATAATTCTTAAACAATCTGAAGATCTTTTTACTATATATTACATAAATAAGTTTTTAATTAATGAGGGCATTTCGCATATGTAGTAGTATGATCATACTGAGCGTTAGCACTATATCCACATTTTTCACATCTTTGACATTTATAAACTTTTACAGTACATCCTCCAGAAGAATTCTTTGTATGAGTATAAAAAGTTGCTGGAATCATACTATGCGTACATAATGCATAAGTATCTGATGATCTCTGATCTACTATTTGATCTCCGGTTGAATCAACATATACAGTGTCACTTTCAGAAAAATCAATAGATTCTATCATTAGACTGTCATCCATATTATCAAATCCAAAATCATATGTTGAATCATCAGAAATAAATTCTTCAAAACTTTCATCCGATGACGCAACGGGCGCATACGCCATTACCGTCCCGGCACTCGCCACAACTGTCAACGCCGACACTGCCACCATAATTCCTCTCTGTAACACCCCTTTTCTCTTTTCCTTCATCATGTAGTTGATCCTCCTTTTTAATGTTTAAAATCCTTTCCTTCCTTATTGTTTTTATGTCCGGAAAGGTTATTTTTCCACACGGCTGGGCGAATATCAGAAGTTGCGGCTTCTAATACCAGCAAACTTGCATAGTCTTGACGTTTTTCTTTTGTACAGCCATCGACGGCTGCACTATCACTGACTATTTCTGCTGTATCTATGTAAAGGAAAAGTAAAAGATATGCCACAGGATTCATCCAGTGCAGGCACAGAACAAAAAGGCATAAAAGTTTTACTAAATTGTCATGATTTTTCAAATGTGTATGTTCATGCTTATATACCATAATAAAATCAGGATGCAGAGGAAAACTCTCTGGAAACACAATCTTCTGACGGAAAAATCCAATGGTACATGGACCACAGATCTCATCTGGAATCAGATAATAGGTGAGATTATCTTCTGGATCTTCAATCTTTTCAAAGATATAGTTCCGGATAGAATGTGCTCCTCTCCAGTATTTAATAATCTCATAGATTGCGAAGATAATAATTCCTGCTAGCCAGATCCTGGCAAATATATTAATCCATTGAGGTATCCATATGTAATCACCCTGCTTTTCACTCCAGAAAGCTAGAGAACCTGAAAGATAGGAATCAGCTTTTTTTACCAATTAACATTGTTTCTGGAAGTGCATCTTTTGGAAGCAAATATTTAACCAACTGCACAGGTACCAGATAAAAGAACACACCTGTCAGTAGTAATCTTCTTCCGAGAATGTAATTATAGTTTCCACGCTGGATTATATACAAAAGTAAACAGATCACAACAGGAATACTTCCTGCAATGGACATACAAACTAACAGTTCCATTTAAACATCACATCATTTCTTCTTAATGTATTCTAATAAATATTCTTTCTCTTCCTCTGTAAGTTTCTGATCAGAGGTCAGAGCACTGACAAGGATGTTCATATCAGAGACTGTATATCCTGATACGGATGGTTTTGAAATCTGTGTAGATTTGACAGTTTCCGTCTCGCCCTTTTCTTTAGCAAATTTGTTTAATTTATCATACAGATAACTGTTTCTCAGTCCAAGGATAAACATAGTTCCCGGATAAAGTAAAGATACTGTTGCAGCACCGATCATATATAAGGTAAATTTATGTGTATCGTCTACAGGAGGTTTGCTCATAAAATTGATAAAGAAGCAAATACCGGAACATAAGGTAAATAAAATCCAGCAGACAAGTTCTATCTTTCTTTTCATTCTTTCATCTCCTGATTAATCAGGCAGATAGAGTCATTTGTCTCACCTGATTCGGTTAAGTAATTGTAAATTTCTGTCACTTCTTAACTACAAATAGTCTACCATGTTTTGTACAAATTAAGCAACTGATTTTTGGGAATTTTTCAGACTTTTTAACGCCATTATTCGAGATTTGTCGAGAAATCAATTTGTTGGCACAGAGAAAGCCAGGCAAAAACTGCAGTATAATCTGCAAAATTTCTGCCTGGTTTTTTAATAGGTTTATGATTTAATGATATTTACTGAACATGCTCATTATCTATGAAGAAATGAAAACAGACCTTTCTTTTTTTGCATAAGGTTCTGAACTGATACCTTTTTACTTCATATCCTGTTGCGCTGATGGCTGTTTTTTAAGCTTTGCTTCGTCTACAGGTTTCTCTGAGATGATCACAGTTTCCCCTTTGCTGTGGGAAGAAGTAACTTTATCTACCTGAAAGACTTTTCTCACTGCATCGTTTACGTGAGATTCGCACATTCCGCACATCATACCGTCTACTTTTACAGTTGTTTTAATCATATTGTTGTCCTCCATTTTACGCTATAAGTTAGAAATAGCCAGGAATTTTTTCTCTTACAATAATTTTATGCCAATGCCTGGGCAAGAGCTTTCTGAATTGCTCCAAGGATTCCTTCTGAGGAATAAGTGGCACCGCTTGCAGCATCAATTCCGTCTGCTGACTGATTTCCCATAATCTGAGGATAAATAGTTTCCCATGCATAATCAAAGTACTCAGGTGAATCACTGTTACTCTGTTCAATAGATGCAATCTGACCGCCCTGAATCGTTACTGTTACATTTACTCTTCCACTGTATCCGTAGCTTGAGCCTGTATAAGTTCCGTCAGTATATGGTCCTGTAGGTTCCGGCGTAGGCTCCGGAGTCTCTTCCGGTGTTGGTGTGGGAGCTGGTGTTTCCTCTGGTGTTGGAGTAACTTCTGGAGTCGGAGTTTCTTCCGGTGTCGGGGTTGGGGTTGCCTCAGGAATTGGCGTAACTGTTACTTCTGGTGTTGGAGTTGGTGTCACTTTTGTGGTGCCTTTTTCTGCCTGTTTCAGAATATCTTTCATTGCGTTTATGATACCCTTTGAAGAGTAGGTTGCACCACTGACAGTATCAATGCCATCGACAGACTGATTCTGAATGATCTCATTTTCCAGGATATCCCATGCTTTCTTAAAGAACACAGGGGTATCTGTATGCTCTGCTTCCAGAAACTTGATCACACCTTTTTTAATCTTAGCTGTCAACGTAATTGTTCCACTGTATCCTTTTCCAGTTCCTGTATAGGTTCCGTCTTTGTAAATCTGTTCGTCTCCCGGCTTCGGTATTGGAGAAGGTTTCTTTGTCGGTTTCGGTGATGGAGTGGGAGTTGGCGTAACAACTGCCTGATTTCCTGATGGAATTGCCTGTGACAATGCATTCTGAACCGCAGTAATAATTCCGTTTGAAGAATAAGTGGCACCACTGACTGCATCTACGTTCGGAGACTGGCTTGCAAGAATTTTGCTGATCACACCCTGTGCATTTGCAAAATAGGAGGCTGTTTCATTTGATGCATCTACAATATTGATAGCTGTAATTTTATGGTCAGTGACAGTTACCTGAACAGTGATCGTTCCTCCGAAACCGGTCCCGGAGCCTGTATAGGTACCGTCTGCATATCCACCGGCGGGAACTTCTGTAGTCGGTGTGACTGTGCTTCCTGCACCACCCCCTGCTGTACCTCCACTTGCAGAGGAACCTGTAGATGAATTTTTCTTTGTTCCTGTTTTAATCTTACTTATTTTCTTTGTTTTTTTTTGATGTTTTTGAAATTGAGGTTCCATTGGTTTCAGAAGAGTCCTCTGAATCAAAATCCTTACCTGCAGCTCCGTGCGAAATCAATTCTTTAATCTCGTCAGTAGACATAATATTATTATCGGAAACTGATGTGGTTTCCACAGGACTTTTATCTGCCTGATAACAGGTTACACAGACTGCTGCAAAAACTGCTGCCGCAGGAATAAGCTTTAACCATGGACGGAAACTGTCCTGTTTTGGTTTCGTTTCCGGAGTCTTATTATTTTTCTGCTCATTATTTTTGTCCATAAATTCCTCCTTCTTCAATAGTTTGTTTCAGGTAATCATATTCAAGTGATTACTGTAATAACTGTATAAAGTTTTACAGCTGAAAAGAAATCCTGCCCTTTCTGTGGGATACAGGATTTCTTTTCTTTTGTCTGCGAATCCGACTGCAATTATCAGCCTGACTTCAGTCCGGTCAGATTATTTTACAGTTACTTTAACTGTTTTGGTTACGCCATTGCATGTTACTGTAATCTTGGCAGTACCTTTTTTGATACCTTTAATTGTACCCTTGGATGATACTGTAGCAATTTTCTTGTTGTTGGATTTGTATGTAACTTTTCCTGACGGAGCTGCTTTTGCTGTAATCTTAGTTGTTTTGCCGACTTTTACAGATACAGATGTTTTGCTCAGTGTAAGAGTTGGATTTTTAACTGTTACTTTGCAGGTTACCTTTACATCTCCGCATTTAGCTGTGATGACTGCACTACCTTTTGCTTTTGCAGTAACTTTACCGGTTGTTTTGTTTACGGCTGCAACTTTTGGGTTGCTGGAAGTAAATGTAACTTTTGGTGCATCTGCTCCTGTTACAGTTGCTTTCAGTGTAGTTGTTTTTCCTTTGTAAACAGTGGCTGTTTTCTTGTTGAGAGTTACTGTTACCTTCGTATCTGCTTTAACAAGAGCCTCTACTGCTGCGTTCAGATGGGTTGTAGCTTCATCAACCTCTGCCTGAGTTGGCTTTTCTTTTGCAAGAAGATCCTTTGCTTCCTGAAGCTCTAACTGCATTGCCTTCCAGGAATCTGCTGTGTAATCTGCTTCTTTTAAGGCTTCTGCTTTTTCTACTGCTGCTTTTAATGCTGTTGTATCTGCTTCTCCTGCTTCCGGTTTTACGATGTTTGCATCTGTTGCATTAACTTCAAATACAGTATCTGCATATCCCATTGCATATACGGTGATTTTCCATTTGCCGGTTCCATCTGTTCCTTTTGGAAGCTGGCAGCGGTAGGAATCTGTCAGACCAAGCTGGATTCCCATTGCCTTGTGCATCCAGTTATCTGCTGCAAATTTTGTTCCGTAAGATGCCAGAACTTTATTACCATTTCCGTAGTAATCCCATTTTACAGCATACATTTTAGCACCAAGAGCACCATATCCGTCACCTGTAATATCTACTCTTAAGAATTCGCCGTAACTTCCACTTGCTTCTTTTACTGTTGCGGTAACATTGGATGCTGTCTGGAGTGCCTGATCTTTAAGTCCGGAACCTGTACCGTTTGTTCTGGCCTTGAATGTGAATGTTCCATCGGAACCTTTTACAGCTTCTTTTAAGCCGTTTGTTTCAGCGGTAACATCCGCAACTGCACTATAGGACTGCAAATTGTTTTCTCCAAATCCTCCGGCAACTGTGCTTCCGTCTTCCACAACCTTGAACTGGGATTTGAAGGCTTCATAATCTTCTGCTTTTACTGCGACAGGTACATATTTCAGGCCTACTACGTTATAATGGTCGAATTCTACAACACTTCCATCAGCTTTTGTAATCTGTCCTCTTTCAGGCTGATTCAGCTTTACAGTTGTTCCGTCTGTAAGAACTGCATCATTAGCTGAGGTCCAGTAGGAAATCTCATAAGAACCGCCGTTTTTGTCATACATGATTGCTTCACACTGGTAGCTTCCTCTGTGCAGGCCATGGTTTACAGTAGCTCTGGTTACTGTGTCGAAACCGCCTTTGTCAAGTTCATCATGGCTGTCTTTTGTTCCATTGGAAGCTGTGTTTGCAGCATTATAAACTCCCTCAGATGCCCAGTACTGTGCCCATGTCAGACCTGCATAGACATATTTGTAGCCTGTTTCTGCTGTTGCAGCGAATTCATCTTCTGCTGCTGCCTGATCGTCAACAAAAGGTGTTTCCTCATCGCCTGCAAAAGCATCAGCGGTGTCATCTGCTGCATCAAACTCATCTGTCTGTGCCTCAGTCTCCACAGCAGTATCAGATGTAAAATCCGCAGCCATAACCGGTAATCCTGAAACCATCATTGCTGCACTTAAAATTGCAGGAGCTGCCATTTTGATCAAATTTCCTTTGCGCATACCTTTAAATCCTCCTGAATATGATTTGATAAATAGTTACTGTTCACAGTAACGATAAATATATTTCCAAACTGTCCGGAAAACTGAAAGTTTTGACAGTTCAGAGATCTTTATATAAGATAAGCCTATTCACTGATGGAATAAGTATCTTTCAGTAATTGAAATCTTTCTTTCATGCCTTCCGTCATCCAGACATGATCAGAATCATCTACGAACAGTCCGTCTGCATTGTATTTCTTTAAAAGTTCCTCTGCTTTCTCTTTTCCTAGTACAAAGCAGGCAGTGGAAAGTCCGTCCGCATTCAGACCATCATCACACACAACCGTCACAGATGTAAGACCACTTCTTGCAGGATATCCTGTAGCAGGATCCAGTATATGATGATATCGGACACCATCTTCTATAAAATATTTTTCGTAATCTCCGGAAGTAGATAAAAATTCAGTACCATTCAGAGTAACTACTCCAAGGTAATCACCTTCTGTATCCCGCGGATCAGTGACAGCTACCTGCCAGGTTGAGCCGTCGGGTTTGCTTCCATAGCTCATAACACTGCTGCCGCCAAGATTCAGAATCATGCCTGATACATTCTTATCTGCATCAAGAATCTTCTTTGCTGCATCGCAGCCGATTCCCTTACCTGCCGCACCCAGATCCAGGGTTACTCCTTCCGGCATGGTAACTTTATTTCCATCCAGAGTCACCTTGTCATATCCTACATTTTCAAGCAGGGAATTTAATTTATCATCTGAAGGAATGTGCGGATCCTCTCCGTCAATATCCCACAGGCGGATCACTCTTCCCATAGTAGGATCCATGGCTCCGTCAGAATCCTTCGACAAATCCAGTACCTGTTTTAAACAGGTGGCAGTTTCATCAGATACCGTTGTTGTATTTCCGGCAATTTTGATTGATCTGATATATCTGAGAACTTTCTTTTGTCCAGGAGATCCAGTTCTCTTCCACATCTTTTAATGCAGAGATTACGTCTGCTGTGATATCCTCACCTGTTGTGTAAAGAGTCTCTGATACTACAGTGTCCATAGCAAAGTCTGTTTTGGTGTAAGTGTTTATTTCAGAGTTTCCCCATGCAGTCCGGGATGTGCATAAAAGAGATGCCGTAATGAAAAGTCCCAGCACAAAAGAGCGTCTGTTTGTCATATATTTCTGATTCCTTATCCTCTTATTGTTGTTGTTATCTAACTCTATAGACTATATCATTGTACGGATAGTATGTCTACCAATATAGTTAGTTCTTACTAATCAAATTTTCTCAATAAGTTAGTAATTGCTAATTTTTATCAATAACAGTGCCTGTGTGAATATTTTTTCTTGGGCAGACTGCAGTGCAGGCGTGACAGCAGATGCATTCCCCTGAATGTGCAGTATCGCCGTCAATATCCAGATGTGCCGGACATCTCTTCTTACAGAGAGTGCACTTCTGCGCACAGTTTGGACGATTACGTTTGAAAAGTGCTCCCGGGATGATCGGCATGATTGCAAATACCGCTCCCATGGGACAAAGAAACTGGCAGAAGAAACGCTCCTGTGTACACATTCCGACCATGATCAGGATCAGCAGAACTGTTCCTGCAATATATGTAGATTTTGGCAGTCTGCCTGTTGTAAGCATGGAGAATACATCCCATGGACTCATTCCCTGTAATTTAGAATAGAATCCTGTTATGCAGGAGAGAAGCAGGAATATAAGAAGCACATATTTTACTTTCTGTAATCTGTGCACCCATTCCTCCGGATATCCATGTTTTTTCTTTTTTCCAAAGCATTTCGCACGGATAAATGCGGTAAGCTCATACAGAGCATCTCCCAGCGAGCCAAACGCACAGGCATAACCGCAAAAATGACGTCCGAACAGAATGGTAATGATCAACAGCAATGCCGTGATATCCAGAAAGGAGTTCCAGGTTACGCTCTGCTGTCCTCCGATTGCAAGAAAGATAGATTTTACTCCTGCAAATGCAGTAGAAAAAAGAGATGGCGCTGCTATAAAAAATATAAGCTGTATGGCGGCACGGATCAGCCGTACCTTTCGTTGTTTCTTTTTCATGCGTTTTCCGCCTTTGATAATGCGTCATTTACTGCTTCTAAGATACCGGTAGAACTGAAAGTTGCTCCGGAAATGGTGTCAACATCTGTGCTCTGCTCGCTGATGATGCTGTTTATGACATTCTCACCCTGTGACAGATAAGCACTGTCTTCACCCGGTGCACTGACTACACTGACTGCTGTAATGGTATCGTCTTCCAAAGTTACCTGAACAGTGATCGTTCCACCGTATCCTGTTCCTGAACCTTCGAAGGTGCCATTCTTATATACATTGTCAGAGTCATCGGCTTCTTCAGAATCTGCCTGGTCTGTATTTTCCTTATTATCTGTAGAATCCTTTTCGGATTTATTATCAGCTTCTGAAGAGGCATCAGAAGAAGTTTTACTTTCTGCTGCTGTTTTCTGTTCTTCATAAGTTTCCTGTAATGCTGTAAGAATCTGGTCCTGCTGATTCTCCAGACTCTCTACTTTTGCAGTCAGGTCTGCAATATCCTGAGTCTGTTCTTTATCCTTTACTGTTCCATTATAGAAAAATACCGCCATGATGATCAGCAAAAGAGCAATCAGACGCAGATAAAAATTTTGATTATTCACGTTGTTTCCTCTCTTTCATTTTATTTTTGCCGGATATGACATTTGTTTTTGAGCGAAGCAAAACTTAATCACAACTAACTTTGGAAGTATATCATTTTCGTATCCAAAAATCTATATATAATGGCTTTTGCTAATGTTGTTTTTTTCCTCATTAAGATGACCCCGGAGTAAAATCCGAGGTCATTTATTGTGTGAGTCATTGATCTGTTATCATTTATTTTACTTTTACTGTAAATACCTTTTTAACTCCGTTGCAGGTTACT
>ENA-OQES01000009-OQES01000009.1-human-gut-metagenome-genome-assembly--contig:-NODE-9-length-78081-cov-8.088873_pt1 | contig 78081 bp, 67 predicted proteins | sample MGYA00242798_ERZ504641 | MGnify/ENA primary metagenome ERZ504641 (study PRJEB26092, sample SAMD00036327) | human gut metagenome | host: Homo sapiens | study: EMG produced TPA metagenomics assembly of the...
GGCCGTGCTCGACGAGCTCGGGCTCTCCATGTCGGGCGCCATGAACATATTCCTCAGGGCGGTGGTCCGCGAGGGCGGCCTGCCCTTCGACGTCAGGCTGGGATCTTCGGGGAAGGCTGACGGGAGGCGCGGACCGCGATGGGCGGGGATAGCCCGATTATTTTCCGGTTCGGCGAACAGCCGATCGTGTCAAATTTGGTCTAACAGAGCCTTTTGTTTGCCGCACCGGATCCATGGTGCTGGGCTTTAACGACGAGGACCGCGCGCACCTGGGGAAGCTGCGCCAGAATGGCCTGGCCAACGGCGTGCCCGAGTTGTCGATTATCGGCTCCGAGCGTATCCACGAGCTTGAGCCGCGTGCGAGTGCCCAGGCGACGTGCGCGTTGTGGTGCCCTTCGACCGGTTACGTTGACCCGTTTGAGGTCGCCATCGCCGCGCTGGAAAACGCCGTCGCCAACGGCGTGACGTTTATGCGCTCCGCACCGGTGGAGGCGATTGAAATCGCGGGCTCGGGCGACGACGCGCGCTTTACGTTGGCGACGCCCGCCGGAAACGTGCGCTGCCGCTACCTGATCAACGCCGCGGGCAACGGCGCCGCGGACATCTCGCGTATGGCGGGCGCTGAGGAATTCCAGATGGCCTGGCGTCAGGGCAACATCGTGGTGCTGGACAAGGAGCCGCGCACGCTCATGCCGCTCTACCCCGTACCCACGCCGGTATCCAAGGGCGTTATCGTGACGGGCACCGTGCACGGCAACACCGTGATTACCGCGACGGCTGCCGTGCGCGAGCCGGGCGACACGCAGACCTATGCGAGCGATATGAACGCGCTGCCGACCGGCGCGCGCAAGCTGGTGCCCGATCTGGATACGCGCCGCGTGGTGCGCGCATTTGCCGGAGGGCGCCCGGTCATTAAGGGTACGAACGACTTCTTTATTGGGCAGTCGGCCGTGGTGCCGGGACTTTTCCAGGCGGCGGGCATTCAGTCGCCAGGCGTGGCGAGCGCGCCGGCCATTGCCGAGCGCATGGAGCTTGTGATGCGTGAGGCGGGCGTGGAGCTGCACGAGCGGGCGGACTGGAACCCAATTCGCCGCGCGCCGGACGACTTTGACCGCGCACCACTGGCGCGCAAGGAGGAGCTGATCGAGTCCGATCCCGCGTGGGGCCAGATTGTCTGCCGCTGCGAGACGGTGCCCGAGGCCGAGATCGTGGCCGCGATCCGACGCCGCCCGGGCGCGGTTTCGGTCGAGGGCGTCAAGCGCCGCTGCCGCGCCGGCATGGGTCGATGCCAAAGCGGTTTTTTGCCAGAGCCGCGTGGTGGCGATCCTGGCGCGCGAGCTGGGCTGCGACCCCAGCGAAGTGCTGTTGGAGGATGCCGGATCTTGGCTGGTCGAGGGGCCTTTGAAGGGGGTGCGCTAGGATGGCGACGATCGATGTGCGCGGCGGACGCGCGGAGGCCGGAACCGCAGAGGTCGGAGCTGCAGCGCCCGTGCAAACGCAGGCCTTCGACGTGGTCGTCATCGGAGGAGGCCCCGCCGGCATGGCTGCCGCGCTGGCCGCGCATAAGGCCGGAGCGCGCGTGGCCATCGTGGAGCGCGAGCAGCACCTGGGAGGCATCCTGCGCCAGTGCATCCACCCCGGCTTTGGGCTGTCACACTTTAAGCAGGAGCTCACCGGCCCCGAGTATGCGCAGCGCTTTATCGACCAGGTGCGCGCAACCGACATTGCGCTGTTCCTGAACAGCATGGTGATTGGGATTGATTCAGGCGAGCCTACGGAAGGCGCAGCACTCCACACCGTCACGCTCATGAGCCCCGCCGACATGCTGCGGCTCACCGGACGCGCGGTCGTCCTTGCCATGGGATGCCGCGAGCGCACCCGCAGCGAGATCAAGATTCCCGGTAGCCGTCCCGCCGGCGTGTTTACGGCCGGCCTGGCGCAGCGATACATCAATATCGAAAATCTCAAACCCGGCTCGCGCGCCGTCATTTTGGGTTCGGGCGATATCGGGCTCATCATGGCACGTCGCTGCACGCTCGAAGGGATTTCGGTCGAGGGCGTGTACGAGCTCATGCCGTACGCCAACGGTCTGCGCCGCAATGTGAAGAACTGCCTGGACGATTTTGGTATTCCGCTGCACCTATCCACTACCGTGACGCGCGTGATCGGGCACGATCGCGTGGAGGCCGTCGAGGTGAGTCAGGTCGACGAGCACCTGGCACCCATTCTGGGGACCGAACGCATTGTTCCGTGCGACACGCTGCTGCTTTCGGTGGGCCTGATTCCCGAGAACGAGCTTTCGGTTGCCGCAGGCGTAGAGCTTGACCCACGCACACGCGGCGCCGTGGTGGACCAGAGTCTGCAGACGGGCGTGCCGGGCATATTTGCCTGCGGCAACGTCCTGCACGTGCACGACCTGGCCGACAACGTAACGACCGAGTCCGAGCGCGCCGGTGCGGCTGCGGCGGCATGGGCGCTGGGTGGCGGGGCCGAAACGAACGCGGTCGCGGACACGAGCTGCGAGCTCACGGTCTCCCCTGCAGGCATTGCGGGATACGCGCTGCCAGGACGCATTACGACGACGGCGCTCACCAAGCTCAACTTCCGCGTGCACCGACCGGTCGACGCCGCCCGCGTACGCATTCTGGCAGGTGGCGAGGAGCTGTTTGCCGGCAAGGTCCGCCCGTTTAAGCCGAGCGTCATGGAAAACTTCCCGCTGCCGGCAAAGGTAATTCAGCGCGCACTCGACCTGGGTGCCAGCGAGATTGTCCTGTCCGTCGACCCCGTTGAGGAGGCGTAAGGCCATGAGCATAAACGCGATCGAAACGCTGCAGTTCAACTGCACCACCTGCCCATCCGAGTGCCTCCTGACCGTAGAGGTGAAACGCGACACAGACGGCGCCGTGGCAGAGGTGCGCTCCGTAACCGGCAACAACTGCCCGCGTGGCGACAAGTTCGCACATCAGGAGCTCACCTGCCCCATGCGCGTGCTCACCACCACCGTGGCTGTATCCGGCGGCGACGAAGCCCTGCTCCCCGTGCGCACGGCCGAAGCCATCCCGCTGGCACTCCACGCCCAAGCCATGGCCCTCATCCGAGGTCTAGTCGTCAACGCCCCCATCCGCATGGGCGACGTCGTGCTGGAAGATCTTCTCGGCACCAACATTGACCTAGTCGCCAGCATGGACATCGACCCAGCCTAAGCAGCTAATTAGGGACGGAGCTCTTTTAGCTACTTTTGTCTGCATGCCTGCCAGGCTGGTCATGCTAAGGAGTGTCCCAAGGTGCCGACATAAAAGGAACGTCCCTATGTGCCGGGCTTGGGATACCATGGTGGCAGCCTAGCGAAAGGATGTTTCATGGCACATGTCGATGACCAGCGCGTGGCGCGCGTGCTCGATGCGCTCGAGGCTCAGCACCCCGGTGCGCAGCTGCTCGTGAATGACCCGTGGTCGATCTATTACCTAACCGGCTTTTATGCCGATATGTTCGAGCGTTTTTGCGGCGTGCTGCTCGCGCGCGGTGCCGAGCCGGTGATCCTAGTCAACGCCCTGCACCAGCTGCCAGAGTATGACAATGCCCGCGTCGCCTACCACACCGATACCGATATCGTGACCGATGCCATCGCTCGCGAGATCGATCCGACCAAGCCGCTCGGCATCGACACCGTCATGCGTTCCGGCTTTTTGATGCCGCTCATGGAGCGCCACGCCGCAAGCGAGTTTTTCCTGGGTGACTTTGCCGTCACCGCCGCACGCACCTACAAGGATGCCGCCGAGCAGGAGCTCATGCGCGCGTCCTCGGCCGCTAACGATGCCGTGATGGCCGATGTTATCAAGCTCGTCCACGAGGGCGTGACGGAGCGCGAAATTGCCGACCAGATGCTCAGTCTGTATCGCAAGCACGGCTGCGAGGGCTTTAGCTTTCCGCCCATCGTGAGCTTTGGCGCCAACGCCGGCGACCCGCATCACGAGCCCGACGATACCGAGCTTAAACGCGGCGACGTGGTGCTGTTCGACATTGGCGGACGCCATCGCAACTACTGCTCGGACATGACGCGCACGTTCTTTTGGGGCGAGCCGGACGAGGAGACGGCGCGCATCTACGATATCGTGCGCCGCGCCAACGAGGCCGCCGAGGCGCTCATCGCACCGGGCGTGCGCATGTGCGACCTGGACCGTGCCTCGCGCGACGTGATTGAGGACGCGGGCTACGGCGAATACTTTACGCATCGCCTGGGACACTCGATCGGCCTGCAGGACCACGAGTCAGGCGACGTCTCGCTCGTCAACGAGCAGGTCGTGGAGCCGGGCATGACGTTCTCCATCGAACCGGGCATCTACCTCCCCAGCCGCACCGGTGTCCGCATCGAGGACCTGGCCCTGGTGACCGAGAACGGCGTCGAGATTCTCAACGCCTACCCCCACGATCCGGTCCGCCTAGACTAGGCACGCCACCAAAGCTCCCCTAGAAGTTGCGGTGGAATACGGACTGTTTAAGGCTTCTAGCCCATAAAACAGTCCCTATTTCACCGCAACTGATGAGGGGATGGGTTAGCGCAGCAAGCCTGCCACTTCGCCGGCTAGGGTAATGGTGCCGGCTGCTACGAAGGGCTCGCCCGCGGCCTCGAAAGCTGCGAGGGCCTCGGATACGCTGGGGTACACGCCCGCGAGCTTGTCAGCGTCCACAAGGGCGGCGAGCTCCTCTGCCGGCAGGGCGCGATCGGAATCGGTCTGCGTCACGACCACACGGAGGAAGGCCGGAATCAGCACGTCGACGATGCCAGCCACGTCCTTGTCGGCCAGCGCGGCACACAGCAACGTGGGGCGGTTCTCCACGCACGGATCGATCTCGTCCAGCGCGCTCACAAAGTTCTCGCAGCTCTGAGGGTTATGGCAGGCGTCAATCAGCTTAAGCGGATCAGTTCCCAGCACATCAAATCGGCCCGGCGTGGGGCAGCCCATAAGCGACGCATCGAGCTTGTCATGATCGAGCTCGCGACCCAGATACCCCTCGCACAGCATAATCGCGCACGCGGCATTCTGCGGCTGATAGGCCGGCTTGACCATGCTCGACGTATAGATCGCACGCGGCGTGGTGCAGCTAAACTCAACCGTATTGCCCACGTGCTCCGGCACTTTGGTCGTGGCATGGTTCACTACGAGCGGCACAATGCCGCACTCGCGACAACGTGCATCCATCACGCGCTGAACACTTGCCTCATGCGTACCCTCGCCCAAAAACAACCAGGCGCCCAGGCTTAATAACCGCAGCCTTCTCCACCGCAATGGCCTCGAGCGTATCTCCCAGAATGCGTGTATGGTCGAGCCCGATGCCCGTAATGGCAACGGCGACGGGATCGGTCGCACTCGTGGCGTCCCAGCGTCCGCCCATGCCGACCTCGAGCACAGCAACATCCACCGCGGCCTCGGCAAACACGACAAGTGCGGCAGCCGTCAGCAGATCAAACGGCGTGATGGCATAGGCACGCTCCCCCGCCGCCACACGACGGGCATTCACGCGATGTCCCGCCTCAACAGCGGCGGAAACGCCACGGGCAAAGGCCTCATCGCTCACGACGCGCCCATCGACCTCCATGCGCTCGGGATAGCGCACCAGCTGCGGCGACGTATACAGCGCGGTCTTTAACCCCTCACCACGCAAGATAGCAGCCGAAAAACGCGTGGTCGAAGTCTTGCCATTGGTACCGGCAACCTGAATGCAATCGAAATACTCATCCGGACGTCCCAGCTCATCGAGCATATCGACAACCGTCTCGAGCAGAGGACCAGCATCCCCAGAAATCCGCCCCGTATCAGCAGCAAGTCCCACAGCCTCATCAAACGAAAGCAGCTCAAACGAGAAAGGAACGACATACGACCCCGAACGCTTAGCCATAACCCAAAGTCCCCCATAACAGAAAAAGAGGCCCATCAAAAAGAATGAGCCCCTCACGTTGACAATATCAGCCTTTACCCGCTTGCAGCGAGATCAAGGCCACAACCCAGTGGCCCTAACACGCCAGATGCAAACAACAACGTAAACGAACTAGGAGCGGCCCGATGCTTTGCTCGCCGCAAGTTCCGCACGCAAAGGACAGCACTTAATGTGCTGTCCGTCTTGCGCAGGACTGTCCGCAGCGGAGAGCAAAGCATCGGGACGCGCCCCCGAGTGAACCTTACGAGAAGTCAGCAACCTGAGCAGTCAGCGCCGCCAGGATCTCCTTGAGCTCAGCTGCACGGTCCCTCTTCTTCTGCACCACCGCGGGCGCGGCCTTGGCCACAAAGCCCTCGTTGGCAAGGGTCTTCTCGCAGCCGGCAAGCTCCTTCTGAGCCGTGGCGATCTCCTTCTCCAGGCGCGCCTTCTCGGCCGAAAGATCAACCTTGCCCTCGAGCACCACAAAAACCTCGACGCCGCTGTCGACCACGGCAATGCTCGCAGCCGGCTTCTCAACGTCGGTACCCATGACCAGCGAAGCGGTGTTGGCCAGCGGCTCAATGGTCGAGCGCAGGCTCTCGAGCTTCTCGATGTCCTCGGCACCGGCGCGCACGACCACGTCGAGCTCGGCCTTGGGGCTCAGGCGATAACGCGAACGCGTGGCGCGGGCGGCGGAAACGACGGTACGGCACAGCTCAAACGCGCGCTCGGCAGGCTCATCGACATACTTAGCGTAGTCGGCGGGCTCGGGCCACTTGGCGATCATGAGCGCCTCGGCGCGGTCCACGTTGCCCTCGGCGTCCAGGTCGAGCACGCTCGCCGGCATGTTGTCCCAGATCTCCTCGGTGACAAACGGCATAAGCGGGTGCATCAGGCGAATGGAGGTGTCGAGCACAAAGATCAGGTTGCGCTGAGCTTGCAGACGGTCCTCGCCCTTCAAGCGGGCCTTGGTGACCTCGACGTACCAGTCGCAGACCTCGTTCCAGAAGAACTGCTGCACGCCGCGGGCCATATCGCCAAAGGTGTAGCTCTCAATGCCCTCGGTGACCATCTTCACGGCCTTGGCCAGGCGGCTGAACATCCAGGCGTCGGCCGGCGTCTCCACGACGGGCTCGCCGGGCGTGTAGCCCTCCATGTTCATGAGCAGGAAGCGGCTGGCGTTCCAGATCTTGGTCACAAACGACTTGGCCTGCTCGGTGCGCGGGCTGTCGATGAGCTTCTTAGTCTTCTTGTCGATGTTCGCGTCGAACTTGACGTCCTGGTTGTTGGTGCACAGCGTGAGCAAGTTGTAACGCATGGCGTCGGCACCGTACATGCCAATGAGGTCCATGGGGTCAACGCCGTTGCCCTTGGACTTGGACATGCGGCTACCGTCCTTGGCAAGGATCGTCGGGTAGATGACGACGTCCTTAAACGGCACCTCGTCCAGGAAGTACAGGGAGCTCATAACCATGCGGGCGACCCACAGCGCGATGATGTCGCGCGCGGTGACCAGCGCCGTCGTGGGGTGATGGCCCTCGAGCAGCTCCGGCTTTTGCGGCCAGCCCTGCGTGGCAAAGGTCCACAGCTGCGAGCTGAACCAGGTGTCTAGCACGTTCTCGTCCTGGTGCACGTGATGGCCGCCGCACTTGGGACACACGTCGGTGTCCTCGGTCAGCGCGTCCTCCCAGCCACAGTCCTCGCAGTAGAACACGGGGATGCGGTGGCCCCACCACAGCTGGCGGCTGATGCACCAATCCTTGAGGTTCTCCATCCAGGTGGTGTAGGTCTGCGTCCAGCGCGCAGGGTGGAAGGTCACCTTGCCGGAGTTGACGGCGTCGAGCGCCGGCCCCTTGAGCTTGTCGACGGCCACAAACCACTGCTCGGACAGCCACGGCTCCAGCGCGGAGTCGCAACGGTAGCAATGCATGACGGAGTGGTCGAGCTCTTCGACGTGATCGAGCAGGCCGTGTTCCTCAAACCACTTGATGACGGCCTCGCGGCACTCGTCGCGGTTCATGCCGGTAAACTCACCGTAGCCCTCGACGACCACCGCGTGCTCGTCGAAGATGTTGATCTGCGGCAGGTCGTGGGCCTGACCCATGGCGTAGTCGTTGGGGTCGTGGGCCGGGGTGACCTTAACGAAGCCGGAACCGAAGTTGGCGTCGACATGCCAATCCTCAAAGATGGGAATCTCACGGTCGACGATGGGGAGCTTAACGGTCTTACCCACGAAGGCGGCCTTCTCGGGGTCCTTCGGGGAGACGGCGACGCCCGTGTCGCCGAGCATGGTCTCGGGGCGCGTGGTGGCGACGACGATGTAGTCCTGGCCGTTGACCGGCTCGGTCAGCGGGTAGCGCAGGTGCCACAAGTGGCCCTTCTCGTCCTTGTACTCGGCCTCGTCGTCCGAGATGGCGGTGGTGCAGTTGGGGCACCAGTTGACGATGCGCTTGCCGCGGTAGATCAGGCCGTCGTGGTACCAGTCGCAAAAGACCTTGCGTACGGCCTGCGCGTAGTCCTCGTCCATGGTGAAGCGCTCGTTGTCGAAGTCGACGGAGCAGCCCATGCGCTTGATCTGCTCGACGATGATGCCGCCGTACTCGTGGGTCCAGTCCCAGCAGGCGTCGACAAACTTGTCGCGACCAATCTCCAGGCGGCTGATGCCCTCGCTCTTGAGCTTCTTGTCGACCTTGGTCTGCGTGGCGATACCGGCGTGGTCGGTGCCCAGCACCCAGCGCGTGGACTTGCCGCGCATGCGAGCCATACGGACGATGGCATCCTGGATGGAGTCATCGGTGGCGTGACCCATGTGGAGCTTGCCGGTCACATTGGGAGGCGGAATGGTGACGGTGCAGTCGCCCACGCCCTCGCGGCGCTTGTAGTAGCCGCCGTCGAGCCACTTCTGCAGGATCGCCGGCTCGTTGGTCGACGGATCGTAGTTCTTGGGCATCTCTTCCATATATCTCTCCCTGTCCCGCCGGGGAGGAATGTAGGCCCGATTTTCGCTCGGTCAGGTCCTGGGCTCGCTCGAAGACCACATTAAGTGGTCTTCGGCTCGTGCGGAATCTACGAAAATCGGGCCTACATTCCTCCCCTTAGGTATCGATTACTTCAGTCTGAATTGACTTTGCCGAGGCCTAAACGAACACACAGAATAGCACAGGTAGTTGGGGTTATTGCGTATATATATAATAGCCTCCGACCGCGGGTGGTCGGAGGCTATTTGCAAACACGCTTTAGGCTGGTTTAGCCGTAGATGCGCTGGGGCTGCTCTTCGCCCTTTACGGAAGCTTCGGTCACGATGACCTTGGAAACGCCCTCCTCGCTGGGAAGGTCGAACATCGTCTGCTGAAGCACGTCTTCGCAGATGGCGCGCAGGCCGCGGGCGCCGGTCTTGCGAGCAAGCGCCATGCGGGCGATCTCGTGCAGGGCCGCGTCCTCAAACTCAAGATCGACATCCTCGAGCTGGAACATCTTGCGGTACTGGCGCACCACGGCGTTCTTGGGCTCGGTCAGGATCGACACCAGGTCGTCCTCATCGAGCGCCTGCGTCTGGGTGACGACGGGCGTACGGCCCACGAACTCGGGGATCATGCCAAAGGCGTTGAGGTCCTGCGGGAGCACCTGGCGCAGCAGGTCGTTCTCGTCGACCGAGGTGGGGCCGGCGATCTCGGAGTTAAAGCCCACGCCCTTGTTGCCAACACGGTCGGCGATGATCTTATCCAGGCCCACAAAGGCACCGCCGCAGATGAACAGGATGTTGGTCGTGTCGATCTGCAGCAGCTCCTGCTGGGGATGCTTGCGGCCACCGGTGGGCGGAACGCTTGCCACCGTGCCCTCAAGGATCTTAAGCAGTGCCTGCTGAACGCCCTCGCCCGAGACGTCGCGGGTGATGGAGAGGTTCTCGGCCTTGCGGGCAATCTTGTCGATCTCGTCCACATAGATGATGCCCACCTGCGCGCGCTCAATATCGCCATCGGCGGCGTTGATGAGTTTGAGCAGGATGTTCTCCACGTCCTCGCCCACGTAACCGGCCTCGGTGAGCGCGGTGGCGTCGGCGATGGCAAACGGCACCTCGAGGATGCGCGCGAGCGTCTGGGCGAGCAGGGTCTTGCCGGTGCCGGTGGGACCGAGCAGCAAGATGTTGGACTTGGCGAGCTCCACCTCGTCCATATCGTCGTCGAGCTGCGAGTCCAAGCCGTCGTCAAAGGCTGAAAGCGCAGCACCGCCCTCGATCACGCGGCGGTAGTGGTTGTACACGGCCACCGACATGGCGCGCTTGGCGTCCTCCTGGCCCATAACATAGGCCGAAAGCTCGGCATAGATCTCGTGCGGCGTCGGCACGTGCGTGATGACCTGGCGGGCGTCGTCCTCCAGCTCAAAACCCTCAGCTTCAGGATCTACAGCAGGCTGACCGGCAGCCTGGCCGTGGTCGTTGAGGAAACCCGGCAGCTTGCCGTTGCGGGCGGCGTCCATAAAGTCCGAAGCCAGCGACTCCTCAAGGATTTCGGAGCAGGCGGCGACGCACTCGTCACAGATAAAGATGTTGGTCGGGCCCTTAACAAGGCGGCGAACCTGACCCTGCTCTTTTCCGCAGAAGGAACAGCGGATGGGGTTGCCGTTCTCGTCGAAGTTGTCCTGCATGTTACCGGCCATCCTAGGCGTCCTTCGCGGCGAGATCGCGCGAGGTGACGATACGGTCGATCAGGCCGTAGTCGAGGGCCTCGGCAGCGGTCAAGTAATTGTCACGCTCGGTATCGGCCTGGACCTTCTCGATAGGCTGGCCCGAGGCGTCGGACAGAATCTGGTTGAGCTCGCGGCGGGTCTTCTTGATCTCCTCGGCCACGATCTCGATCTCGGTCTGCTGACCCTGGGCACCGCCGCTGGGCTGGTGAATCATGACCTTGGAGTGCGGCAGGCAGAAGCGCTTGCCCTTGGCGCCGGCCGAAAGCAGCACGGCGGCCATAGACGCGGCCATACCCACGCAAATGGTGGAGACCTGCGGCTTAATGAAGTTCATGGTGTCCAGAATCGCCAGGCCGGAGTAGACCTCGCCACCGGGCGAATTGATATAGAGCGAGATATCCTTCTCGGCATCCTGGCTCTCAAGATGCAGCAGCTGGGCAACGACCAGGTTGGCGCTGACGGAGTTGATCTCCTCGCCCAAGAAGATAATGCGGTCGTTGAGCAGGCGCGAATAGATATCGTAGCTGCGCTCGCCGCGCGGCGTCTGCTCGATAACGTATGGCACGAGGGCGGAATCGAACTTAGCGATCATACGCATCTCCATTTCTCTTACGGACCAATAGTGGTTCTAGACAAACGTACGGTGCCCGCATGCTATGCATTGGCTGGCACCGTACGAAGCAACCGGATAACCGGCTTATAACTTTACCCCCATCACGGGCGCACGCAAGCGCTCGTGGGCAAGGTGGCGAGAATTACTCGGCGTCCTTGGCGGTCTCGTCGACCTCGGTCACCTTGGCGTTCTCGACCAGGTGATCGACGGCCTTGGAGCGACGGATGGACTCACGGACGGCAGGCATGCGGCCATCGGCGATGAACTCGGCCTTGGATGCCTCGACGTCCTTGACGCCGGCCTTCTCGAACTCGGCGTTGATGTCGTCCTCGGTGACCTCGATCTTGAGCTCACGGGCGAGGGCGTCGAGGGCCAGGGACTCACGGGCAACGTCGTTGGCCTGCTTGTGCAGGTCGCCGATGAACTGCTCCATGGTCAGGCCGGAAGCGGGCAGCCAGGTGTCGAGCGTCATGCCACGGGCGGCGAGGTTGGACAGGAAGTTCTGGCCAAGCTCCTCAAAGACGGACTGCTCGTAGTCGGCGTCCATCTCGTCGAGCTGCAGGCGCTCGGCGAGAGCGGAGACGCAACGGTTCTCCTTCTCGGCCGGGAGGCGGGAAGCCTTGTCCTGCTCGATCTCGATCTTGATGGCGTCGCGCATGGCCTCGATGCTGTCAAAGCCAAAGTCGGACTTGACGAGCTCGTCGGTGAGCTCGGGGGTGTTGCGGACCTTGATGCCCTTGACGGTGACCTCGACGGTGTGGGTCTCGGCCTCCTCGCCCTCCTCGACCTCGTCGGTCCAGGTGACGGTCTTGACGTCGTCGACGTTAGCGCCGATCAGGGCCTCGTTGAACTCGGCGGGGTTGCTGTCGCTACCGGCGATGAGCATGCGGCCCTCAGCAGCGAAGTTGTCGGCGTTCTCGACGGCCTTGAGGTCGACGGTGACGTAGTCCTCGGCCTCGACGGCGCGACCCTCAACGTCCTCGAAGGTGGCACGGTAGTTGAGGAGCATCTCGACCTGGTTGTTGATCTCGGACTCGGTGACCTCCGCAGGGGGCATCTCGATCTCGACAGCGTCGAAGGAGGAGAGCTCAGCGGCAGGACGCAGGGAGAACTCGACGGTGTAGGTGTAGTCCTCGTGATCCTTGGCGAGGTCGAGGTCCTTGTAGTCACCGTTCTTGGTGGGGACGATGTCCAGCTCGTTGAGGACGGCGGGCTCGTTGGCGGCGATCAGGTCGTTGGTGGCCTGAGCGAGGGTAGCCTCGGCGCCAAGTGCGGAGTCGATGACCGGACTGGGGGGCCTTACCGGCGCGGAAGCCCGGGAAGCGGTACTTCTTGGCGGTGTCCTTGTAAGCCTTCTTGATCGCGGCGTCGACGTCGGCGGCCGAGATGGTGACCGTAGCGGTGAGCTTGGCGTCCTTGACGTCAGAAGCGGTGATGTTCAACACGTTCCTCCTCATACTGCCCAGCTTATCTGAGGTGCTGGTACCTTTATGCAACAAAGAGTCGCGACGGCGGGAGCCGACGCAGATGCGTTGGTGCGGGCGAAAGGACTCGAACCTTCACGGGAATCCCACCAGAACCTAAATCTGGCGCGTCTACCAATTCCGCCACGCCCGCATGAGCGCACAGACTAGGAATGATAGCAGATACGAACGACAAGCGCACGCACACGTTTTACAGGCTCACGACCTCACCACGAGTGCGAAAGGCGGAACGAGTTGCCCCGCCCCGCCAATTACGACTTGTTCGCCGACCCGCTACTCCCCCAGCAGCGCTTTCTCCGGCGTGATGGGCAGCGAGCGGACCTGGTGGCCCGTGGCGTGTGCGACGGCCGAGGCCACGGCGGCGAGCGGCGTGTTGATGACGACCTCGCCGATCGACTTGGCGCCAAACGGGCCCGTCGGCTCGTAGCTCGGCTCAAAGGCCACGCGGATGCTGCCGATATCCAGACGCGTGGGCAGCTTGTAGCTCATAAAGTTGCCGGTGCGCAGGCGGCCGCGGTCATCGTGCTCGACAATCTCGTAGAGCGCGTGGCCGATACCCTGGGCAATGCCGCCCTCGGCCTGGACGCGCGCGAGCGCCTCGTTGATCACGGTGCCGCAATCGACGGCAGCGGCGTAATCCACCACGGTCACCTTGCCGGTGGCCTTGTCGACCTCGACCTCGGCAATGCCGGCCATAAACGGCGGGGGCGAAACGGGCGGGCAGGCAGAGGCATGCGAGGTCAGCGCGTCGCCGCCCGCGATGTTCTTGACGCACAGGTTGGCAAAGTCGCGCAGCGTGAGGTAGCAGTTCTGCTCGCGCGCAGCACGCTCGTCGGACAGGCGCACGTACTGGCCGTCGAAGACCACATCGGCGGCGTCAACGTCCCACATCTGGGCCGCCTTGGCGCAAATCTTCTCGCGCAGCTCGGTCGCGGCGTTCTTGGCGGCAAGGCCCGTCACGTACGTACCCGAGCTCGCGTACGAGCCGGCGTCGAACGGCGACACATCGGTGTCCACGCCGCGCACCACGATCAGCGAGCTCTCCACGCCCAGCTCCTCGGCGGCAATCTGCGCCAGGATCGTGTCGACGCCCATACCGTTATCGGTGGCGCCGGTGCCGATGGTAATGAAGCCGTCCTCTTCCAGGCGCATGTCGATGCCGGCGATGTCCACGTTGGAGATGCCCGAGCCCTGCATGGTGAGCGCGCAGCCCAGTGCGCGCACGCGGTCGCCCAGGTCGACGGCCAGCGGCTTGTCGCGCCAACCGATCATGTCCATCGCGCGCAGCAGGCAGCGGTCGAGCGCACAGGCGTTGAGCTTTTCGTTGTAGTACTGCGGCATGACCTCACCCTCGCGCACGATGTTCTTAAGGCGCAGGTCGGCGGGGTCCATGTGCAGCATGTCGGCGAGCTCGTTGACGGCGCTCTCCACGGCAAACTGGCCCTGGGTGGCACCGTAGCCGCGATACGCGCCGCCGCGGTTGGTGTTGGTGTAGACGGCGTCCCACCTAAAGCGGCTCGCCTTCACATGGTTGTAGATCGGCAGGCTCTTGTGGCCCGAAAGGCCGATCGTCGTGGTGGCGTGCTCGCCGTACGCGCCGGCGTTGGAAAGCGTATGCAGGTCGATGGCCGTGATGGTGCCGTCGTTCATGGCGCCCAGCTTAACGGTCATCTGCATCTGGTGGCGCGAGTTGCCCGCAGTGATGGTCTCCTCGCGGGTGTAGCAGCAGTAGCTCGGACGGCCGGTCTGCTGGGTGACGAACGCCACGAAGATCTCGCAGCAGCCCGTCTGCTTGGAGCCAAAGCCGCCGCCGATGCGCGGCTTAATGACCTGCACCTGCGACTGCGGAATGTCGAGCGACTGCGCGACCATGCGGCGCACGTGGAAGGGCACCTGCGTCGAGGTGGTCACCGAGATGCGGCCGAAAGCGTCGGTCGTCGCAAAGGCGCGGAAGGTCTCCATGGGCGCGGTCTGCGTGGCCTGGCTGGTGTAAGTGCGCTCAAAGACGATGTCGCTCTGGGCGAAGGCCTCGTCCAGATCGCCATAATCGCTGGTACCGCTGCACACCAGGTTGCGCGGAACATCGCCGCCCTGCGGGAACATAAAGGTCACGTCGCCCTCGGGGTGGACCACGATGTCGTTATCGAGTGCCTGGGTAAAGTCGAGCAGGGGCTCGAGCACCTCGTAGTCGACCTTGATGAGCTTGAGCGCCTTATCGGCGGCCTCCTCGGTCTCGGCGGCGACGATCGCCACCTCTTCGTTTTGGTAGCGGACGAGGTTCTCGAGAATCAGACGGTCGTAGGGACTCGGCTGCGGATAGCTCTGGCCGGCGATGGTAAAGCGGCGCTTGGGCACATCCTCGTAGGTGTAGACGCCCACGACGCCCGGCACCTTCAGGGCGCGCGACGTATCGATGGAGCGGATCTTGGCGCGGGCATAGGGGCTGCGCTTGAGCTTAACGATGAGCGCGCCGGCGGGCACCATATCGCCCGTGTAGACGGGACGGCCCTCGAGCAGGGCCTTCGAGTCCTTCTTGGGCTGCTTGTGGGTAATCTGCTTGTAGGTGACGCCGTCAGAGCTCGTGTCGTTGACCGGCAGCTCGGGCATCTCGAAGCCCACCTGCACGCCGGACTCGTTAAGGAAGCGCACGATGGCGCGCAGCTGGCTCTCGTAGCCGCTGCAGCGGCAGAGGTTGCCGGCGAGCTGGCGCGAGAGCTCCTCGCGCGTGGAGACGAGACTCGGATCCTCCTTGGCGGCGCGGGCAAGCGCCAGCACGTTCATGATGAGGCCCGGGGCGCAAAAACCGCACTGCTCGGCGCCTTCGGCAGCCATCGCACGGGCCAGCGCCTCAGACTCGGCTTTGAGGCCCTCGAGCGTGGTGATGGTGTGGCCCTCAACACGGGCGGCAGGAACCGAGCAGCTCAGCACCGGTTCGCCGTCGAGCCACACCGTGCACAGACCGCAGTTGGTGGTCTCGCAGGCGCAGCGCACCGACGCGCAACCCTGCTCGCGCAGCAGCGCAAAGAGCATGGTGTCGGGGGGCAACCTGAACCTTGACCTTGCGGCCGTTGAGCGTAAAGGAAAGATCGATGAGTTTGGCAGCCATTAGCGCACCTCGCTAGAATCGACGCCGGGCACGCGGCGGCAGGAATACTCGTCCGTGGCAAACTTAGGGACCCGCACGCACTCGAGCTCGCGGGCAAGCGCGGCAGAAAGCTCGATGCCGGCGGCACGGCGCACGGCCTGGATGGCGAGCGGGGCCGAGATGCGGCGGCGGTAGTCGGCCGAGCCCCACAGGTTGGTGCCGTAGCTCAGCGCGCGCACTGATGCGGCCAGGGCGCGCAGCTCGTCCTCGGAAGGCTGCTCGTTGGTGAGACCACACGCCTCGCCCTGCAGCAGGGTCGCGCGCAGTGGGCGGGCGCCCACGGTGACATGCCAGCTGTTGTCCCACCAGGCGGCGGTGACGTTTAAGGAGGGGAAGTCGGTCGCGGCCTTGCGCACGGCCTCGTAGCTCGCACGGTAGTCGTGCTTAACGACCACGACGTGCTCGATCACGTCGCGCACATAGCCCATGTCCACGAACTCCGCGAGCGGCACGCGACCGGCGCCCGTCAGCTCAACATAGGAATCGAGCGCCAGGAAAGCCGAGAGCACGTCCGAGAAGCCAAAGCGGCCGTAGATGCTGCCGCCCACCGTGGCGGTATTGCGCAGCTGCACACCCACGATGTCGTGGACGGCGAACTCAAAGACATTGTTGACAAGCGCGTTGAGCCCGGCATGACGCTCGAGCTGGCGCAGGGTGCACATGGCACCGATGCGAAACTCGGTCTCAGTCTCCTCGATCTGATCGAGTCCACAGGCCGAAAGGTCAATCGCCGTCGCCACGCGACGCGAACCCAGACGCATCCAAATGCCACCGCCCACAATCTTGTTGTTGCGGTTCTTCTGTAAGAGCTCATAGGCTTCGGCCGCGTTTCCAACACGGACGTAGGTACCGAACTTGAGCACGTTCTCCCCCAATCTCTTTACTTGTCCAGTACCTCTAAGTGTACCAAACGAGGGCGCACGACCCTCACCACCATAGAAAAAGGCTCCCGGCCGATATGGTCGGGAGCCTTAGCGCATCAGCGGGTGCTGTACGGAGCTATGTCAAGCTGAATTTAGCAGACGCCCTGAGCGAGCATGGCGTCGGCGACCTTCAGGAAGCCGGCGATGTTGGCGCCCATGACAAAGTTGCCCTCCTGGCCATACTCCTTGGCGGTGTCGTCCACGTTGTGGAACATGCCGCGCATGAGCTGCTCGAGCTTGCCGTCGACCTCCTCGAAGGTCCAGGACAGGTGCTCGGCGTTCTGGCTCATCTCGAGGCCGGACACGAGCACGCCGCCGGCGTTGGCAGCCTTACCGGGCATAAAGGCGACGCCGTTCTCCTGGAAGTAGGTCGTGGCCTCGATGGTCGTGGGCATGTTCGCGCCCTCGCCGACCACCTTGCAGCCATTGGCGACGAGCGCCTGGGCGTCCTCGAGCAGCAGCGTGTTCTCGCGAGCGCAGGGCAGCGCGATGTCGCAGGGCAGCTGCCACACGCCGCGGCCGTCGCCCTCGTGCCACACGGCACCGGGCTTCTCGTCAACGTACATGGCGAGCGTGACGCCCTTGTCGTGGCCGGAGCGCTTCTGGTTGTAGACGTGCTCGAGCACGGAGTAGTCGATGCCGTCGGGATCCTCGACCCAGCCGTGGGTATCGGAGCAGGCCAGCACCTTGCCGCCGAGCTGGGCGACCTTCTGGACCGCGTAGATGGCGACGTTACCGGAGCCGTGAACGACGACGTTCTTGCCCTCGAAGGACTCACCGCGGCTCTTGAGGTACTCGTCCACAAAGTAGACCAGACCGTAGCCGGTGGCCTCGGTACGGGCGAGCGAGCCGCCAAAGGAGAGGCCCTTGCCGGTAAGGACGCCGGTCCACTCGTTGGTCAGGCGCTTGTACTGACCGAACATGTAGGCAACCTCGCGGCCGCCAACGCCCAGGTCGCCGGCGGGAACGTCGGTGTTGGGGCCGATGTGGCGATAGAGCTCGGTCATGAAGGACTGGCAGAAGTGCATGATCTCGTTGTTGGACTTACCCTTGGGGTCAAAGTCGGAGCCGCCCTTGCCGCCGCCCATGGGAAGGGTGGTCAGGCTGTTCTTAAGGATCTGCTCCAGACCCAGGAACTTGAGCATACCCAGGGTGACCGTGGGGTTAAAGCGCAGGCCGCCCTTGTAGGGTCCAATGGCAGAGTTGAACTCGACGCGGTAACCGCGGTTGACCTGAACCTTGCCCTGGTCGTCGACCCAGGGAACACGGAACATGACGATGCGCTCGGGCTCGACAAGGCGCTCAAGCAGGGCGGCCTCCTCGTACTCGGGGTGGGCGTCGAGCGCCGGCTGGATGGTGCCGAGGATCTCGGTCGCGGCCTGGATGAACTCAGGCTGCTCGGGATAGCGGGCCTTGAGCTCTTCGAGAACTTTCTGCGTGTAGCTCATGCTTCCTCCAATGATGGGAAAGAAAAGTGTCGGTCGCGGCACCCTATGCGCCGCGAGCTTTATCGAGTATGGATAATATCGCACTGTTGCAGCAAAGTTTCGCATAAGCCGACAAGCAGATGTTTCGTTTTGATTACGATGCAGGTAGAAGCGTTTTTGAGCACCCGACCCACAAATCGCGTGTTTCGAAGCTGTTTCGTCCACGTGTTCCAAACCACCACATTGGGGACAGACACCTGTGTGGTGGTGCCGGTGGCTAGAGGACGAGCTGATGGTAGTCGGCGGGGGTTATGCGGCCTTCGATGGCAGCACGGAAGGCGGCGAGTGCATCGCCCGAGAACGGAATGGCCCAGCACAGGCCGCAACCTGCGGTGATGGAGCCGGGCAGCGGCATGATGCGCCCAGGAACACCGGCGGCAAGGCACAGCTGTTCGCATTCCATCACATCGAAGGTGCTGTCGAACGACACGATGATTTTGCGTTCATGGTCGAGAGCATCACCGGACGGGCCTTCGCGGTGTGCATCGCGATACGCCGCGGCGGCCGCTTCCTCTTCCGCAGTATGTCCACAGCCACCGCAACCGCAGGTACAGGGTTCGGACCCGTCGCAAGTGCAAGGTTCTCCCGTGTCGGGACAAATATCGTGAGACATGGCATCTCCCATCGTCTAGGCGAGTAACTCGGCCGCCGCAAACTCCTCGGGCGTATTGACGTTCTCGAAGCAGAGCGTCGAGCCCGCGGCCTTAACAATCTGCGGCTCATCCATATAACCAGCCTGAACGCGATTGATCAGGCAGCGAATGCGCTGGCGGTCGCAGGCGAGCAGCTCGTGGGCAACCGGCGTACACGCGTCACAGCGCCAGACGGCGCAAAGCGGCTCAATCCCCCGCTCCTCGCGCGGCACGCACACATCGAGCGCCTCGGCCTCAACACGATCGGCAAGCGCGCCGATCAGTTCCGGCGAGACAAACGGCATGTCGCAGGCGACGATCGCCACGAGCGGCAATCGGGCCGCGGCCAACGAGCTCGCGATGCCGCGCATGGCACCGGCGGGACCGTCGACGTCCATCACCACGCGGGGGCGCAGGCCATCAAACATAAGTTCCTCAAGAAAGGCAAGCTCGCTGGGACGCGACGTCGTCACGACCAACTCGCCGGCAACTGGCGCCAGCCGACCCAGCACGCGCTCGATGAGCGGCTCGCCGCAAAACGCCATGCGCGCCTTATCGCAGCCCATGCGCGAGGACAGCCCGCCCGCCTGGACGACACAAGAAAGATCGGCACGTCTTACGGTAGTCATACGGCAAAACACCTCCATCGGCATGCCCGAAACCCGGTGCACGAAGCTAAATACAGCCGCCGAAATAGCGGCGCTACGAAAAGCTCGTGCAAAAACAAAACAGCGCCTTTGCGGCACGCAGCAAGACCGCGAGCACAAAAACGCTGGTAGCATATGGCGGGAACGTATGTGAATCGAACACATCCAAGACGTTTTGCACGCCTCGCAACGGTTTTGAGGACCGCGGAGCCCACCGGAGCCCATCCGTTCCCAAGTGCGGCGGTATTTTACCAAACCGAGCAGCCGATCTAGCGCAGGGACCTCAGGCCGCCGGCTTCCTTGTCGAGCACCGTAAAGCGCACGGCATCCAGGTGCTCCAAGATGCTGATGGCCCGTTTGCGCGACACGCCCAGGGCCTCGCGCAGCACGCTCGTGGTGGCAGCGCCGCCGGCTGCCTCAATGGCGGCGGCGACGAGCTCGCGCGCATGGGCCTCGGCGGCAGCGGACAGGGCAACGTCGCGCTCGACCTTCACGATAAAACGGTTGAGCGAAAGCTCGCGCAGGGCACGCGTCATGGTGTCGCGATCGAGCTGCAACTGCTCGCCAACCTCGGGAAGCGCCGGTGCATCGAGGCCGGCTTCGTCCAGCAAGGCAACGATACGTTCGCAGGCCTCGCGCACCACACGCGCCGCGGCGGCAGCGGAGTGCGGGTCGAACACCTCGGCGCCCTCGGAGGCACACACGCCGCGCGAGCAGCCCTCGTAAATCAGGGCCGCGGCAACGCCTTCATCAGCGGCAGGCCACGCAGCATGGGCAACGGCGCCGGGCGTAAAGCCTGTCTCCTTGGGAGCCGCCGCGTGCATGGCTGACAGGGTCGCCGCCAGTGCATCCATCGCGGCGTCGAGCACCACGGCGTCCGCCAAAAGGCCCGCATCACCCACGGCAAGCTTGCGAACGGAGCCCTGCGCCACCAACCCGCGCAGTGCGGCATCGACCTCGCCGACACCAAGATCCAAAGCCTCGGCAACATCAACCGGCGTAACCGGCAGCGTCTGCAGCGCCAGCCAAGCGCCCACACCGCCCGCGATATCGCCGGACTCGAGCGCCGCAAACAGCGCGCGCTCGCCGGCCGAAAGCTCGCGCGAGCGACGGCAGCGCGAAAGCAGCGCGCGCCCGCCGCCAATAAGCATCACGGGCGAATAGGACAGCACCACAACATGGTCCCCGGCTCGCAGCGGCAGCGGCTCCTCCAAGCGCACCTGTAGGGTACGGGTCTCGCCCACCGCCATGGGGGCCTCGCCCTCCAAAAGCATGATGCGGCCGACGACCTCGGCCGTGCCGGCCATCACATGCACACGCGCGCCCGACTCGAGCACGCGCGGCTTGGCGCCCTCGCGGCCCAAATACGTAAACGTCATCATAAAACGCATCGTCTGGCCAAAGCGGCCCGCCACACCGAGCATCTCACCGCGATCGAGCGCGGTGACGGCATCGCCCACCAAGTTGAGTGCCACGCGCTGTCCAGGCAGTGCTCGCGGCGTATCGCCATGCACCTGAATCCCGCGCACGCGACAGACCGTGCGCGACGGCAAAGCCATCAGCTCGTCGCCCACCGCAACCGGCGCATCGTGCAGTGTTCCCGTCACGACGGTGCCGACGCCCTTGATCGTAAAGCAGCGGTCAATCGGCAGGCGCGGCGCGGCATCGCTCCGCTCGGCACGCTCGCGACAGGCATCCCAGCAGGCACCCACCTGCTCGTCGAGCACGGCGAGCAGTCGTTCGATCCCCTCGCCTGTCTTGGACGACACAGGCACGATCGGCGCGTCCGCAAACACGGTGTCCGACAAAAAGTCATCAACATCAAGCTCGGCAAGCTCGGTCATCTCGGCATCAGCCAGGTCGCACATCGTCAGCGCGACCACCATGTGTGTGATGCCCAGCAGCTCCAGCACATGCACGTGCTCTCGGGTCTGCGGCATCACGCCCTCGACGGCCGAAACCACCAGCACGGCCACGTCGATACCCGTGGCGCCCTGCACCATAGCGCGCAGGTAATGCGCGTGGCCCGGCACGTCGACCAGGCCGACGATCTTGCCACTCGGCAGCGCCAGCTCGCCAAAGCCAAGCTCCACGGTCATGCCGCGACGACGTTCAACTTCCAGGCGGTCGGGGTTTTTACCCGTCAGCGCCTCGATGAGCGCCGACTTACCGTGGTCAACGTGGCCCGCCGTGCCAACGATAACGGGACACTCCACCAGCGCCTGAACCTCACTCATCGAACAATCGCCTTCTCAACGCACGCGACGAGCGTCGATGCCGCCGTCTCGATATCGCGGTCGCCCACGAGCGTGCGCACATCAAACAGAATGCGGTCGTGCGAGGCGCGCGTGACGACCGGCGTATCGAAGTCTTGAACGAGCGAGCGTTTGAGCGCGTCGACCGTCAGGCGCTCGTCAACAAGACACACGGCAACGCACATCGTGGGCAGCTCCACGGTAGGCAGCGAGCCGCCACCGGGGGTCGACGATTCCTCGACAATCTCCAACTCAACGGCACAAGGGCAACCGGCCTTATCGAGCCCGGCGACCATACGATCGCGAAGCATGCGGGCACGTCGCTCCAAATGGGCCTGCGGCAGCGTAAGCATGCTGAGTACCGGAATATCGCGATGGGCAACATCGGCGCCGTCCATGTAGATACGCAGCGTGGCCTCGAGCGCCGACAGAGCCAGCTTGCCAGGACGCAGGGCACGCATAAGCGGATGCGACCCGCAGGCCTGGACCAGCTCGCGGCGGCCCATGATAATGCCCGCCTGTGCGGCACCGAGCAGCTTATCGCCCGAGCATGATACGATATCGAGCCCCGCCGCGACCGAAGCCGGCGTGGGCTCCTCACCGCCGCGCACCAGGATGTCGTCGGGCAACAGCGCGCCCGAGCCCTGGTCCTCGTAGAACAGCAGACCATGCTTGTGGGCCAGGGCGGCAAGCTCCCGAGAGCCCACCTCCTCGTGAAAGCCCTCGATGCGATAGTTGGAAGGATGGACCTTGAGGATCATGGCCGTATCGGGCGTGATGGCGCGCTCGTAGTCCGACAGGTGCGTGCGGTTGGTGGCCCCGACCTCGACGAGTTTGGCGCCCGAAGCCGCCATGACATCGGGGATGCGGAAGCTGCCGCCGATCTCGACAAGCTCGCCGCGACTGACGATGACCTCCCTGCCTGCGGCATGGGTCGCCAGCACCAGCAGCACAGCGGCGGCGTTGTTATTAACGACCAGCGCGTCCTCGGCACCGATAAGCGAGCGGATCAGCTGCGCGGCATGTTCCTTGCGCGACCCACGCGAGCAGGTGTCCACACTGTACTCGAGCGTGCTGTACCCACGCGCGACCTCGGCCACGGCCTTTGCCGCCGACTCCGCGAGCGGGGCGCGACCCAAGTTGGTATGGATGACCACACCCGTGGCGTTGACGGCAGGACGCAGGCTCGGCAGTGCGGATCGATGCGCACGCCACTCGATGGCCGAGGCCAGGTCGCGCTTAGAGCGCGGGGCGGCACCGGCGCGAATGGCGGCGCGCTCCTCGTCGAGCTCGGCCGTCACGGCAGCATGCACCACCGCGTCGCAGGTCTCCCCCGCCGCCTTCACAACCGGCCACTCTGCGAGCATCTCGTTGACGGAAGGAATAGCGCGAAGGCGGGCGCGTACCTCATCGGACATGTTCTGGCTATCGCTCATGTGCGGCCTTTCAAAAGAAACGTGGATCAGTCGAATACATCAGCTGAGTCAATTACTCGTCATTATCCCCGCACGCGACGATCTTTTCCACGCGAACGGCGTTTTCCTGGGTGAGCGCGGCACCCGTCAACGGGTCCCAACGCAACGGCGTATGGTCGAGCGGGCCCACGCCCAAGCCTTGAGCGCCACCGGCATCGGCGTCAAACGAACGCCCACCGGGGGCGGCCGAGGTGAAGATGCACGCCGGATGCAGATACGGCGTCGTCTCCACACGCGCGCGGTCGCGGCCCATATCGCTCACGAGTTCGACGATCTCGCCGTCGGCGATGCCCATGTGCGCAGCAGTATCGGCATTCATCTGCACGGCATCCAGGTCCGACCCAGCCTCAGCGGCACCTTGGGCTGCAAGCCTTCGCGAGGTATGCGACTCAAAGGGACGGTTGCCGCTAATGAGGCGAAACATCCCCGGGCCAGGCTCCACCGTGGGAGCGATCCAGTTGGGCACACGACCCAGACCGGCTCGTTCCCATACGTCGCTTGCCAGCGCAATTTTGCCGCCATCCAAGGGAATCGCCGGCTCGCCCGTACGCGACGGCAACGCAACACCCGTGTCGGCCCAGCCGCGCTCCTTGAGCTCGTCCAGATTGATCCCAAAAGGCGCCACCTGGGCAGCCGCCAGATCGTCAGACGTAAACTGGAAGTACTCGCCCGCGCCACACGCCTGCGCCAGACCGGCAAAAATCTCCCGACCGGGACGTGTGTCGTCATGCTGCACAGGCAGCACGGCGTTGCGGTAGAACACCCGCGAATCGTTGGCGCCCACGACCGTGCCCACGCCGCGGTCGGCTTCCAGATACGTCACGTCGGGCAGCACGAAGTCAGAAGCACGCGCCGTCTCGGACCAGCGAATATCAATCGTCACGAGCAAGTCGAGCTGCTGCAAAATACCCAACCAAGCTTGTGCATTACCATAGCCCGCACCGGGGTTACTGGCATAGACGATGAGCCCACGCAAATCGCCGGCAAGAATCGACTGACCGATGGTCGTACACAGGCCGCGCACCGGATCGACCAGTGGATAGCGCTCGGATCCCAGCTTGGACATGTGCGACACCGGCGGCGTCGCAAAGCGTGCGGGATCAAGGTCGCCCAGCGCAAGCGGTGTGGGTGGATTGAGCGCGCCGCCCACATGTCCAATACAGCCCAGCAGCACATCGACCAAGCAGATAGCGCGCGCGGTCTGGGTGCTATTGGCATACGCGATGCCAATGCCGCCATGAAAGCCGGCGTCCACCACGGCAGCAGGCGCGGCCGCAGCTAGATCGCGCGCCGTGGCGGCGATCTCTGCGGCCGGCACGTCGCACATCGACTCGGCCCACTCGGGCGTCCAAGCACGGGCCGCCTGCGCCAGCTCGTCAAAACCCGTGGTATAGCGGGTCACGAACTCGTGGTCATACAGGTCCTCGGCAATCAAGACATGCGCAATACCCAACAGCAGCGCCAAGTCGCAGCCCGGGCGCACGCGCAACCAGCGGTCGGCAAGTGCAGCCGAGCCGCTGCGCCGGGGGTCAACCACGATAATCTTCGCCCCACGGCGACGGGCATCGTTGAGCGCGTCAACGGCCCCCATCGTCGACGAATCGACAATGGAACGCCCCAGGTACATAATGCAATCGGTATGCGCCAGGTCGGAGGCGGGACTGTAGCCCAGGCTGTGCTCCCAGCCGGTAAGTCGGCTTACCTCGCAGGCACCGTCGGCACCGTACACGTTGGGCGAACCCAGCGCGTGCATAAGACGATAGCCCCAGTAGCGGTCGAACGAGGGCACGCCGAGCGTCATGCCCAGCGCACGGGGCCCGCGCGCGTCAACAATCCCCAAAAGACACTCGGCAATCTGGGCAAACGCCTCATCCCAGGAAATCGCATCAAACCCCGAGCCATCAGCTCGGCGGCGCATGGGATGCAAAATCCGATCGCGCTCATCAAACGGCATGGACAGGCGATGCCGCCCGCGGGCGCACAGGGCACGCGCCGCGCATGGATGCCCCGGCACCGGCAACTCGGCCACCACACGACCGTCCTCAACGCGTGCCGCAAAGGCGCAATCGGCATAGCATCCCCCGCATGCGGTCACCACGGCGCGACCGTCACGCTTCACAGCAGATGCCATCTCGATTACCCCTTTCACCAGCCATGCACAACAGGCCAAAAGCCCGGCAACGAGCCCCAGACCAAAAAAGCCTCCCGCACGGCAACGCCCCGCGGGAGGCCCGACGTCAAACAGACGGTACCTTACGCCTCGGACTTCTTGGCGTAGATAAACCAGTAGCCGAGCGCAACCAGAACCGCGCCGCCCACGATGTTGCCCAGCGTGGCGGCGGACAGGTTAAACGCAATGCCCGCGGCGTTGAGTGCATCGGCGCCGGCGACGTCGGCACCGTAGCCGCATGCATGCATCACGGCACCCATGGGCAAAAAGTACATGTTGGCAACGCAGTGCTCAAAACCGCAGGCTACAAACGCGGCAATGGGCAGCAGAATACCCACGACCTTATCGACCACGGTCTTGCCGGCGGTACCGATCCACACGGCCAGGCACACAAAAATGTTGCACAGGATGCCGCGGAAGAAGATCGTCACCCAGTCGATCGTCACCTTGCCGGCGGCGACGCTCACCATGGAATTGGCGACCGCCCCGCCGTTGAGCTTGTAAATGCCGGCCATGTACACCAAAAAGGACGATGAACAGGGCACCGACAAAGTTGCCGACCCATACGACGACCCAGGCCTTGAGCATCTGAGCCGGGGTGATCTTTTTGCTCTTGAGCGCGCAGACCATAAGCGAATTGCCGGTGAACAACTCGGCGCCGCACACCAACACGAGCACCAGACCCAGGCAAAAGCACAGGCCACCCACGACGCGCTGAGCGCCCCAGCCGAGTGTGCTATCGCTCAAGAAAACCGTAAAGAACAGGCCGCCGAAGGCGATGAACGCACCGGCGAACATTGCCAACAGAAAGGCCTTAGCGACCGGCAGGTTGGCCTTGGTCACGCCGGCGGCCTCGGTCTTGGCCTCGATCGCGGCGGGCGCCAGGCAATCGGGAGCGGGGTAATCCACCTTGGAATCTGCCATGTCAATCACTTCTTTCCTAACAAAATGGAACAAGTGCTCCTACTGCTCTTGCCCCAAGCGGACAAAGTGGGAAAAGTCGTTGGCGGCCACGGCGTCGTACACGGCGTCGACGGCGTCAAAGACTTCCGGGGACATGGGGTTGTAGAACTCCGTGTCGCCCGGCTGAATCCCGACGAAGACGATATCATCGCACGATTGCTCAATCTCTTCGATCAGAATCGACAAGGGAAGCGAATGCGTGGTGAACATCGACTTGCGGGCCACATCGCGTTTGTCGAGCAAACGGATGGACCCGACGGGCAGCGCCATGTCGGCGGCATCGACCAAGACCAGGCGCGGCGGACGCTCGCGCTTGACCTCGATGATGTCGTCCTCGGGCGTTTGGCCGCCGTCGATGGTGTACCAACCGGCGATGGGTGCGTCTTCCATCTTTTTGGAGAGCACGGGGCCGGCGGCATCGTCGGCACGCAGCACGCTTCCCGCCGTGAGCACGATACCCGCAAACGGGGCGCCGTTCACACGTCCATCCACAACGCGACCCATTACTGCAACCTTCCCGTCAGATATACGCCCGACACATCGCGCACGCGCTCAACCAGATCGCGGAACTTCATCAGAAACGCGACCTGCTGGGCATGCAGGCCAAAGTCGTCGTCGAACACCGAGATGCCGGCCTTGGCCGAGCCGCGAAAACCGCGCTCGTCGAGCAGCGTGTCGCAGGCCTCGAGCAGCGACGGCACCGCCGCCTTGTCGAGCTGGCACTCGCCAAAGGAGCGGATGGCCTCGAACTTGGTCTTGGCCTGCCCCCTCCGGCAGCGCGTCGATAAGCGTATAGAACACGTTCACCGGCACCGACAGGCGCGGCTCAAAGCAGTCGAGCACGCCGGTATGGTGGCCCACGGCGAGCGTGTAGTACAGCACGTCGCAGGCCTCCTGGGGAACGTCTTCCTCGGTCTCCACAAACTTACGCGTGAGCTCGTAGAAGACCACCTGGTCGGGCGTATGGCCCAGGCAGGGGTCGGCGACGCCCTCGGCAGCCTCGTCGCTTGCGCGCGAGGCATCGCCAAAAGAGCCGCCGAGCATGCCGGGGCCCGCAAAGTAACCAGAGCGGTCCGTGAGCTCCATCTAGCGACCTCCGGCCAGCACCAGATCCTGCAGCGCCGAGTACACCTCGACGCGGCGCGGATCGTCCTGCTTGTCGATGAGCAGCGCCATGGCACCGCGGATATCGCCCTTGGGCGCGCCCTCGAGCGTATCCATAAACTCGTTGGCCAAGTCGCGGCCGTAACGGTAACCGCTCATGGCGCGAGCTTCGCGCTCAATGGCAACGCGCAGCTTGTACGGCACGCCGGGGTGCAGGATATCGGCCTGCTCGCCGGCGGCCTCCACCGTGGTCTCGGCATGGAGTTTTTGGTCCAGCAGACCAAGTGCCATGGCAAAGCCGTAGACGGTCTGCGCGGGGCTGGGCGGGCAGCCGGGGATGTAGACATCGACCGGCAGAATCTTGTCCGTGCCGCCCCAGACGCAGTAGTTGTCGTAGAAGATGCCGCCGGTGCAGCCGCAAGCGCCATAGGACACCACGATCTTGGGATCGGGTGCGGCCTCAAAAGCGCGCAGGGCCGGCATGCGCATGGCACGCGTCACGGCACCGGTGTACAGCAGCACATCGGCGTGACGGGGCGAGGGCACGACCTTGATGCCAAAGCGCTCGACGTCGAAGACGGGCGTGATGGAACCAAAGATCTCGATCTCGCAGCCGTTGCAGCCGCCGCAGTCGACACGGTAGACGTACACCGAGCGCTTGATCTTCTTAAGAAGGGTCGCCTTGGCCTTCTCGATGCTCTCGTCGAGCTCGATCTTGGTCGGGCGGTACTGAAGCCGCTCGGGTAAAAGCGTGGGTTCGGCCATGGTTACTCCTCCTTCGTATCAAAATCCATAATGATGCCCTCGACCGGCGCAGGACCGGCGGGAATCTCGGGCGCATCGGGGTTGAGCTCACGGTCGATATACTCCGGGTTCACGCCGTGGCCGCCCAGATACTCCATGCCGGGGCCCTGGGGCTCACCGGACGCAAGCGTCTCGTTGGCAGCCATGCCGGCAGCGTTGCCGGTCTTTACGGCCGAAGCGGCGCGCAGGGCGTCGAGCTCGCGCTTGCACTCCTGGCACATACCGACGGTACGGGCGGCCTGCTCGGCCTCCATGCCGCCGGCCTTTTGCAGCAGGCGCTTGGCGTAGTCGATCTCCTTGTGCGGGGCAAACGGCTTGCCGCAACGCGAGCAGTGCTCGAGCGTGTAGACGCTCTTGCTGGTGAGGTCGTCCTTGCTCATGACGGCCAGCTCAAACTCCTCGGTGAGCTTGATGGCCTCCATGGGGCAGGCTTCCTCACAGCGGCCGCAAAAGATGCAGCGGCCGTAGTCGATCGACCAGGTAATGGTATCGGCCGCAAGGTCAGTGTCCATGCGAATGGCATCGGCCGGACAAGCCACGCCGCAGGCACCGCAGGCGATGCAGAGCTCGGCATTGTGCTCGGGCTTGCCGCGCATGTCCTTGTTGGTGGGAAACGGCGCAAACGGGTACTTGACCGTCGCGTCGCCGGCCTTGGCGTTAACCTTCCAAAGCTTCAGCATATTAGAGTGCCTCCTCATCGAGCGGAGCGGCCAAGGTGCCCTCGCCCGCAAGCGGCGACTTGTCGCGCCAGACGTTCTCGAACTGCTCCTTGTCGAGCACGTGGTCGCGCTTGGCGGCGACATCGGTCACCGTCACGCGATCGGTGCAGGAGTAGCACGGGTCGAGCGAGCCGACGATCAGCGCCGCGTCGCCCACGGTGTTGCCGCGGAACATGTAGCGCAGGACCGGCCAGTTGCTGTACGTGGCGGCCTTGGCGCGCCAGCGGTAGCACTTCTGGTTATTGCCGAGCATGGCCCAGTGCACGTCCTCGCCGCGCGGCGCCTCGGTGGCGCCGATGGCGTACTTGTGCGGGGTGTACTCCCAATCCGTGGTGAGGATGGGGCCCGACGGGCAGTTCTCGAGCATGGTCTCGATCATGTCGATCGAATCGTAGACCTCCTGGATGCGGACGGCGGTACGGCCGAAGGCGTCGCAGGTGTCGGCCGTGGCGGCGTGCATCTTTTGGACGTCCGGATCGGCGTAGCCGTCGAAGGGATGGTCAAAGCGCACGTCGCGGGCATAGCCCGAGCCACGCATGAGCGGGCCGACCGGCGAGAAGTCGCGTGCAATCTTGCGGTCCAAGATGCCGATACCGCTCGTACGCTCAATAAAGTTGGGCGTGGAGAGCAGCACGTCGACGAGCTCCTGAACCTCGGAGCGCAGCTGGTGGATGGTCGTGAGCGTGGAGAGCTTCTGCTCAGCCAAAATGTCGCGACGCACGCCGCCAATCACGTTGAGGCCGTAGGTCTTGCGGTGACCGGAGAGCTTCTCGGCCAGGTCCATGGACTTCTCGCGGACGCGGAAGAACTGCTGGAAGCCGGAGTCGAAGCCCGTGTAGTGCGACGCCAGGCCAATGTTGAGCAGATGCGAGTGCAGGCGCTCAACCTCGAGCATGATGGCGCGGATGTACTGGGCGCGCGGCGGGACATGGATGCCCTGAGCGCGCTCGACGGCCTCGGCGTAGGCCACCGAGTGGGCGCAGCCGCAGATGCCGCAGATGCGGTCGGCGAGGAACGTCACGGCGTCATAGTTCAGGCGCGTCTCGGCAACCTTCTCCATGCCGCGGTGCACGTAGAACAGACGGTAGTCGGCGTCGACGATCGTCTCGCCCTCAACGAACAGGCGGAAGTGGCCAGGCTCGTCGGAGGTAATGTGCAACGGGCCCATGGGAACGAGCGTCGTCTCCTTGCCCTTGGTATCGGCCAAGAACTCGTAGTTTTCCATGTCGCTCGCGGGAGCGGGACGGAAGCGGTAGTCCATGGAGTCCTTGCGCAGCGGGTACAGGCCGCTGGGCCAATCGTCGGGCAGCACCAGGCGACGACGATCGGGCAGACCCTCGGGGATCAGGCCGAACATATCGCGCAGCTCGCGCTCGCCCCACACGCAGGCGGGAACGAACGGCGTCACGGACGGGAACGTCATCTTGGCGGGATCGACCTCGGCACGCACGGTCACCCAGCCGGGGTCCTCCCCCTCCATGGAGATGACGTAGTACACGGCGTAACGGCCGCACAGGGAGCGCTCGTCGTTGCCGACAATCACGGGAATCCAGCCGTAGCGCTCGTAGTACAGGTAGTGGACGGCCTCGGGCAGACGGTCCAGCTTGACGGTGATCGTCAGCTGGTCCTCGCACTGCCACTCAACCTTCTCGATAGCGCCCGGCACTGCGGCGCGCAGGGCCTCGACGTGGCTTTCGCAACGACGAGCGTAGTCCTTCCTTTTCAGGTTCTGCCATGGTGCTAATTCACCTCGCTTGTCTTGGTCTGGGAACTGAACACCATGCGGTAGAGAGGAGCCTCGTGGAGCTCTTCGACGCTCTGGTTCAAAACGACGGACGTTGCATCCTCGACGCCGCTCGTGATGGCGACCGGGGTGGCGATACCGAACCACATGACCACGATCGCGAGGGCGATCTCGGGGATGATCATGAGGGCGGGCACCTCGTGGCGCTTCATGCCCTCGGGCGCCTTGCCGAAGATGGACTTGAGCGCGATGCCGGTAAGGGCAAAGTACACGCCGGTGAGGCCAATGGCCACGAGCACGACCACCCAGATGGGACCGGACTGGACGCCGGCCACGAAGGTGAGGAACTCGGAGATGAACAGGGCGAACGGCGGGAAGGCGGCGAGCGCGAGCAGGGCGATGATGGTGAGCGCTGCCGTGACGGGAGCGATCTCGACGACGCCCTTGATCTTGTTCAGGTCGCGGGTGTGGTAGATGTGCTGGATGTTACCGGCCATGCAGAAGGCGAGCGCCTTCGTGAAACCGTGGAAGATGCAGTGCAGCAGGCAGGCGGCGATACCGAGCGGACCACCGATACCCAGGCACAGCGCGACCACGCCGACGTTGTCGACGGAGGAGTACGCGAAGCGGCGCTTGATATCGTCCTGCTTAAAGATGCACAGGGCGGCCACCAGGATGGACAGCGTGCCCAGGATGAGCAGGAGCGTACGCGGATAGGTGTCGCCCACCGTGATGATGGACAGGGAGTAGAAGCGGATGATCACCAGCATGGCGCACTTGAGCAGCACGCCCGAGAGCAGCGCGGAGACCGGGCTCGGAGCCTGGGAGTGCGCGTCGGGCAGCCAAGTGTGCATGGGGAACAGGCCCGCCTTGGTGCCGAAGCCGATGACGATGAACGCGAACGCGAGGCGCACGAGCATCGGGTCGAACTGGTCGGCGTAGGGCATGATGGAGGTGAGGAAGGCTGCCTCATGCGCGTTGGGCATGATATCGGCGGCGTTCGCGTAGATGAGCAGCGTGCCGAACAGGCCGAAGGCCACGCCGGCGGTGCAGACCATCGCGTACTTCCAAGACGCCTCGAGCGCCTGCTTGTTCTTGTAGATGCCCACGAGGAACACGGTCGACAACGTGGTGGCCTCGACCGCCGCCCAGGTGAGGATGATGTTGTTGGACAGGCAGGCGAGCAGCATCGTGAAAACGAACAGGCTAAACAGCGCGTAGTACTGCTTGGTGCGCTCGGCCGGCATGGTCTTCTCCTCGATATCGATCTTGATATAGGAGATGGAGTACACGCCGGTGATGAACCCGATGATGCCTACCAGAAGGACGAAGATCGACGAGAGCGAATCGAGATGGAGCCACAGGCCCAAAGCGTCGATATTCTGCCCGCTCGAGAGCATGGTTCCCGCGGTGACGACCGAAAGGACGAGGGTCGCCGCGACGGAGATGGTGTTGAGCCCCGCAAAGACGCTGTAGGACGTCGTCTTGGGGAGCGCAGCCATAATCAGGGAGACCACGAGGGGACAAGCGAGCAGGGCGACCGTCAGCATTGAAACATCCATGGCCTACCCCTTCAATTCGGTCAGGTCGTGGGAGTCGAGCGACTTGGTGTCGTTCCAGATCCTCACGACGACGGCGGACATGATGATGACGGCGAAAATGGCGTCGGTGGCGATGCCGATCTCGATGATCTCGGGGGCCGTGGGCGCGAGCAGGGCGAGCGTCACGTGGCTACCGTTCTCCATAAGGCAGTACCCGAAGATTTGCTTGAGGATGTTGCGCTGGGAGATGATGCACGTGAGGCCGACGAAGAAGTGCGCGAAGCTGATGGCGAGTGCCGGAGTAGCCACCTCAGCGGTGGGCAGGCTCAGGCGCGTGACCACCGCGAAGCAGATGGCCACCTCCAGACCGGTGAGGATGATGGTCCAGGCCGGCTTGATGGAGGAGGTCAGCGTGCTATCGGCAGGCGAACCCATCTTTTTGTAGGCACGGTTGAGAATGAACGGAACGAGGATCACCTTGGTGACGAAGGCCGACGCGGCCCACATGAGAAGCTCGGTGGCACCGGTGGTGAGGCCCAGGGTGAGCAGCACGCCCACCAGGACAACCGACTGGATCGCGTACCACTTAATGGCGGACGGGATGGTCTTCGAGACGACCACCATGGTGGAGGTCACGATCAGAAGACCGCCCAGGATATTGACTAACGAATAACCCATGTCCTACCTCCTAACCCATCCAACTAGAGGACAGAGGACCGGCGACGACGACCGTGATCATGAGGACGACGAACACGAACGCCATGGCGCGCGGAAGGGGCTGGCCGGCGGCCACGGTCTCGCTCGGCTCACCGGGCAGGACCTTACCCATCCAACGCAGGAACCATGCGAAGGTGGCGACGGTCTCGACGACCATGACGCACACGAGGACGAAGATGACCGTGTTGGAAGCACCAACCGCGAAGCCACCGGAAATAATCTGGAACTTGGAGAAGAACGTGCTCATGGGGGGCACGCCGGCGATAGCGGTCGCGGCGACCGCGAAGCCCACGCCCGTGACCGGGTACTTCTTCATGAGGCCCTGGATCTTGGGCAACATACGGGTTCCCAGCGTGAAGCTGAGGGAGCCGGCGATGAGGAAGAACAGGGTCTTGGTGAACGCGTGGTTGAAGATGTGCTCGACGGCGCCGTTGAACGCCATCTGGCTTCCGAACACGGAGAGGCCCAGGCCGAAGAACACGTAGGCGAGCTGCGCGATCGTCGAGAAGGCGAGCAGGCGCTTCATATCCTTCTGGGGCAGGTACATGAGGAAGCCGAAGAGCATGGTCACGACGGCGTCGATGATGGCGACCCAACCGACGATCTCGGGGATATCGCCGGCACTCGCAAGAGCGCGGGCGAACACGCACACGCCGACCTTCACCATGGACGCGCCATGGAGGTAGGCGGAAACGGGCGTGGGGGCCTCCATTGCGGAGGGCAGCCACATGTAGAGCGGGAACTGGGCGGACTTGGCCCAAGCGGCGAACAGGATGAGCAGCAGCACGACGGTCTTCATACCGGAATCGAGCTGGGAGATCGCGCTCAGCGCGAACGTGCCGGTTCCGGCGAACAGGAAGGCCGCGCCGATGTAGAGTCCCAGAGCGCCGATATGGGTGATGATGAGCGCCTTCATACCGGCCTTCTTGGCCGTGGGCGTCATGTAGTAGCTGATGAGGCCCCAGGAGCACACGCCGGTGATCTCGAAGAAAACGAGCTGGCCGACGATGGTGGAGCTGTAGGCGAGACCGGCCATGGCGCCGATGAACGTGGAGAAGTACACGTAGAAGCGGCGACGGGGCGCGTCGGGATGCTCCTTGTTCTTATCGCTCATGTACGGGAACGAATAGATGACGACGAGCAGGCCGATAGCGACGAACGCGGGTGCGAGCAGCGTGCTCATCCGGTCGAATATGAAGCCCATGACCAAGGTCTGGCCCATACTCGCCCAGGTTACATCGACCGCGTTCATGCCGTTTCCGGCAAACGTCGCGGCCAAGCCAACGGAAGCGACCGTGGCGATGCCGCCGGCAAAGGCGCAGATCCATTTAGCGTAGGGACGCGGCAGCATGACGATGAGCAGGGAGCCCAGCATGGGGACGGCGATCGCCACCATGGCAAAGAGGGACAAGCTCGATTCGATTGACATAGTTTCTCCCTTCTCCCTACACGCCTACGACGACGAAGACGAACGCGAGGACCGCGATGCCGACGACGGCCCAGGTCTGGTTACCGAGCACCTTGAAGCGCGAACGGGAAACGGAGTTCTCGAGCACGCCGCAGACAACGAAATCGACCAGGCACTTGACAAGGAAGACGACGGCGCCCACGAGAGCGGTGACGCCGATGGTCGCGGGCTCTCCCCAGGGGATGAAGATGGAGGTGAACCAAGCGACGACCACGACCTGCTTCATGCCCATGGCGAGCTTCATCATGGCCAGGGACGGGCCGGAGAGCTCGGCGAGCGGGCCCTCCTGGAGCTCCTGCTCGGCTTCGGCCTGATCGAACGGAAGCTTGCCGAGCTCCATATAGCAGGCGGCCGCGAAGGCGACGCCGGCGAGGATGACGGCGACGACGCTCGAGACGTTGCCCGTAACGATGTGCTGACCCATGGTCGCAATGTCCGTGGAGCCGCACACGATGGCGACGGTAAACAGCGCGATGAGCATGGACGGCTCGATGAGCACACTCATGAGGAGCTCGCGGATACCGCCGAAGCCCGCGTAGGCGTTGGAGGAATCCACGCCGGACAGCGCGAAGAAGAAGCGGGACAGCGCGAGCGCGTACATGATGGTGATGGCGTCACCAAAGACGGGCATGGGGCTCTCGAGCGTGAACATGGGCAGGCCCATGGCGAGCATGAACGACACCGCGAGGAACAGCGGCGGCATGATGCGCAGCACGAAGCTCGAGTCGGAACTCACGGACTCGGGACGCGCCATGAGCTTCGCGAGGTCCCGGTAATCCTGAAGGATGGACGGACCGCGGCGATTGTGCATCTTCGCGCGAATCACACGGGCGAGGCCGGAGAAGAAGGGCGCGACCAGCATGACCACGAGGCCCTGCGCTATCGCAAGAACGATGTTCATAATATCCTCTCCCCTCTCTAGACCATGACCACGGCGAGCACGAGGAAGACCACGAGCGCCGCGACGATGTAGCAGATGTATATGGAGTAGTTGCCGCCCTCGATCTTGGAGGCGAGGCCGGCCAGCTTATCGGCACCCTCGCTCGGTGCATCGACCAGGAAGCGGTCGGGCAGGGGCTCAACGCCCTGGGCGACACCGGTGAGCTTCTGGAACACGTGCGCGATGGACCAGCAGATCTTGGTGCATACCTCGCGCAGGGTGTAGAGCGGGCCCATGAAGAGCTCTACGTCTGACGCGAAGCTCGTGGCGACGACGGGCATGTGCTCGTTGGGCTCGTAGCCGCACGCCCAAGGGTCGGTCTTCTTAGCGGGGGCCTTGGCGCCGAGGCAGGACCTCAACACGAACGCGAGGCCGGTGAGGACCACGAGCGCGATGGCGATCGCGGGGGTGGAGGTGGCGGCACCGGAAATCTCGTTCACCAGAGACACGCCCGAGGTGGCTGTGATGGCAGAGCCGGCAAGCACGCTCTGGGCGACGTCGCCCAGAACCGGGGCGATGACGGGAGAGCCGATTCCCAGCACCACACAGATGGCCGCGAGGAGCATCTGCGAGAACAACATCGGAGCCGGGGACTCCTTGGCGTTCGCGGCCTCCTGGGAACGAGGGCTGCTCGCGAACGAGACGCCGTAGGCCTTCACGAAGCACGTGACGGCCAGGGCACCGGTGATGGCGAGGGCGGCCGCAGAGGCGACGGCGAACACCATGACGACCGGGTCGGAGAGCGTCGAGATGTTGAACAGGGACTGGTAGGTGAACCACTCGGAAACGAAGCCGTTGAGCGGCGGGATAGCCGAGATGGCAAGGGCACCGATGAGGAAGCAGACGGCCGTGACCGGCATACGGCGGAACAGGCCGCCCATCTTCTCCATGTTGCGCGTACCCGTGGCATAGAGCAGGGAGCCCGCGCCGAGGAACAGCTCGCCCTTGAACATGGCGTGGTTGAGCGTGTGGTAGAGGGCGGCCATGAGCGCGATCGTCGCGATGACGTCGTTGCCCAGGGCGTGCGCCGTCATGGACGCGCCGACACCGAGCAAGATGATGCCGATGTTCTCGACGGAGTGGTAGGCCAGCAGGCGCTTAATGTCGTGCTCGTGGAGGGCGTAGACGACGCCCAGGACCGACGAGATGGATCCGAAGACCAGGACCATGAGGCCCCACCAGAGCTGGACGCCCGAACCCGCGAGCAGGTCGAGACCGACCTTGAGGATTCCCAGGATGCCGATCTTGATCATGCCGCCGGACATGAGGGCGGACACGTTGGACGGCGCCTCGGGGTGCGCCTGGGGCAGCCAGGAGTGCAGCGGGATGATACCGGCCTTTGCGCCGAATCCGAAGAACGCGAGGACGAAGCACGCGGAGGAGACGGCGGGTCCAAAGTCATGCGTACGGAAATCACTGAAGCTGAAGGAACCGCCCACGCCGTTGGTCATGAGCAGGAAGCTCGCCATGATAAGGACAAAGCCCACGTGCGCGATGACGAAGTAGAGCCAACCGCCCCTAATGGAGTTCTTGTTCTCCTCGATAACGACAAGGAAGTAGCTCGTAAGGGACATGAGCTCAAAGGCGACCAGGAACCAGAACACGTTGTCGGCGGTGATGACGAGCATCATCGAGGCGACGAAGGTGTTCATGAAGAAACCGGCGCGCCCGACCTTGCCCGGGTACTCATCGAAGTAGGACAGACCGTAGATGAAGCCCGCAAAGGCGAGGATTGAGATGAGGACCACGATCAGGCCCGCAAGGCCGTTGAGCAAGAGCTCGAGACGGGCGAACGGGAAAAAGGAAGACCGTGTTGAGGGACGAAACGTCGCCAAGCACGGCCTCGAGGCCCGCGATGAACGAAAGCACCGCCGCGACGGCGCCGATCAGGCAGCCGGCGGTCTTGGCGGCGTTATCGGCCTTGATCAGCAGAACCGAGGCGAGCGCACCGATGCACGAGACGGCAAGCGATGCGATAAACAGCGTCATGCTATCCATTGTTTACGCTCCCTTCTGCTTTCTCGGACAGGCCCTGGGCCACAGCGGTAACGTCGACGACTGGACCGTTTTCGATCGAGCGCAGGCGCTTGGCCTCGTCGAGCTCGCGATCGGCCGCGCCGCCCATGACGGTCAGCGCCTTGGTGGGGCACGCCGCCACACAATGCGGGCCGTCCGGATCGAAGGCACACAGGTCGCACTTGACGGCGCAGGTGTACTGGCCAGGAGCCCACGTAAGCAGGCTGCTCAGGGACTTAGGATACGAAGGCGTCGGGTCGCACATGCCTGCGACACCGGCGATAGACGTGCCATCGGGATGGATGGCTCCGAAGGGGCACGCGATGGCGCACAGCCTGCACCCGATGCACTCCTGCTCCTTGACGTGGATGCGATCGCCATCGTGCTCGATGGCATTCACCGGGCAAACCTCGGCGCAGGGAGCACCCTCGCAATGGTGGCAGGCAAGGGCGGCCGAAATACCGCCGGTCTTCACGAGCGCCAGGCGCGGCGTATCCTGAAGACCCTGCATCCGGTGGGCGTCGGCACAGGCGGACTGGCATGTTCCGCAGCCGATGCACCTCTCCGGGTTGATGTCGATGAAGCGGTTCATCCCCACTTCCTTTCAAAATAACGGGCCGGGCTCCCGAACGTACGGGACGCCCGGGCCCAAAAAATGCCAACGAGAACGGGACTACACGATTTGGTTCACGTGCGTCTCGTCGTCGAACTTGGCGGCGCCAGGCTCAACGTCCTGGGGAGCAGCGGCGTCCACCAGAGCCTGCTTGAGCTCGGTGTACTGACGCTCTACCTCGCCCTCTGCCCAAACCTGGTCGGCAATGGCGTCGACCTGGCAGGCGGAGAACTTGTCCTCGGGCGTATGCGAGACCGGGTCGACCTTGTGAATGGTCAGCTCGTTGCACTTGCCGATCCACCACTGGTAGGTCATGTAGACCGTGCCCTTATTGATGCGATCGCTCACGTCGGCGCGGCTGTATACCTGGCCGCGGCGGCTATGAATCGAGACGATGTCGCCGTTCTTGATGCCGCGCGCCTGGGCGTCCGCGGGATTCATGCGGACAAAGCCGGGCTCGTCGGCGAGCAGCGCCAGCGTCTTGCAGTTGCCGGTCATCGAGCGGCAGCTGTAGTGACCGACCTCGCGGACGGTGCACAGAATGAGCGGGTACTCATCGTCGGGAAGCTCGGAGGGCGCCTCCCAGTCGTGCGCCATCAGGTTGGCGCGGCCGTCCTTGGTGGTGAACTTGCCACCAGCGAACATGTCGGGCGTACCGTGGTCGTTCACATCGGTGCTCTTGACCGGCCACTGGGCGTAACCGCCCTCGGGAGCCATCTTCTCGTAGGTCGCGCCCACAAAGTTGGGGCACAGGCTAATGCACTCGTTCCAGATCTGCTCGGTGTTGTCGTAGTGCATGGGATAGCCCATACGCGTGGACAGGTCCGCGAAGATCTCCCAGTCGTGGCGGCACTCGCCCTTGGGCGGAACAGCCGCGTCAAAGTGCTGGAAGCTACGGTCGGATGCGGTAAAGACACCCTCGTGCTCGCCCCAAGAGGTAGCGGGCAGGATGACGTCGGCGAGCATGGTCGTCTGCGTCATAAAGATGTCCTGGCAAATGAACAGATCCAGCTCGGAGAGCGTCTTGCGCATACCGGCCGAATCGGGCTCGGTCTGCACCGGGTCCTCGCCGTAGTTGTAGAAGCAGTGCACCTTGCCCTCGTCGACCAGGTGGCCCAGGTCGGTGAGCTTGTAGCCCTCCTCGAGCGGGAGCTTTTCCTCGGGCACGCCCCAAGCCTTTGCAAACTTGGCGCGCACGGCGGGGTCGGTGACTTTCTGGTAGCCAGGGTACAGGTTAGGCAGCATGCCCATATCGCAGGAGCCCTGGACGTTGTTCTGACCACGCACGGGCGCGAGGCCGGAATTGGGTTTGCCGATCTGGCCGGCAACGCAGGCGATGGAGGCGATGGTGTGCACCGTCTTCAGGTTCTGCTTCTGCTGGCATACGCCCATGCCCCAGCCAATGATGGCGGAGGGCTTCGCCGTGGCGTACATCTCGGCAGCTTGGTGGATCAACGCGGGCTCGACACCCGTGATGTCCTGTACGGATTCGGGAGTGTAGTTCTTGATGGTCTCCCACCACTCGTCAAAGCCGTTCGTGTGCTCGGCGACGAATTCCTTGTCGTAGAGGCCATCGTTGACCAAGCAGTTGGCAAAGGCGTTGAGGAACGCGACGTTGCAACCGTTCTTGATCGGAAGGTAGAGATCGGCGATACGCGCGGTTTCGATATGGCGCGGGTCGGCGACGATGATCTTGCAACCCTTTTCTTTGGCTCGCACGATACGCCTTGCGACGATGGGGTGCGAATCGGCAGGGTTATAGCCGAAGAGGAAAATGCAGCCCGCATCCTCCATACCGGGGATGGAGCATGACATGCAACCTGAACCAACCGTGTCCATCAGACCGAGGACAGTAGGGCCGTGTCAAGTACGGGCGCAGTTGTCTACGCTGTGGGTGCCGATGCACGCACGCGTAAACTTCTGCATGACGTAGTTCGCCTCATTGCCGCCGCCTCGCGAAGAGCCGGTGGTCATGACAGCGTTAGGACCATATTCGTCAATTATGGCCTGCATCTTAGATGCGGTGAAATCCAGTGCCTCGTCCCAGCTTACGCGCTCAAGATCCGCGCCCTTGGTGCGGCGGATCATCGGGTGCAGTACGCGAGGAGTCAAGATCTTGGTGTCGTTGATGAAGTCGTAGCCGCTCATGCCCTTAAGGCACAGCTCGCTCTGGTTGGTGATGCCGTTGAGCGGTTCGGTACCCACGACCTGGCCGTTTTGGACCAAGAGGTTAAACTGGCAACCGGCGCCGCAGTACGGGCAGATCACTTTATGCTTCTCCATGACACCCTCCTTCCTTTCTCTGCTACCGAATGCTCGGTACGTATTTGACAATCATTGGGCCTGTCGCCCGACGCTTACGCCTCGTTTTCGATGGTGGCGCGGGCACGCTCGGCAGTCAGTTCTGCCAGACGCTCCTCGTCCACCAGGGTGAGGCCCTTGGTCGGACACGCCTCGGCACACGCCGGACCGCCGGGACGGTCCACGCACAGGTCGCACTTGAGCACGAAGCTCTTAGTCTGCGAACCCACGCGCACGTCACCCATCAAGACGGGGACCTGCGTGGTCGCCACGCTCACGGCGCCAAAGGGGCATGCCATGACGCAGCTCTTGCAGCCGATGCAGTTGTCCTCGTTGACGCCGATGCGATGGTTCTTTGGATCAAAGAACAAGGCGCCCGTAGGACAGGCCTTCGCGCACGGGGCATCCTCGCAATGATGGCAAGCCACCGGTGCGGAGATCTCGTACGTACGCGTCACGCGCAGGCGCGGCGCGGCGATGTTGCCGGGAATATCGTGTGCCTCGATGCACGCCGCCATACAGGTTTGACACCCAATGCAGCGTGAAGAATCAGCCACGACTCGTTTATTGCCCATGTTGTTCACTCCCTCCTGAATCCCATGCCGGAGAGACCCTGTCGACGTTGCCCCAAGCCGCCCGTGGCCTGGCATCGGCGTATCGAGCGCATGCGGCGAAACAGGCACTCGGTAGAGTTTCTCCAACGATATACAGGTTAAATATACGCAGTTGCAGGGGGCAAACTTGAGCATAGGCCCTGCAATACGGGTGTATTGCAGGGGTTTTGGCAGGTTGGAATTATTCTCTAGAAGCTATAAAGGTGAGTGTATTACATGCGTACATCCAAGGGAGATTTCACGCTCGTTTCTGAAAGATGTAGTACGTTTGTAATATCGTTTACACTCAATTACTCTAGTGCAATAAAGTAGTGGTTGTAAGATTGGCTATTATTAGCCGATGTTGTATTTGACTATTCAAATTGCACGCTCATTAAGGGAGGCCAGTGATGTCATCGACTCAAAAACGAGCCATCCTGCAGGTGCGCATTCGCGAGGAAGACAAGCAGCATGCCGAGCGTCTCTACGACGCCATGGGCACATCGCTCGCCGAGGCTGTCCGTCTATTTGTCGCGCAGAGTATTTTGATGCGCAAGCTCCCCTTTCAGCCGGTCGCCGTGCGCTCCAAGGACGGCACGTCCGCCTATGGACTGCTCAAAGCATATGGGGACCCCAATCGCCGCTCCGAGGAGCGCAATGCCTGGATTGAATACCTAGCCACAGAAAGCGACGAGTCAGTTTTGGGTCCCGAGGAAGTAGATATCCATGAGTAGCACCATCATCGACGAGACCGTCATCCTTCGCTACCTGCTTGACGACGACGAGGTCCTGTCACCGCGCGCTGCCAAGGTCATCGCCACGCGCACCGCACGTGTCTACCCCGAAATCATCACGCGCGTCGTGGTCACGCTGCGCGACGTCTATAAGGTTCCCCGCGTTGAAATTGCTGCGGCCATGAAAAGGCTGCTCGATGACGTCATGGTCGACGAGCCCACCGTTGTCGCCCTTGCCATCAAACTCTTTGGCAAGACCCATATGGACTTTACCGACTGCCTCCTCGCAACCCGAACCGCCATCTACAACGATGATGTCGTGAGCTTTGGCAAGCCCATCATCCAAGGCATGATCGATTACCGCCGCAAGCGCCAAACCGCAGCCGAAGCCCGCAGCCGAAGCACCGACGCCCGCGGACACGGCACCGACTCCACCATCGACAAGCTCCGCCACCACGGTCGCCACTAACCGGCAGGCAACGGCATCGCCCGCCCCTCAGCCCCATCCCCTCCTAAGTTGCGGTGAAATAGTTCCTGGATTTAGGCTTATTCGAGCCTTTCAGGAACTATTCCACCGCAACTTTCTGTAAGGGTGGGTTTTTAGTGCCGCCGAGGGGCACTAATCAACCGTTTGCCGATATGTTTGGCTACGACTCATGACTCTGACCTGCCCCGTCAAGCTTTTGGTCAGTTCATGGCAAGGTCAGGCGGGCCAAATATGGGATAGCGTAGTGTCATTCACTCCCCCTCGAGACCATGGGGTCGAAAATGAGTCATGATAAACGCTGTACCAAACCGCAATTAGAGCTATTCTTCCGGTTATTCGAGGCCCATCATGGCGGGCACCTGTTTGTAGCTACCAAAAAAATGGGATGAACGCTGTGCCTACGCGCTCATGCAAAAAGAGATGATTATTCGACTCTACAACCATGTCTACGCTGATCCCGCGTATTGGAATGACCTCGGCGTCGAAGATCGCATCTTTCAATTGGCATCCGCTATTGCGGTCGTTGAACCGAATGCCGTGTTTTGTGGAGCAACGGCGGCACTGCTCTATGGCATCGGTTCTGCATATTCGCTTCTCGACAAGGTGCAAGTGCTGTTGCCGCGTTCCACCAGACGCGATATGTACGAATTCGTTGAATACCGACGCTGGCGGCCGGGCGACGTATGGCAGCTCGGTCCTTTTACGTTAACGAATCCATATCGCACGGTGGTCGACATCGCCCGAACTAACGCTTTTCGATATGCACTAGGCTATGTCGACGGGTTGGCTCGTGAGTACGGTGTCGAGCGTGAAGAATTGCGTGCATATGCACAAACGAACTGCCGCGGACTGCACGGCATCGCGCGCGCATTTGACGTTTTTTGAACACATGGATGGCAGATCGGATAACGGTGGAGAATCCGAAGCACGGGCGGCAATGATTCTGGCGGGAGTTGCCGCTCCCGAACTTCAGGTTGAAATCACTCGACCGGGAAACGCCGGCTATTATTTGGCAGATTACGGCTGGCAGATGCCAAACGGCTCATGGATGCTGGCTGAGCTGCATGGACTAGGCAAGTTTGAGGACGATGCCCAAAATGATCCGGAACATACTGCGGCAAAAACCTATCGAGCTGCCCTCATGCGCGACACGAACCTGCGTGCCATGGGCCACAACGTCATTCATTTCAAGCTCTCAGACACCTACGATGTCAAAGCGTTCGGCTCCATGATGCGCGGCTACGGTATACCAACCACAAAACCCTACGCAGACTCCTGACCGGCTGTCCTCATCTTCTCGACAACAGAACCCATCATCGACCCAGCCCGCTCGGCCTCAATAAGTTGCGGTGAAATAGTTCCTGGATAACAGCTTTTGCGGCTAATCCAGGAACTATTTCACCGCAACTTAGGAGGGGATGTGGGGTCCCCGGCATGTATATGAAAACGGCTCTGGCACCAAATAGAGCCAAAGCCGTTAAAACTATCCTATGGAGCGGGCGACGGGAATCGAACCCGCGTCATCAGCTTGGAAGGCTGGGGTTCTACCATTGAACTACGCCCGCAAGATATGGTCGGGACGACAGGATTTGAACCTGCGACATCCTGCTCCCAAAGCAGGCGCGCTACCAAACTGCGCCACGTCCCGAAGGTGTTGAGCAGCTAAGGCATAAACCTTGCGTGTCCCAAAGCGAAGGAAATTATAGGGGAGACTCCCCGCCTGTGCAAGCGGCGATGTTCTAGCTCCTCGAATGTGCGACAAACCGGCTGTGGAGCAGACCAATCACAAACGCCACCACGGCGAACGGCGCCCACGCGGCTCCAATGTCTGCCAGCGGCAACGCATCGAACGGCAGCCACGCGCCAGCAAAGAACGCATCGCGGACCGAAGTGATTACGCTCTGCACCGCGACAACGCCGCCGACCCAAACCCACACCTGCGGATGAGCGTCGCAAAAGCCGTGCACCAGGCCCATCAGTACCAGCACGATGGCAACGGGATACAAGGCGTTGAGCATGGGCACCGAGAACATAAGAATCACGTCGAGGCCCACATTGGAGAGCACGCACGAAAACGCTGCGAACACAAAGGCGAGAATCGCAAAGGGACGGCGCATGGCCTCCTCGGAGGCCTCCGCTCCCCCTTCGACCACATACGTCTCGCAGAAGTAACGCGAGCAGCAGCTGATAAGGCCAATACACACGTTCATGCAGGCGAGGAAGAAGATGGCGAAGACCACGACCGTGCCGGCAAGGCCAAAGTGCATGGAGGCAGAGCGGGCAAGGATGGCGGCGCCATTGGTAGCGTCGGGCATCACGGTGCCGAGCTGCATGCCGGCAAGGGCCAAGCCGCAATAGATAAAGGCCATGAGCACGCCGGCGATCACACCGGAGCGCGAAATTTCAAAAGCGACGCGCTTGTCGTCGGTCACGCCCAGCTCGTGAATGGTCTCGGCGATGATGATGCCGAAAGCGAGCGACGCAAGCAGGTCCATGGTCTGATAGCCAGTTAAAAAGCCCTGCACGGCGGCGCCTGCATCGTAGGGAGCCTGAGGCGCGGCAGCCGGTCCCAGCGGCGAGATCACGGCTGCACCCACGACCAGCACGATGAGCGCAATGAGCGCGGGGCCCGTAATGCGACCGAGCACGCGCGTGATGACACCCGGGCGCAGTGTGAGCGCAAACGCGACGACGAAGAACCCGATGGCAAACACCAGACGTGCCGTGCCAAGCGAAACACCCTCGGGTAGCAGCGGCACGAGCATTTCGAACGCCGTAGAGCTTGTGCGCGGAATGGCCAGGCACGGACCGATGGCCAGGTAGACCGCCGCAACGAAGAATTCACCAAACTTAGGATGCACGCGCCCGGCCAGCTCGCGGGCCGTGCCGGCGAGCGCGACGGCGATAAAGCCCATGACGGGCAGGCCGATGGCGGCAATCAAAAAGCCAATCATGGCAAGCGGCGTGGCCGTGCCGGCCTGAAGTGCCAGCAACGGCGGAATGATGAGGTTGCCGGCGCCAAAGAGCATCGAAAACAGCGCAATGCCGACGGTGACGACATGGTCGGAGCGCAAACCGCGCGGAGCGGATGAGGCCATATGCACACCTTTCGGGTCGAAACAAAAACGGGACGGGCAAAAACACCCGTCCCGCAAGTATAAACGGTCTAGCAGCTTTAGCAGGCTAAATCGCACAGAGCATCGATAGCCGTGTCGACTTCTTCGGTAGTGTTGAAATACCCAAACGAGAAGCGGACGACGCCCTGGCGCTCGGTCCCCAGCGCACGGTGCATGAGCGGGGCGCAATGGGCGCCGGGGCGCGTCGCAATCCCCCACCCTTGCATGAGTGCATCCGAGATCTCGGCAGAGTCGATATCGCCCACGTTGAGCGACACAATCGCAGAGCGCGTCGGCTGGTCAAAGGCACCGTAGAGCTTAATCCCCGAAATCTCGCGCACACCGGAAAGGAAGCGATCAGCGAGTGCACGCTCGTGGGCAGCAATCGCCTCGACCCCACCCTGGGCCTCGATAAAGTCGAGGCCTGCGGAAAAGCCCGCGATGCCGTGGCCGTTGAGCGTGCCCGCCTCAAGACGCGTGGGCCACTCAAGTGGCTGCAGTGGGTCAAAGCTGTGCACGCCCGTGCCGCCCATGGCCCACGGAGACACGTCAATGCCCTCCGCCACGGCCAGGCCGCCGGTGCCTTGGGGTCCCATGAGCCCCTTGTGGCCGGTAAAGCACACAATGTCGAGCCCCATGGCATGCATATCGATACGCGCCGTGCCGGCAGACTGAGAGGCATCGACGATCACCAGCGCACCGGCCGCATGGGCCATGGCCGCCACGCGCGCAATGTCGACCGCGTTGCCGGTCACATTTGAGGCGTGCGTCACCACCACGGCACGCGTACCGGGCGTGACTAGCCGCTCGAGCTCGTCGTAGTCGAGCGCGCCGTTCGCGTCGCAACCCGCATGCTCAACCGTCACACCCTGCTCTGCCGCCAAGCGATTGAGCGGACGTAGCACGGAGTTGTGCTCGAGCACCGTCGTGACCACGCGGTCGCCGGGGCGCACCACGCCACAGATGGCGGTGTTGAGCGCCGCCGTAGAGTTGGGCGTAAAGCACACATGGTCCGCCCTCGGGCAACCTAAAAGGCGCGCGAGCTTGGCACGGCAACCGTGAATCGTACGAGCGGCATCGAGGGCACCCGACGTGGCGCCGCGCCCGGCATTGCCGAGCGAGCACATCGCCTGCGTCACGGCATCGATGACCGTCTGCGGCTTGTGCATGGTCGTCGCCGCGTTATCCAGGTAGATCATCGCACGACCTCCCACATATCAATCACGGTATAGCCCTCGGTGGGAACGCCCGCCGCGGCGAGTTCGCCGCGCAGCAGCTCCTCATCGGCAGGCAACGCTTTCCACGCCAGACCACAGCCGGCAGCGACCTCCCCGGGCACGGGAACCGTTCGCCCGGGAAGGCCGCGCTCGATGCACAGGGACTCGCAGCCCATGGCGGCCGCCGTGGTGGGAAACGTGATGACAAGCGCCGGGCGCTTCTCCCTCATGGCAACTCCAACCAATACGCTACGGGCGCACGACGCGCACGGCCTGCTCCATCTTCTCCACGATCACGTACATGTTGGTGACCTCGCCCACCGCAAGCTGGTCTTTAATGCCATAGTGGTCGAGGCAGGTACCGCAGGTGAGAATCTCGACACCCTGCTCCGCCAAGCCCTTCAGGTCATCGAGCACCGGCGAGCCCTCGACGGTGAGCTTGGCACCGCCGTTGTAGAACAGCATGGTCACGGGCAGCTCCTCCTGCTGCGTCACGGCAAAGACAAACGCCTTCATGAGCTTGTGGCCCAGCTCGTCGTCGCCACGGCCCATGCAATCGGTATAGACGGAAATGACAAGTTTGCCCTTGCCGGCGCTGGCGTCGCAGAAAGCGGCGCCGTCCTGCTCGGGGTCCGCAACGGCCACGGCACCGGCGGTCGCGACGGTCACGTGCCACTCAGCGTCAGAAACCTTCTCGACTGAGGCCGTGCAGCCCTTCTCCTGCGCCATCTTCGAGATGTTCTTGACGGCGGTCTCGTTGTCGACCGAGGTCACGACTGTGCCCTCGCCATCGAGTTGCTTCAGGGCTTTGAGCGTCTTGACGACGGGCAGCGGGCAGGCATCGCCCATGGCATTGACTTCAATTTTGGTAGACATAGTTTTTCCTTTCAAAAGGGACCGCCCAGAACAGTAGGCGGTCGCATAAACGGTTTTCCTTAATGCACAACGCGAACGGCAGGACCGCCTGGTACCGGCTCGTACACGCGACCGACGACGGCGGCGATACGTCCTTCGGCATGTAGACGGCTCGCAAGCTCATCCACATCGGCAGCAGGTGCCGCGATAAGCAGGCCACCAGACGTCTGCGGGTCGTACAGCGCGTCGAGCATGCCCGGCTCAAGGTCCTCGTCGGCCGTCACGCGCGGGCCAAAGAAGTCCTGGTTGCGGTAGGAGCCCGCGGGGATAATGCCCAAACGCGCCATGTCGAGCACCTGGTCAAAGAGCGGCACCGCCCCCGACGCAAGCTCAATCTGCACGCCCGAGCCCTCGGCCATCTCGCACGCATGCCCGATCAGGCCAAAGCCCGTGATGTCGGTGCAGCCGTGAAGCTCAAGTCCCTCGGCCAGACGAATCGGAGCCTCGTTGAGGGTGCGCATCGAGTCAAACATGGCTGCGGCCTCGTCCCGCTCGATGAGCTCGCCCTTAATGGCCGTGGTGATGATGCCCGAGCCAACCGCCTTGGTCAGCAGTAACGCATCGCCCACGCGCGCGCCGCTGTTGGCGAGCATGCGGTCGAGCGCGACAAACCCGCTCACGGACAGGCCGTACTTGGGCTCGTCGTCGTTGATGGTGTGACCGCCCGCGATGGAGCAACCCGCCTCGACGCACTTGTCGGCGCCGCCCGCCAGAATCTGACCGGCAACCTCAACGCCCAGACAGCTCGGGATGCACAGCAAGTTCATGGCATGGCTCGGCCGCCCGCCCATGGCGTAGATGTCCGACAGCGAGTTTGCCGCGGCGATCTGGCCAAACAAAAACGGGTCGTCGACCATCGGTGGGAAGAAGTCGATGGACTGCACGAGACCCAAGTTATCGCCAACGCGAAAGACGCTCGCATCGTCGGAGGTATCGAACCCCACGAGCAAGTTGTCGTTATGCACATTGGGTAAATCGCCCAGGACCTGGGCGAGGGCTCCAGGAGCCAACTTAGCGGCTCAACCGCTCGCGGCAGTCATAGACGTGAGCTTAATCTGATCGTCAGCCATCGATACCTCCTCTCATCGGTCAATCATTTTCTCCCAGTATACGCATGAATGCGAGCCTGCGGCGGATGCATTAATTGAGCGCCTGTGCGCGAATCGCCGCGCCGATGGCACCGGCAAAGCGAGCCTGGGGCGAGGTGGTCACCGGCGACCCCAGCAGCTCGCCCAACCGCTCCACCACGAAGGCGTTCTCGCACAGGCCACCGGTCAGGTAGTACGGGGCGCCCGCGGCCTGCCCGGCCATGGTCGCCACGCGCGAGACCACGCTGTCGATCACGCCACGCGCAATGTTCTCGCGCGGCTCACCGCGACCGATCAGGCTGATAACCTCGCTTTCGGCAAACACCGTGCACATGCTGCTGATCTTGGTGGGCTCGCCGATGCGAGCGAGGTCCGCCATCTGCTGCTGGGAAATGCCTAGGCGGTCGGCCATGATCTCCAAAAAAGCGCCCCGTGCCGGCGGCGCACTTGTCGTTCATGGCAAACTTGGCCACGCGGCCACTTTTAAGCTGAATAACCTTGGTGTCCTGGCCGCCCACGTCGATCACGGTGCCGTGGTCGCCAAACAGGCGCACGGCACCGGTGCCGTGACAGGTGATCTCGGTCACGACCTTGTGCGCATAGGGCACGGCGACACGACCGTAGCCGGTCGCGACCACACGCACATCGTCGGCTGCCACGTCATAGCCGGCCGCTGCCAGCGCCTCGCGCAGCCGCTCGGAAGCATCGACCGAGGAGAACCCGGTTGGCTGCACGCACGTCCACGCCACCGAACCCTCCCCGTCGACCACAGCAGCCTTAGCCGCCGTAGACCCGATATCGATCCCGATCCCTATCATGGCTCTCTCCCAATCTAAACATCAAAGACAGCTGCGCGTTCAGGCGCCTTAGCTCTAGGTTTCTCAGGTGCCGGAGATTGCCCCGAAAGAGGAGCGCAGCGTACTTTGGGTACGCAAGCGACGGTTTGAGGAGCAAGATCCGGTGCCTGAGGAAGCTAGAGGGTTTCGATGAAGGCGGCGATGCGAGTCTCGATCTGGCCCATGTCACCGTTGCTGTAGTCGGTCTCGATCTTCATATACGGAATACCCACACCCTCGACAGCCCCCTGCATGCGCGCGCTCTCAACGTTGAAGGTGTGGCAGGCCTGTAGCACGCTCTCTACCACGCCATCGACATGGTACTTCTCGCACATGGCCAGCGTATTTTCCATACGGCCGTCGTTGGGCGTCATGACCGAGCAGTTGATGTCCAGGTAACGGTCGGCGATGGCGCGCAGGATATCGGGAGCCTCCGGGTCGATCATCATGGCCGCCGTGCGCTCACCCGAGCAGTCGTCCATGCACACGACCACACCGCCGTTGGACTCGATGGTGCGACCGATCTTGTTGATTACGCCACCCACTGGGCAGCCGGTGATCAGAATGCGCTTGGCATCCGCCGCGACCGGGCGCTCGCCCGCGTCGTAGGCCTCGCGCAGCTTGACAATCTTTTGCTCCAGCTGCTGCGCATAGGCCTCGATATCAAAGCTGAACGTGCCGGCAAACATGGTGCTCATCAGGTCGACGCCGCTCATGGCCGCCGGCTGGTTGGCCTGCAGCGCAAACATCTCGAGCTGGGCCGCACGCAAGCGGTTGCGACGACGGACGGCAGCGCGCAGGTCATCGTCGGTAATCGTGATGCCGTAGAAGTTCTCGAGCTCCTCCTGGAGCAGGCAGCACTCCTCGTACCAGCCTTCACGCTCGTAGGCGCGATCGCGACCCTGCGGAAGATGCAGAATGTGCGTGCGCTTGAGCTCGTTGAGTAGCTCGTACATCTTCTTCTTGCCGTCGCAGGTGGTCTCACCGATGATCATGTCGCTAAAGTACGTAAACGGGCACTTTTGCGAATAGGCAAAACCATACGTCGACTTGATGAGCGGACACAGATTTGCCGGCAGCACCTTCTCGGCCTCGGGAATCACCTCATCGGACGTACCGCAAAGGGCCACGCTCGAGGCGCCCGCGGCATCGATAATCTCGAGCGGCGTATAGCTGCACAAAAAGCCGACCAGACGATTGCCCGCCTGCTTGTAATCCTTGACACGAATAAACGCCGCCTTGCGCTGCTCGTTGAACTCCTCAAACGTGGATGGCAACGGCTGCTCCATATTTTCCGACATATAACTCCTTAACAAACCTTTTGACCAACCAAGGAAACGGCTTTCCCAGGTGCCCGAGGTTGCCGTGAAAGAGAAGCGCCGCGTACTTTGGTACGCGAACGATGGTTTGAACGGCAAGATCGGGTGCCTGGGGAAGCCGCCGGGACGGATACCCCTAAATGGTTTCCAAGAAAGCCTCAATCCTGGTTTGCAGTTGGCCTGCATCCTCGCCGGCGTAGTCGGTCGTGATGTGCATAAACGGAATGCCGGCCTCCTCGGCAGCCTTCTCCACGGCAAACGACTCCATCTCGTAGAGCGTGCAGAACTGCAGGGCCACGTCGACGATGCCGTCGGCATGCAAGTCCTTGGCCATCTGGACAATGTCCTTCATACGCTGATCGTTGGGCGTAAAGACGGCGCAGTTAATCTTAAAGTAGCGCTCGGCGATGGCGTCGAGCATCTCGTCGACCGTCTCACCGGACTCGTCGACCAGGTCCTTGTAGTAGCGCGAGCCCGTGCAGGACTCCTCGCCTACCACAACGCCGCCGGCCTTCTCGATGAGGTTGAACAGCTTCCAGTTGGGCACGGCCATGGGCGTGCCGGTGTACAGGATGCGCTTGGTCCCCTTGGGCGCCACGCCCTCGCCGGCCTCAACGCGCTGCTCGCACTCGGCGGCCATCTCGTTGATGGCTCCGGTCAGACGCGGCGTGTCGTCCATAAAGGCGGCCTGAACGGTCAGCAGGCTGTCGAGACCGCTGATGGGCGCCGGATCGGCAGCGCGCGTGGCAGCGAGGCGCTGCAGGGCGCGACGCTTCTCGTTGACGGCGTGGATGGCAGCCTTCAGGCGCTCGGGCGTAATCTTGACGCCGCACTCTTCCTCGATCTTGGCGGCAAGCTTTTTTAACCTCGGCCTTCCAGGTCACGAGCGTCGACTCGTCGTGCACGTTGGGGATATCCATGACGTACATGTTCTTTTGCGTGGCAAAGAACTCGTAGGCCTTCTTCTTGCCATCGCAGGTGTTCTCGCCCACCACCAGATCACTCGACTCAATGTAGGGGCAGACCTCGCCCAGCTTAAAGCCGGCAAAGCTCTTGATGAGCGGGCAGGTGTTGCGCGGCAGATGCTCCTCGACCTTGTCGGTCGCCCAGTCGGCACCCGAGCACAGGCCAACGGGGATGCCATCGCAGGCAAGCACGATCTCCTCGGGCACGTACACACAGAACGAACCGACGATCTTGGTGGCCTCGCCGGCCTCCTTCTTGTCGAGCATCTCCTTAATACGGCCGCTGTGGATGTTGGTGGCGACAAAATCCAGGTAGGACGTGGACTTGGGGCGATTGTTCTGCGTCAGGAACATATCGCCGTACATCTGGCCCACAGCGCCCAGCAGCATGTCGTGATCGGCAAGATTCATGCCGAGGCTCTCCCACATCGGATGGAAATCGAATTCTTCAGCCATGACGGTTCCCCTCTCGAACCAAATACGGATAACTACGGTATTGCTGCACGGTGGGCGGCGAAAACCCAGCCGTGCCTAAACCCGGAATTTTGGGGAACCTGCTTTGCGGTCGATTATTTAGTTGTGCGTCGTCTCTCCCGGAGCCGTGAACATACCTGCTCATATGCGACTCCGAGCCATATACAGGGCGCGCGCGGCAACGCGGCGAATGTATGTCGTCTGCGGCATGTGCGCGTCCTCCTTTACAAGTTAAGGTCAACTATATCAACGGTCGTCGACCATGCGAACACCGTTGACATTCGTACGACAGCGTCGTGTGCCGCCGTTTAATAAATAATTATCTGTGTTGATAAGAGTTTGTCATTCCCCATTAGGCGAACGGCAAGACAAAGCCGCCGAGACTTATATCCCCGACGGCATTACCCGGCGCTACCGACAAACCAGATGGATCCTGCTGGCATCAAAATGCATACGCAGGGTCTCGCCTTCTTGCGGTAACCCATCCGCTGGTACGCTCAATTTGTTGACCTTCCACTGCAGACGCGTTGGCGCATCGGCCCGCGGCGCATCCAACAGCACCAGGCGCTCAAAACGCGAATCGCTCACGCGCGCCACGTGCAGGTCGTAGCTGTTGCGACCCCGCTCGGCACGGTTGTCCACATGGAAGTAGCTCGCGCGAATGCCCAGGTACGCCACATTATCGGGAACCTCGCGACCCACGTTAAAGGTCATGCCCCAATCGAGCGCCTCAACTTCTTCGTCGCCGATCTTGCGCGCCCGGCTTGTGTTCTTGCAGCCCGTCAGGCGCAGCGCCGCCAGCGTCTGCGGACGGCGGACCACGTCCTCGACGGAGCCGATCTCCTCAACATGCCCGTCGTGCATCACGCAGATGCGCTGGCACAGGCGGCACGCTTCGTCGATGTCGTGGCTCACATAGAGCACGGTGCGGTTGCATACATCGAACAGGTCGAGCATGTTCTGTTCGAGGGCGCTCTTAAGATAGGAATCGAGTGCGCTCATGGGCTCGTCGAACATAAAGATGCCCGGGTGAGCCGCCACCATACGGGCAAGCGCCACACGTTGCTGCTGACCGCCCGAGAGGCGCGCGGGATAGCGGTCGGCAAAATCGGCTAGGCCAAAGATGCCCAGGTAGCGCTCGGCAAGTTTTTTACGCGCCGCGGCGTCGCCCGCGTCCTTTACGCCGGCACATACGTTATCGGCCACCGTCATGTTGGGAAACAGCTGATAGTTTTGGAACAGCAGGGCGCATTTGCGCTCCTGGGGCGACAGGTTGATGCCCGCCGCCGAGTCAAAAAAGGTCACGCCGTTGACGACGATCTTGCCCTCGTCGGGCGTCTCCACACCGGCAATGCAGCGCAAGGTGCAGCTCTTGCCGCAACCCGAGGCACCGAGCAGCGCCACACGCTCCTCGCCGGCCTCAAGCTGCATGTCGAGCATAAACCCGGGATAGCGCTTTTTAATATCCAGAACGAGCGACATGGCCTATCGACCTCCCTGCAAAGCGGCATCATCGCGCATGAGCTCGGCCAGCGCCTCGCGATCGATACGCAGCGCATCGCCGCCCACCGGGTCAAGCGAATCGCCCTGTCCGGCGAGCTCTTTGGCCTGTTTGCGCTCCGCACGGGAAAGGCCCCGCTCGCGATACTTTTGCGAATGCGCCGTGTACATGTTAATGAACAGAATGACCAGAAAGCTGAACGCGATTACGACCACGACCCAAAAGAGGGCCACCGACGTATTGCCGCCCATCCATTCAAAGTAAATCGCAATCGGAATGGTCTGCGTAATGCCGGCATAGTTGCCCGCAAAGAACAGCGTGCAGCCAAACTCTCCCATGGCGCGGGCAAAGGCGAGGACCGTACCGGCGGCAATCGAAGGCCAGCCAAGCGGCATCATAAGCTTGGTAAAGATGCGACGCTCGGACCAGCCCAGGGTTCGCGCGGCATCGAGCATCTGCGTGTCAAGGCTCTCAAAGGCACCGAGCGCCGTACGGTAGACCAGGGGAAACGACACCACCACGGCAGATATCACCGCCGCGGGCCACGTAAAGACGATCGAGACACCGTGTGCGATGAGCCACTGGCCCACCCCGGTCGAGCGACCAAACAGCATGAGGAGCAGAAAGCCGCAGACCGTGGGCGGCAGCACCATGGGAATCGTAAAGACCGAATCGAGCAGGCCCTTGATGCGACTCGAGGTACCCATAGTCTTCCACGCGGCGAACAGACCCAGCGCAAAGGAGATCAGCAGGGCAAGACCGCTCGTTTTAATGGACACCCAAAACGGGCGATAGTCGATGCCGCCCAAAAAGGAGGCCAGAGAGGTCAAGGGCCCCTGCTCATCCCGCAACACGACAGACGATGCCTCTACCATTTGAGCGCTATCAAGCCAACGCGCGCCGCCCTTGGCATCACCCGAGGCTGATGCGATCACTACATAGCGGTCCCCATCCGCACCGTGCTCGTCAAAGCCATAGGTATACCCGCCGGCATCAAACATTGTTTCCGCCGTAACATACCAAGGAAGATCCACGTCCCCTAGCTGCGCACCTCCCATGCAGTTTGCGCTGTCGAGCTTGCAGACGAGGGCCTTGAGACCCGATACGCACTCGCTGTCCTGCGGATCTAATCCATACTTCTCGACCGCCTTGGGCGATATCCACACCACAACGCGATCGGCAGCAGGCGCCACTACAAGGTCCACGTCCTCGTCAACGGGAAACCGGTAGCCCTCAGGCTGGCCCTCCATGGCACGAGCGGTCCCCTTGGCCAGCCGCTCAAAACCCTCGATCCCATAGGAAAGCCCATGAGCGGTCGCAGCAACCTGGGCCCCGTCCTCAACGTCCCCAGCAAACGCAAATCCCGGCACCCAGCAAAGCGCGAAGGTCAAAGCACAGGCGACAAGCATGCGGAATCTATTAAGCACGAAAAGCTCCAAGCGAATACAAGGACGGAGTGAAACACAAAACGATGGAATTATCGCGCCAAGCCGCACTAGGCGGAAAGCTCAAAGCCGTACTTGGCCCAAATCTTCTGGGCTTTCTTGTTGGTCAGGCAGAAGTCGATGAACGCCTTGGCCTCGTCGGCATGCTCAGAGCTATCGGCGACAGCACCGGGATACACGATGGGCTTGTGCGAATCCTCGGGGCAAACGAAGGCCTCCTCGATCCCGTCGTAGCGGAAGATATCGGAGCTATAGACAAAGCCAGCCACGCAGTCGCCCGTAGAGACGTAAGACGCAGCAGTGCCGACCTTGTCGGCCAGGGCCACCTTGTCGGCGATCTCGGGCGCATACTCGCCGTCGTCGCCCTCGGTGCCGGTGTAGAGGCCCACGGAGGCCAGGGCTTGGTTGGCGTACTTGCCGGCGGGGACGGTCTTGGCGTCGCCGATGGCGATCTTGCTGTCCAGGTTCGCAACGTCGGCGATGGCCTCGACCTTGGTGTCGGAGCCCTCGGCGCGAATGATCACAAGGTCGTTGACGAACATGTCCTCACGCGTGTCGGCGTCGACGAGCTCAGCGGCCTCGGCGTCGTCCATGGTGCCCTTGGAGGCCGTGATGAGCACGTCGACGGCAGCACCGGCGCGCATCTGCTCGACAAGGTCGCCAGACGCCTTAAACTGCGTGTCGGCAAACGTGGTGCCGGTCTGCTCGGTGAAAAGCTCCTGAACCTCGGGCAGAGCCTTCTCGAGCGAGTTGGCGGCAAAGACCTGCAGCTCGACAGCTTTCTTGGAAGATGCCTTAGCAGAACTGGCATCGGATCCGGCCGGCTCGGACGTCTTGTTGCCCGAGCAGCCGGCAAGACCAAGGCCAGCAGCGGCGACAGCAGAAAGCGAGACGAATCCGCGGCGAGAAACCATATCGAACATGTTCAACCCTTTCGAACGCCATGCCCGGGCACCCCGCCGCAGGCTTTATTCTGTTACTAGATTATACTTCTGCGCGAATAATGTTTGTGATAATTAGTTCTCGTCTAATAAGTTTCTTTTACCGATAACCCCGAGATGGCTGCACTGTCGCTGCATAAGAAAGGTGCATAAAAAAAGGCGGAGCAGCCCGTAAGGTCGCTCCGCCGCAGGTAGTGCGCTTATTTGGCGTGCCCGCCGCCCGCCGTCATCTGGGCCGCATGCTCCAGCTGATCGCTCACGGCCTCCCAGCTTTCGCGGGCCGCTTTCGTGGATCCCGGAAAGTTGATGACAAGCGTATACCCACGCTGCATGCACACGGCGCGCGAGAGCATGGCGCGGCGCGTCTTGGTCATGGAGTACGCACGGATTGCCTCTGCAATACCCGGCACATCGCGGTCGCAGACGGCACGCGTCGCTTCGGGCGTTACATCGCGCATCGAAAGCCCCGTGCCGCCGCAGGTGAGCACGACATTGGCGTGGCACTCATCGGCGGCTTCCACAATGGCATCACCGATCTCGCTGGCGTCGTCGCGCACGACCACATGCGAGGCGACCGTCCATCCCTGTGCCTCGATAAGTTCCTCGAGTGCGGCTCCAGCCTCGTCCTGGGCAAGATCGCGCGTATCCGAGCACGTCACGATCGAAATCTTCAACTCCATAGCATTCCTCCTACAACACGGCGTCCTCAGGCAGGTCGACACGCATGACATCCACAACGTCGCCCGCCTTGAGCTCGCACGGTCCTTCGTCAATACGCAGCAGGCAGTTGGCCCGCTGCATCGTGCCGAGCAGCGCCGAATTCTGCGTCTTGGCCTCGGTCACCAACAGCTCACCGGTCTCGGGGTCGCGCAAAACCGTGGCGCGATCGAAGAAACGTCGGTCCTGGCGCTTTTTCACACCGTGCGTGAGCGTCGCCTGCTGCACGGGACGCGCACCCTCGGCAAAGCCGCGCATCTTGTGGATCGCCGGGCGGGCGAGCATCTCAAAGCCTACATACGCCGCGGCCGGATTACCTGAAAGCCCCAGGTAGGGCTTACCTGCGAGCAAGCCAAACGTGATGGCCTTGCCCGGACGCATCGAGATGCGGTCAAACAGCACCTCGCCCTCGCGCTTAACCAACGCCGTCACGTAATCGTAGTCGCCCGCTGAGGCGCCACCGCTCGTAATGACAAAATCGCACTCCTGCACGGCACGATGCACCAGCTCGGCAATCGCCTGCTCATCATCGGGCGCAATGCCGTAGAACACGGGCTCGGCGCCGGCATCGAGTGCTTCGGCCATCAACGCCGACGAATTGGAGTCGCGAATCTGCCCGCGCGCCGGCACGCTGCTCGGTGCGACCAGTTCCGTGCCCAGCGAGATAATGCCCACACGCGGGGCAGCGTGCACCTTCACGCTCGCGTATCCGGCGCTTGCCAGCAGACCCGCGCCCGCCGGAGCCACGACCTCGCCGGCATGCATCACAACATCGCCGGCATGGGCCTCGTCGGCGGCAGAGCGAACGTTCTCCCCTACCTTGGCAGGCGCCGAGAACCTCACATGCGAGCCCTCGTTGCCGTCGCCATCGAGCACGTCGACGATCTCATACTTCACCACGGCATCGGCACCTTCGGGTACCGGCGCGCCCGTCATGATGCGGACCGTCTCGCCCACGCCGACCGCGCCCTCAAAGACATGACCCGCTGCCTCGTGTCCGATAACGTCGAGTGTCACTGGCGCCTCGCCAGACGTCTGCGCCAAGTCCGCCGAGCGCACGGCATACCCGTCCATGGCGCTGTTGGCAAACGGCGAGATGTCGATATCGGCCACCGCGTCCTCTGCCAAGGGAAGACCGGCGGCCTGCCACACGGGAATCTCGATGAGATCCGTCGGAGCAACGTGCGACAAAACAATCGACTGCGCATCCTCCAGCGGAATGAGTTTCTCTGCCATATGCACCTCTTAATGCCACGGCGCACATCACGGGCGCCGATTCTTTATGTTTATCTCAGTATAATCCCCCGCCGCACGACGGCGGCACGGCCTGTACCCGCAAATACGCCTGTCGGTTGCAGGCCGCGAAACAGAATAGAAACCAACCCACCGGCTCGTCGCGTTTACCGCGTTTTATAATGCTTGCGTTGCAACCTAAAAGAGGAACATATGGCTCATAACGACAAACCCGAAAGCGCAAACGAGGCGCAGGATCATTCCCAGCCGTTCGACGCCGGCGGCTTTTTCTCCCTTAACGACGTCATCATGGCAGGCAGGCATCAGCTCACCCGCTCCGAGCATCTCTTGGCTGCCGACACGCGCCGCAACGCCCGCAACCTACTCGCGAGCGCCAAGTTGCTCGTGCTCGTCGTCATCGTCTCGCTCGCCATGGGCGTTGCCGCTTGGGCGTTTTTGGCCTCGTTGAATATCGCGACCGACTATCGCGAACACCATGCATGGATTTACGCGCTGCTTCCCGTTGTGGGCGTTGCCACCGCATGGGTGTACAAAAACCACGGCCTTGCCGCCAAGCGTGGCAACAACCTGGTCATCGACTCCGCCCTGGGCACACGCCTCATCCATATGCGCATGGCCGTCCTCACCTTCGTCTGCTCCACGCTCACGCACCTAACGGGCGGATCGGCCGGTCGCGAGGGAGCCGCGGTGCAGATCGGCGGCACCATCGCCAGCAACATCTCGAGCCTCGCCCACCTCAAAAAGCATGACCACCACGACCTCATGCTCGCCGGCATCTCGTCGGCCTTTGGCGCCGTATTCGGTTCGCCCCTTGCCGGAGCTTTCTTTGGCATGGAGATGTGCTTTATCGGCAAGATCGACTACACCGCAGGCATCTACTGCCTGGTCGCCTCGTTTACCGGCTACTTTACGTCGCTCGCCTTGGGAACCGAGTACGAAGCGAATGTCATCGCCAGCGTTCCCGCCATGACGCCCAAAACGGTCGTCATCGTAGTCATCAGCGCCATCATCTTTGGTCTCACCGCACGTCTCTTTGCCTGGTCGGTTCGAACCGTCAAGGGCCTGTACGGCCGCTTTATCACCAACTACCTTGCTCGCGCACTCGTGGGCGCGCTCATTGTGCTCGCGGCCTACGCGATGCTCGACGCCTGGAAGTACGCCGGCCTTGCCACCTGGCTCTCGGGCGCCGGTTTTGCCGGCAACACGACCCTAGCCGATGCGGCCATCAAACTCGTCGTGACGGCGCTCACCTTGGGCGCCGGCTTCCAAGGCGGCGAGGTCACGCCCCTGTTTGGCATCGGTGCGGCACTCGGTGGCTGGATCGGTTGCCTTGCCGGGCTCGATCCCAGTTTTCTGGCGGCTCTCGGCATGCTCGGCGTGTTCTGCGCCGGCCTCAACGTGCCCATCACCACCTGCATGATGGCCATCGACCTGTTCCACGGCACGGCCGCCGGGTTCTTTGTCATCGTGGCCTTTATCAGCTACCTAACCGGCGGGCACCGCGGCGTGTACCCCGCCCAGCGCATCATCTCACCCAAGCGCCGTTCGCTTATTGTGGATGAGGGCGGTACGGTAGCGGATGCTATCGAGCGCCACAACGACCTGATAGAGTAGATGCAATAATCGCCGTGCAGCCACAATCAGGGGCAATTCGACCTGAGCGCGACCGCACTGCCATGTCACACGCCGGGAGTCGCCCCATGCACGCAACTGATTTTGGTCGCACGCTCATCATCGCCAACCCAGCCGCCCAGTCGGGTGCGGCGCGCGAAGTTGCCGAGCACCTGCAGCGCTTTTTGGACATGACCGCACGCGCATCCCAGTTTGACCTGGTGTTGACCGAGCGTATGGGACACGCCAAGGAGCTGGCCGCACAGGCTCAGGACTACCGCACCGTTATCGCACTCGGCGGCGACGGCGTGATTCACGAGGTCGTCAACGGGCTTATGGCGCAAAAGGAGGACGCCCGCCCCGCTCTTGCAGTTCTGCCCGTGGGCTCCGGCAACGATTTCGCTCAGACGCTCGGTATCGACGATTTCTCCGGCAAAGATTTTGGCGCGCTGCTCACCTGCGAGCTGCAACACCAGGATATCGGACGCATTCGCTCATGGAACCCCGCAAGCGGCAGCGGCGAGGCGACCGTCGAGTATTACGACCAGACGCTTTCGGTCGGCATCGATGCCGCCATCGGCCTGGGCACCACCGAGCTGCGCAAAAAGACCGGCTTGACGGGCGCGCCGCTCTACACCCTCTCGGGACTTGAGCAGTTTGGCCTGCGCTATCGCAACTACCCCATGGCAGTCAGCTTTGACGGGGCGCCCGCCGAGCGCGTGAGGGCAATCATCATGGCGATTCAGCTGGGACCCACGTATGGCTCGGGCTATCGCATCTGTCCCGACGCCGACCCGTGCGACGGCATACTCGACGTCTGCTACGCCTGCGGCCCCGTTCCGCGCGCGGTCGCACTTCCCATGTTCCTTTCGGCCAAAGATGGCCACCATACCAAACTGCCACCGGTTCGCATGCGCCGCTGTCGCCATGCCGAGCTTACCTTTGAGGAGCCCGACTACCCCATCCAGGCCGACGGCGAGCCCGTTGTCGCCTCGCGCATCGAGGTCGACGTCCTCGGCGGAGCCCTTCACGTCTGGCACCCCACCCTCTAAACCCACCTAAGTTGCGGTGAAATAGGGACTGTTTATGCAGCTAAAGCCGCAAAACAGTCCCTATTTCACCGCAACTTATGAGGAGGCTATTCGTCGCTGCCCGGTTTGCGTCGGTTAGCCTTTTTAATGGCGTTGAAGTGCTTGTCGTTGAGCCTTCGCTGGCGCGATCGCTGTGGCACTTTGGTCTTGACGCGACGGCGCGGCGGGCGCCCGCAACGCTCAAGCTCTGCCCTCAGCTTACGCAGACAGCTCGCACGATTCTGGAACTGACTGCGGCTCTCGCGCGCCGTCACGACAATCCCCGTGGGCCCATGTTTCATGCGCACCGCAGAGTCCGTCGTGTTCACGCCCTGTCCGCCCGGGCCCGTCGCACGAAACACCTGCACCTCGCAATCGCGCGTCAACTCCTCGACTGACATCTCGGCATATCGCGCATACTCGCTCCATCCCATCTTGTTCTCATCCATATCAACACCTCCCCTCATACAAAAAAAAGTGTGACAAAGGGACAGTCCCTTTGTCACATCGCATACCAATCGCTTGTGTTGCGCGTCTAGGCGAACGTGATCTCGCCGTTCTCGCAGTCCATTTCGGCGATACGGGCCAGGCTCTCAACGCGGAAGCCGCGCTCGCGGAGCTTATCGCCACCGCCCTGGAAGCCCTTCTCAACGGCGATGCCAATGCCGGCAACTTCGGCGCCCGCAGCCTCACAGATTTTAATAAGACCCTCAAGCGCGCAACCGTTGGCTAGGAAGTCGTCGATAATCAGGACCTTATCGCCCTCAGACAGGAAGCGCTTGCCCACGATAACCGGATACTCCTTCTGCTTGGTAAAGGAGTAAATGGTCGTGGCATACTGCTCGCCGTCAAGGTTGATGGACTGTGCCTTCTTGGCAAAGACCACCGGCACGCCGCCAAAATGCTGGGCTGCGATGCAAGCCATGCCAATGCCCGAAGCCTCGATCGTCAGGATCTTGTTGATCTCGACACCCTCGAACAGACGGGCCCACTCGGCACCCATGTGGTCGAACAGCTCAACGTCGCACTGGTGGTTGAGGAAGGCATCAACCTTAAGGACGTTACCGGCCTTTACGATGCCGTCATGGCGAATACGATCCTCAAGCTCCTGCATGGCGCAACCCCTTCTCGCGGCAACGATACCGCGCGATTAATAAACGTTGTTCGATAGTCTACCACGGACCGACCCCCGCCCGCCCCACAAGCCCCTACGCACCATAAAGCCGCAAGACCAGTAGATAGGCCCGATTCGTGGCAGACAGCCTCCTAACACGCTAATGGCGGGCGCGTATCCTCACCAAACGCACCATGGCAAGCGCAAAGCCCACGGCGGCCACAGCCATGAGCACGTAGAACACCGAACGGAAACCGAACAGGAACACATCCGGACGACCTGCAACAAAACTGGTCACGGCCTCGCCCATCGCCACGCTCATCTGCCCATACAGGATATGCGACGCCACCGTAATACCGAGTGCCATGCCGGCGTAGCGCGCCAAACTGCCCAAGCTGCCCGCAAAGCCGAGCGCTTCGCGCGGAGCCGAACCCATATACAGCGAGTTGTTGGGGCTCTGGAAAATCGACGTGCCGCACGACATAAATGCGACGCAGCACACGATCACAGGGATAGAAGAGTGCTCGTTGAGCGTGCTTACCGCAAAGAGACCGCACACATATACGCCCAAGCCGACCGCCGTGGGGCCCTCGCAGCCGACACGGTCCGAAACCGTTCCCGAAAGCGGGCCGATAAAGGCATTCACCATTGGCAGCGCCAAAAAACAGCAGGCCCGAAACGTCAGACCCAAACCCATGCGCATCCTGAAAATAGAACGGCAGAATAAACTCGGATGCGCCAATGCCAACGAACACGATGAGCATGCAGGCAAGGTTGATGGTGAAGGCCGAATTTGCAAAGCAGCGACGAGCAGCCTCGATCAGGGACATGGGGCGTTCGCCGGCCTCTGGCTTAACGTGCGGCAGCGTGTAGAGCCCCACGATAAACGAGATGACGCCAATGGGCAGGTTGATGAGGAAGATGCTCTCCCAAGGAAAGCTTGCCACCAGCATGCCGCCGAGCACGGGGCCACACATCATGCCGAGGGCCACGAAGGTCGCAAGAATACCCATGGCACGGCCTCGTTCGCGCGCCGGAAACGACTCGGTGATGATACCCATGTTGTTAGCCATGGCCGCCGCGCAACCTATGCCCTGAACAATGCGTGCCAGGATAAGAACCTCGAGCGAGGCCGAAAGGCCGCACAGCAGCGAACCGACCGAAAAGACGATGACGCCCAACTGGAACACATTCACCTTGCCGCGCACGTCGCCCAGACGGCCAAACGGCAACATAGCCACGCAAGTCGCAAGCAGATACACCGAGCTTACCAGCTGAATGCGATCGAGGCCCACGCCCAGCTCCTTTTGCATCACGGGCAGCGCCACGGTCACGACGGTCGAATCCAGACACACCATAAACGTCATGATGAGCACGGTAAACAGAATCGCCCACTTGTTCTTTCCATGGGTGTCGCCCTCTAGGGCAATGTGCTCGCGGCGCAGCTGCTCTGCAGTTTTCTCCATATCCATCCTTTCGAGTGGCCCAACGCAAAAACGGGGCCCCAATCGCCTGTAAACAGTCGCAATTGGGGTCCCGCCTACGGAATCGGAACGAAAGGCCACCGAAGCTTTCTGCCAGCATCGGCGCCTTGTGCGAACGCTAGCCTAGCACTGCTCGAGCGCCTGCTCAAGGTCGGCAATCAGATCGGCCGTGTCCTCGAGGCCGCACGACAGGCGCACCATGTCGGCGGAGATACCGCAGGCGATGAGCTCCTCATCGTTCATCTGGCGGTGCGTAGCGTTAGCGGGATGCAGGCAGCAGGTGCGGGCGTCGGCCACATGCGTGGCGATCTGGGCGAGCTTGAGGCTCTTCATAAAGGTCTCGGCCGCCGCGCGACCACCATTAAAGCCAAAGCTCACAACGCCGCAGGTACCGTTTGGCATGTACTTCTGAGCGAGGTCATAGTACTTGTCGCCCTCCAGGCCCGGATAGCTCACGAAACGCACCTTGGGATGGCTCTGCAGGAACTTGGCAACGGCCAGGCCGTTCTCGCAATGACGCGGCATGCGCACATGCAGGCTCTCGAGCGAGCTGTTCAAGAAGAAGGCCGCCTGCGGATTCTGCATGGGGCCAAGATCGCGCATGAGCTGCGCGGTGGCCTTGGTAATGAAGGCGCCCTCGCGACCGAACTTCTCGGCATAGGTCACGCCATGGTAGCTCTCGTCAGGCGTGGTGAGACCCGGGAACTTGTCCGCATGGGCCATCCAGTCAAACTGGCCGTGGTCGACGATCACGCCGCCCAGGTAGGCAGCATGTCCATCCATGTACTTGGTGGTGGAGTGCGTAACGATGTCGGCGCCCCACTCAAAGGGACGGCACATAACGGGCGTCGGGAAGGTGTTGTCGACCATCAGCGGCACGCCGTGGTCATGTGCGGCCTTGGCAAAGCGCTCAATATCGAGCACGGCAAGGGCGGGGTTTGCGATCGTCTCGCCAAAGACGAGCTTTGTGTTGGGCTGAAAGGCAGCCTCCAGCTCCTCATCGGTGCAGTCGGGGGCGACGAACGTGCAGGTCACGCCCATGCGGCCCATGGTGTGGGCGAGCAGGTTATACGTACCGCCGTAAATGGCAGAGCTTGCGACCACGTGATCGCCGGCACCGGCAACGTTAAAGATCGCGAGGAAGTTCGCAGCCATGCCCGAACTCGTGAGCATCGCTGCGGTGCCGCCCTCCATCTCGCAGATCTTGGCGGCAACCAAATCGCACGTGGGGTTCTGCAGACGGCTGTAGAAGTAGCCAGACTCCTCCAGGTCAAACAGCTTGCCCATGTGCTCCGACGTGTCGTACTTCCACGTGGTGGACTGGTAGATGGGCACCTGGCGCGGCTCCGCATCTCCCGGGTGATAGCCGCCCTGAACACATGTAGTACCGATAGTCTGCTCGCTCATATCTAGCTCCCTTGCCTGGGTTTTAGTTTTATTCGGTTCACGATACCGCTACCCTGCACCCCTCTCAACCCATCCCCAAGGTAGGTTATGGGACAAATTGATTAGGGGTATTTATCTCAAGCCTTGGGCATTTGCTCGATAGATAAAAATGAGGCATACATGAAGCTCTCGATGATTACATGCCCCGTCACGGGTACCATAGGCGGGTACACCGTGACCAAGGAGACAACGATGAAGCAGATCGATACCACCCAGCTCGACACCGCCGCCTGCCAGGCTCAGGCTGCCGAATACCACGCCCGCGGCTTTAACTGCGCACAGGCCGTTGCCTGCACGCTCGCACCTGCCGTCGGGCTCGACCCCCAGACCGCCTTTACCCTCACCGAGGGCTTTGGCGCCGGCATGGGTGGCATGACCGAGACCTGCGGCGCCATCTCGGGCGCTGTTGCCATCATGGGCTTTGTAATGAGCGACGGCATGGAGAACCCCAAGACCAAAGGCCAGACCTACAAGCTGTCGCGCGAGATTGCCAAGCGATTTGGCGAGAAGAACACGACGACCGTCTGCGGCACGCTCAAGGGCATCGGATCGGATAAAGGTCCGCTCCGCAGCTGCCCCGGCTGCATCGACGATGCCGTCGAGATCGCCTGCGATGTGCTAAAGCAGCTCGCCGAGTAAACGGCAGCAACAGAAAAACGACGGCCGGCGCGCTTAGGATCCATCCAAAAGCACGCCGGCCGTCGTCGTTAGAACTCGGCAAACTCGGGAGCGCCGACCTCGATCTCTTCGCGCCCCGCCATAAGCTCGCGCATCTTGGCGCAAAATTGCTCCTGCTCCCCCGCTTTGAATACCAGGTGAAGTGTCACGGCATCCGCGTAATCGGTATCCGAAACCTTGGCACCCGAATCCTGCGCCAAACGAAGCACCTGCTCATACTGCGGATAGGCCACATGCACGTCAACAGGCACGACGCTTGTCATCTCAACGATCTGCCCTGCCTCCTGAGCCGCGGCCACCGCCGCCTGCGTCGCCGCGGTATAGGCGCGTACCAAGCCACCAGGCCCCAACAGCGTGCCACCAAAATAGCGCGTCACCACGCAGCAAACTTTTTTGAGCCCCGCACCGCGCAGCACCTCGAGCGTCGGCATGCCGCTCGTGCGGCTCGGCTCACCATCATCGCTCTGGCGCTCGCGCCCATCGACCAAAATCCACGCGGGAACATTGTGTCGAGCGTCGTAATGACGCTTGCGAACCATCTCGATAAAGGCATTCGCCTCATCCTCGGACTCAATATGCACCAGCTGGGCAATAAACCGGCTCTTGCGGTCCACAAACTCGCCCGAAGCCTCAATATTCGATTGCAGAGTAAAATAGCTGTCCAACAAAGCCCCTCAAACACAAGCAAAGCAACAAACAGCCTCAATAATACGGCAAAGACCGTACCGATAACCTCGGTAAAAAGAACGAAGCCACCTATGATTCCGTCAACGAAAGCGAGAACCCGTCAGCGCGAGCAAGGTGCCTTGAAAGACGAGGGCATTGACCTTATGGTCATGCCCGAAGGCTTGAAAGGCAGATTGCCGCGCTGACGGGTTCGCAGCGTCAGCAAAGTGCTGAGCGGGCCTATAAGCCGGGTTCTGTCGTGAACGGTCATTTATCTTGTCTGCACGTTACCGTGCAGCTCCACGCACGCTACCCGAACGCGGACCGGGCCGGCCCATAGCGTTCCTATTCGCGCTTGCTCCGGATGGGGCTTGCCAAGCCGCCGTGTTGCCACGACGCTGGTGGTCTCTTACACCACCGTTTCAGCTTTTCCCTTTACGCCTTGCGGCGCAGGTGGGAGTCTTCTTTTCTGCGGCGCTTTCCGTCGGATCACTCCGCCCGGCCGTTAGCCGGCATCCCGCCCTCTGGAGCCCGGACTTTCCTCACGCGTACTGCAAGCAGCACATCGCGCGACCGTCTGGCCCACTCAGCAGTGCAAGAGTGTAGCACACCGTTGCCGCAGGCAATGGCACAACGCAAGCGTTCGACACGATAAACCAAGAACCGGCATGCGCTACAATGGTCCTGTCGATGGGCAACGTCGTCAGTCGAGACGCGACCGCGCTCCGCACCCCTCCGTCTACTCGGTGTGTTCCCGCCTCCTCCCCGAGGCGGGATGTCGGCATTTTTCATGCATCGACAACCCAATAGTAAATAGACAGCCCGGACAGCATTGCGCATTTCGGCGCCAAATGCAAAAAAGGGACCCGTCCATTGCGGACGGATCCCTTAAAACAAGTGATCGTCAAACCGATTTACTCGGCGTCGGTCTCCTCGTCCTTCTTCTCGGAAGGCAGCGGAGTAACCTCGATCTCAACGCCCAGAGTCTCAGCAGCGGACTTCATGGACAGGGAGATACGACGACGGTCGAGGTCGATCTCCATGACCTTGACCTGAACCTTGTCGCCAACATGGGTGACCTGAGAAGGCTGATCGACGTGCTTGTTGGCCATCTCGGAGATGTGCACCAGGCCCTCGATGCCCTCGCCCAGGTCGACGAAAGCGCCGAACGGGACAAGCTTGGTCACAGTGCCCTCGACGATAGCGCCGACGGGGTACTTCTTGACCAGTGCGCGCCACGGATCCTCGGTGGTCTGCTTGAGACCCAGGGAGATGCGCTCGCGGTTGAGATCGACGTCGAGAACCTCGACCTCGACCTCCTGGCCGACCTTGACAACCTCGGAAGGATGGTTGACGTGGTTCCAGGAAAGCTCGGAGATGTGGATGAGGCCGTCGATACCGCCGAGGTCGACGAAGGCGCCGAAGTCGACGATGGAGGAAACGGTGCCCTGGAGACGCATGCCAGACTTGAGCTTGGACAGAATCTCGGAGCGCTCGGCCTTACGGGACTCCTCGAGCACGACGCGACGGGAGAGGACGACGTTGTTGCGGTTGCGGTCCATCTCGATGACGCGAGCCTCGATGCGGGTGCCCATGTAGGAGGTGAGGTCCTTGACGCGACGGAGGTCGACGAGGGAAGCGGGCAGGAAGCCACGCAGGCCGATGTCGAGGATCAGGCCGCCCTTGACAACCTCGATAACCTCGCCCTCGACGTTCTCGCCGGAGTTGAACTTCTCCTCGATGCGGTTCCAAGCACGCTCGTACTCGGCACGCTTCTTGGACAGGACCAGACGACCGTCCTTGTCCTCCTTCTGGAGAACCAGAGCCTCGATGGGATCACCGAGTGCAACGATGTCTGCAGGGTTAGCGTCCTTGCGGATGGACAGCTCGCGGACCGGGATAACGCCCTCGGACTTGAATCCGATGTCAACGAGCACCTCGTCATGCTCGATCTTAACGACAGTGCCGTTAACGAGATCGCCCTCATCAAAGTCGGTAATCGTACCGTCGATGAGGTTGTTCATCTCCTCCTCATTGACATCGTCAAGAGAGAAAATGGACGAGTTCTGAATCTCACTCAAAGGTGGACCCCTTTCGAACTACGGGGCCCCGATTGCTAGGACCTACAGAAGGGTGCGACAAGCACACAACGTTTAGGAACACTCGGGAGCCGACAGATACTAATGTGACGCTTATGCAATCACGTTCGTATAGGTTACGGGGAAATGAGTTCGATTTCAAGCGTGAACTGCGATTTTTTACTCGTGTGGAGACTTTTTCGTAATCTTATGAACACACGTCTCCGCAACTTGACGATAACCAGCCAGGCATTCGGCTTTGGGGTAAAGTATCCGGAGCCAACGATTCTAGATCGATTTTTCGAGAAAGGTGCCCGCGTGCTCAAAGCAGTCGTTTTCGATATGGACGAAACGCTTCTTAGCATCAACCTCAACGCGTTCATCCTTCGCTATTTTAAGGATGTCTCTTCGATGCTCGCGGATATCGGGCGCCGCAGCCGCGGTGGCACGATGGCACGCCTCGGCACCATCCTGGTCGACCTCAACGCCAATCGCCGCAGCGGCACGGACAACCGCACCACTCTTGAGTTTTACCAAGAAGAGGTCGAGCGCCGATGCGGGATCTGCCTCTCCGATCCCCTCATCTACGAGGCGTTTACCTACTATGACCGCGAAGTTCTTCCGTACAAGAACGACGATGTCATTAACGCCCACGCTATGCCGGGCGCGCACGCCGCGCTCCAGGCCGTACAGGACGCTGGACTGCGTTGCGCGCTCTTTACCAACCCCAGCTTTCCCCAGGGGGCCATCGAGTGCCGCATGGGCTGGGGCGACCTGGCCGACGCCCCCTTTGAACTCGTGACGCACATGGGAAACACCACCCGCTGCAAGCCCGATGCTACCTACTATCTAGAGCAGCTTCAGGTGATGGGGCTCGAGCCACACGAGGTCCTTATGGTGGGCAACGATCCCAAACGCGACTTCCCGTCCCCCGATTGCGGCATCCAAACCGCCTTTGTGGGCCAAGGCAAGCCCAGCCGAGCCACCTGGCGCGGAACCATGGAAGACTTCGCCCGCGACTTTAACGCCGTAATCGAGGCCTTCTACGAGCACCAAGTAGCCCACGAACTGTCGTAGGACCCCTCGCTCCAAACCAAATATCGCCGCAGGTTGAGCACAAGTCAGCGAAAATGCCCCTAAGCGAGCAATGTGCCTTGAAAGAGGAGGGCATAGGCCTTCTGGCCATGCCCGACGATTGAAAGGCAGATTGCCGCTTAGGGGCGTTTGCAGCGTCGACTGGTTACGCGGTTTGGTAAAACCGCGTAACTAGCACACCTGGGTTTTGCCGATCATGATGTTGAGGATCTCGACGTCGGTGTCCTTCATACCCACACGGCCTACGTAGCCCATGCTAGCGATTGTCTGCTCAACGGTATCTTGGATCAGGCCCTCGCCGGCGCGGAAGCCGCGACCCTGCATGGCCATATCATGGCCCAGAATCGCCGCATCGACGGCAGCCGAGATCTTGGCGGCACAGCTCGCCTTGGCGCCGTCGCACACGATGCCGCCCACGTTACCGAGCGTATTCGAGACCGTCGCGCCAATCTGCTCGCGCGTGCCACCGCACAGCCAGGTAATCGCAGCGCCGGCGCCGCACGCGGCGCAAATAGCACCGCAAAACGCCGAGAGCGCACCAATATAGCTCTTGATATGCACGGCGATCAGATCGGACAGCATCACGGCGCGCACCAGGCGCTCGTGGTCGCAACGCAGGTACTCGGCATACTCCATGACGGGCAATGCGCAGGTAATGCCCTGATTGCCCGAGCCGCACACAATGGCGACCGGCAGCGCGCAGCCGTTCATGCGGGCGTCGGACCCGGCGGCCGCACGGGCACGGGCACGGCAGGCGACGTCATCGGCACGAGCACCCAGCAGCGTACGACCCACCTCGGCGCCCCAAGCGTGCGCAAGGCCCTCGGCACTGATCGCGCCATTCAGCTCAATCTGACGCTCAACGGCAGCGCGGGCGTCCTCAATGTCGCCGTCCTCGATAAAGTCAATGATGGACTCAATCGACATGGGCGTGTCGGCCTTATCCGCCGCACGCTCGGCCACCACGCGCTCGGCGCAGGCGGCACACTCCCCCGCCGACTTGCCGCACACCGGAATACCGTCGAGCGTATGGCACGTGACATTGGTGTGGTGATCGGTAATCTCGACGACCGCGGTATGGCCCCCGGCCGTCGCAGTCACCTTGATGTAGAGGTTGGGCACGCCCTCGACAAGCGACACATCGCAGCAGTCGGCGTCGGCGAGGAGCTCGACCACGCGTGCACGGTCTTCATCGTTAACGCTCTCGAGCACCTCGAGCGCGCTCTTGGCGTCGCCGCCCACGGCACCCAGCACGGCCGCGGCCTCAATACCGTGCATACCACCCGAGTTGGGCACGGTCACGCTCTTGACGTTCTTGATGATGTTGCCCGAGCAGGCAACATCCATATGATCGGGTTCGCAACCAAGCGTCTGGCTCGCCAACGCCGCTGCATAGGCAACGGCAATGGGCTCGGTGCAGCCGAGTGCACAGACAAGCTCGCGGTTCAAAACATCGCAAAACGCGGCATCGCGAAGAGAATCGGCAGGCATAGGTATCTCCTACTTGTATAACGGACAGGGCTCTCGAAAATAATTAGCTCTTTTATTTGATAACAATGCATCAAAAACCGCAACCCAAGTTCCGGCGGACGGCGTTCAAGCGCAAACTGACGGCATTAATACATGAAAAGCTAGTCTTGTTGCATGCTAAAGCGTTTGACCAAAAAACGCCCGAGCGTTTCCACAAAAGTCGCGCTATCATGCAGTCGAACGCGGTAAAACCTTTAGCAATTCCGCCGCACGGACCAGAGAGGAACCACTCATGAAGATTGGTATCGGTAACGACCACGCCGCCGTCGAGCTCAAGAACATCATCTCCGAGCACCTGAAGGAGCGCGGCTGCGAGGTCGTGAACTTTGGCACCGACACCTCCGAGAGCTTCGATTACCCCATCGCCGGCTACAAGGTGGGTAAGGCCGTGGCCAACGGTGACGTCGACCTGGGTATCCTGATCTGCGGTACCGGCGTCGGCATCAGCCTGGCCGCCAACAAGGTCGAAGGTGTTCGCGCCGTCGTATGCTCCGAGCCCTTCAGCGCCAAGCTCTCCCGCATGCACAACAACACCAACGTGCTCGCCTTTGGCGCCCGCGTCGTGGGCTCCGAGCTCGCCAAGATGATTGTCGACGAGTGGCTCGACGCCGAGTTTGAGGGTGGTCGTCACGAGCGTCGCGTTAACCTCCTCAACGAGATCGATCGCACGCGCGGCCTTAAGATCGTCGACGAAGCCTAAACTATTCAGTGCCACAAGCTAACAGCAGGGGCCCGCTCGGAACACATATCCGAGCGGGCCCCTGCATAGATTTTGGAATAAAAGGGCGCCGCGGATGGAGTTCCGCGGCGCCCAAGCCACACGCTAACAGCTTTAAGGAGTCAAAGCTGGTTTAGCCAAAGAAGCGCTTGATCTCGATCTCGGCATTCTCCAGGCAGTCGGAGCCGTGGATCACGTTGGCGTTGACATCGACGGCAAAGTCGCCGCGGATGGTACCAGGAGCAGCCTCAAGCGGGTTGGTAGCGCCCATGAGGGTGCGCATCTTAGCAACAGCGGAGAGACCGGAAACGACCATCTTGACGACCGGACCGCTCGTCATAAAGTCGCAGAGACCGCCAAAGAAGGGCTTGTCGGCCAGATGGGCGTAGTGCTCCTCGACGGTAGCGCGCTCGAGCGTGGTCATCTCCATGCGCTCGATGACAAGGCCGCTGCGCTCAATGCGAGCAACGATCTCGCCGATCTTGCGGTCGCGCACGGCGTCGGGCTTAATCATGATGAAGGTCTTCTCGATAGCCATAAAAGTAGCCTTTCAAGTAGGTTCGCGCGTGCCCAAGTCCCATTCCGGCACCCGCCTGGACTGCATCGTAACAGAGTTTTAGCTGCAGTTAAACAAAAAGCTGTTTATTGAAACGTTGCAATTTATTAAAGCGCTCCATATGTGTCACTTCTGTTTCGAAGCCCGATTAGAGTACCATCCGACCGCCCATCAACCGCATCGAACAGAGCAGGCGGTCGGTTGCCGCCCGCGAACGTAACCCCTTCACAACCTGCCCAAAGGTCCTACAGAAGTTCTCGACAAGCCCCTCCCCCATAGCAACAAAATACGGGCGCCCACATCAGCAGGCGCCCGTAAAGTGAAAACGATTTATCAATAAATGGCCAAAACGGCTTCAGCCAAATCCCTACTTTACCCCGTGGCCCATCTCGACGACCTTAGTCAGTGACCCAAACACACCCTCGTCAGCCACGAGCTGTGCCTCGGCGCGATCAAGCTGCACGGCAACGGCGGCAGGGGCGGTGCCGCCCTCGGTCGTGCGCGCGGCGACAATCGACGGGATGTCGAGCGCCTCGGTAATGTCGCGCTCAAAGAGCGGGCTTGCGTCCTGGAACACCTCAAACGGCAGGTCCTCAAGATTGCAGCCGCGCTTCTCGCACATCAGGACCAGATGGCCCACCACGGCATGTGCCTCGCGGAACGGCAGGCCACGCTTGGCCAGGTAATCGGCAACATCGGTGGCGGCAAGGTGCCCCACGCCGCACTCGCGCGCCATGGCATCCTCGTTGACGGTCCAAGTCGAAATCATTCCGGCCATAACGGACAGGCACTGCATGAGCGTATGGGCGGTATCGAGCGCGCCCTCCTTGTCCTCCTGCAAGTCCTTGTTATAAGCAAGCGGCAAGCCCTTCATGGTTACCAGCAGCTGCACCAGGTTGCCGTACACGCGACCGCTCTTGCCGCGGATAAGCTCGGCAAAGTCGGGGTTCTTCTTCTGCGGCATGATAGACGAGCCGGTGGAGTAGGAGTCTGAAAGCGTGATAAAGCCAAATTCGGAGCTCGACCACAGCACGATCTCCTCGGAAAGACGCGACAGGTGCATCGCCATGACGGATCCGGCGTAATGCAGATCGAGCAGGAAATCACGGTCGGAAACCGCATCGAGCGAGTTGGGGATCACGCCCGCAAAGCCAAGTTCGGCAGCCGTCATCTGGCGATCGAGCGGATAGCTCGTACCGGCAAGCGCGGCAGCACCAAGCGGGCAGTTGTCGGCGGCATCAAAGGCGGCCTTCAGGCGCGTAAAGTCGCGCGCGAACATCCAGAAATACGCCAGCAGATGATGCGAGAGCAGCACGGGCTGAGCGTGCTGCATATGCGTGTAGCCCGGCAGAATCACCTTGTCGTACTTCTTGGCCGCATCCACCAGCACATAGCGCAGCTCAAGATTGGCCTCCATGAGCTCCTTGGCCAGCGCCTTGACGCCCAGGCGCGTATCGGTCGCCACCTGGTCGTTGCGCGAACGCCCAGTATGCAAGCGCTTGCCAGCCTCGCCGATGCGACGCGTCAGCTCGCTCTCGATGGACATATGAATGTCCTCATCGTTGATGTCGAAGGTAAAGTTGCCGGCATCGATATCCTGTTCGATTCCGGTCAGGCCCTTGGCAATCGCCTGCTCGTCCTCGGCACTGATGATGCCCTGGGCGGCCAACATCTTGGCATGCGCCTTAGAGCCGGCGATATCCTGCTTATAGAGATGTTTGTCGACCGGCAGCGACGCGCCAAACTCCTGCGTGACCTCGGCCACGCCCGCCTCAAAACGACCGCCCCAAAGAGCCATGGAACCGTCTCCTTTCTCCAAATACCAAAACAAGCGTCCAAAGCAATGTGCCCTGTCGCTAAAGCGATTTATCAACCGCTAGTTTTACACACTCCCTGCCGCGCGCGGGGCCATGTGGCTAATTTGCAAAGAAGTGACGCACCATGCACTTGGCGCCCAACGTCTCCCTCCGGATGTTGCCCTGCGAACCATCGATCCAGGACTTCAGGCTCATAGGAACGTCCTCGACCCTTACAGCATCGAACTCGGGCGCGAGGGCAAGCAAAGCATGCGCGATAGCATTGAACATAATGGATACTCCTCATATATATAGGCACAGAGCCGCCAAATTGATAGAAGGAGCCCCGCCGGACAACCCCGGCGGGGCTCGGACTCAGCCGCAGACGCGGCATCATATATGCGGGCGGAACGTAGGGGCCACCGATGTTAAGAAGTGTCAGCAAGCATAACGAAAGGTAGGGACCCCGTGCGCCCGTTATGTATCACGCGGATGGGCCGCGCGGATACCAAGGGAAGGAGGCGCTAGGCCTGGGCAGCAGCAGAGCTGGGGCCCTGGACCTTTGCCCACGTCTTGAGCGACAGCGTATCGATCTCGATAAAGCCGGCGCTGGCCTTCTCGTCAAACGTGGTGTCGCGGTCGTAGGTAGCCAGACCGTAGTCGTAGAGGCTGAAGGGGCTCTTGCGGCCGACGACATGGCAGTTGCCCTTAAAGAACTTCAGACGGACAGTGCCGGTCACGAACTTTTGCGTGTCGGCCATAAAGGCATCGAGCGCGTTCTTGAGCGGGCTGTACCACTGGCCGTTGTACACGGCGGTGGCCCAATCCTGCTCGAGCTTGATCTTGGTCTTGAGCAGGTCGCCCTCGACGCAGATGTCCTCGAGCGCCTTGTGGGCGGTGATGAGCGTCAGGGCGCCGGGAACCTCGTAGCACTCGCGGCTCTTAAGGCCCACCAGGCGATCCTCGACCAGATCGAGACGGCCAAAGCCATTGTCGCCGGAGATCTTGTTGAGGGCGATGACGATCTCAGAGAGCTTCATCTTCTTGCCGTCGACGGCGACGGGCTTGCCGGCCTCAAACTCAATCTCGGTGTAGGTCGGGGTGTCCGGGGTGTCCTCGGGATTCTTGGTCATAACCCAAGCGTCGTCGAGCGGCTCATTCCAGGGATCCTCCAGGTGACCGCACTCAATGGCACGACCCCACAGGTTGTCGTCGATGGAGTAGGGGTTGTCGTTGGCACCCTCGGGAACCGGCACGTTGTGGGCGTGGGCATAGGCGACCTCGTCGGGGCGACACTTCAGGTCCCACTCGCGAACCGGGGCGATAACCTTGAGCTCGGGGTCGAGGGCCTTGACGGCGGCCTCAAAACGGACCTGGTCGTTACCCTTGCCGGTGCAGCCGTGGGCGACGTAGGTCGCGCCAAACTCGTGGGCGACCTCAACAAGCTTCTTGGCAAGCAGCGGGCGAGACAGGGCGGAGAGCAGCGGATACTTGTTCTCGTACATGGAGTTTGCTGCAATGGCTTTGGTCAGGAACTCATCGGAGAACTCGTCGCGCAGGTCGAGCACCTGGCAATCGAGAACGCCCAGGTCGAGCGCCTTCTGCTTCTTGGCATCCAGTCCGGTCTCTTCCTGGCCCACGTTGCCGCAGACACAAACGACATCGAGATTCTTCTCGTCCTGGAGCCACTTGACACATACGGATGTATCAAGACCACCGGAATATGCGAGAACGACTTTTTCCTTGCTCATGGCTGTTTCCTTTCGCCCTTGGTAGCTAGTTAGAACATCGGTCAGTTGCAAGTCATTTCAAGGTCATATACCGTGCAATATCAGGTTAAATAGCAAAAATCAGCACATACATGCCCTAGAAACATGCAGCAATGTCGTGCTAAAACCCAACGACCTCAAAATGACTCTGTTGAGGCAATTCGCCCCATGCGGACAGAGACGATTGTTATCGTCGTCGGGAAATTGCGCGCTGGCGTCGGATGGCATTGTCTGCAGTGGTGATGATCGTTACGAACTGCATCTGCCTCTCCTTTCACCTATCGCCGGGCGCAATTCTAATATCGTAAACGGTACCTTTTCCTCGGTAAGCGGTTGTTTTTCCGTCTCCGTTTTCGATGGTCGCTATATTACGCTAAAGTGCCCGCAGCACAAGCGACAAATTCAAATTTCTGAAAAGTTTTTTCATTACTTTGTGAAGCGTGGTGCAAATACGCTCCGTTCCTGCGAAAATACGCCCGACTACGAATTGATGGCTATAACGTCTGAAACAATCTCGAAACGAAAGGCTCGCTTTTATGCAAACTTACGAATCGGACGCCAATATCGGAAACATTAAGATTCTCGCCGTCGACATGGACAAGACGCTGCTGACCGACGAGCGCGTGCTGCCCCAGGGTCTTGATGAGCGCCTAGACAAGCTCGCCGACGCCGACATCGTATTCTGCCCCGCCAGCGGACGTCCCGCCCCCAAGCTCGAGGAGATGTTCGAGGGCGTCAAGAACCGCCTCGCCTTTTGTCCCGACAACGGAGCGTGCGTGATCTATCGCGGCAGCTATATCTATAAGAGCACTATTGACGTGGAGCTGTATCAGCAGGTCTTGAGCCGTGCCTCGGAGGATCCGCGCGCTGTCCCCGTCCTTTGCTGCTTCGACGAGTTCTACGTGCTTGCCCGCGACCATCAATACCACGACGAGATCAGCGTCTACTACAACACAATCAACTACGTCGACAGCTTTGATGGCATTGATTTCGAGTCCAACAAGATTTCGGTCTTCTTCCCCGGCTACGACGCCGAGCCCGCTTTCCGCGAGACCTATAGTCCCGAGTTCTCGGACAAGCTCTACGTCACCAACGCCGGGCGCGAGTGGATCGACTTTATGAACCTGGGCGTCGACAAGGGCGCCGGCGTCGCGCACCTGTGCGAACACCTGGGCATCGATATTGCCGACGCCGCCGCCGTGGGCGATACGTACAACGACATCCCCATGCTGGAGCGCGTCGGTCACAGCTTTATCGTGGACAACGCCGAGGAGCACATGAACGCGCATGCCAAGTGGCGCATTCCGAGCAACAACGACGGGGGCGTACTGACGCTCATCGACGCCATCTTGGCGGCTCGGTAGCCGTCCCATCGGGCCTGGCCGGGCGGCACGGGATAACTTTTCGCTCGGTCAGGTCCTGCGCAAGACGAAAGCCACATTAAGTGGCTTTCTTTGCGTGCGGAATCTGCGAAAAGTTATCCCGTGCCGCCCGGCCAGGTCCTAGGTTTACTTGCTTGCCGCCTAGATGGTGTCTTGAGTGTCTAGATACTTGGCTGACTTTTTTGGAATGAACGGGGGGGGCTCCTTGTTGGCAAGGAGGCCCCCCCCCTTCTGCTTTTGGTTACTTTGGGTTTGTTGGTGCTTCTTTATTTGGCATCGGCCCAGGTTATGCCGGTGCTGGCTTCGGCGATCAACGGTACGCGGAGGTCTACTACGTGCTCCATGACGTCTTGGACCATGGCGGTCAGGCGCTCGACTTCGTCGACGGGGCACTCAAAGTCCAGTTCGTCGTGTACCTGCAGGATCATGTGGGCGGCAAAGCCTTCTTCTTCCAGGCGACGGCTTACGCGGGCCATGGCGATCTTGATGATGTCTGCTGCGGTGCCCTGCATGGGATGGTTCATGGCCGTGCGCTCGCCAAAGCCGCGGAGTTGCGGGTTTTTGGCCTTGAGCTCGGGAATATGGCGTCTGCGGCCATACATGGTCTCGGCGTAGCCCGTCTGCTTGGCGCGCGCCACCACGTTGTCGAGGAACGTACGCACGCCCGGGTAGGCCTCGTAGTAGCGGTCGATCATGTCGCGCGCCTCGGCCATCGAGATATGCAGCGACTGCGACAGGCCGTAGGCCTGCTGGCCATACACGATGCCAAAGTTCACGGCCTTGGCGCGACTGCGCAGGTCGGGCGTTACCTCGGACACCGGCACACCAAACACGCGCGCCGCCGTCTCGGCATGGAAGTCCTCGCCCTCGTTAAAGGCGCGCACCAAGTGCTCGTCACCCGAGAGATGTGCCAGCAGACGCAGCTCGATCTGCGAGTAGTCCACCGCCAAAAAGACGCTTCCCTCGCCTGCCGAAAACGCCGTCTTGACGGTACGCCCCAGCTCCGAGCGCGTCGGAATGTTTTTGCAGATTAGGGTCGCTCGAAGACAGACGCCCCGTCGCGGTGATGGTCTGGTTGTACGTGGTGTGCACACGACCGTCACCGCGGCGCAGCGGGCCCAAC
>ENA-OQES01000010-OQES01000010.1-human-gut-metagenome-genome-assembly--contig:-NODE-10-length-75121-cov-12.612809_pt1 | contig 75121 bp, 58 predicted proteins | sample MGYA00242798_ERZ504641 | MGnify/ENA primary metagenome ERZ504641 (study PRJEB26092, sample SAMD00036327) | human gut metagenome | host: Homo sapiens | study: EMG produced TPA metagenomics assembly of...
CCGGGTATGCCCGCTCGACGGTTTGGCCATCGGTCCCCTTTCGCTCGCCGCTACTCGGGGAGTCTCGAGATTGATTTCCTCTCCTCCGGGTACTTAGATGTTTCAGTTCCCCGGGTTGTCCTCCCCCCGCCTATGTGTTCAGCGGGGGGATATGCACACCGCTGTGCATGGGTTCGCCCATTCGGAGACCCCCGGGTCGAAGGATGTGTGCTCCTCGCCGGGGATTATCGCAGCTTGCCGCGTCCTTCATCGGCTCCCTGTGCCAAGGCATCCGCCGTGCGCCCGTGGTATCTTGCGGGACCGCATCGGGCCCGCGGGATATCCACGTGTCGCTAATAAAAATTAATCGATATCATGAATAGCGCTCGTATGTCGCAATTCGGGTATCTCATACCGCGGCACAGTGTATGTACTGTGCTCGCGATCAGATGCTCCTCACTCATAAATAAGTGAATTCTTCTTGTTTTGATCGGATGAATGATTGCTATCATTCTGTCTGATAAATCGCAGAAAAGAATCGAGTCTGGAAGAGGATACTCTTCCATCTCTCTCCTATCGCTATGCGGCTCTCAAGGTACGCGGGTGCGACCCCGGGGACCGGGTGCTGCGGGGACTTCCTCCGGGCGACATCTACCGGACGGGCTCCTGCCCTCTATTCGAGTTAAGTTGATCTCTCTAGAAGATTTATCTCCCTAGAAAGGAGGTGATCCAGCCGCACCTTCCGGTACGGCTACCTTGTTACGACTTCACCCCCCTCACCCTCCACACCTTCGGCGCCTCCCCCCTCTCGGTTGGGCCGGCGACTTCGGGTGCAGACGACTCGGGTGGTGTGACGGGCGGTGTGTACAAGGCCCGGGAACGCATTCACCGCGGCATGCTGATCCGCGATTACTAGCAACTCCGACTTCATGGGGGCGGGTTGCAGCCCCCAATCCGAACTGGGGCCGGCTTTCCGGGATCCGCTCCCCCTCGCGGGGTGGCATCCCTCTGTACCGGCCATTGTAGCACGTGTGCAGCCCAGGGCATAAGGGGCATGATGACTTGACGTCGTCCCCGCCCTCCTCCGCCTTGACGGCGGCGGTCCCGCGTGGGTTCCCGGCATCACCCGATGGCAACACGCGGCGGGGGTTGCGCTCGTTGCGGGACTTAACCCAACATCTCACGACACGAGCTGACGACAGCCATGCACCACCTGTATGGGCTCCTCTCGGCCACGGGGTCTCCCCCGCTTCACCCATATGTCAAGCCCTGGTAAGGTTCTTCGCGTTGCTTCGAATTAAGCCACATGCTCCGCTGCTTGTGCGGGCCCCCGTCAATTCCTTTGAGTTTTAGCCTTGCGGCCGTACTCCCCAGGCGGGACGCTTAATGCGTTGGCTGCGGCACGGGGGGATCGTCCCCCCACACCTAGCGTCCATCGTTTACGGCTGGGACTACCAGGGTATCTAATCCTGTTCGCTCCCCCAGCTTTCGCGCCTCAGCGTCGGTCTCGGCCCAGAGGGCCGCCTTCGCCACCGGTGTTCCACCCGATATCTGCGCATTCCACCGCTACACCGGGTGTTCCACCCTCCCCTACCGGACCCAAGCCGCGGAGGTTCCGGGGGCTTCGGGGGGTTGAGCCCCCCGCTTCGACCCCCGGCCTGCCGGGCCGCCTACGCGCGCTTTACGCCCAATGAATCCGGATAACGCTCGCCCCCTACGTATTACCGCGGCTGCTGGCACGTAGTTAGCCGGGGCTTCTTCTGCAGGTACAGTCTTGACTCTTCCCTGCTGAAAGCGGTTTACGACCCGAAGGCCTCCGTCCCGCACGCGGCGTCGCTGCGTCAGGGTTCCCCCCATTGCGCAAGATTCCCCACTGCTGCCTCCCGTAGGAGTCTGGGCCGTGTCTCAGTCCCAATCTGGCCGGTCGGTCTCTCAACCCGGCTACCCGTTGTCGGCACGGTGGGCCGTCACCCCGCCGTCTACCTGATGGGCCGCGGAGCCATCCCCTCCCGTCGGGGCTTTAGCCGGGGTGCCATGCGGCACCCCGGGGTATCCGGTATTACCCGTCCTTTCGGGCGGCTATCCCGGGGGAGGGGGCAGGTTCTCCACGTGTTACTCAGCCGTTCGCCACTCGCTTCTATCTGAAGATAGGTGCCGTTCGACTTGCATGTGTTAGGCGCGCCGCCAGCGTTCATCCTGAGCCAGGATCGAACTCTCCGTCCAAAATATATGGGCTTCGAGCCCGTCCGGTCCTCTCAGTTCATCGCTGATCGGTTCCGTTCGATTCATATGGTTTTAGTATAGGAAAAGGAATTTCTCGGGGCCGCCTCTCGGCGGCCTTGCGAAAAACAAATCCAAGTTAGACCATTTCAAATGGTTCGATGTCTGCCCGGATGCGACACTGAAGTGAGTGTCCATCCTCGCAGTATCCGGTTCTCAAGGTGCACGCTCTGCGGCTGATCCGGTCCGACCGGGCCGCGCGGCAAGGAGATATATTGCCAGACCGGAGGGGCCCCGGGGGCGGGAATCTGGGCGTACACATTTCCTACACATCTTGTGATCCGACTAACGTTTGCCAGCCGTTAACTACCGCTCGCCGAGCATCTCTTTATATAAGGCAGTCTCATGATTAAAGCGGATACGTCCCCCTAGCTAAAGCACAGCCAGCATCGAGCAACTCATCGCGTTCTTCCACCGAGAACCCCTCGGCGTAGACGCGCACCACTGGTTCGGTCCCGCTAGGACGGACCAGCAGCCACGTGTCATCCTCGAATTCCAAACGCAAGCCATCCATATGACTAACGTTTTGCGGCACCTTGCCACAAATCGACTTGGGGTTTACGCCCGGCAGCAGGGTTCGTAACGTTTCGGCATCTTCGGCCTCAAGGCGCAAATCCCGTCGACCGTAACTCGTCTTACCAAAACTGTCCTCGAGTTGGTCGACCAGAACGCCCAAAGGCGCGTCCGTCTTAGCCATAAGCTCACACAGAATCAGACAGGCGAGGACTCCATCGCGCTCGGGCATATGCGCGGCGATGCCGATACCACCGGCTTCTTCACCGCCTATGAGGACGCCGCCCTTCTTCATCTCCGCCGCTATATATTTGAAACCGACTGGTTTGACGGTCACGCGGCAGCCAAGCGCCTCGGCAATGCGACGCACGAGCGTCGAGCATGAAAGATTGACGACGACGCGCCCCTCCAAATTACGAAATTGGACCAAGTCGCCCAAAACGAGCGCCATGATCTGATGCGGATGTATATATCTGCCGCGCTCGTCAACCGCACCGATACGGTCGGCGTCGCCGTCGGTCACCAGGCCGGCGCAAGCTCCGTCATCGATAACCGTGCGCTCGCAAGCGTCCACCCAAGGCTCAACGGGGTCGGGGCAGATATCTTCTTGGTCAGACGCCTGCCCGGCGTGAATCTCGTGCACCTCAACGCCAAGCTCGCGCAGCAAGTCGGCTAGATAGCCCTGGGCTGCGCCGCCCATGGGATCGACAACCACGCGCAGGTGCGCGGCGCGGATGGCTTCGGCATCGACAAACGATGCCACCGCCTGCATATAGTCAGGAATAATATCCGCGGTGCGATATTGCCCCTCGATCCCCATTGGCTCGGGAGCCATGGTCTCTTCGAGCTCTTCGATGACATCCTGGTTGGCGGTCGAGCCGTCACCCATGCGAATCTTGAGGCACAGATAACCCTGCGGATGATGGGACCCCGTCACCATGAGCGCGCCGCACGCCTCACCGTCATAAGCCGCCGCCCACGTAAGGGCAGGGGTCGGAACAGGTCGCGAAGCGAGCACGGCGTCCAGCCCGTGCGCTGCTAGCACGCCCGCCGCAAGCTCAGCGAACTCGCTCGCCAGGGGCCGGGTGTCGAACCCTATATATACCGTTTTGCCTGGATTGGTCTTTTGCCACAACTCGCCGACGGCATCGGCGATACGGGCAACGTTATCGGCAGTGAAGTCCTCATCGACGCGAGCGCGCCAACCGTCAGTTCCAAAATGAATTATCGCGCACACGCGCAGACACCTCACAGTGTTTGGATCATGGTACGCATGGGGTATACCCGCAACATGCACTCGGCAACCCGCCGGCACCAGCATTCACCATTTGGGCAAATGCTGCCGAGGACATGCAGGCAATAAAAAAGCCGCCCCGTATGGAGCGGTTTTACCCTTTATATATCGAGCGCCTCGGCCATCGCTGCCGTAGTGATTGCCGTGGTTCCACAACAACTGCCCACCATTGCGGCGCCGGCATGTCTCCATTCGATGCATGCGCGCGCGAAAGCTTCGGGGCTCTCGTGCCATACGGGGCCATCCTGAGTCTGGACCGGATCGCCCACGTTGGGACGCACCGTGACGGGAGTAGTCGCCGATGCAACCATCCTGGGCACCGCCGCGTTCGCAGCCGCAAGCGAACAGCAATTAACACCAACCGAGTTTGCGCCGTGTTTTTCGGCGTACAAAACGGCTGCCTCGATGTTGAGGCCATCGCCCAGCAGGTCGCCTTTATCGTCAACGACAAAACTCACCAGAACAGGCATGCCGTCGGCGGCATCTCGGGCGCCGGCAAGCATGGGCTGCAGATTACGGATAGACGTCACCGTCTCGATCAGCAGACCGTCAACGCCGGCATTGAGCAAGGCGTGCGCCTGTTCGCGCGCAATGCCGCGGATTTCACGATACTCGACAGAGTCCTCGGCAAACCACTCAATACCGATCGGGCCCATCGAGCCCAGCAGTAGCTGAGGGTGCGCCTGGCGGGCATCGTCGACGGCCCCGCGATTGACCTCCGCCACGGACGGCGCAATCTGGTCGTGCTTGAGGGCATAGCTCGATGCCTGAAAGGTATTGGTAATGAGCACCTGCGCGCCGGCGGCGACATACAAGCGATGGATACGAGAAACGGTCTGCGGCTCTGCCAGATTCCAAAACGCCGGTGGAATGTCGGCGGCATCGTACTCACTCAACAAAACACTGCCCATGGGGCCCTGCGCCAACAAGGTCTCGCTCGACAAGCGGCGCGTAAGTTCCTCGGCACCAAAGCGGTTGTAATAACTCGTATCCATATATATCCTGCTATTCCTCGACGCTGATTCCCTGCTTTTCGAGATAGGCGAGCCAGCGGCTCATCGTGTCCTCGGATAGCGCATGCTCCATCATGCAGGCCTCGGAATCGGCTCGCTCAAATTCGACACCGAGCTCCTGAACCAAAAACGTGCGGATGAGGCGATGACGGTACCAGATAGCCGTGCCAACCTCGCGACCGCGATCGGTCAGGATTACCTTGCCGTAGTGCGATTGCTCGACAAGCTCGGATGCCTTGAGCGCCGAAACCGCTTTATTGACCGATGCCTTGGAGACGCCAAGGCGCTGCGCGATGTCGACCGATCGCACGCCGTTGGTTTCCCCCTCTTCGCTTTCAATGCGAACCATGCACTCCAAGTAGTCTTCGTTCGCCACCGTCAGATGTAGTTCGCGCGAGCTATTTGTCGTATCCATGATCTTCCGTCCCTTCTGCATTCAATGGCTGATTCTACCCCATCCAAGCGTCGTGGTATGCCGTGGCATACCGTGCTAGAGTTCTTGTTGCACACGACGACCAAGATTGGAGCGGTCTTTATGGAAAACACCACCACGAGCCCCGATGTCCTCGAGCGCTTTTTGCGCTACGTCCAGATCAACACGCAGTCCGAGGATGCAAACTGCGACCAGGTACCCTCGAGCGCCGTTCAGTTTGACCTTGCCAACGTGCTGGCCGAAGAGCTGCGCGAGCTTGGTGCGGAAGATGCCCACGTGACCGAGCACGCCTATGTCTGCGCGCATATCCCCGCAAGTGCGGGCGCTGAGGACAAGCCCGCCCTGGGCCTGATCGCCCATCTCGACACCACCGAAGTTGCACCGGGCGCCGGCGTGAAGCCGCACATCGTACACTACGAAGGCGGCGACCTGGTCTGCGGCACGGTTGACGGTAAGCCCGTTGCCATGAGTACCGCCAAGCTTCCTGCCCTGAACGACCTCGCAGGTGAGGACCTGGTCTGCAGCGATGGCACCACACTGCTGGGCGCGGACGACAAGGCAGGCGTCGCCGAGATCATGTCGCTTGTCGCGCGTATCGCTCAGGACCCTTCTCTGCCCCATCCCACACTCGGCATTTGCTTCTGCCCTGACGAGGAGATCGGCCACGGAGCCGAGCTGTTGGATATCGATGCCTTTGGCTGCAAGTACGCCTACACGGTCGACGGCGGCCCCATCGGCGAGCTGGAGTGGGAGTGCTTTAACGCCGCCGAGGCGACCGTCCGCTTTGAGGGCCAGTCCATCCACCCGGGCGACGCCAAGGGCCGTATGGTCAACGCAGGCAATCTGTTCTGCGACTTCAACGCGTTGCTCCCCTACGCGCAGCGCCCGGAGTATACGGAAGGCTACGAGGGCTTTTATCACCTTGAGGGTGTATCTGCAACCGTCGATCACGCCACAGCGCGCTATATCGTCCGCGACCATGACGCCGCCAAGTTCCAGCAGAAACTCGACCTTATTGATGCCGCCGCCTCGATGCTCAACCAGCGTCTGGGTGAGGAGCGTGTGACGGTCGAGATTAAGCAGCAGTATCGAAATATGGCCGAGATCGTTCGTGACTATCCCGAGCTTATTGATGTTGCCAAGGAAGCCTACCTTGCCTGCGGTGTTGAGCCCCAAGTGCTGCCGATTCGCGGCGGCACCGACGGCGCGCAGCTGTCGTTCCGCGGTCTGCCCTGCCCCAACCTTTCCACCGGCGGCTATTGCTACCACGGCGTCAACGAGTTCGTCCCGGTCAGTTCGCTCGTCAAGATGACCGACGTGCTCCAGGAGCTCGTCGCCCGCTTTGCATAGGGAACTCGAACAATCTAGGTAAGCAAAACCGCCCCGTCCTCAAAACCGAGAACGGGGCGGTTTTTGGTGCAAGGGGAGTAGTCAGCACCGCAGGTTGAGCCAACGTCAGCGAGCGACGTCCAAGGCGAACAAGTTGGCATGAAAAAGGCAGGGCATTGACCTTCTGGTCATGCCCTGCCTTTTGAATGACAAATTGTCGCCTTGGGCGGCGCGCAGCGTCGAGCCGTTACGGCGTTTGGTAAAACGCCGTAACTTAGTAGTTGGCCTCGTAGCCGTTGCCGTCGCCGGTGGGCTCTTCGTAGTAGTCCGAATCGCTCGAATCGCTTGAGTCATCGGAATCGTCAGAGCTGACCGATGAGGTTGCGGTACCGTTTGCGTAGTCGTCAGACGTGTTGTTGTTCAGGTCGCCGATCGTAGAGCTGGAACCGTCGGAAAGACCCATGGTGTTGGGACCCTTGGGATCCTTGCCGGCATCGACGCGCTCCATCATTTCCTTGAGCTCGTCCTCGTAGACAAAGACGTAGCTCACACCGTCGATCATGGTGCTGTCGTCGGCGTACGAGGGCAGGTTGGCCGAGTAGATACCGTCGACATCCATACCGCGCATGGCGTTGACCGTAGCCACGATATCCTGAACGCTCATATCGGTTACGAGCATATCGGACAGCGAATTAACCAGGCCAAAAATCTTCGTGGCATCGAAGTTATTGAGAATCTGGTTGGCAAGGGCGCCAAGCACCTGACGCTGGTGGCGCATGCGCGTGTAATCGCCGTCGGCATAAGTGTAGCGGCAGCGGGCATAGGTAAGGGCGGTGGCACCGTCCATATGCTGCTGGCCAGCGGTAATCTTAATATCCAGGTGCTCGGGGTCGTCAACATCATCGGTTGCGTTAATGTCGATACCGCCAACCGAATCAATCAGCGCCTGCATACCGTCGAAGCTGACCTCGGCATAGTGGGAAATCTGAACACCGCACAGCTCGTTGACCGCCTCGACCATGGCCTCGGCGCCGCCAACGGTATGGCAGGCGTTGATCTTCATGGTCTCGCCCTTGTACTCGACCTTGGTGTCGCGCGGAACGGAAATGAGCGTCGCCTGCTTTTGCGTGGGGTCGATGCGTGCCAGGATAATCGAGTCGGCACGATACGTATCCTCGCCCGGACGGCCGTCGGTGCCAAGAAGCAGCACGTAGAACGGATCCTTTGCCTCATCGGTGTCAACCAGAACCCGACGCAGATTGTCGGTAATGACATTAGAATCGCCGAGCTTGCCCATAATGGTGGCAAACCACAGGCCGGCAGCGGTAGTGGCACTCAGCAGCACACCAAGCACGACAATGAGCGCGACGTGACGAATCGTGTGGCTACGACGACGTTGACGAGCGCGCTCGGAATAGCGAGCCACGTTATCGCGACTGTAGATCTTGGCCTGCGCACCAGTTGAGGGTCTTCGGGCGGTGGTATCCGCGAGGGGCTTTTTATTAAACATAGGCAACCTGTATTAGTAGATGACGGGATCGGGGACGGAAGCATGCTCGACATGCGCGCCGAGCGCCTGCAGCTTTTCGACAAACTGCTCGTAGCCGCGCTTGATGTGATGGATGGCCGAAACCTCGGTCGTCCCGTCGGCGATCAAGCCCGCTACGACGAGGGCCGCTCCGCCACGCAGATCGGGCGAGGTAACCTGTGCACCCGAGAAGCCCTTAACGCCATGAATCATGGCATGATGGCTCTCGATACGAATGTCGGCACCCATGCGCACCAGCTCAGAGGCAAACATAAAGCGATTCTCGAAGATGTTCTCGGTAATAACGGAACTGCCGTCGGCAAGGGCGGAGAGCACCATAATCTGCGCCTGCATGTCCGTCGGGAAGCCGGGGAACGGAAGCGTCTGGATGTCGACCGGCTTGATACGCTCGGCACGGTTTACATGGACGCCATCCTCGACGCGCTCGCAGTCGATACCCATGAGCTCCATCTTCTTGAGCACCATGCCCAAGTGAATGGGGCAAAAGCCCGTGACATCGACACCACGATCGTCGGCCATCAACGCACCGGCAACGATAAAGGTACCGGCCTCGATGCGGTCGCCCACTACGCGATGGGTAACAGGATGCAGTTCTTCCACGCCCTCGATGGTCACGACGGGCGTACCCGCGCCGACAATCTTGGCGCCCATCTCGTTGAGCATGTTGGCGAGATCGACGATCTCGGGCTCGCGGGCGGCATTGTCGATAACCGTGGTGCCCTGCGCGCGCACGGATGCCATGATGAGGTTCTCGGTCGCACCGACGCTGGCGAACTCGAGCGTGACGGTGGTACCGCGCAGACCTTGGGGCGCATTAGCGTTGATGTAGCCGTGGGCGGTATCGAACTCTACGCCCAGGGCCTCGAGACCAAGAATGTGCATATCGATCTTGCGAGCACCCAGGTTGCAGCCGCCCGGCATGGCGATCTTGGCGCGATGGAAGCGGCCCAGCAGGGGTCCCATCACGGCGGTGGAAGCACGCATCTTGGCGACGAGCTCGTAGGGGGCCTCCCAAGAATCGACCTGAGAGGTATCAATCTCGAGCGTGTGCTCGTCGAGAACATCGATCGTAGCGCCCATGCCTTTGAGCACCTTGCCCATCACGTGGACATCGGAAATATCGGGCACGTTCTGCAGCGTCGTCTTGCCCGGCGCCAGAAGCGTTGCCGCCATGAGTTTGAGTGCGGAGTTCTTGGCGCCCGAAACGGGCACGGAGCCTCCGATGGCGTGGCCACCCTCAACGCGGATAATATCCAAGGTCTACCCTTTCAAAAAGCATGCCCGGGATGGCTGAGCCATCCCGGGCATGATGTGTTCGCAAATGGTCGAACGCTAAATCGTTTGACTATTGGGCAAGCTTGAGCTTACACCATGCGATTTCATTATAGAGGTAGGCGCGGCGTGCATCATCCTCCGACAAATTACCCAGCTTCTCTTCAAAACCTTGAATATCAGCTTTAAGCTTGTCGGCATCGACGGTCGCCAAATCGCAAGCGCGCTCGGCGAGAACGGTCACGACATCGTCCGCAACCTGGGCATAGCCGCCGGCCACGGCAAACGTGTGGTCGACAGTGCCCATGGCCTTATCGGAAACGCGAACGTAACCGCGGTCGATCGTGCAGATCTCGCTGGAGTGAGCAGGCAGGACGCCAAACTCGCCATCCGTGGACGGAATCGACACAAACGCAGCGTCGCCCTCATAGGCGCAGCTCACGGGGCACACGATGCGGATACGCATAACCTACTTCTCCCCCATCTTGCGGGCGCGCTCGCGCACGTCCTCAATCGTGGAAGCATAGCGGAAAGCCTGCTCGGGCAGGTCATCGGCCTTGCCGTCGACAATCTCGGCGAAAGAGCGGACGGTATCCTCGACGCGGACGTAGACACCGGGGTTGCCGGTGAACTTCTCGGCGACGTGGAAGGACTGCGAGAGGAACTGCTGAATCTTACGGGCACGGTTGACCGTAAGGCGCTGCTCCTCGGACAGCTCGTCCATACCCAGAATGGCGATGATGTCCTGAAGGTCGGAGTACTCCTGCAGGAGCTCCTGGACCTTGACGGCGACACGGTAGTGCTCCTCGCCGACGATCGAGGGATCGAGAGCGTCGGAGGAAGATGCGAGCGGGTCGATAGCCGGGAACAGGCCGAGCGACGAAATGCTACGCGAAAGAACCGTGGTGGCGTCGAGGTGCGTAAACGTCGTGGCAGGCGCCGGGTCGGTCAGGTCGTCTGCGGGGACGTAGACAGCCTGGACGGAGGTAATGGAGCCCGTCTTGGTCGAGGTAATGCGCTCCTGGAGGTCGCCCATCTCGGTTGCCAGCGTGGGCTGGTAACCAACGGCGGACGGCATACGGCCCAGCAGTGCGGAAACCTCGGAACCTGCCTGGGAGAAGCGGAAGATGTTGTCGATGAACAGCAGAACGTCCTGGCCGCGATCACGGAAATACTCAGCGGTGGTAAGGCCGGCCAGACCGATGCGCAGACGCGCTCCGGGCGGCTCGTTCATCTGACCATAGACCAAGCAGGTCTTGTCGATAACGCCAGACTCGCTCATCTCGAGGAACAGGTCGGTGCCCTCGCGGGTACGCTCGCCGACGCCGGTGAACACCGAGGTGCCACCGTGCTCTTGGGCGAGGTTGTTGATGAGCTCCTGAATCAAAACGGTCTTGCCGACGCCGGCGCCGCCGAACAGGCCTGTCTTGCCGCCACGGATGTAGGGCTCGAGCAGGTCGACGGCCTTAATGCCGGTCTCGAAGATCTCGGTCTTGGTGGTGAGCTCGTCGAAACGGGGCGCTGCATGGTGGATGGGGTAGAACTCCTCTACCTCGGGCATGGGCTTGCCGTCGACGGGCTTGCCCATGACGTTCCAAATACGGCCGAGCGTCTTGGGGCCGACCGGCATCTTCATGGGCTCACCGGTATCGGTGGCGATGAGACCGCGCTGCAGGCCGTCGGTCGAGGACATGGCGACCGTGCGGACAACGCCGCCCGGAAGCTGGCTCTCGACCTCGAGGATCGTGCTCAGGTGACCGATCGGGGTCTCGGCCTCGACCGTGAGCGCGTTGTAGATCGGGGGCACCGCGCCGTCAAACTTGACGTCGACGACAGGGCCGATGATTCGCACGATGCGACCATCACCGGCAGTCGTCTTCTTGGTGGCTTCCTCGACCGCAAGCTTTACGGTGTTATTAGCCATTACTGTTCCTCCAATGCTGAGGCTCCGCCGACGATCTCGTTAATCTCGGTCGTGATCGAAGCCTGGCGCACGCGACTATACGTGCGGGTAAGGGTCGAGATGATCGCGGTGGCGTTTTCCGTCGCGGAGTGCATGGCCTTGCGGCGTGCACCCTGCTCGGCAGCCGCCGAATCGATCAGGGCCTGGTAGATGACCGTCAGGATATAAGACGGCACAAGCTTGCCGAGAACATGCTCGGGAGAGGGCACGAACTCGAACGTGGACGAGATGCGCTTAGGGGCGTCGGTCTCGTTCTTACGCGGACCGTGGGCCATAGCGATCATCTCGGGGTCGAGCGGCAACAGATGCTCGACGCGAAGCTCCTGATCCACGCGGTTCTTGGCGTGGTGGTAGACAAGCTCGACACGGTCAAGCTCACCGGCACGATACGCATCGCAGATATGAGAGGAGATCATGCGGGCCTGATTGAAATCGGGCTCAGAGGAGTTGCCCTCAAAGTGCATGACGACGTTTGCGCGGTCACGGAAATACGTGGCCGGTTTGCGCCCACACGCGATGATCTCGCACTCGATGCCGTCGTTCGCCCAAGAAGCGGCGAGCTTTTCGGCCGTGCGCTCCACCGTCGTATTGAAACCGCCGGCAAGGCCGCGGTCCGAGGCAATAACGACAATCAGGCCATGCTTGACGTTCTCATGCTTCTGCAGCATGGGATCGGTGCCCGAACAGGAAGCGTCGCCGGCGACCGTCAACATGACGTCGGTCAGCGCCTCCTTATAGGGCTCGGCCTGCTTGGAGCGATCGAGGGCACGACGGATCTTGGCCGTAGAGACCATCTCCATCGTGCGCGTGATCTGCTTGGTCGTGGTAACCGAGGAGATTCGCTTCTTAATGTCGCGAAGGTTGGCCATGGGGCTTAGTTCTCCTCTGATCCAGAAACATCCGAATGGTGCTTGGCCATGAACTGCTGCTTGAAGTCGCCGATGACGCGCAAGAGCTCAGCCTTGGTGTCATCATCGATCTTCTTGGCGCGAACCTTGTCGAGCAGCGAGCCAAAGCCATTGTCCATGTACTCGATGAGCTCGGCACGGAAAGGCAGCACGTCGGCGATCTCCAGGTCATCCAGGAAGCCCTCGTTGCCAGCGAACAGCGTAACGATCTGCTCGCCAACCTCAAACGGCTTGTAGCGCGGCTGCTTCAGGAGCTCGGTCATGCGGGCACCATGGGTCAGCTGCTTCTGAGTAGCCTCGTCGAGGTCGGAGCCGAACTGCGTAAAGCCGGCGAGCTCCTGGTACGAAGCGAGGTCCAGACGGAGGTTACCGGCGACCTGCTTCATAGCCTTGGTCTGCGCGTCGCCACCAACGCGGGACACGGAAATGCCCACGTCGACTGCCGGGCGCTGACCCTGGAAGAAGAGCTCGGACTGCAGATAGATCTGACCATCGGTAATGGAAATGACGTTGGTCGGAATGTAGGCCGAGACGTCGCCGTCCTGGGTCTCGATGATCGGCAGTGCCGTCATGGAGCCGCAGCCGTTCTTCTTGGACATCTTGACGGCACGTTCGAGCAGACGAGAGTGCAGGTAGAAGATGTCGCCAGGATAGGCCTCGCGTCCGGGCGGACGATGCAGCGTCAGCGACATCTGACGGTAGGCCACGGCCTGCTTGGACAGGTCGTCGTAGATGACGAGCACGTGGCCGCCGGGGTTGGTCTCGCTGGCGGGCTTGCCGTCCTCGCCGTTGTACATGAAGAACTCGCCGATAGCGGCACCGGCCATAGGCGCGATGTACTGCATAGGGGCGGAATCGGCAGCGGTGGCCGAAACGATGATGGTGTAGTCGAGCGCGCCGTGCTGAGCGAGGGTCTCGCGGATGTTGGCAACCGTGGAGGCCTTCTGGCCGATGGCGACATAGATGCAGACCATGCCCTTGCCGCGCTGATTGAGGATAGCGTCGATGGCGATGGCGGTCTTACCGGTCTTACGGTCGCCAATGATGAGCTCACGCTGACCGCGGCCAATAGGCACCATGGAGTCGATAGCGAGCAGACCGGTCTGAACCGGCTCGCACACCGGAGTACGATCGATGACGCCGGGGGCCTTGAACTCGATGGGACGACGGTGCGTGGCGACAATGTCACCCAAACCGTCGATGGGCTGGCCGAGCGGATTGACGACGCGGCCGAGCATGGCGCGGCTCACAGGGATATCCATAATGCGGCCAGTGGTGCGGCACTCGTCGCCTTCCTTGATGGAGTCGACGGCACCAAACAGAACGGCGCCGACCTCGTCACGGTCAAGGTTCTGGGCAAGGCCGAAGACGGTCTCACCGGTATCGGAGCTCTTGAACTCCAGAAGCTCGCCTGCCATGGCGCTCTTGAGGCCGGAGACGCGCGCGATGCCGTCGCCTACCTCGTCGACCGTTGAAACCTCATGCGTATCGACCGTCGCGGAGAGGCTCGTGAGCTGCTCCTGCAGTTTCTTGGCGATATCCTGGGCATTGAGGGTTTCGGACATTAGGCTTCACCTCCGTACGAATTAGCAGAGTTTGCGAGGGTCTCCTGCGCGATGCGCAGCTGCGTCTTGACGGAAATGTCACGACGCTCGCCGCGGGCCTCGAGCACCAGGCCGCCCACGATAGACGGGTCGACCTGCTCGATAAGGAATACCTTGCGGCCGAAGTCCTGCTCGCATTTCTTAGTGATGGTTTGACGCAGCTCGTCGTCGAGCGGGATCGCCGTGGTGACGGTCACGCCCACTACATCCTCGTCTTCCTCGGCAACATACTTAAAGGCAGCTGCCACCTTGGGAAGAAGGTCGAGCTGGTCGCGCTTGGACATGGTGTCGAGCACGGCGATGATCTCGGGGCTGGCAGAAGCCAGGCGCTCGATCATCTCGAGGTCCTCGAACACATGGTTCTCGGCCTTAGCGGCTTCCAGAAGGGAGCGCGCGTAGGTCTCGAGCACCTTGTCCTGATAGCGGCTAGTCGGCATTCAGGCTACCTGCTTCCTGGATGTAGCGCTCGATGAGCTTCTTCTGCTCGGCATCGTCCTCGAGTGCCTCGCCCACGATCTTGGTGGCGACGGCAACGGACAGGTCGGCGATGGAGCTCGCGGCACCGGCGTAGATGGACTTGCGCTCGTCCTCGACGGTCGTATGGGCCTTGGCGATGATCTCCTCGGCCTCCTTGTGAGCAGCCTCGATGATACGGGCGCGCTCGGACTCGGCGTCCTTACGGGCCTCGAGAACGATGTCGGCAGCCTGACGACGGGCGTCGGTGACGATCGAGTCGGACTCAGCGCGCTTGGCGATAGCCTCCTGCTTGGTCTTCTCGGCCTCGTCGAGGCTCTCCTCGATCTTCTTGCCGCGCTCTTCCATGGTTTTCATGATGCCCGGCAGGGCGACCTTGGCCAGCACGATCCAGATGATCAGGAAGGCGATAAGCGCCGGGATGAACTCCGCCATCTTAGGGATGAGGATGTCCGCACCGGCAGCGCCGTCCTCGGCGAACGCGGAAACCGGCATGAGCAGCGCGGCCGCGGACGCGGAGAGTGCGATCGCGCTCTTCTGGGATGAAAGATTCATACTTGACGCTCCGTGCTATTTAACGATCAGCGCGACAACGAAGCCGATCAGAGCCAGAGCCTCGCCGAAGGCGGAGCCCATGATGAAGACGGTGAACACGCGGCCCTGGACCTCAGGCTGACGGGCCATAGCACCCGTAGCACCCAGAGCAGACAGGCCGATAGCAAGACCAGCGCCGATAACACCGAGACCGTAACCGATAACTCCCACGATTCCTCCTTTGTCGTGCGTGTCTTATTTCACGCAGGATAACCTTATTTATAACTGCCGGGCTCCATGGGTACGGGCACCAGCGGTTTAACGAATTGCCTTACCTTTAAGGCGCGAACGGAAGACTACTCCTCCTCCGCGACCTCCTCTGCCTCGGAGACATACACGGCGGTAAGGACCGTGAAGACATAAGCCTGGATGGCGCCGACCACAAGCTCGATCGTATAAATCAGGATGAGGATGGCAAGCCAGGCCAGCGAAGGCAGGGCGCCGACGGCGTGGGCCGCGGAAACCTGCTGAAGCAGCGGCTGCATGAACATGCTCGCCATGATGGCGAACGAGCCCATGACCACGTGTCCTGCGAACATGTTGCAGAACAGACGGACGGCGAGCGTGATGAGGCGCAGGAAGGTCGAGAAAAGCTCGACGACCCACACAAGCACGTTCATCGGGAAGCTCACGCCCTGCGGGGCGAGGCTCTTGATGTAGCCGATCACGCCGTGAGCCTTGCATCCGTAGTAGATGAAATACACGAAGGCGAAGATGGCGAGCGCGGCGGTGGAGCCGATTGCGCCGGTGCCGGGCTTCATTCCCGGGATCAAGCCGATCATGTTATTGATCAGGATGAACAGGAAAAGCGAGCACAGGAACGGGAAGTGCTTCTTCCAGTTCTCACCCACGACGCCCTTGCCGATATCGTTCTCGACGTACTCGATGATGTACTCGAAACCGTTGACGAAGAAGCCCTTGGGAACCAGGGTCTGCTTCTTCTTGAACACGGCCAGGACGATCAGGAGCACGATCGTGGAGACGATCAGCCAAAACGAGTACTGCGTGATGCCGCAGCTCAGATCGCCCACGACAGGGGTGGAGCTGAACTCGCTGACCAGATGATTAATCTCATCAGGCAGCTTTTCAAAAATTTCCACGACTTACCTTTCGACCTCATGAGGATCTCGCAGCGCCTTGGCGACGCGAACCGTGCAGGCGGCCATAAAGGCCACGAAGCCGATCGCCTCGCCCAGGAGGAACATGCGAAATGCCTCTCCGAACAACACAAACACAACCAAGGTAAAGACGAGCAGGGCGATTGCCGAGACCGCCAGACTCACCATACCCTTGAGCATGTCCGCATTCTGTTTATCGTCAAGAACCGGCTTGAGCGTAAAGACAAAGGGAAGGAAGGCAATTGCGCCCGCGATGGCGCCTGCAACGATAGCGAGCAGATCGGCTATCTGAAACACTGGCGTCCTCACTTTCCTTTTTAACGCTTCACAGAACAGTTCCCGCCAAACATTGGTGACTATTGTACGAGCCAATCGCTAAAGTACAACCGAAAAAGCATCGGTTAATACGCACCTGTTCGTTTTCTTAAGACCTTCTTTATGCCGCAGGTACGGTAATACGTTTTTCTCGAACCCTGCAGGGCAAAACGTCCGTTAACAGGAGTGCGCGCGGTCGCCTTTTGTTCGTCCGCGCGCACCGTTTCTTCGTATTTGCAGCCGCGGCCGTCTTAGCCCAGCGACTAGAGTGTGCCGTAGATGCGGTCACCGGCGTCGCCGAGGCCGGGAACGATGTAGGCAGCCTCGTTGAGATGGTCGTCGATGGCGCAGGTATAGATATGCACATCAGGGTCCTTCTCAGTCAGCGACTTGAGGCCCTCGGGGGCCGCGACGATGCACAGCATGCGGATGTCCTTGACACCGCGCTCGCGCAGGTAGCTGATGGCCATCTCGGCCGAACCGCCCGTGGCGAGCATGGGGTCGACGACCAGGCAGATGCGCTGGTCGATATCCTTGGGCATCTTGCAGTAATACTCGTGCGGCTCGTGGGTGACCTCGTCGCGTTCCATACCGATGTGGCCTACGCGAGCGGAGGGCACCAGGTCGAGAATGCCGTCGACCATGCCAAGGCCCGCACGCAGGATGGGCACGATGGCGAGTTTCTTGCCGGCGAGCTGTTTGAACGTGGCGGTAGTGATGGGGGTCTCGACCTCGACGTCTTCCATAGGCAGGTCGCGCATGGCCTCGTAGCCGTCAAAAAGCGCGAGTTCGCGCACGAGCTGGCGGAACTGGTTGGTGCCGGTGTTTTTGTCGCGCAGGATCGACAGCTTGTGCTGGACGAGCGGGTGATCGACAAGCGTCACACGGGACGCATCGTAGGTGACGGTCATGGGTTGATTGCCCCTTTCGTTGCGGCCGCAAAACGGCCTTGCTGACAAGGCGCGCAGCAATGTTGCCGCCGCACGCCATGCATAAGTTTAGCGGTTTGTTGTATCGAGCAGCCCATCGCAGCCCTACTGTGCGGTACTGAGCGAGCGCTTGACTGCATCACGCCAGCCCGCAAGGTTTTGCTCGCGACGCTCGGCGGACATGTGGGGAAGGAAGGTCCTAACGATCTGGGCATTTTGCTCCAGCTCTTCAAGGTCTTCCCAATAGCCGACGGCAAGACCCGCCAAGTACGCGGCGCCGATTGCCGTGGTCTCCACCGTCTCGCATTGCAGCACGGGGATATCCAGCAGGTCGGCCTGAAATTGCATGATGAACTCGTTGCGTGAGGCGCCGCCATCGACGGACAGGCGCTCAATCGAAAGTCCCACGTCCTGCTCCATGGCGCGCAGCACGTCATAACTCTGGTAGGCCATGGACTCGCAGGCCGCACGCACAATGGTCGCGCGACTCGAGGCACCGGTCAGGCCGCACACGATACCGCGGGCACGCGGGTCCCACCAGGGAGCGCCCAGGCCAGCGAAGGCGGGGACGAAGTAGCAGCCCTCGTTGTCGTTGATCGAAGCGGCGAGTTGCGCGGACTCGCTCACACTCGAGATGATGCCCATGTTGTTGCGCAGCCAGTTCATGGTTGAGCCGGCGGCAAAGATAGAACCCTCGAGCGCATAGCTGATCTTGCCGTCCGCGGCGATACCGATCGTGGAGACCAGACCGTTCTTGGATTCGACGACCTCGTCGCCGGTGTTCATGAGCATAAAGCAACCCGTGCCATAGGTGTTTTTGGTCTGGCCGGGATGGAAGCAGCAGTGGCCGAACAGCGACGCCTGCTGATCGCCCGCCACGCCCATGATGGGCGGCATGTTGGTCATGATATCGCTCGCGACGCGGCCGTAGTCGCCCGAACTCCAACGAACCTCGGGCATCATGGAACGTGGAACGTCAAAGAGCGCCAGCAGGTCGTCGTCCCAATCGAGCGTATGGATATTAAAGAGCGCCGTGCGGCTGGCATTGGTGTAGTCGGTGGCAAAGACCTGACTGCCGGTGAGGTTGTAGATGAGCCAGGTGTCGATGGTGCCGAACATGAGGTCGCCCGCCGCCGCGCTCTCACGCGCACCGTCGACGTTGTCGAGGATCCACTGCACCTTGGAAGCCGAGAAATACGGATCGAGCGTGAGTCCCGTGCGGGAGCGCACCAGCTCTTCTGCGCCCCGCTCGACCAGCTCGTCGATCAGAGGTGCGGTGCGACGGCATTGCCACACGATGGCGTTATAGATGGGTTGGCCGCTTATGCGGTCCCACACCACCGTGGTCTCGCGCTGGTTGGAGATACCGATGGCGGCGATGCGGTCAGAATGGATGCCGCTCTTAAACTGGACCTCCATCATCACGCCGATCTGGCTGGCAAGCACCTCCATGGGGTCTTGCTCTATCCAACCGGGACGCGGGAAGCTGGTTTTGACGCTACGACGTGCCTGCGCGACGATGCAGCCGTACTCGTCGACGATGGTCGCAAGTACCGAGGTGGTGCCGCAGTCGAGCGCCATGATGTAGGAACCGCCAAAGTTAAACGAGGCATCTTCCATGCCCAGGCTGCCCAGATTCAACGACATCGCTTACACCTTTCTATTGCATCGGGTCGGACAGGACCCGCTCGATCTCTGATGCGGGAAGTGCGCCTTGGCGCAGGATCTGGAGCCCGCCGTGCTGGAACGACACGATGGTCGAGGCGTCGCGACACGGGGTCTCACCGGCGTCGACGGCAACATCGACCCCCTCCAGGATGCGACCCTCGACGGCGGCAAAGCTTGCCGGCGAAGGCGCGCCGTGCGTGTTGGCGCTCGTGCAGGCAAGGGGACTGCCGCAGGCGCGGATGAGCGCTTGGACCACGGGAGAGGCCGAAGCGCGCAGGGCCACGGTGTCGTCGGCAGCGCGCATAAAGGTCGGCACGCAGGGGGCTGCCTTGACCACGATAGTCAGGGCTCCCGGCCAGCATCGTCGCGCGAGTACGCGGGCATCTTCCGGGATATCCACGCCATAGCGGTCGAGTGCTTCGACGCCATCGACCAGCCAAGCGACGGTTTGCGTGAGCTCACGTTGCTTGAGAGTGAAGATACGGCGATAGCCGGTGCCGAGCGCAGGAACTGCGGCGCCATTGACGGCAGCCTGCGGATCGCGCGGCCACGATGGGAATTCGCTTGTATCTTGGGGCACGGCGTCCGAGAAGGCGTTGACTGCCACGGCGACACCGTAGACGGTCTCGGTCGGGATCAAGGCCAGGCCACCGCAGCCGAGCACCTCGGCCGTGCGCTCGACGGCAAGCCGATGCGGCTCGCGCGTTCCCTCGTATACCCGATAGACCGTCTGCATGTGTATGCCAGCCCCTTACGCTCTGGTGCAAGTTTGTTTACTGTGGGGCATTCTCGCACGAAACGTTCAACCTATTTGCCCAGAGCGCATGTTGGTTTGGTGAGCGGCTCTAGTAGTCGGTGAAAGTGAGGGGGTTAATTTAAGATTTTTAGCGCGCAAGCGTAACGGTACGATCGGGAAACTCGATGCTTGCAACCAGTTTTCCGCCGAGGCTCTCTGCGTACCTGCTCAGCGTGTCAAGCCTCATCGAACCCAATTCCCCACGCTCGAGCTCGGATACGCGTTTTTGAGAAACGCCCATCGATTGGGCGACCGACGCCTGTGTTAGATCTTTTAGCCTGCGAATCTGAGCAAGCTTATAGGCTTCGATACGATCGCGAGTCCTCTCCTGCTCGGCGGTAATGGAGTCGCGTGTTATCCCGCGAGATTCCATATACTCATGCAGTTCCATCTCGATCGAGCCTCCTTACGTGGCGACGGTATATTTGCTCGGCCTTTGGAATGTTGATCGCATACCAGCCGTTCCATTTTGCCCTTGACGATCCCGCTCGCGACTTATCACCCGCCAATAGCAATACCGCCTGGCGCTTGGGGTCAAAGGCGAAGAGGATGCGAATCACCTGCCCACCACACGACGTCACTCTCAGCTCCTTTAAATGATGAAGCTTCGAGCCCTTTACGCGGTCAACCAGCGGACGACCAAGGCTGGGACCTTCCTTCTCGAGCACCAAAAGGTCTGCATAAATCTGCTTCAGCGTAGCTTCATCCTGCTCATCAAGCCAAGGTTCAATGTAATCAAGCACGATACGGTACCGATGCAGCTGATTTGACATACCTTTCTCCTTCTATAGTAGAAGTTTTACGGTATATTGCAAGGACAAACTTGCGCAAATGTCTATTTATTCAGCTTAAATACGCTGTTTGGGCTCGGTGACGATGGCTCGAACGATGCGGGGACGATCGGTGAGGTCGTGGACGATACGCACGTCCGAAAGGCCTGCTTGACGACAGAGCTCGGCCGCGGCGTCGAGCGCGCCCTCGTAGAGCTCGCAGGCAAACAGGCCGCCGGCACGCAGCATGTAGGGCGCCGCGTTGAGCAGGCGGCGGAAGATATCGAGACCGTCGGCACCGCCCTCGAGCGCCAGATCGGGCTCAAAGTCCTTGACCTCATGCGGCAGCGAGCGCATGACATCGGTGGGGATGTAGGGCGGGTTGGAGACGAGTACGTCAAAGGTGCCCCACTCTTCGCGGGGAATGGAACTCACCAGGTTTGTGAGGCTGAAGGCGACCTCGTCGGACGTGAGGCCAAGCGCATCGCGGTTTTTGGTAGCAAGGTCGATGGCGCGCGGCTCGATATCGGTAGCAGTGCAGGTAACGTGCCCGCGGCGCTCCCAGGCAAGGGAGAGCGAAATGCAGCCCGTGCCGCAGCCGACCTCGAGAACGCGGGCAGTGCGGGGCTCGGCTGGGGCAGATACGTTAGCCTCGGCGGCATCTTGCGCGGGAGTCGCCTGTTGGTCGTTGTCCTCAATGGCGATGCCGTATTCGTCGAGCTCGGGCTCGGGGGTTTCCATGGCCTCTGCTTCTGCCGCTTTGGCTTCTGCTGCCTGCGCGGCGGCTTCCTCGGCCTCGCGGTCGGCCAGTTCCTCGGCATAGGCGCGGCTACCGAGCACGTCGCTACCCAGCGCAGCCTCATCGGCGGCCGTCAGGTTGGCGGCACGGCGCTCGGCGGCCGCGCGTTCGTCAGCCAGCGCCGCCTCGGCTTTGCGGGCCTGCTCGACCTCATCGTTCCAAGGCAGCTCCACGCGCTGGCGGGCAGCGGCCTCGGGGCTCAGCACCTCGGCATCCAGATAGTTCAGAACTTCTTCGACGAGCATCTCGGTCTCGGGGCGCGGGATGAGCACACCGGGGGCGCACGCGACGTCGATCATGCGAAACTGCGTGCTACCGGTGATGTACTGCAGCGGCTCGCCCTTCGCGCGACGGACGACCGCCGCGTGCATGGTCTCGAGCTGCGCTGCGTCGAGCGTCTCGTCCATGCGCATATATAAGTCGATACGCGCCAGACCCGTAGCTGCGCACAGCAGCCACTCGGCAGAAAGACGGGGGTGCTCCTCGCCGCGCTCGGCCAGGTACTCCTTGGTCCACTCGAGACAACGCTTGATGGTCCAGATCTCGTTTGCCATGGGGCCCTCCCCTCTTAAGCGCCGGACGGCGCGCGAATGTCGGAGCAGATTGTAAGCGAGGCTAGCGCTTGGCAAGGGGCGATTGAAGGCGATTATCGAGAATCAGCCCAGAATTTTGCACCGGGCTCGCTCAAAGTGTTCATTCGCCGACGTCCAGATTTGCATTCGTCAAGCTTTTGGCAAGGTTGCCCAAAAACTGACCAATATCTAACCAAGAACATGCCAAATCACTTGACGCGCGACGCATCAAAAATCACCCCGTGACTTCTCGGACGATTTTTTGGAGCATTATTTTCAATAGCAGATGAATGCCGCTAATTTCTTTGAGCAGATAGACAGCTTAAAGGCCATCAAAGCCGATTGAATAACATCTCAAAGCAATGTGCCCAACCTAGTCGTTTAAGAACGTCCCCAATGACTACATCTAAGGCGCCGCAGGTTGAGCATACCGCATCCGGAGCAAGGCAACGCCGCAGGTAGAGGACGGACAGCGAGCGGGTCGCATTTGAGACAAGATGACGTGAAACGAAAGGGCGCTGACCTTCTGGTCGCGCCCTTGAAGTTGAACGTCAGATTGTCCAAATGCGGCCCGCGCAGCGTCGGCTGGTCCGCCGTTCGGTAGAACGGCGGAACCTACACGGCCTGTGCCAGCTTCTCGGCTCGCTCGGCGGCGGCGAGCGCCTCGATGACGGTGCCGAGCTGATCGCCCAGAAGGACGCCGTTGTAGGTGGAGTTGAAACCGATGCGGTGATCGGTCACGCGGTCCTGGGGCTGGTTGTAGGTACGGATCTTCTCGGAACGGTTGCCGTGGCCGATCTGGCTTTGGCGCTCGGCACCGAGCTCTGCCTGCTGCTTCTCGAGCTCCATCTCGTACAGACGGGCACGCAGCATCTGCATGCAGACCTCGCGGTTCTGGATCTGGGAACGCTGCTCCTGTGACTGCACCACGGTGTTGGTGGGCAGGTGGGTGATTCGCACAGCGGAGTAGGTAGTGTTAACGCACTGACCGCCAGGGCCGGAGGCGCAGTAGGTGTCGATGCGCAGGTCGGACTGGTTGATCTGGACGTCGATCTCCTCGGCCTCGGGAAGTACGGCGACGGTAGCCGTGGAGGTCTGAATGCGGCCCTGGGACTCGGTCTTGGGGACGCGCTGGACACGGTGCACGCCGGACTCGTACTTCATAACGGAGTAGACGCGGTCGCCCTCGACCTTGAACTCGATGGACTTGAAGCCGCCGGCCTCGCTGGGGCTGGAATCGAGCACGGTGGTCTTCCAGCCACGCGACTCGCAAAAGCGCTGATACATCTTGTACAGGTCGCCGGCGAAGATGGCCGCCTCGTCGCCACCGGCGGCGGAGCGAATCTCGACGATGGTGTTCTTGTCGTCGTTGGGGTCGCTCGGGATGAGCATGTACTTGATGTCTTCCTCGAGCTGGGGAAGCTTGGCCTCGTTTTCGGAGATGTCCATCTGGAGCATCTCCTTCTCATCGGCATCGGTGGTATCGTGCAGCATTTCCTTGGCAGCCTCGATGTCATCGAGCGCGCCAATGTACTCGCGCGAGGCGGCGATGAGGTCGGACTGGTGCGCGTACTCCTTGTTGAGACGCGTGAACTCCTTAATATCGGAGGCGACGGCCGGGTCGGAGAGCTTCTTCTCGAGCTCCTCGTAGGCCTTGATAATCTTTTCGAGCTTGTCGCGCATGGCGGGACTCCTTTATATGCGTGAAGGTGAAAATCGGCAGAGTTGATGGGGCGCGCGGCGCCACTGCGGGGGTAAGCCCGGCTAGAACATGTCGATCTTCAGATACATGCGCATCCCTTCGCGTATGGGGTACATAGTTGCGGTCTAACCCAAACATGATAGCGTGCCCAGGCAAACCTGCATATAACCCGCACGGAATGATTGGTGCAAACAAACCTGACCCCATTGCACCAAGGGCTTGCTTTTTGGCTAGAGCGTTTGGAGTAGAGCGACGAGGAAGCGGATGCCCTGGAGGTAGGCGCGGCGGGTGATGCGCTCGTTGGTGCCGTGGACGCCGCGATCACACTCGTCGTCATCAACCACAAAGGCCGAGAAGCGAATGCACTCGGAGCAAATGCGCTGGTAGTTGGCAGCGTCGGTCGCGCCGATCACGGTCGAGGGGACAATCGCCAACGGCTCGGATGATCCGTTTTCCTCCATCCCCTTTGGATCACGGAAATAGCGGGCGGCGATGGAGCGAACCGCCTCGAGTCCCGGTCCGCCGATGCGCGGAGACGGCGAGGGTTCGGAGCTGCCAGGGCCGAGCTCGACCTCGACACGGTCGGCGAGCCCCGCCTCGGCAACGGCGACGCAGCAGCGGGCCACGACATCGGCCACGCTCGTGCCCTCGAGCATACGGAAATTGATATTGGCCCACATATCCTGCGGCATTACGTTGGCGCCGGTGCTGCCACCCTCGATCTGCGTGGGCGCGCAGGTGGTCGTCACCAGCGGATAGAGCTTCTTGCTGGCGAGGCACTCGCGGACAATGGCATCCCCGTTGGCGGCAATTTCATCGGCCGTGTAGAGCCCCAACTCGACGAGTTGGGCGGCAAGCAAGTCGGTCACGCGCGTCGGCCACTCGATATCGCAGATTGCGGTGATGGCACGGCTCAGCACCTCGAGCGATGTGCCGCCGTAGGGGTTGGACGAATGCCCGCCCTCACTCTTCGTCTTGAGCACAATATCGGCATAGCCCTTCTCGGCAAGGTCGGCATGCATAAGCCAGCCCTCGCCCGCGCTGTACTCGGCAGCCGGAACGATGCGGTAGTCACCCTCGTCGATCAGGTACTCAAGCTCAATGCCGCGCTCCTCGAGCGCGCGGCCGATGGCGCCTGCGCCGTACTGCGTAGTCTCCTCGTCCTGGCCAAAGGCCAGGAGCAGCGTGCGCTCGTGCTGCCAACCGTGCGCCAGCGCATACTCAACCGCCTCGAGAATGCCTGCGACCTGGTCCTTCATGTCGATCGCGCCGCGGCCCCAAATGTAGGTATCGTCCACGTGCCCGCTAAAGGGGGCCGTGCGTCCAATCGTCCTCGGTACCCGGCACCACGGGGACCACGTCCATGTGGCCCATGAGCATAATGGGCTTGAGGGCAGGGTCGGAACCGCTAAGCGTCACCAATAGCGAATGATCGATAAGCTCGACCTCGCCCGCCGCGAACACGTGCGGCCAAGCCTGCTGCATATACGCGCGCAGGTCGTCGAACGGCTGCCAGTCCACCGCCTCGGCATCCATGCTCGAAATGGTCGGAAACGACAGCACACGGCCCAGGCGCTCGCATGCGCCGGCCTTGTCCAAATCGGCAAAATCATCCTCATGCGCAAAAAAGCGCCAAACCTCGGCCATGACATCCTTTCGATTGTGATGACGAGGGCCGCCCCACCGGAGCGGCCCTGCCACATAAGCGTTTGCGGTCGGTTATTTGTCCTCGAGATAACGCGAGAGGAACTCGCGGGTGCGCTGGTGTTTGGGATTGCCGAAGAGCTCCGCCGGCGCGGCATCCTCGAGCACTACGCCCTTGTCCATAAAGACCACGCGGTCGGACACCGTGCGGGCAAAGGCCATCTCGTGCGTGACGACGACCATGGTCATGCCGTCGGCAGCGAGCTTGCGCATGACCTCGAGCACCTCTCCCACGATCTCGGGGTCGAGTGCGGAGGTCGGCTCGTCGAACAGCATGATCTGCGGATTCATACATAGGGCACGAGCGATGGCCACGCGCTGTTTTTGACCACCGGACAGGCGACCCACGGCGGCGTGCGCGAACTTTTCGAGTCCCACGCTCGTCAGATGCTCCATCGCTATTTTTTCAGCCTCGGCCTTGCTCATCTTTTTGAGCGTGACGGGCGCGAGCGTGCAGTTGTCGAGCACATCCATGTTGTTGAACAGGTTAAAGCCCTGAAACACCATGCCGATGTCCTCGCGCAGCTTGTTGATGTTGCAGCGCTCGGCCGTGAGGTCCTGGCCGTGGAACCAGATGTGGCCCGCGTCCGGGGTCTCGAGCAGGTTGAGGCAGCGCAGGAAGGTCGACTTGCCCGAACCCGAGGCGCCGATAATGGTGACGACTTCGCCGGGGTTAACGGACAGGTCGATGCCCTTGAGTACCTCGAGCGAGCCAAAGCTCTTGCGCAGGCCCTCAACGCGGATGAGTGGCTCATTGGTCTGTGCGGCGGCCGCAACGCCGGTAATGGCGGTATCTGCCATGATAATTCTCCTCGTCTTGAGCCTAGTTGGAGCTGGGCAGCGTGACCGGAGCCTCGGCGCCGAGCTTTTTGCCAAAGGCCTCGAGCAGGCGGCTCGCCACGAGCGTCAGGATCAGGTAGACCACGAGCGCCACGCAGTAGACCTCCATCTGGCGGTAGTACACGCCGGCGACGGTGGTGGTGGCGTACATGAGGTCAAACACGCCGATGACCGAGAGCACCGACGAATCCTTGATGTTGATGATGAGCTCGTTGGTGAGCGCCGGAATCGCGTTTTTAATGCCCTGGGGGAACACGACCTTGCGCATAGCCTGCCACTGCGAAAGGCCCAGCGAGCGCGCCGCCTCGGCCTGGCCGGGATCGATGGACTCGATGCCGCCGCGCAGGACCTCCATCATGTAGGCGGTGGAGTTGAGCGAGATGGTAACGAGGCCGGCGGTGAAGGTGCTCCAAATCTGGTTGGCCTGAGCGGTCTCGAAGCCCATGCCGCGCAAAACGGTGAAGCCCGCGTAATAGATGAGCAGGCCCTGGACCATCATGGGCGTGCCGCGCACGATGGTGGAGTAGATGGTCGCAAAGCCGCGGCCGATACTCTTAAAGAAGCGCACCAGGTCGTTATCCACGCGGTCGAAGGTCTGAATACGCAGGAACACAAAGAGCAGTGCCAGGAAGAATGCGATGACGGTGCCGAAGGTGGCAAGCGCGATGGTGATCTCGATACCGCGAATGAAGAAGTCGCCGCTCTTGTAGGTCATGTAGACCAGGCTCGACAAAAAGTCGCTGGGGTTGGAATCCGAGACAATGCTCACCTGCACCAGGTCGATAAACGACATGACGCAGCGGTCGATAAAGAAAACTGCCGCGATGGCGACCACGACGTAGCTGCCTAAACGTGCTCCACGACGGAAACGCTCGGATGCGAACGGCGACTTTTCGCGATAGTCGCTCCAGTGCATAAGCTTGGTGACCAGCGCCGCCGCCGACACGACGAGCCACGCCCACAGGATTGCCCAAAGGCAATCTTGAAACACGCCCGTGGGGGCCAAGAAGCTCAGCGGCGTGGGGTTGCGCTGGCTAAACGCCAGGCCGAGCGCCGCGATAACGCTCGTGCCCAGGTATACATAACGGTGGTCGGCCTTGATAAAGGAGGCCAGGCGATTAATGGTTTTCATGCTGCCTCCCTATGCCGGCTGACGGTCGAGGCACGCGTCCCACATTTGGTTGCGCTCCTCTTGGCTAATGCCCTTGAGTGTCTTGTCGATGAGCTTAAGCAGCTTGTCCGAGCCCTTGCGGCAGCCGACGTTTGCCGCGACCTCCTGCTTAAAGCCCTCGCCCTCGGCAAAATGGATCGGCACGATACCCGGGTTTTGGGCCATATAGCCCTTCTCGTTCTCAGTGTTGTAGGTCACGGCGTCGCAGGTGCCCTGCAGCAGGTTCGAAAACACCGTGGGGACCGAATCGACCGGGTTCTTGTGGACAACGCCCGGAATCTCGTCGATGACGGTGTCGAGCATGGTGTCCTTTTGGCCGAGTACCGTGGCACCGCTAAAGTCGCTAAGCTTGGTGGCGTTTTGGTAGGGAGAGCCCTCTTTTACGAACAGGCCAAAGTAGCCAATGAAGTACGGGTCGGAAAAGCCGACAGACTCCTCGCGCTCGGGCGTGGCGCTCATGCCGGCGATGATGAGGTCGATCTGGCCGTTGTTGAGCGAATCGATAAGGCCCGAGAAGCTCTGCTTGACGGCAACGGGCTCGCCACCGAGGGCCTTGCAGACGATCTTGGCGATCTGCACGTCGTAGCCATCGGCATAGGCACCCTGCACGTTGTCGATGGGGATGGTGTACTCACTGGCTTCGGAAACCTGCCAGTTGTACGGGGCGTAGGCCGCCTCCATGCCAATGCGGATCTTGTCCTTGCCGATCACGGAATCGGACAGGTCGTCGCGACCGCCGCCCGTCGTGGGCTGAACTACTTCCAGCGTGGAGGGGCGCTGGCAACCGGCAAGTGCGCCGGCGACGACAGTAGCGCTCGCAGCGAGAGCGCTACCCAAAAAGGATGCGACGGCTGCATACCGGCTGTGGATGCGCGTCGCGTTGATGGGGAGAATGCATAATCTGCCTTCCCTGTTGAATCGTATGCTGACGACTTAACAGGATATACGCCAGCGACCAGCAGCGCAGCACAAGCTCGAAAAATTAATAGACACACGGTAGTCATTGGGGACGCCGATGTTTTGGCAATGCCGGCGAGCGACGTCCAGAGCGAACAAGTGGCATGAAAAAGGCACGGCATAGACCTTCTGGTCATGCCGTGCCTTTTGAATGACAAATTGTCGCTCTGGGTGGCGCGCAGTGTCGACCGGCCCGCCGTTCGTCAGAACGGCGGAACCTCTAGAGCAGGGTGACGCTAAAGCTACGTTTATCGGTAGCGCCGGGGGCCAGGGTGATGGTGTTGGCCTTGTGCTCAAAGACATCGTCCTCGGTGTCCATGGTGGTGTGACCGGTCCAGGGCTCGAGCGCCACAAACGGAGCGTCGTTGGCGGCAGACCACACGCCGATGTACTTAAAGCCCTCAAAGTCGATCTTGACGCCGTGGCCCGACTTGCGGCCGCGCAGCGTGAGCGTGGAGCCCGGGGTATCGGTGAACATGATGGCGTCGTTATCGAAGCTGCGATGCGTGATGGGCAGCACGTCCGAGTTATTGGGAGCCTTGTAGCTGCCCTCGAACGTCATAAGACCGTCGGGCGTGATGATGGGAGCCTCGTTAGTCCAAGCCTCGGTAAACGCCAGCTCGTAATCCTCGAATGCCTCGTCCTCGGCACCGGGAGCCGGTACGTTAAACGCGGGGTGGCCGCCCACCGAGAACGGCAGGTCCACGTCGCCGGTATTGGTGACGGCAAAGGTCTGGGTAAGCGTGGCGTCACCAGTCAGGGCATAGGTCATGTTGAGCTTAAAGTGAAACGGAAAGGCCTTGAGCGACTCGGGTGTATCGGTGATCTCGTACGTTACCGAGGAGCCGTCCTCCGAAACCTCGACTAGCTTGTGCTCGACGATGCGCGCGAGGCCGTGGCGCGGCATCTCGCAGGTGCCAGCCGCAGACGTTGCCGTGTTGTTGCGCAGTGAGCCCACGATGGGGAACAGAATGGGCGCGTGCTTACCCCAAAAGGCGGGGTCGCCCTGCCACAGATACTCGTTGCCGTTGAGGGCAAGGCTCGTGAGCTGGGCGCCCATGGAATCGATGGCCGCGGTGAGGCCGCCGCGCTTGATGGTAGTGACGGTAGACATGCTACTTCCTCCAAAAGTAAACAATAGTGTCGAGGGCTATTGTCCCACTCTTGGCGGTGGGACGGGACGGCAGGCGATTATTGAGTAGCCATAGCGGAATGAGCGGCGAGCGCCTACTGGGTATCTACGTAAAGGTCGAACCCGCCCTGCGGTGTGGTGTCGACCGTGTCGGGCGCCTGTGAGTTAAAGTTCACGGGAACCATGCGCTTTGAGGCGCGGAAGCGCGTGCCGTCGGTGGCGACGGGCGGTTCATCGACCGTGAGCTCGTAGTCGCCAGGCTTGAGCTCGATGCCGTCACCAGCGGAATTGACGTATTGATACTCGTCAATCGTCTGCCCTTTGAGCGTGCGCCCCACGATGTGGATGAGCATTTGGCTGTCGCCGCGCGCGGTGTCCCACGTCGCGCCGTCCTTGACCTCGACCGACACATGCACCGAGCGCGTACGACCGAGCGATTGCTCGACAGACATCTCGACCTTGGCGGCGTCTTTTCGCTGTTGTTCGACATGACTCCAGACGTTTCCAATTACCGAGCATGCGATAACGCCGGCCATGAAGGCGATAAGGATGGGGCCGAGCGGAGAGCGACGTCCTGCATCTTCCTCGCGAGTCAGATTGGGGCGACGTGTGGGCGCGGGCGCCTGGGCGCCCTGCGAGGGCACGTCGAGAATACTGAAGGATGCCGTGCTGTCGGGATCGATGGTGTGGCGCGGCTGCGGGGTCTTTGCCGGCGAGATTGACATGTCGGCTGGCTCGCCGAGCGTGGCCGTAGCGTCGGCCTTGGCCTCGTCTGCCTCGGCCTGGGCCCAGGCTTGTTCGAAGGTCAGAGGCTCGACGGGGTCGAGGGCGGCGTCCGAGTCGGCGGCGGCGTTGCCGGTCTCGTCCTCGTCGCTCGACACGTCACGCGGCGCGGGCTCGTCCCACCCCTCGTCCGGAGCCTCACCCTCGCTATACCACCATTCAAAGTTATCGATATCCATACGGGGCGCCCCTTAGGCCTCGCAAATAAACACTCGCTAGTCTTATACCCCCAGACGACACCGAAGCTCACCCGCGCCGGACACGAAAACCGTCACAACATTCGACGCTTTTCCTCAAATTCGAGATTTTCATCGAATGTTGTGATGGTTTGGGCGACTGGCCGGCAGCGCAATGTGACAAAGGGACTGCCCCTTTGTCACATTCTGTTAGAGTTGCAGGGATTGAATCCCGCTTATTCATGCGACATTGGAGTGACAACCTTGACCGCTGCAACCACGCCTAAAAGTAAGTCAACCGCCGCCGCGCTCTCCCCTGCGCGCACCAAGCTCTGCCTGGCGCTGCTCGTGCTGCTGGGATTCTCGCTCGGCTGCTCCGAGTTCGTGGTCATCGGCATCGAAAGTGACTTGGCAACGGAACTCGGCGTATCGCTTGCCACCGCAGGCCAACTTATTAGCGTGTTCGCACTGGTCTACGCTATCGCGACGCCGGTGCTCGCGCTCAGCACGGGGCGTTTTCGCCGCTACCAGCTGCTCGTGTGCTACAGCATCGTCTTTGTGCTCGGCAACCTGGTCATGGCGTTGGCGCCCAACTTCCAGGTGCTGTTCGCCTCGCGCATCATCCTGGGCTCCGTCTCGGGCGCACTGCTCGCCGTGGGCGTGACGTACATCCCCGAGCTGCTGTCCCCGCAGCAAACTTCGCTTGCCATCTCGGTGGTATATGGTGCGTTTTCCGTGGCAATGGTCTTTGTGACCTCGATCGGTAAGTTTGTGGCCGACACGCTCGACTGGCACGTGGCCATGTACGGCACGCTGACCTTTGCCGTTTTGATCTGCAGCGCGCTCGTGGCGTTTATGCCTCGCACCGGGCAGACCGATGAGCCCGCCACCTTCCGCGAGCAGGCGGGGCTACTACGCGAGCCGAGTATCATTACCGGCATGCTCATCTTCTTGTTTGGCGTGGGCTCGGTCTATGTGTTCTACGGCTACGTGACGCCTTATCTTGAGCAGGTGCTGGGCATGGGCACGGTCGAAGCCAGTACCACGCTTATGGCCTACGGCGTGTTCTGCCTGATCTCGAACATCCTGGGCGGATGGATCGATGCGCGCTTTGGCATGAAGGCGCTGCTTGTGACGTTTTTGCTGCAGGCGGCGGCATTGTTTGGGCTGTTTGCCGCAGGCGCTGCCATGCCGCTCGCACTTGTCTTTGTCTTTAGCCTGGCGATGCTCATGTACCTGTTCTCGGTGTCGTGCATCACGCACTTTATGGACGTGGCTCGCAGCCGCCATCCCAAATCGATGGTGCTCGCGAGCTCGGTAGAACCCATGGCGTTTAATGTCGGCATTTCGTTTGGCACCGCGGTGGGCGGCGCCGTGGTAAGCGGAGCTGGCATTGCCTACGTTGGCGCGGTCGGTGCCGTGTTCTCGCTTGTGGCCTGGGCGCTCACGCTGGTGACGATTAAGTTGGCTCGCTGGGAGCGCAAGCGGGCGAGGGCGCAGGCGTAGATGCGATACTCGAGCTCGATGATGGCGATCGAAAGGAAACCGCATATGCAACGTGTACTGTTTATCTGCCATGGGAATATCTGCCGCTCGACGATGGCTGAGTCGGTGTTTACCGAGCTGGTGCGCCGCGCTGGACGCGAGGCGGAGTTTGTCATTGATTCCGCTGCAACGTCGACCGAGGAGATCGGCAATCCGCCGCATCGTGGCACCGTTGCCAAGCTGCGTGAAGTCGGGATTCCCGTCGTTGCGCACCGCGCCCGCCAGGTGCGTCGCGCAGAGTATGGCGACTGGGACCACATTGTCTATATGGACGACGAGAACGCGCGTGGCCTGCGTCGCATCTTTGGCGACGACCCCGACGGCAAGATTACGCGCTTGCTCGATTGGACCGATCGCCCCGGCGACGTGGCCGATCCCTGGTACACCGGCAACTTCGATGCCACCTACCGCGATGTGCTCGCCGGCTGCACGGCCATGCTCGAGCAGTTATAGGCAAGCGAGCACGCGGACGCACGTGCCACGCCATCGGCATAAAACGAGCGTGGATGATCTCCCACTTTGAGCGTTCAAGCGCGCTCTAAACGGGAGAAAATCCACGCTCAACTACTCGTCGACGATCTCGGCGAGCCAGACGTTCAACGTATCGACCTCGGGACAGCAGAACTTTGCCGTGCCGGGCTCGTTGCCGGGCACGGTACCGCCATAGCGCAGGATGTCGATATAGGGAAAGCCCACATGGCAGGCCATGGCGCACATCTTGCCGCGGTCGCGGTCGAAGTCGAAGACGTCACCCGGCTTGTGCCCGTGATGGCAGCGGCATGTGCCCAGCTGGTCCACGCAGCTAATGCGAATACGCGGACGCTTGCCACGCGGCGCGCCGAGCGGCTTGTTCTCGCCCGCCGCCTCGGTACTGCTCTCGTCGGCGTTACTCATGGTCAATCACATCCAGGCAGGCCTCGATGGGAAGGCCGGCGGACTTATCCTCCTGGTCGGCATTGCGCTCGATGAGCTCCGCTACCACACGCATGGCATCGCTCGTCGCGCGCTGCAGGCTCCAACCGGCCATAACGCGGCCGACGAGCACTGCCGAGAACGTGTCGCCCGTGCCCGGGAAGTAAACCGGGATCAAGTCTAAGGGAATCGTAAAGTACTCCCCCGCCACATGGTCGTAACCGATAACGGCGTTCGCGCTGTCGACCACAGCGCTCGTAATGACCACCGACTTGGCGCCCAGGGCACGCACGTCATCCACAAGAGCGCGGCCCTCATCGGGCGTGATTTGCTCGGCAATGGGCGCATCGGTGAGCAGGCACGCCTCGGTGTAGTTTGGCACCGCATAGTCGGCGCACTCGAGCAGGCTGCGCATGAGACCAATCGTGGACTCGGGCACGCCGGCGTAGAGCTTGCCGTTGTCGCCCATGATGGGGTCGACGAACACCTTGGTGCCCTTTTGCGCGCGACGGTGGCAAAAGTCCGAGATGATACGCGTCTCTTCCTCGGTCACGATAAAGCCGGTCGAGATAGCGTCGAACTCAAAGCCGAGCTCCTCCCAGATGGCAAGACTCTGACGCACGTACTCCGTGGTGTCGTGGATGTAGAACTTGGGGTAGTTGAGCGTATCGGAAACAAGGGCCGTCGGCAGGTTGTGGATGCGATAGCCCATATGCGACAGCACCGGCAGCATGGCGGAAAGCGCAACCTTGCCGTAGCCGCACATATCGTTGATCAGCAGCAGCTGAGTATTCTTCATGAGGGTCTCCCTTGGTTCGGGCACGGCGCAGCAGCGCCACAGTGCGACTAAGTGTAGCGCAGGGAGCGTTTGCAGCGTCGAGCGGTTACGGCGTTTGGCAAAACGCCGTAACTTAATAAGTTTGGTACCTTGACATTGATTTCTCACACTCCTAAATTGGTTAGGCACAAAACAATTCCACTACCTAACTAAAGAAAGGAGCGATACGAATTCATGTGCGATGAACCCCTTAACCTTCGCCCGCATGAGCCCGGCGGCGATCCTTCGGAGCCGGCAGACGTGCCCGAAGCAGTTAACGGCGAAGACAAGCTCGCCAAGCGCATCCTGAGCGGCCTAGGCTTTTGCGGCCACTACATGCACTTTCACGGCGGCGGCGTGTCCGGCAAGGCGCCCATCGTCTGCCTGCTTGCCAAGCAGGAAAACGGCGAGATGTCGCAGCAGGAACTCGGCATGCACTTTGACCTCAAGCCGGGGTCGCTTTCCGAGATCCTGTCCAAGCTCGAGGTCAACGGCCTCATTGAGCGCAGCCGTAACCCCAAGGATCGACGGCAACTCACCATTCGCCTGACCGAAACCGGCCGGGAAAACGCCCGCATCGACCAGGCCGCCCGCATTCGCTTTAGAGAGCAAGCCTTTAGCGCCCTCACCCACGACGAGCGTGAGCAGCTCGCCGAAATGCTCGAGAAAATCCGCAAAACTTGGGAGGAACTGGATGATTAAAACCCTCATGGGCAGCATCCGCGACTATATGAAAGTCACCGTTGCCACGCCGTTGCTCGTACTTGGCGAGGTGCTCTGCGAGATGCTGATTCCATTTATCACCGCCAACCTGATCGACGCCATCAAAGACGGCGCCACCGTAGCCGAGATGCTTCCCACCGCAGGCTTTTTGGTGCTCATCGCGCTGACGTCGCTTGCTTTCGGTGCCGCTGCCGGCGTCACCTGCAGCAATGCGAGTTGCGGCTTCGCCAAGAACCTGCGTCACGACCTGTTCTACAAGATCCAGACGTTCAGCTTTGCCAACATCGATGAGTTCTCGAGCTCCTCGCTCGTCACGCGCCTGACCACCGACATCAACAACGTGCAGCAGGCCTTTATGATGATCATCCGCATCGCCGTGCGCGCGCCGCTGGTCTTGATCTTCGCCTTTACCATGGCATTTATCATGGGCGGCAGCGTCGCCATGGTCTACCTGGTCATCATTCCGCTGCTGGGCTTTGGACTGTTCTTTATCATCTTTAAGGTGCGCCCCATCTTCTCGCGCGTGTTCCACAAGTACGATGCCCTTAACGAGTCCGTCGAGGAAAACGTCACCGGCATGCGCGTGGTTAAGAGCTACGTGCGCGAAGACTTTGAGAAGGAGAAGTTCGCGACCGCCGCGCGCGACGTCCAGATGGACTTCACCCGCGCCGAGAAGCTGCTCGCCTTTAACAACCCCATGATGAATATCTGCGTCAACGGCGCGTTTGTCGTCATCATCTACCTGGGCTCCAAGCTCATCATCACGAGCCAGGGCACGCTGTTCGACGTGGGCCAGCTCTCCTCGATCTTTACCTATGGCTTCCAGATCCTCATGAGCCTGATGCAGCTGTCGATGATCTTTGTCATGGTGACCATGGCCGACGAATCGGCGCACCGCATTACCGAGGTGCTGGCCGCCGAGCCCACGATCGCCGATCCCGCTGAGCCCGTGCTCGAGGTTGCCGACGGCTCCATCGACTTTGACCACGTGAGCTTTAAGTATTCCGCGCATGCAAAGCGCCAGGCGCTCGACGATATCGACCTGCACATTAAGAGCGGCGAGACCATCGGCATCATCGGCGGCACCGGCTCGGCCAAGTCCACGCTTGTAAACCTCATCGCCCGTCTGTACGACACCACCGAGGGTACCGTGCGCGTGGGCGGCGTGGATGTGCGCGACTACGACTTGGACGCCCTGCGCCACCAGGTGGCCATGGTGCTGCAGAAAAACGTGCTGTTTAGCGGCACGATTGCCGAGAACCTGCGTTGGGGCGACCCGAACGCCACCGACGAGGAAGTCCGCGAGGCGGCACATCTGGCCTGCGCCGACGAGTTTGTCGACGGCTTCCCCAAGGGCTATGACACCTGGATCGAACAGGGCGGCTCCAATGTCTCCGGCGGTCAGAAGCAGCGTCTGTGCATTGCGCGTGCCCTGCTGCGTCGCCCCAAGATCTTGATCCTGGACGACTCCACCAGCGCCGTCGACACCAAGACCGACGCCAAGATCCGCGCGGGGCTGGCAAGCTATCTGCCCAACACGACCAAGCTCATCATCGCCCAGCGCATCAGCTCCGTGCAGGACGCCGATCGCATCATCGTCATGGAGGGTGGCCGCATCGCGCAGATCGGCAACCACGATGAGCTGCTTAAGACGAGCGAGATCTACCGCGAGACCTTTACCTCGCAAAGCAAGATGTCTGCCGAGGGCGAAGGGGCCGTCGAGGCCGACACCGAGGCATCTGCAACGCAAGCTCAGACCCAGGAAGGAGGCGAGGCACATGAGTAAGGCAACGACCGCCGAGCGCGCGCTCAACCGCAAGGGCGGCACCATGTCGCGCCTCATCAAGACGCTCTTTGGCTTCTACCCCGTGCTTTTGCCCCTCGTCGTCGTCGGCGTGGTGCTCTGCGCCATCATCAACTCCATCGGCGCGACCTTCCTTCAGAGCGCCCTGCAGATTATTAGCGAGTCGTGGCAGTCGGGCGATTGGACGACCGCGCAGCCCAAAATTCTGAAGCTTGTGACCACCCTCGCCTGCATCTACGGCGTCGGCATCCTGTCCTCACTCTTCTGGAACCGCGCCATGGCCATCGTTACGCAGGGCTCGCTCGAGAAGCTGCGCGAGAAGATGTTCAACCGCATGCAGGACCTGCCGATTCGCTACTTCGACACGCACCAGCGCGGCGACATCATGAGCCACTACACCAACGACATCGACACGCTGCGCCAGATGATCAGCCAGTCGCTGCCCAACCTGCTCATGACGACCATCGTCATCGTCACGGTGTTCTTTATCATGCTGTACTACAGCGTGTGGATGTGCCTGGTCATTGTGGCCGGCGTCGCCTTTATGACCTTTATGACCAAGCTGCTCGGCTCCAACTCCGCGCGCTTCTTCATTGCGCAGCAGACCGAACTCGGCGTGGTCGAGGGCCATATCGAGGAAGTCATGAACGGCCAGAAGGTCGTCAAGGCATTCTGCCACGAGTCTGCCGCCGAAGCCGATTTTGACGAGCGCAACGAAAAGCTCTTCGAGGTCTCGCAGAAGGCCAACATGTACGCCAACATCCTCATGCCTATCCTTATGAACCTGGGCAACCTGCTCTACGTGCTGGTCGCACTGGCGGGCGGCATTTTCCTGGCGCTGGGCGTGCCTAACCTGAGCATCTCGGGCATGACGCTGTCCATCGCCGTCGTAGTGCCGTTCCTCAACATGACCAAGCAGTTCTGCGGGCAGATCGGCCAAATCTCGCAGCAGATCAACGCCGTGGTCATGGGCCTCGCCGGCGCCGACCGCATCTTTGAACTCATCGACGAGAAGCCCGAAGCCGACGAAGGCTATGTGACGCTCGTCAACGCGCAGGTGAACCCCGATACCTGGCAGCTCGAGGAGGCCGACCACCACACCGGCATGTGGGCATGGAAGCATCCGCACCGCGCGACCGGCGAGATCGAGTACGTGCCGCTGCGCGGCGACCTGGTCATGGACAACGTGGACTTTGGCTACACGCCCGACCACGAGGTGCTGCACGGCGTGTCCGTGTTTGCCAAGCCGGGCCAGAAGGTCGCGTTTGTCGGCGCCACCGGTGCCGGTAAGACGACCATCACCAACCTCATCAACCGCTTCTACGACATCGCCGACGGCAAGATCCGCTACGACGGCATCAACGTCAACAAGATCCGCAAGGCCGATCTGCGCCGCTCGCTGGGCGTGGTGCTGCAGGACGTGAACCTGTTCACCGGCACCGTGATGGACAACATCCGCTACGGCAACTTGGACGCCACCGACGAGGAGTGCATCGCGGCGGCCAAGCTCGCGGGCGCGGACGACTTTATCACCCGCCTGCCCGACGGCTACGACACCATGCTCACCGGCAACGGCGCGCAGCTGTCGCAGGGCCAGCGCCAGCTGATTTCGATCGCACGCGCCGCCGTCGCCGATCCGCCGGCAATGATTCTGGACGAGGCCACGTCGAGCATCGATACCCGCACCGAGGCCATCGTGCAGGCAGGCATGGACAAGCTCATGGAGGGTCGCACGACGTTTGTCATCGCGCACCGTCTCTCCACCGTGCGCAACTCCGATGCGATCATCTGCCTGGACCACGGCCGCATCATCGAGCGCGGCAACCACGACGAGCTGATCGCCAAGCGCGGTTATTACTATCAGCTCTATACCGGAGCGTTTGAGCTGGAGTAGTTCGGCTCGCCGAGATGGCCGATTTGCCGCTCATTCGTCGGGCATGACCCTAAGGTCAATGCCCTCCTCTTTCGGGGCAAATCGACTCATCTCAGCGACCCAAACACAATGCGCCGCAACGAATAAAGCCTCCGCAGCCACACGAGCTGCGGAGGCTTTATTCATGCCGGCCGGAAACCGTATCCCACTTTTCGGGCCCAGAATGGGATGCCGTTTCCCGCTGGGCCCCCTCCGGGAAACGGTATCCCATTTCAAGGGCATAAACCGGGATGTGGTTTCCCCTAACGGCACCTTTGGGAAACCGCATCCCGCTCTAGACGCACAAAACGGGATGAGCTTTCCCATGGTGATCCAAGACCAGAAACATGTTCGATAGCGCGGCCAGGTCAAGAACAACAAGACAAGCGTCACGCCAATTTGGACGAGCGTCTGCTACAGTTTGAGGCTGTTGGCCCATATGGTAGAGTTGACCTCACGTAAATTTCAGCACGCTGGGTGCCACCTGCGCTTTTGCCATTTGAGAGAGTGAACTTGTGAATACTTCTGTCGCCAAGAAGGCCGGCCAGGCGGTGCGCCTGCTCATGATGGTGCTCACGGCAGTTCTCATCTTCTTCTTCATCAATGTTATGCTGCTCGTCTCCGATATCCAGGGCACGGCGCGTGTGGTCAACTACGCCGGTCTGGTGCGCGGTACCACGCAGCGAATCGTTAAGCTCGAGGATGCGGGCCAGCCTCAAGATGACCTGCTCAAAGCCGTGGATTCATACATCAACGGTTTGCGTTACGGAAGTGACGACCTCAACCTCGTCCGTCTCGACGACGATGAGTATCAGGCAAAGATGACCGAGCTTGCAAACTATTTTGATGAGCTTTGCACCGAGATCATCCGCGTGCGCGAAGTCGGCTATGAGAACACCGACATCATCTCCATGAGCGAGGAGTTCTTTGGCATTTGCGACGATGCTACGCGACTCGCAGAGGACTACTCTCAGGAGAAGGCGTCGGCGCTCAACTATCTCGAGGGCCTGGTGATCATCGACATCATGGGCTTGGTGGCGACCTTTGCGGTCGAACTTGTTCGCGCGGTGCGAACTGCCGCGCTCAATCGCGAACTGCAGAACAAAGTCTATCTCGACGAAGCCACAGGACTGCCCAACAAGAACAAGTGCGAGGAGGTCTTGGGGCAGGAGCAGCCTGTCTCCGCGGAGGCGCCCGTTGCGGTGTGCGTCTTCGACCTTAACAATCTGCATACGGTCAATAACAGCTTCGGCCACGAGAAGGGCGACGAATACATCCGTTCTTTTGCCCAGCAACTGGGAAGTGTGGCGTCCGAGACGTGCTTTGTGGGCCGCGACGGTGGCGATGAGTTTATCGCGGTGCTATGGGATGCCGATCGGGCTGCCGTTGAGTCCTGTCTTACTCGGGTTCGTGCAAACGTGAACGAGTATTCCGAGGCTCACCCCGACATGCCTATCAGCTATGCGGTGGGTTACGCGCTTTCCAGTGATTTTGATGAACCGCCTACGATGCGCGAGCTCTCTTCCCAGGCCGACAAAAACATGTACATCGACAAGAACCGCGTAAAGACAGCCGAGGCAGCCGGGCCGCAACGCGAAGACCGCTAAACCCGTAGCAAAGGGTAGCTAATTTGGGACGGGACTCTTTTGGCTATTTGAGAAGTTGTGCCATGGCGTTGACGAATTTTTGTACTTGGAGGGTGGGCTCGAGCGGGTAGTGCAGAAAGACTGGCACCTCGCGACCGCACAGGAACGGCACGCCCACAAAGGCCGGGTGCACCCCCGACCACGCCCCGCAGGTGAGCACCGCGTCGCCCTTTTCCTCCGCCTCGTTAAAGAGCGCAAAGTCAAAGCTGTCCACGTCGATCACGTCAACGCCGCCGTCGGCCAGAAGGTCGATGCGCAGGCTGTCCATTGCGTCGTTGCCGTGACGGAGCACGCGCAGGCGCATGCCCTCCAGGTCGGCAACCGTAATGCGTGTCTTGCGCGCCAGCGGGCTCGAGCGTGGCACGTCGATATAAAACGGCACGTTAACGATGCGGAGCTTTTGGCAGGCGTCGCCCCAGCGCGGGGTCGAAAAAGCTCGACTGCACCACATCGACCTCGCGGCCCAAGCTGCGCATGACGGATTCGCGTTCGTCGTAGAGGTCGCTCACCGGCACGATCTCAAATCGCAGCGACGGTTCCAGATCGTGAATGTCCGACCACATCGACAGCGTTTGGCGCCCCGGGCACATCATCGACACGCCCAGACGCACGGCACCGCCATCGCCCGCCGCACGTCGGGCACGGCGCAGGGCGTCCTCGGACTGGCGCATGATCGAGCGCGCGTCGTCCACCAGCAGAGCACCCGCCGGCGTCACCTTGACGCCCGAGTGCGAGCGCTCGAACAGCGTAATACCGAACTCCGCCTCAAAACCCGATACCTGCTTGACGAGCGCCGGCGTCGACACGCGCAGCTTTGCCGCCGCACGCGAGAAGCTTCCCAGCTCCGCGGCGGCCGATATGGCCTCAAGTCGTCGATCGTACACGTCAATCTCCCGTTTTCGCGCCCGTGACCGCATGGTGCCACAGGGGGTTTGTTTTCGCAGGTCACGCGCTCAATTGAGAAAAAATCTGCATCACACAGTGTTAACCTACGGTTAATGCCATTCTAACAAATAGGCAATTCACCTGCGCAAATGCAAAGCATACGATAACCAGCGAAAACCACGTGGGTCGGTTAATGGGAGCGACCCACCGGGAGGCACAAGAAGGGAAGTTCCTATGAGCAATTGGCTTAAGCTCGAGGGCGATGTCTGCGCCGTAACCGGCGCACTCGGCGGTATGGGCGTCGAGATTTGCCGCGAGTTCGCCCGCAACGGCGCCAACGTCGTCCTGCTCGACCTGGACGAGGAGAAGGTCAAGGCCGCAGCCGCCGACCTCGCCGCCGAGTTTGGCATCCACGCCGAGGGCTACAAGATGAACGCTACCGATGAAACCGAGGTTCAGGCCGCCGTCGATGCCACCATCGCCGACTTCGGTCGCGTCGACGTTCTCGTCAACACCGCCGGCATCCTGCGCTTCGCAGCTATGGAAGACCTGCCGCTGAGCGACTGGGAGCAGGTGCTCAACGTCAACCTCACCGGTTATTTCATCACCTCGCAGCGCTTTGGTCGCGAGATGATCAAGGCCGGCCAGGGCCGCCTGGTGCACATCTCGACCGTCGCCAGCCACTCCCCCGAGACGTTCTCGGGCGTGTACAGCTCCACCAAGGCCGGCGTCAACATGATGTCCAAGATGCTCGCCGCCGAGTGGGGCCCCTACGGCGTCCGCTCCAACTGTGTCGAGCCCTGCTTCGTTAAGACCCCGATGTCGGCCAACTTCTACGCCGACCCCGAGGTCGAAAAGAGCCGCAGCCGTCTGATCGCCACGCGCCGCATCGGCGAGGTCAGCGATATTGCCAACGCCGTCATGTTCCTGGCGTCCAAGCGCTCGGACTTTACCACCGGCGACGCCATCAAGGTCGATGGCGGCTTCTCCAACATGATGGGCGACCTCACCGCCAAGCCCGGCGGCCGTCGCGCCTATGCCGACAACTACCTTAAGAACAAGGGTGTCGAGCTCTGGTCCGATGAGTCCGGCGTCGCCAAGCCGACTGACCAGTAAACCAACCTGACAGGGAGGTCCCGCGGATACGACCGCTCCTCCCCCGTATCGATTAGAAAGAGTCCAATGGCTTCCACCAACTCCAACAAGGGTCGCGCCGTCGTGCTTTCCGCCGCATGCGTCACCATGTTCTTCATCAGCTCCATCGCGCTGTATTCCGTCGTGAGCAAGAACCTGCTCGCCGTCTACCCCGAGTGGTCCAGCGCCCTTACCTGGGCCTTCCCGGTCTTTCAGACCATCATGGCCGTGACGGGCATCTTCGCCGGCCGCATCTCCGATAAGATCGGCCCGCGCAACGTCGTTATCGCCGCCGCCGTGTGCTACGGCCTGGGCTGGTTCATGTCCGGCACCGTCACCGAGCCGTGGCAGTTCTACCTGTGGTTCTCGCTCGTCGCCGCCATCGGCAACGGCCTGGGCTACAACCCGGCGCTCACCACCGGCCAAAAGTGGTTCATCGACAAGAAGGGCCTCGCCTCCGGCATCACCCTGGCCGCTTCGACCGCCGGCCCCGCCGTGCTGTCCCCGGTGCTCGCCTCGCTGCTCATCCCGAGCCTGGGCATCTTTGGCGCCCTTAAGGCGCTCGGCGTCATCTTCTTTGTGACGATCGCCGCTTCCGCCCTGTTCCTGAAGGCCCCCGAGGCCGGTTGGCTGCCCGAGGGCTTCGAGGCCCCCAACGGGCGGCGCGCACGCCGGCACCTTCGGCGACCTCACCCCGAGCGAGATGGTCAAGACCCCGCGTTTCTGGGTTCTCATCGTCACCTTCGCCTTTGCCGCCACCGCGGGCACCCTGCTCGTCGGCAAGGTTGCCTCCATCGCCGCCGTCCAGCTCTTCGCCGACCCCACGAGCGCCGCGGCCGTCGCCCTCGGCGGTGTGGTGGTCTCCGTCAACACCTGCGCCAACCTGGTTGGCCGTCTGTCCTTTGGCCAGATCATCGACAAGCTCGGCGCCTATAAGTCGCTGCTCATCAGCCTTGTCGTCACCATCGTCGCACTCGTCATCATGTCGATGAGCTTTACGCAGAGCATGTTCTTTGTGGCGCTCGCCCTGCTCGGCTTTAGCTTTGGCGCCCTGCTCGTCATCTACCCGCCGCTCACCGGTGGCGCCTTTGGCACCAGTAACATCGGCGTCAACTACGGCATCATGTTTTTGGGCTATGCCGCTTCCACCTGGATCAGCCAGCCCATCACCGCCGTGCTGTATCACGCCGAGGCCGGCAGCGCCGCCTACCAGCAGTCCTTCTACGGCGCCATCGTGATCGCCGCCATCGCCGTCGTGCTCACCGTCTACATGATGGTCTCCGACAGCAAGAAGAAATCCGCCTAGTTTTACCGACGTGACAAAGGGACTGCCCCTTTGTCACATTCCACCGGCCACCAGTATTAAGGAGTCGAAATGTCTGAGCTCAATCCCGTCCGCATTGCCGTTATCGGCGCCGGCGCCATGGGCCGCAACCACATCCGCTTTGTCACCGAGGAGCCCGAGGCCGAGCTCGTCGCCATCGCCGACGCCTTTGAGGGCGCCCGCGCCACGGCCGAGGCCGCCGGCGTGCCGTTTTACACCGATCCCGCCCAGATGATGGACGAGGTCAAGCCCGAGGCCGTCATTATCGCCACCCCCAACGACCTGCACCTGGGCGTTGCTCGCGAGGCTGTGAAGCGCAATATCGTGCCGTTGGTCGAAAAGCCGATCTCCAACGACCTGGAGGATGCCCAGGCTTTCGCTGCCGAGGCCGAGACCGCCGGCGTGCCCGTGCTCGTGGGCCAGCACCGTCGCCACAACCCCTTCGTCAACAAGGCCAAGGAGATCATCGAGTCCGGCGAGCTGGGCAAGCTCACCGTGTCGAGCTTCCACTACATGATCTATAAGAACGACGAGTATTTCGATGTCGAGTGGCGCCGCAAGAAGGGCGCCGGCCCGATCCTGGTCAACCTGGTTCACGACGTCGATCTACTCCGCTATCTGCTGGGCGAGCCCGTTGCCGTCCAGGGTATGCAGTCCAGCGCCGCCCGCGGTTTTGAGACCGAGGACTCCGCCGTGGTCAACGTCCGTTTTGCCGATGGCGCACTTGCGAGCATGACCATCTCCGACGCCACCGCCAGCCCCTGGAACTGGGAGGCAACCGCTCGCGAGGATCCGCAGTACCGCCCCTTCGACGCCGACGCCTACTTTATCGGCGGCACTAAGGGCGCCCTGTCGCTGCCCCGCCTGCACCAGTTCTCCTACGACGGCGCCTCTAACTGGCACAAGCCGCTGCAGATGGAGATCCCGGCTGTGGACCCGGCGCTGCCGCACAAGATGCAGCTCAAGCACTTTGTGAAGGTCGTCCGCCGCGAGGTCGAGCCCGTCGTGACCCCCGCCGATAACGTCAAGACGCTCACGCTTCTCAACGCCATCAAGGAGGCCGCCGAGACCGGCCAGCTCGTCGAGCTGTAATGCCTTAAGAGCGGGTCGCGGCAAACTCCCCGCCGAGCGCCTTGGCCCGCCGCCAACAAGCCCCTCTTCTTTGCCCCGCGAGCAGCCTCCTGCCCGCGGGGCCTTTTGCTACCTTGCCGACGATTTTTCTGGAGCGGGGGCTATTTTGCACCTCAGTCTGATTCGTTCGCCACGAAATGGGCCTATCTACTACGTTTAACCGATCACCCTCAAGCATGCCGAATTTCGAGAAATAAAAACCGCAGGTAGGCGGGTTGCGTATTTTCGGAAAACCGAGGGATGGTCGACCCATATGGTTCAAACGTAGTAGATAGGTCGTTTTCGTGGCGCGGCCCCAAAACAGTCTTTTGGGACGGGTGGTATCCTTGGTAGCCCTGTGCTGCAAACGCACCTTAAACGCAAGGAGTCCCATGGATCTTATCGCCCAGCTCGCCCGCGAGCTCAACCTTAAGGCCGCCAACGTCGAGGCAGCCGTCAAGCTCATCGACGAGGGCAACACCATCCCCTTTATCTCGCGCTACCGCAAGGAGGCCACAGGCGGAATGGACGACGTCGCCCTGCGCGCACTCGACGAGCGCCTGTCCTACCTGCGCAATCTTGAACAGCGCAAAGAGGACGTCCTTCTGCTCATCGACGCCCAGGGCAAACTTACGCCCGAGCTCGAACAGCAAATTCGCGAGGCCGCGCAGCTCCAGCGTGTCGAGGACCTCTACAAGCCCTACCGCAAAAAGCGCATGACCCGCGCACAGAAGGCCCGCGAGGCAGGCCTGGAGCCGCTTGCCAACATGATCATCATGCAGGCCTCGGCCAAGGGCAGCGCGCTCGACACCGCCGCGGCCTACGTCAACGAGGAAGCCGGCTTCGACACGCCCGAGAAGGCGCTCGCCGGCGCGGCGGACATCGTGGCCGAGACGGTGGCCGAAGACCCCGAGAACGTCGCCGACCTGCGCGCCTTTACGCAAAACACCGCCGACATCATCGTCGAGGCCACCGACCCCGCCGAGAAGACCCCCTACGAGCCGTACTACAGCTATGATGAGCCGCTGCGCCGTATTCCCAACCACCGCGTGCTGGCTATCGACCGCGGTGAGCGCGAGGGCAAACTCCGCGTGCGCGTGAACGTCGACGGCGCTGCCGCCACGGCGCGCCTCGGCAGCCGTTGGCCCCGACGCCAGGGCGTCTTCGCGCCCGTCTTTGACGCCGCCATCGCTGACGGCTACAAGCGCCTCATGGCCCCCTCGCTGGAGCGCGAGGCCCGCGCCAAGCTCACCGTTCGCGCCCAGACCGAGGCCATTAATGTCTTTGCCAAGAATCTCGAGGGCCTGCTCTCGGCACGCCCCGTGCGCGGCGCCCGCGTGCTCGCGCTCGATCCGGGCTACCGCACCGGCTGCAAGGTCGCCGTCATGGACGAGACCGGCAAGCTGCTCGACCACGGCGTGGTCTACCCCACCAAGCCGCGCCACGACGTCGCCGGCACCAAGCGCGAGCTCGCCCGCCTCGTCAAAAAGGACGGCGTCAACACCATCGTCATCGGCAACGGCACCGCCAGCCGCGAGACCGAGGAAGTCGTCTCGGAGTTCATTGCCGAGCAGGCGCCCAGCCTTCGCTACACCATCGTTAACGAAGCCGGCGCGTCGGTGTACTCCGCTTCCGAGCTCGCCAGCCAGGAATACCCCGACCTGGACGTCACCGTGCGTGGCGCCATGAGCCTGGGCCGCCGCCTGCAGGACCCGCTGGCAGAGCTCGTCAAGATTCCGCCCCAGTCCATCGGTGTGGGCCAGTACCAGCATGACCTTGACCAGGCCGAGCTCTCGCGCACTCTGGGCCACGTGGTGGAGGACGTCGTTAACCGCGTGGGTGTCGACGTAAACACCGCGAGCGCAAGTCTGCTGGGATACGTATCGGGCATCACGCCGAGCGTGGCCAAAAACATCGTGGCCTACCGCGAGGAAAACGGCGCCTTTACCGATCGCCGCCAGCTCAAGAAGGTCCCCAAGCTGGGGCCCAAGGCATATCTCAACGCCGCGGGTTTCCTGCGCATTAGCGGCGGCAAGAACCCACTCGACGCGACAAGCGTCCACCCCGAGAGCTACGAGGTGGCCACGGCCGTCCTGGAGCGTGCCGGCGTTGCGGCAAGCGAGCTCAGCCGCGGCGGCGTGCCCGACATCGAGCGCCGCCTGGGCAGCATCTCGGCGCTAGCAAGCGACCTGAACTGCGGTACCCTGACGCTCATCGACATTGTCAACGAGCTCAAGAAGCCCGGCCGCGACCCGCGCGACGACGCGCCCGAGGTGGTCTTTAGCCGCTCGGCACTTTCCATCGACGACCTGGAACCCGGCATGGAGCTCAAGGGCACGGTGCGCAACGTCGTCGACTTTGGCGCCTTCGTCGACGTGGGAGTGCACCAGGACGGCCTTGTGCACATCTCCAAGCTGGCCAACCGCTTTGTCAAGCACCCGAGCGACGTGGTGCGCATCGGTGACACGGTCAAGGTGTGGGTCGAAAAGGTCGATCGCGACCGCAAGAAGATCTCGCTCACCATGGTACAGGGCAAGTAAACCGCCAAAGCAAAGGTACCCCCTGTAGCGATGTGCAAAATCGCGAGTATTCTGCAAATTCCACCGTTCCGGATGCCCCTCAGAGACGAAAAAGCATGGAACAGCCCCCGTTTTAGCGTCATCAGAGCCAAAACGGGGGCCGTTCCATGCTTCGGTTAACTGATAAAGACCTTTACGTTGCTGAATACTCTCGATTTTGCACGGCGCAGGCGGGGGTACCTTTGCCCACGGCAGGATATGGAAGCCAAGCGCCAACTTGCTGGCAAGCTCGTGTCGGCAGCCCCGGCCTTTCCTTTGCCTAGCGCGATCCTCGCGAAGCGCGTGAGCGATAGGGAAAGGAAAGGCCGGGGCGAACAGCCCACGGTACGGTCGGCGTTCGCGCTACGGCAGGATATGGAAACCCAAAGCGGCGATATCCTTGGCAAAGCCGCGGACGGTGTCGAGCGAGACCTCGTACGGGTCGCGACCGATGTTCTTGCGCTTGGCCAGGATGCTGTTGGGCACCGTAATGATCTGGCAACCGCAGGCTTCTGCCTGGTAAATGTTGATGAGCTCGCGCGTGGACGCCCACAGGACCTCACAGTTGGGCTTGATGGCGGCCTTCTTGACCGACTCCGTCATAAACGGAATGGGGTCGACGCCGGTGTCGGCGATGCGGCCGGCAAAGAGCGAGATGATGGACGGCGTCTCGGTGTCAACGGCCTCGACCATCTCATCGACCTGCGTAGGCGTAAAGATGGTGGTGACGTTGACCTTGATGCCGTCGGCGGAAAGCTTGCGGACCAGCTCGGCGGTGGACTCGCCCTTGGTGGTCACGCACGGAATCTTGACGTAGACGTTCTCGGCCCAGGTAGCGATCTCGCGGGCCTCGACCTCCATGGTCTCGACGTCGTCGGCAAAAACCTCAAACGAGACGGACACATCGGTGATGTGGGCCAGGACCTCCTTGGCAAACGCGCGGTAGTCCGTCACGCCGCCCTTCTTCATAAGGGACGGGTTGGTCGTGAAACCCTGAACGTTGCCGTTCTCGTACATGTCGAGCATGCCCTCGAGGTTTGCACCGTCAGCGAACACCTTGATTGCCATCCGCCTGATTCCTTTCGCTTGCACATGGGCGTTAAACTGCTAAACACTTTACCTACGTTTATCAAGGCGTGAGCTGCGGATTTTTTATCTTCTCGGCGAACGGTATAAACACCTCAGTGTTTGGATTGATAAATCGATTGAGCATGTAAAAGCAAAGAGTCACAGTTTGAGCAAACGTCAGAACGCGGGATTCATTAGATGAGGCCGAAATGCTGCATCGCTGTGACGGTGCCGTCGTGTGCGACATCGTCGGTCACGTAGTCGGCGACCGCCTTGACCTCAGGCATGGCGTTGCCCATGGCGACAGCCGTCTCGACCGCAGCGAGCATGCCCAGGTCGTTGCCGGAATCACCAAAGCCAAAGGTGCGCGCGTTGCCGGTGCGACCCAGGTATTCCAGCGCTCGCGCCACGCCCACGCCCTTGTCAATGCCCTTGGGGCTCAGCTCGCGATTCTGACCACCGGTGTTGCACAACTCAAACTCGCGATCGATAAAGCCATCATCGTTGGCTACGCGAGCCAGGTCGCTCGCGACGATGCACACCTTGCCCACGCGCAGACTGCCGTCGACGCGCATTTCCTCGGTGCTGTGCACCACAGAAGTGCCGATCAGAGACGACTGCTCAACACCCGCGGGTTCCAGGGCAAAAGTAGCCACGTTGGTCTCGAAAAAGGCCTCAATCCCTGCCGCGGCCATACGGCGCGCAAGCTCCTCAATAACGTCCTCGTCAAAGCAGTCCTCATGCACCACGCGGCCCTCGACCTCGAGCGTCGCTCCCGCCATGGCAACGACACCCGCCGGGTTCAGCGCGCGCAGGCCATCGGCAATCAGCCACAAGGGACGACCCGTGCAGATAAATGCCTGGTGACCCGCATTGCGCAGGCGACCAAATGCATCGACAACAGCCTTCGACGGATGGACTGCATTGAAGTCCTTATCGGTCATATCGTCGGGATCGAACGACGTCAGCGTGCCGTCCACGTCAAAAAAGAGCACGGCGGAATCGGGGCACGCATCAATCATATGAGTTCCTTTCGAGGATAAGGGCAGACGAGGCATCCATCATATAATGGAGCGACGCAACCAGAGAGGTCACCCATGGAATTTTACGCAAGCTGCCCCGAGGGCTTTGAGTCCGTACTCGCCGATGAGCTTAAACGCCTCGGGCTTTCGCATGTTCGCCGGCTGAAGGGCCGCGCCACGTTTGAGGGCGAGCTCGAAGAAGGCTACCGCGCCTGTCTGTGGTCGCGCCTAGCGAGCCGCGTGTTTGCGGTGCTCGGGCGCTTTGAGGCGCAGGATGCCGATGAGCTGTACGATAGCGTTTACGACATCGCCTGGGAGAACATCGTCCGCCCCGGCGCCACCATTGCCATCACCGCCCGCGGCGTGACCGAGCAGCTGCGCAACACGCGCTTCTCGGCCCTGCGCGCCAAGGACGCATTGTGCGACCGCTTGGCCGAAACCACGGGCCGTCGCGCCGATGTCAACGCCACCGATCCCGATGTTCACCTGCTGCTTTCGCTGCGTCAGCGCCGCGCGAGCATCAGCCTGGACCTTTCGGGCGATCCGCTGTTCAAGCGTCTGCCGCCCGCAGCGACCCGCGCCGGCGAGGGTACGCACGTGCTGCGCCCCGACTACGCCGCCCTGGTGCTGGCGCAGGTCGGCTGGACCGCACTGTGCGAGCGCGAGTTAACGGCTGACGATTACGAGAATGAAGCCCTTCCCACGCTGATCGATGCCTCATGCGCCGGCGACGGTCTGCTGCTGGAGGCCGTGAACATTCTGACCGACCGCGCCCCGGGCGCTGTGCGCGAGCGCTGGGGCTTTGAGGGCTGGCAGCTGCACGACGCCGCCCTGTGGGAGCAGCTGCTTGCCGAGGCGCGCGAGCGCGAGGCGGCAGCGCGCGAGCGCCAGGCGCGCATCGTGGCCGCAGACATCGACCCCGCCGCCCGCAAGACTGCCGAGCGCATGGTCAAGTGCGCCGGCTACAAGCGTTTTGTCGACTTTTGTGCCGCCAAGCCCGCCACCGTGCTGGACCATGCGGGCGCCGTCGCCGGTGCCGCCGTGGTCGCGGACACCACCGAGACGCCGCTTTCGCTCATGCACGACGCCATGACGCTGGTCGGCGAGCTGCGCCGCGCGCCCGAGCTCGCTTCGGCACCGGTCGCCGCGCTCACCCGCGACGGATTGCTGGCCCGCGCGCTCCATGCCGAGCCCGTGCGCTCCATCGCCGTCATGCCCAATAACGAGGAGGCGGCTATTGAGGTTTGGCCCTCGCTCGACCACGCCGCCGCAGCGTTTGAGGCTGCGACCAGCGCAAACGCCGAGGGAGAGACCGCGGACGCCGACGACGTCATCAGCGACGAAGCCGCCGACACCTTCATGCCCGAACCTACCGCCACGCTCGACCTGGGTGACGGCAAGCCGCTGCCCGTGCTCATCCCCGAGTCCGAGCAGTTCGCCAACCGTCTGCGCAAGAACGCTCGCCTGCGTCGCAAGTGGGCAAAGCGCGAGGGCGTGAGCTGCTACCGCGTCTACGATGCCGACCTGCCCGATTACTCTGCCGCCATCGATCTGTACGAGGGTTGCCCGCAGACGCCGGGCCGCTGGCTCGTCATTGCCGAATACGCCGCGCCCAAGACCATCGACCCCGCACTGGCCCAGGCCCGTATGCTCGATATTCTGGCCATCGCGCCGCGTATCCTGGATGTTCCGGCCGAGCACGTGCACGCCAAGGCCCGCATGCGTTCGCGCGGCGGCTCGCAGTACGGCAAGCAGGGCGCCGGCAAGGGTGGATCGGGCGAGCGTGCCAACATCGCGCGCCGTCGCCTGCCGCTCATCGAAGAGGGCGGCCTCACCTTTGCCGTCAACTTTGACGACTACCTGGACGTCGGCATCTTCTTGGACCACCGCGTCACCCGCAACCTGGTGCGCGAGCACGCCAAGCAGGCGCGCCGCTTCCTCAACCTGTTTGCCTACACCGGCACTGCCACCTGCTACGCGGCAGATGGCGGCGTCGAGGAGACCGTGACGGTCGACCTCTCCAACACCTATCTGGACTGGGCCGAGCGCAACATGCGCCAGAACGGCTTTGTGGGGCCTCAGCATCATTTTGTGCGCGACGACGTGCTCGCCTGGATTCGCGACCAGCGCCAGACGCGCAACCGCTGGGACTTGATCTTTGTCGACCCGCCCACGTTCTCGAACTCGTCCAAGATGGGCCGCCGCACCTGGGATGTCCAGCGCGACCATGTTGAGCTGTTGGCCGGCGTATCGCGCTTGCTCGCGCAGGGCGGCCATGCCATCTTTAGCTGCAACCTGCGCGGCTTCCGCCCCGAGACGCGCAAGCTCGCCCGCGCGGGCGTGGTGCTGGAGGACATTACGGCGCAGACCATCCCCGAGGACTTCGCGCGCAACCAGAAGGTGCACCACTGCTACATCGTGCGCCGCCTGCCTATCGAGGATGCCATGGCCGAAGTCGGCTTTAGCGCCGAGGAAATTGCCGAGCGCGTCGAGGAACTGCGCAACCCCGAGGCCCGCAAGCCCCGTGCGGCAGTACCCGCGCACGCGCAGGCCGGCAACGGCAAGTCCAACTTTGCCGGCAAGCCCTTCCCCGCCGGCAAGCCCAAAAAGAAGAAGTTCTACGCCAGCAAGCCCAAGGGCAAATAACAAAGTTGCGGTGGAATACGGACTGTTTTGCCTGGAATTAGGCAGATTTAGACCGTATTTCACCGCAACTCAAATTGAGATGGTGGTTGGCTATCTAGCCTTGGGTGACCAGGCGATAGCCGATACCCACGTGCGTCTGGATATAGCGCGGGTGCGCGGGGTCGGACTCAATCTTCTTGCGCAGCGTGCCCATAAAGACGCGCAGGCTCGCAAGGTCGCTCTTGGTCGCCGTGCCCCAAATCTCGTGCAGAATAAACTGATGCGTGAGCACCTTGTCGGCGTTGTGCGCCAGCAAGCAGAGCAACTTGTACTCGATCGGCGTCAGATGCAGCTCCTCGCCGTCCATCGTGGCGATGCCGGCATCAAAGTCGATATGCAGCTCGCCGGTATCGAACGTGCCCTCGGACGAACCCGCACCTATCTGCGCATACGAAAGACGCCTGAGCGTGGTGCGGATACGCGCGAGCAGCTCCTCGACCGAAAACGGCTTGGTCAGATAGTCATCGGCACCGGCATCGAGCGCGCGGATCTTGTCTGCATCCTCGCTGCGCGCCGAGACCACGATAATCGGCATGCCCGACCACGTGCGCACCGACTCGACCACCTTGACGCCGTCCATATCGGGCAAACCCAGATCGAGCAGCACAATGCTCGGCGCCTGCGACGAGGCGGCGGCGATGGCGGCATGGGCGGTCTCCACGGCCATATGACGCAAGCCGTGCGCCTCGAGCGCGGCAACAATAAGGTTGCGGACGGCGGGATCGTCCTCAACGACCAAGATGAGCGGTTTTACGGCAGAGTTCGGCACAGCGCTACTCCTTATCAAACGAAACGTCGGCGACGGGAAGCTCAATCGTAAAGACCGAGCCGTGCGGGTCCGCCGCGGCAACCTCTATGCTACCGCCATGCGCCAGCGCAATGGAGCGGCAGAGCGAAAGACCCAGGCCCACGCTGCGATGGCTGTCGGCAAGACCGTGGTTGGCGGTGTAGAACGACTCAAAGATTCGCTCGCGGTCCTCGGGCGCAATGCCCGGACCATCATCGGCCACCGAGCACGCCACGCGTCCATCGTCGACGCTAATCGAAATCATGATATGCGAGCCCGCGGGCGTATAGGTGATGGCGTTGTTCACCAGATTGACCACCAGCTGCACCATCAGGCGCGCATCGACGTTGACGAGCGCCGGCTCATCGCACGCCACCACCTTAAGGTCGTGCTCGCGCACGGCAGGGTTCACGTGGCGCAGCGCCTCCTCCACGATATCGTCCATGAGCTCGAGCGTGGTCGACAGGCGCATACCGCCGCCCTCGAGCTTGGTGATGGCGAGCAGGTTCTCGACGGTGGCGTTGAGCCATTGCGCATCCGAGCGAATGGACAAGAGCAGGCCGCGGCGCGTTTGGGCGTCGAGCACGGCGGTGCCGGTCGAGCCCTGGTCGAGCAGCACATCGGCATTACCCGAAATACTGGTGAGCGGCGTGCGCAGGTCGTGCGAGATGGAGCGCAGCAGGTTGGCGCGCAGCTGCTCATTTTTGGCAAGCACCGCCGCCTCCTCGCGGGCCTCCATGGCGCGGGCGCGATCGAGCGCCAGCTCGCCTTCGCTCACGATAGCATCGGCAAGTGTCCGCTCCTCGTGCGTCAGCACGTCGGGCTCGGCAACGATAGCCAGCACGCCCACCACCGAGGCGGGGTCGCCCGAGCGCGCGAAGCCGTCGCCTGTGCGAACCGTCAGGTAGATACCATAAAACGCCGAGCCGCCGAACGTAGCATCGAGCGGCGTTCCCACATAGGCGGACGCCGAGAGCCGCGGTGGCATCTGCGGCGCCAGCTCGTGCACCGGCGCGGCATCGCCCACGGCCGTGTATGTCGCACGCGGCAGCAGGTCATCGCCCTCGGCGTCGGCGCTGTACCACACGACCGGACAGCCCGAAAGACGCGCCAGCTGCGTGGCCATGGCGTGAACGATCTGCTGCTCGTCGGCGCAGCGCTGCAACATGCGATTGGTCTCGAGCACCATATGCGTGCGGCGGTCGCTGGCGGCAGCCTGTGCCAAAGCGCGACGCAGGGCCAAGGCAATCGAGCTCGACACAAGCGAGACCACAAACATGATGAAGAACATGCCGGGATAGCTGCGGTCGATAAACGACAGCAAGTAGCGCGGGTCGACAAACAAGAAGTTGTAGAGCGCCACGGCGGCAGCCGAGCTCAGCAAGCAATACAGGCGACTGCAGGTAAAGAATGCGCACAGCTGAACGGCGAACACATAGACGATCATGATGCTCGGCGCGAGACCCGGATGGTCGAGCAGCGCGCCCACAATCGTCGCCGCGACCAGCAGCCCCACCGATACGCAGGCGTCATACAGAGGAGTGCGGCGCGTCAGCGTTGTGCGCCGCCACCAAAAGCTATCGGCAATATCGCCGTCCGTACGGACGTCCATCAGCGCCCCGCCCCTCTCTCAAAAACGAAAACCACCACAAAGGGGACAGGCACCTTTGTGGTGGTTTCCCCTTGTGGTGGTTCCAAGTGTAAAGCCTTTGCAACCTGCGGACGTTAGACAAACAGCACGTGCGCGAGCAGTGCGCACACGCACGCCGCGACAAGCACCGTCACCACGATCGAAATCACGCGGTCGGCCATGTCCATGTTGGCACGATTCGTAAAGAACCGATCTTCGGCGGCATCGGCGCGTGCCTCACGCACCATCTCGGCAGCAAGATCGCAACCGTCAAGCACCTTTGCATCCATGGTTTCCTCCCAGGACTCAATCCCCATCAATACAAGCCCGCCCGTTCGCAGACAAACCTCGAGCGTCGACTACGGCCGCTCGTTGGGAGCCAGGCGCTGCATCTTGTTCACGGCCTTGAACTTGGTGAACAGCGGCACGTACTCAAAGCTCACGTTGGAGTTCTCCAGGCCGTACCAGCGTGCAGGCGTGCCGGCGGCGCGGCGAATGATGTACTTGAGCGTGATGGCCGTACGCTCGCTGGGCTCCACATCGCTTTCGGGCGCCAGAAGCTTACGGATCAGGACGAACTTGAACGTACCGATGTTACCCGGATCCTTGTAGACCGAGTAGTCATGCGTCTGCGGCGGCAGCTCGCCGGTGGCAGCCAGGTCCTGAACAACCTGACGCAGGTAGGCATTGACGCGCTGGTTGATCTTGTAGCCCAGGTACAGATGCACGCGGAACACGTAGTCGGTGCCGAACGTCTCGACCGAATAGGCAAAGGTGTGCGGTTCGTCCATGGTCTCGACATTCACAAACCACCAGGCGCGGGCGCGCTTGGGATGCTTGTCCAAGATCGAATAGACGATATCGCGGTCGATGTAGTCGGTATGGGCGTCCTTGGTCAGGTACACGACGTTGTCGCTCATGCGCTCGTAACGGTCGTCGTCACGCAGGCGCTTGAGCTGCGGCAGGTAGCTGCGCAGCGGCAGCAGCGTAAACTGGCGCTGCTCGACCGCCGTGCCGTTGTACCAGCACACCATAATGCCCATGATGAGTGCAGCCATGAGGATGGTGAAGTAGCCGCCGTGGAAGAACTTGGTGAGCGAGCTCACGAAGAAGAAGCCTTCGAGCAAAAGGAAGAAGGCCGCGAAGATCCACGGAGCAACCTTGAGCTTGCGCTCCTCGTGCAGGTAGAAGAAGAGCAGCAGCGTGGTGCACATCATAGTCAGCGTAATGGCAAGGCCGTAGGCGGCTTCCATATGCGCCGAGTTCTGGAACAGCAGCACCACGATGACGCAGCCGACAAGCATGACGTTGTTGACCATGGGGATGTAGAGCTGGCCCTTGGTCTCGGCAGGGTAGAAGACCTGCATGTGCGGCATGAGGTCCAGACGGCTGGCCTCGGACACCAGCGAGAATGCGCCGGTAATGAGCGCCTGCGAGGCAATGATGGCCGCGACGGTGGAAAGGCCGACGGCAAACGGGCGCAGGCCCGGGGCGAGCATCTGGTAGAACGGGTTGAGGTCGGCAATGCCCATGAGCTCGGGGTTGGCAGCGTTGTTCATAAGCCAAGCGCCCTGGCCAATATAGGAAAGCAGCAGGCAGCACTTAACGAACGGCCAGGTAGCGTAGATGTTGCCGCGGCCGACGTGGCCCATGTCGGAGTAGAGCGCCTCGGCACCGGTGGTGGCGAGGAAGCAACTGCCCAGAATCATGATGCCCGCGTGGTTGTTGGGGCTCAGCAAAAAGGCGATTCCACGCACCGGGTTGAGACACAGCAGCACGGCGGGGTGCTGGAGGACAAAGAACAGACCCGTACCGCCCAAGAACAGGAACCACAGCGTCATGATGGGGCCAAAGGCGTGGCCAATCTTGGCCGTGCCGATGCGCTGCACCAAGAAGAGCGCGATGATGATGGCGAGCGTGATGGCGACAACGCGGCCCTGGTCGTCACCGAGCACGGCGTGGACCGCCGGAATGGTGCGCAGGCCCTCGATGGCCGTGGTAACGGTAACGGCCGGCGTCAGGATGCCGTCGGCGAGCAGCGCGGCGCCACCCAGCATGGCGGGGATGATAAGCCACTTACCGCAGCGCTTGACCAGGCTGTACAGGGCAAAGATGCCGCCCTCACCATGGTTATCGGCGCGCAGCGAGATGAGCACATACTTGATGGTGGTCAGCAGCGTGACCGTCCACACGACAAGGGAGAGCGCGCCGAGCACGAACTCCTCCGTGACGCTTCCGATGCCGCCGTTGCCGGCAACGAGCGCCTTGGTTACATACATGGGGCTGGTGCCGATATCGCCGTACACCACGCCCAGCGTGACGAGCATCGCCGAGATGCTCACAGGAATCGCAGCGTGCGAGGCTGCCTCCTTGGCCTTTTGTTCCATAAGCCGGTTTCCTCCCAACTTTAATGTTCGAAGGGATTATAGGTAATCGGCCCATGTTTTAATGCACTGTTTTCCCAGCTAGATAAAGATTTATACAGTCTTTAGGCTACCGCGGCGATATGGAATGCGGCAAAGGAACTATCCCTTTGCCGCATCTGTCATTTTCCGAGCCAGTTTTTGAACCACCACTCCATGGATCGGCTCATCTCGGCCATAAAGGGACTGGTGTGTTTGCGGGTGTAGATATCCACCACGCGCTCCCCCACCTCGCGGGCGTGCGGGCGAAACATCGCATCCATCTCGGCCACCTGCGCATCCATAGTCGCGGTATCGGCGCGGCGATAGCGCTCCTCGTGCACCAGGTTCACCACGGGGTGCGCGATTGCCGGGCGCTCCTTGCGAGGCGTGCCGATGATGAGCATCGATAGCGGCATGGTATAGGGCGGCAGATCGAGCAGCTCGGCAACTTCCTCGGCGTTCTCCACGATGTCGCCAATGTAGCAGCTCCCCAGGCCCAGGGCCTCGGCGGCAACCACGGCGTTTTGCGCAGCGATCACGGCATCCTGCGCCGCGATGGCAAAGTCGCCCAGACCCGGTGCACGACGGGGCGACTTGCCCGTGCGCTCGACAAACTCGGGCTCAAAGCAGCCCACGTGCTCAAACAGATCGATCCACTTGGCATAGTCGACCACAAATATAAGCGCCCAGGGCGCCTTGGCGATCATGGGCTGGTGGTCGCACAGGTCAGCCAGACGGTCCAGCGTAGCCTGCTCGCGAATGCTCACGATGGAATACATCATCATGGCGCCCGCCGACGGCGCGCGACTCGCCGCATGCAAAATCGCCGCACGCTGCTCGTCGGTCACCGCCACGGGACGTTCATCGTCATCACGCGCGAAGGCACGCGTAGAGGAACGGTGCTCCAAGATGTCCAGCACTGCGTTGCCCGTAGTCTCGACCGGATAGCCGCACGTATCGACCGCCGCTCCGTCGCCGCCCATGTCCGCCTTGCAAACCTGCTCGCTCATCGCCCTACCCTCGCCATTTCTTTAAGAAGCCTTTACGTTTCCGTGTAATTCCCGTCCATTATCGCGCAGGTCGCCGCTACATTGCGCAACACCGCCACGCACGCGCGTTATTATGGCTGGTTGTTGTGCGCAGTCACCAATTGCAGCGCATATCTTGGTAACAATCGGGTAAACCCCCGCTTTCGTAGGTTTTAGTTTGTGAGGAGTCTCAGCATGTTCGCTGCCGCCATCTCGCTCGTCGGTCTTGCGGCGACCGTCTACCTTGTTTTGCGCGAGGCCAAGGCCATTCGCGCTCAGTCGGGCACCGTTGCCAAAAGCGCTCTTGGGTGGAGCGTCGCCTTCGGCCTGTTCCAGCTCTTTTTGACCATTTGGGGTGCCATTGGCCTCGTCGCCCAAAACGAGCCGCTCGCCTTTGTGATGCTCATCCTGACCAACGCCATCCTCACCGGATGCGCTTGGGCCAGCATCGCCCACGACCGCATCGCCCCGCGCGTCTTTGCGTTCGCCGAGCCCGACACCCCCGCCCCCACCGGCAAGCTCGCCCGCCTGCGCGGCGCCTTTGTGGGCAAACCGCTCGTCGCCGCCGTCTTGTGCCTACTGCTCGCCGGCGTCTTTGCGCTGCTGGGCATGGAGGTCTCGTCCAACCACGACTTTACCTGGGTCTACCCCCTGTGCATTCTGCTCGAATGGGCCATTATCACCGTGCTCATGGTCGGCTTGTTCTTCCTATTCCAGCGCCACGGCGCAGCTCCCGCGGTCCTGGCCTTTGCCCTCTTTGTCCTGGGCATTGCAGAGTTCTTTGTCATCACGTTTAAATCCATGCCCATCCAGCCGGGCGACCTTTCGGCCATCTCCACCGCCGCCGCGGTCGCCGGCAACGGCTACACCTTCTCGATCTCGCTGTTCTGCGTGCTGTCCATGGGCTTTACCGCCATCGCCATGCTGCTGTGCGAGTACGCCGGCCTGGTGGCACCGCACCGTCAGAAGGGTGCCGCCAACGCCAAGCGCATGCTGCTCACCAACCTGCTCGTGGCAGTGCTGTGCCTGGGCAGCGTAACCGCGCATGTCACGCTCATCGACTACTACAACACCCTCGGCATCACCGTCTACACCTGGCGCCCGCTCGAGAGCTACTGGCGCGAGGGCTACCTGCCCGCCTTTATTAGTGCGGCACAGTCCATCAAGCCGCCCAAACCCGCCGACTACTCCGTCGACGATGCCAAGGCCACGCTCAAAAAGTACGCCAAGGCCTACGACAAGTCCGACGCCACCAAGAGCGACGAGCGCGCCGCCGCAAAGGAGCAGTTCGACAGCGAGAAGCCCACGGTCATCGCCATCATGAACGAGACCTTCTCGGACCTATCCATCTACCAGAACATGCGCGCCGGCTACGAAGGCCCGCAGTACTTTAAGAGCCTGTCCAACTGCCTCAGCCGCGGCAAGCTCTACGTGAGCGCCTACGGCGGCGGCACCGCCAATACCGAGTTTGAGTTTATGACCGGCAACTCCATGGCCAACCTGGGCTCGGGCGTGTACCCCTACACCATCTACAACATGGAGACGACCGGAAACTTAGCCGAGCAGTTCAAGTCGCTCGGATATTCCACCACGGCCATGCACCCCAACCACGCAACCAACTGGAACCGCGAGAACGTCTACAAGGATTTTGGCTTTGACCAGTTCCTGTCCATCAACGACTTCCAGGGAGCTGACACCCTGCGCGGCATGGTGACCGACCAGGCGACCTACGACAAGATTCTTGAGCTGCTCGACCAGAACGCCGATCCGCAGTTTATCTTCGACGTGACCATGCAGAACCACTCGGGCTACGACACGGGCCTGCTGCCTGCCGACAAGCAGATGCACCTGAACATCGACACGACCGACCTGGACGCCAAGACCGTCGAGGACGGCACGCTCTCCGATGTTGACGAGTACGTCTCGTGCATCGAGCAGTCCGACCAGGCGCTGCGCTACTTCCTCAACGCCTTGAGCAAGCTCGACCGCAAGGTGGTCGTGGTGTTCTGGGGCGACCATCAGCCTTTCTTCCCGTCCAAGTTCAACGATAAGTGGTTTACCGGCGAGGACGACGCCACCCACCAGGAGCGCTTGTGGCAGACCGACTACATCATTTGGGCTAACTACGACGTTGCCGGTTGTAACCAGACGAGTGAGGTCGACGACCTGTCCACCAACTATCTGTCCACCCAGCTGATGCAGCTGATCGGCGCACCACTGACCGACTACCAGAAGGCGCACATGACGCTGCGCGAGTCGCTGCCCGCCATCAACTCGGTGGGCTACGAGGACGCCAGCCTGCGCTGGGCGCTCTCCTCCAACGTCACCGGCGACGACGCCGTTGCCGCAGCCGCCACCAAGGCGCGCGAGGATTACGCCAAGATGCAGTATTACGAGATGTTCCGCGACGGCAAGAACGTGTACACCGAGCACTTCCAGACCGAGGCCAACGAGACCGACCCCAACCTGGCGCCGGGTACGACCAAGATCAAGTAGCGGGGTCGGGGACCCGAATCGGCGGCAGGCGGAGGCGCGGGAAAGGTCTGCTGCTCAAACAGTCCTGCGCAAGACGGGGGGCCACATTAAGTGGCCCCCTTTGCGTGCGGAACTCGCGACGAACCTTATATGCCTCCGCCCGGACAGACGCCATGTTGTTGGAGCGCGGCTTGTCATAGGGGCATCCGCTGAACATATATAAGTCGAAGGCCACGTCTTGTGCCCTTCGTCTTGCGCAGGACTGTAGAGCAGGGAACTTCGTGCCCGCCGCCCAGGAGGGCGTTGCGTTTAGAAGATGGACCTAGCGCTTGTTCCTCCGGGACAAAAGAAGCGCGGCTATAAAAGCGATGATGGCAAGCGCCAGCAACACCAAAAGCAAAGCGAGCGTGTTGTCGCCCGTTGCCGCCAGACCAAGCAAGCCGGGCTTCTTGCTGCCAGCAGGTTGTACGGGGATCTTCTCGCCATCGTCTTCGGCGGTGATTTCCCAGCGAATTGCCTTGTTTGCGTCGGCAAGCTCGTTGCCCACCGACGTCGGGACACTTAGTTGCAAATTGAGTACCGTGCTGCCATCGCTCGTAAACGTTGCGACCTGCGTGGGATAGGCAAACACGCTGCCCGGCGTTCCCGTCTGGAGCCAACCGGCAGACGCATCGGCCGCCGACGCCGTTAGGGTAATGGGCGACAGCAGATGTGCCGTCTCGTGATCGACAACAGCCCGCACAAACACACGTACCTGGGACTTTACACCCGTGGCACGAACCCCAATCTGTTGCTCGCGTACATCGCCGGGCATTAGATCTTTAAAGGCTGGAAACAGATCGGGCTCCCCCGAGGAGTCCGTCGCTCCCGATACCGTTAGCTGGCGTGCATTTCCGTCATAGGCAATCGTGGGAATGTCAGCAAACGCACGTGCAGGAACGGCGAGCGCGATAAGGCAGACGATTGCCGCCATCACGCAATGCAAGAAACACGCAACGTCTTTACGAATCGGAGAGGCCATACTTACGCACCTCCATGCGGCGGCACCAGCACGCCATCCTTGACTGCACGGCCCCATGCCTCTGCAGCTGCATCGCCGGGCGTGGATTGAATTGCCTGGGTCGAAATGTCAACGACCAGGTTCTTCCCATCTGCCTTCTGCTCAGTCACGCTCTTGATGAGCACATCGGTTTTGCCCATCGGAGCAACGGGAGACGTCCAGTAGTAGTACCCGTCGGACGCGACAACCCAAGACGAGGCGGTGTTAGAAGCAGATGCCTTGGACACACTGCCCCACGCAATGACGTAGTCGGTGCCGGCAACTGGTTCATCCCACAGGCGCGCGCCATTCTGGTCCTGCCAGTAGATATCCACCGCAACACGCAGGTATACCGGGGCCGAGCCGTTGTTTGTAATCATGACGTTGCTCTTCACATTGCCATCGAGCTTCTCATCTACCGAGGGCGCCACCGAACCAAAACCAAACTCGTTGACCAGCACGCCCGTAACCGAAAGCCACGCAAAGGTACCGGCAGCGCCAGCCAACAGGAGAACGCCAACAAGGAGGGCGACGATTTGCTTGCGCTTAGTCATCCTAGTCCTCCTTCTTCAGCGTGCCGTTTTTCCAAACATTCTTGGCACGCGAGCCACCATCGACCCATTTGTCATTCGCGCGCGTATTGACGCACGTCACCACGGTGTCGCCCGCACTCGAGGCAGACGAGATGATGAGCTCGGCAGATTTGCCGGGCGCCTTGCCCGGCGTACTCAGTTCACCCTCGTAGCGCCATGCCCAAGCCGTGTCTTCCTCGACGGTATAGGTGCCCGCCGGAGCAGCAAATTGCACGCTGCCGACATACCAGACCTCACCGTTTTCGTCGCGCTGCTCGCTAACTTTCACCTCGACCATGCGCGTCTCGGCAGGAGAACCCTCCGACGCCTTTCGCGTTACCTTAAAGCGGAACGTTTGCCCCATTGCGCTGGCGTCGGTAGTCTTTTTAACGATCGTCAGCGCATGAGTCTGGGCAAATTTGAACACGGCATTACCGGGACCTTGCTCGCCTTCGCCTGTCTTCTTGGACTCCAGGCGGTTGACCAGGTCGAACGAGCCGCCACCCGAACCCAGACTGTAGAGCGAGACAAACTTGCCGTTCACAGGCTTTTCCGCCGCAGAAACGCCCTCTGCACCAGGGCCGTAGCTTGCCTGCGTTACCGCAACAGTCAGTTGCGTCCCCATGAACGGCTTGGCAAAGCAGACCTTAAACGGCGCATTGTCGGCACTGTCACCGACGGTGTTGGCCGCGGCGGGATCGAGCAGCCACTTAAGCTGCGCGGTCATAGTTACGGGGCTCGCGGGATCAGACGTATCGTTGGCAACCACGCGATACGTCACAGGATACAGGTCCATGTCACCCTTGACTGGCTCGCCCTTGAACTCATCCCAAGACTTTGCAGTGCCATCGGCACCCACATATCGCCACTCCAAGAAGAGCTCGCGCTTATCGCCATTGGCAGCAGCCTGTTCATCGAGCAGCGCGACGATCTTGGAGTGGGCGTCCGGGTCGTACGCCACGGATTTTTGCTCCATCACAGGGTTGCCGCTCTCGTCCATTTTGGGAACATCGACCGTGTAGACAAAGCCAGGCTTACCGTCCTGCGCGCGCTCGTCGCCCGAGTCGACCGTCGCCGTAAAAATGACCGCCCCGTCGACGCTGTGATAGCGCACCTTATACGGCGTGACCTTGTACACCGCGGTATACGTCGCGCCCTTAAAGGGTTCACTACCCTCGAGGGGATACTTATCGTCTTCGGTCATCAGAGTGTATTTACTATCGGATTCATAGTCACGCGACCAGCCGACAAAGTCGTACTTGGTGCCATCCTTGCCGACAACCTCAGCTGTAGCTCTTACTTCCAGCGAAATTTGATCGCCAGAGTCGGTGCGCGAAAGAGAACGCACGGAATCGGGGTTATCCAGATTGGCATCGATATTCGATTGGACAATTACCGCGCTGGCACGGTAGACCGGGTACAGCTCCATGGGGGCGTTAACCACAGTGTTTGTATTCACCATGGGGAGGCCGTCCGACCAAACGACATAACCGTTGCCGGATGCCGGTTTAGTTTCCGTCCAGCCTACGAAGGCATTGTATGCGTTCGTTGCAGCATCGATGTCGCCAACGTTATACGTCGGCAGCGGCATGCCATCCTTAAGGCTGCCGAGCGTATTGCCCTCCTGCGCGAGCTTGCCATCGATATCGGTGTCGTTCAGGTGATACACCACCGCAATGGGCGTGTAGTAGGCCACAAACGTATAGGGTTTACCCGGCTCCACGGTATAGGAATAGGTATTGCCGCCTTCGCCCGTCGGATCGAGCTTCTTTACCGTTCCGTCGGGAAGCTCGATCTCGAGCTTCTTAAGCTGATAGGCGCCACCAGTACCGTCGGCATACACCGTCGTCGTAATGTCGGGGCTCACCGTAGCCACCACGTCACCGTTCTGCTGGGGATCAAGTTTGGGCGTAATGTCGAATCGCGGAACATTGATGCCCGGCGTTCCGTCAAAGCCCTTGCGGTGCAGGTTGGTGGTGTAGTTAACGTCGTACTTTACGTACACGGGATAGGCATCCTGACACTGGGTGACCGTGGACTCGTCGGTCGCCAAGTACGGTTTCGCCTTGTCCGGATCACTTGTCACATAGGGGTCGCCAGCAACGTCATAGATATATTTCCAGACAGGGGAATCCTTCTGGACCTCGGCGGTCGAAATCCAACCCAGGAACTTATAGCCATCCACGGCCATGTCGGCATCGGTCGGAGAGGCTTCAAGCGTCAGATTGGGATTGACGTCGCCCTCCTTTCCGCCCTCGGGCTTGTCGTTTACCGTCCGATTGGTATGGATAAACGGATATTTATAGGTGTAGGTGCTATCGGATCCCAGCAGCAACGGAGCCTCATAACGTCGCGTGACACTCTTAACCGAGGCACCGTCCTTGCCATAGAAGTTAACGTCCGTCGTCACCATGGCGCGCATGTAATACTCCGAATCGATGCCAATCTCGCTCTGAACGGGGTTGCCCACGCAGGTCCAGTATCCGCCTTGGCGCTCGAGGGTCCAGAAATTTAAATGGTATCGCTCGCTCGCCGGCCTAAAGTAAAACTTCAGCGCTCCTGCGACCCACTCGTCATCCAGCGTGCCCGAACCCGGGAAATCCGTATCGGCAATGACATTTTTCCGGGTATCCGCACCTGTATCGTTTTTGACCGTATGCGAATACGCCTTCAAAGGCGCCACGATGAGTGTCTCTGCCCCAAAGCGCCCCTCATTGCATTCGTCCTTATAGTTTGCCTTCAGTCCGTGATAGAAGTGCTCGCGACCCCAGTGCACGATATTCTCTCGCACGTAGCTCGATCCGACCTGCTCGTTAAACGAGGTTTGGTACCCGTTCCACACAGAGCAGAGGAGTCTGGATTCCTTATAGGCGTCGTTCGTCATCGACTGGACGTAATAATCCACGCGGTACTCAAAGCGTGCGGTATAGGTATGCGGAACCGTCAGGTCAACGCTGTCGGGGAGCTTGTAGCTCGGATCGCGGCTCACGCGAACCTCAACTTCGTACCCATCGGCGGCCTGTTTGCTTTCGTACCAACCCAGGAAGCGGTAGCCGTCGGGTAGCTTTCCGCCTTCGGACAGAGGCTTATCGTCTACGCCGCGCACCTGCACTGTATAGACGCTGGCACCATCCTCGGAAGTCTTGACATCGACATGGGTGTTGCCCACGTCGACACGCTGGGTCTTATCGTCAAGATCGTCTTGCTCATGGCCCTCGAACACTGTCATGATGTTCGAGACGTAGTCGCTGTACACCGGATAGAAGTCGGTCGGGCCAAGCACGGTAATCTCGGTACCGACAGGATAGAACGCGCCGGCATTTTTTAGCTCGGCGAGCTGGGTCGAGGTAATGGCTGCATAGCCACCGTGCATCTGGGCGTCGCCGCTCGGCTGCGTCGTCCAGCCGATAAAGGTAGCGCTGGCAGAAAGATTGCCGCGATCGGTGGGGGCGACGGGATTGAGCTTCACGCCGTAGCGATACCAATCGCCCGATTTATCGTGCGCAGCGCCCGTCTTCCAATCGAGTGTCTCGCCCTTGACGTTATAGAACAGCACCTGCGCCTCGTACGAAGCGATAAACAGGTCATTGCCCTCAAAACCGTATTTCTTTTCGATGTCCTTGGCATTGTCGGCCGTGTAGGTCGACACCTTGTCGTGCTTCTTGTTTTCCTCGACCTGTTTGCCGTTCTTGGCGGCATCGGTATCGGTCTTGCCGTCAAACCAGCTGTTATCGGCCTCGATGTGGTTCACGTTGACCTTGGGCTCGCGGAACCAGCCCATAAAGCGGTATCCACCGTTCGCCTCGGTCAGACCTTCAGGCTTTGCCGCGGTATCCTGCCTAAACGTTACCGATGTATCGCCCTGGGCCAAGCCCTGAGCCGTTCCCGCCAGCACAGCGCTCACGGCAAAGGTGTAGGGGTCCGAGGTCGCCTGGTCAATACCAAGCTTGGTTGCCTCGATGGTCGCGGTGCCCGCGCCGGGAAAATCGGTCGTCGCCTTAACGCTTTGGCCATGCACGGGAATATTCAGCTTATAATCCATCGCCCACTCATTGGGGTGCGTACCACCCAGGGCCTTGTCGTTAGCAGTCGAGCGTTTAGTACCGGCACAGAAATCATAGTCATGCTCTTCCCACAGCTCACGCGTGGTATAGCGCTCATCGTCCCACGGGCCATAGCCGTCTCCCTTGGTGGTGCCGTCGCCGCCAAACGCGGGGATTTTCTTTTTAGCAGGGTTGCCCTGGCTGTTGCCAGAAAGGCTCACGCTCGGCTTAAAGTAGCACTCGGTGACCGTGGCATCATCCTTGTTGGCACGCGCGGCAATACCGCCCAGGTTCACATCGTTTTGAATGATGGGAATCACGGCGATGGGATTGTACTGACGCGAGCTCAAGTCACCCGCAAAATGGCTTCGAACGAGCTCGTTGCCCTTTTCGGTTAGAATACGACCCGCCAAGCCACCCGTCCACGCACGCGTCACGGCGACGACGCCCACATATGACGCGGCATAGCTGTAGCACTGCGCCGTCGAGAAGCAGTCGATAATCTTGGCCTCGCCCGCCATGCAGCCCACAAAACCCGAGGCGTACACGTTGTTGCCGCCCAGGGCGCCAATGGCCACGTCGTACTTATTGGTGACGTCGGTCATGCCCTTCTCGGCAATCGAGCCGTCGTCCTTACGCGTCGGCGTCACGCGGCAGTACTCGATAGTCGAGTTCTTAACGTAGCCGGCAAACGCCGCCATATACAGACCCTCACCGCCGAGCGCCTGCACGCCCGAGGTCGTGTTGTTAACGGCGCGGCCACCACGTACCTCGCAGTTATAGAGGGTACAGCCGTCGAGCTCGCCGGCGATGAGACCGCCCTCAAAGCCTGCGTTGGTAATGAGGTTGAGAGCATTGTTGGCGCAGGTCACGTGCAGCGTGCTCTCCATGACCATAACGTTTTCGAAACGCGTTTTGACGGCCTTGCCCACGATAATGCCACCGCGGAAGTCCGCCCACACGTTGGCGTCCTTGACCAGGAAGTTTTTGATGGTGGCGCCGTTGGTCTCGGCAAAAAAGTCCCGTATCGCGCTCGGGGTCAAAAGCGTCTTTATCGTAGTTCAGGCCCTCAACGGCGTGGTTTTGACCATCGAACACGCCCTTAAACGGATGCTCCTTGTTGCCAAACGACAGATGCTTAACGGTGTCTGCAACGATGGTTTTCATGTCGTCGCTGTCGAGCTCAATGTCGTTATCGAGATAAACGAGCCAGCCGGACGTATCGCGCTCGCGCGACAGCGCCACACACGACAAAAAGTCAGCCTCGTTTTTGATGTGGAATTCGATTTTGGCCTCGGGCACATCCTCGGCATGCACCACCGTTGGCAGCGCCATAACGCAGCAAAGGGCAATCGCTGCGACGGCAACCAGCCTGCTAAGCATACCCCGGTTCATATTCTTGATCTTCATAGGCTAGTTCGCCTCCGGCCAACCCACAACGTCAAGTACGTCGAGGGCGGTATCGCTTGTCTGCTGGTTTTTGGCCTGCACGGCCTGAACATCGATATCGAGCTTGAATGAGCCGCCGCGCGCGGCATCGTGGTAGTCGCCCACAAATCGCAGCGATTCCATAAGGCTTTCCGTCATGGCGCCGGGGTCGAGCATGCCGCCACGCCCGGCCAATCCACGGTAGTAGTACCACCCATCGCCGCCGTCGATCCACGGGGACCCCTCGTCCGCGTTCACATGAAACGCAACGCTGCCCGAGGCATCCGCACTCGAACCGTCGGGTGCCACTGACGTCATGCGTAGACGAGCGCGAACGTACTCAGGCTGCGCGCCGGCGTTCTCCACGCGCACAATGCGGCTGATGTCAGAGCCACTGGCCTTGGTGTCGGGATAGTCCCCGTGCTCGTCGGCCTCAAACGGAATCTCTTCGCCTTGCTCGTTGAGGGTGTATTCGCAGACTCGTACCTTCACGCTGCCAAACGATAGGACGTTGTTCGCCGGAACCATATCAACGGTAAAAGCCAGCGTGCCGCACAGGCACGCCAGGGCCAACAGCGCCATCGCGGCAAGCGCCAAGGTGCGTTTCTGATTGTCGGAAAGATTATTGAGCATTACGTTCGCCAGTCGTCGATAAAAAGGGGGACCGAGATCCCGACCCGAAAATGGGGATGGGGAGCGGGCCGGGATCTCGGTAGAGGGGGTGGGATTACTACAGGTCCTTAGCCCAATTCTTGGCAGCAGTCAAAGCAGACGCAGACGAACCCTCAGCGGTATTGTCTGCCGCGTAAATGAAGCAGTTGACATCCATCGTGGCAGAATTGGCGAAATCCTTTTGCTCGGTGTCCTTGGGCGTAGTCACCTGGCTGAACAGCTCGCCAGTCCACTTATCCTCATTCTTGCTGGCAATAAGCGGGGTAGCCTCGGTTCCTTCGCCAACATAAACGAAAAGGCCACCGAGATAATGAGTCGGCTCGCCCTCAACGGCGGTCGCATCAACGGCCTTCCAGCCAGAGTTAATGGTGAAGTAAGTCGTCTTGGAATGATCGGCCCCGGCAGACGCCGTCTTGTTGTTCACGAAGACGTACACATATGCATCCTCGGATCCCTTGCCGATACCGACATTAGGATTCTTGGGTACAGACACGCCAGGGGCGAGCTTAGAGTCCTTAACCCATTTGGTCTCGGTCAGGTTGCCGTTGACCTTATTGTTATCATCCGGAAGCGGCTGATTCGGATGGTCGGGATCGGTAGTGGGCTTGTTGATGCCCGCAGTGGTGAAGTTGTTGGTCAGGCTCGACTGCGCCGTCAGCCAGGCGTAGGTACCCACGCCGGCAGCCAGTACCAGCAGCAGCAAGGCGGCAATGATGCCGTAGCGCTTTTTCCTCTTGTTCTCCATCGTTCTCTTCCTTTCGAGAATCGTCTTCCCCGGCAACGGCCCTTGCCGTTGCCGACACCTCTCCCCTGCCGCTATGGACGCCGCCCCCTCGCATGCGCGCGGGCATGCTTGTCCGCAGGCTCGTCGGAAACCATCCGATCGAGCACAATCGACGCCGCGACCAGCAGCGCAAGAACGGCCACCACAACAAGCATGCCGGGCATCGTCGTGCAATATGCGTTAACGAAGCCCAGGTAAGGGACACAAAAAGAAACAGTGCCGATAACACTCGAAAAAGGCGTCTGCTCGGCATCGTGCATGATGCTTCCGTCTGCATTTTTGTTCGCAATTCCCTGCGTGCCAATCGTTTGCGCCACAGGGTCGACCTCGTACACCTGGTGAGTCACCACGGCGCCGTCCGATCGGTAAAAAGTTGCATTGTCGCCCACGGCAGTATTCGTTGGGTCAACCTGGTGAACAAACACCATGGAGCCGACGGGAAGCTCGGGTTCCATAGAGCCCGAGAGCACGGCAAAGGGCATGTAACCAAATGCACGAGGAACAAAAGAAACAACGGCAAGGGCTATGACAAGCGCGAACGCCAAGCTACTCAAAAGTGCAATAAATCGTTTGAGTCTACGCGCCGTCAAAGTGATAATTCATCCCCCTTGAGGACCTATTCGACCCATCCAAAGGTCAGCAAGTTTCAACAGGAACCGCAAGGCGCTTGAAAAGTGAGTCCGAAATAAGCCAATTTGGAATCTTTTCGTAATAAGAACATAGCGATGTGCTACACATTTTTCAATGTTTTGTCGCTAAATGCTACTAATTTTGGCGTAAGTGGTCATTTATCCCCAAATTGGTCTGTTTTATCCAATATCTGTGACTAACCCCCTACGCAACTTCCCCATAGAGGGATTAATTTTTTGCGAAACTAAAATAATGGTACCCCCCCCACATTAAAAGAAACTACTGGAAGTGCCATTTATTTCCGACCCCCTTTTACCGGAGTTTTATGACGGCCCCATGTAGTTCGCAGCCCATAATCCTCTGAGAACTGTGTCCCAGAATTCCCGTCCGGAGTGGGATGCGGCTTCCGCTTGTGGCCCCGTTGGGAAACCACATCCCACTCCGATCACAAATTCCGGGTCGCACTTTCCGCCAAGACCCTCAACGGGAAACCGCATCCCATTCCAAAGGCAAATTCCGGGACGCATTTTCCGCAACCCCACCCATCCGGAAATCCCATCCCACTCCGCACACATCCGGGCATAGAACAATCAGCTTACTAGGCCTTCCATCAATAAAGGGGCGCCCTCGTGTCATGAAAAAAGCCTCGAGAACTTCGAGGCTTTCACATTTGTATTGTTTTGCACGAAGGACCGCGAACGGCGAAGCTACTCTCCCAGCACGGCCTTCTTGGCGGCTGCAGCCATGTTGTCCAGATCCTCCTTGGTGGGATGGTCCTTCGCGGCAACCCAGTTGTCGAGCAGCATCTTAAATCGGGCGTTGTCGGGATCTTGCTCGAGCATGGCCTCGTAGCGCTGCTTGACCGCGGGGCCCATCTTGCCCTGGCACATCGCCCAGCCCGCAAGCTCGGCATCCCCAGCCAAATTGGAAGTTACGCGATCAATAATCTGCTGGTAATAGCTCTGGTCGGCGCCAAAACCGCAGGTGCCAAACAGGAAGACGCGCTTGCCGTGCAAGGCGGAAAGCAACGCCGCGACCGAAGGCGTGCACGCGCCCTTGTCGCACCAAAAAGCCGACGAGCACCGTGTCAGCCGCGCAGGCGCCCTGCGCCTCGAGCGCAACCTGATCTGCATCCGCATCGTCGCTCAACGCCGCGGCATGGACAAACTCAACACCCGCAGCCTGCAGAGCGCGCTTGATCGCGCCCGATACCATCCTGGTATTACCGCTCTTGCTGTTAACCACCAAAGCGCACGTCATAGTCACGTTGCCTCGTTTCGCCCAAAACTAAAGCCACTAATGCAATTTATTAGATGAATATCTTAGTACTAACGTGACAGATGTAAACCACCGTCTGTCGATTGGCGACGCAGACGACATCTTTGGACAGATTTCGAACAGTATGTACTTCGGATTGAAACCGCCGCAGAACGTTTCACGAATGGCCGAAAAACTGTTTCACAAAACGCCGTCAAATTGTGTCACGGAGTATCGTCAAAATGTTTCACGCGCTGGTAGAACGCTATATAACAAGATCGCTCTATGGGACAAACAAACCTGATTAATTTGCCCCACGGGCTTGCTCACTGGGCAAACTGGCTGCGATAGAGCTCGGCATAGAAGCCGCCTGCCGCTAGCAGCTCGTCGTGCGTGCCGCGCTCGATAATCTCGCCGTCGCGCATCACCAGAATGCAGTCGGCGTTGCGAATCGTCGACAGGCGATGCGCAACGACAAAGCTCGTGCGGCCGGCCATGAGCTCGTCGAATGCCGTCTGAACCTGCAGCTCGGTGCGAGTATCGATGCTCGAGGTCGCCTCGTCCAGCAGCAAGATAGCCGGGTCGGTGAGCATGACGCGCGCGATGCACAGCAGCTGCTTTTGACCCTGGCTAAACGTTCCGCCGTCCTCGCCGATCACCGTATCGTAGCCGCCTGGCAGCTGCACGATAAACTTGTGCGCGTGCGCGCGCTTGGCCGCCTCGATAACCTGCTCGCGCGTGGCATCTGGGCAACCGTAAGCGATGTTTTCCGCCACCGTGCCCTCGAACAGCCAAGTGTCCTGCAGCACCATGCCAAAGGCGCGGCGCAGGCTTGCACGCGTGTAATCACGCGAAGACCGGCCATCGACCATGATGCGTCCGGCATCGATATCGTAAAACCGCAGCAGCAAGTTGATGAGCGTCGTCTTGCCGCAGCCCGTGGGGCCGACCAGGGCAAAGCGCATGCCGGGTTTGGCCTCAATACAGATATCCTGCAGCAGCTTGCGGTCGGGCACGTAGCTAAAGTCCACATGTTCAAAGGCGACCTCGCCCTTCGGGGCGGCAAGCTCCGCGGCATCCGTCGCATCGGGCTCCTGCTCGCGCGCATCGAGCAGCGCGAACATGCGGCGCGCCGAGGCGTACGCGGTCTGGATCTGCGTAATGACGTTGGTGACCTCGTTGAACGGCTTGGTGTACTGGTTGGCATAGGACAGGAAGATCTGCACGCCGCCCACCGTAAGCGCTGCGGGAACGCCCGTGATTACGCCCACGCAGCCGATCACAGCGACCACGGCATAGATAATGTTGTTGATAAAGCGCGTGCCGGGGTTGGAGAGCGAACCCATAAACTGCGCGCGCTCGCCCGCGGTATAGAGTTCGGCGTTGAGGACATCGAAGCGCTGTTGAGCGTGCGGGCCGTAGGCGAAGGCGTCCACGAGCTTTTGCTCACCCACATACTCCTCGATATGGCCACCGAGCTGCCCTTGAATACGCTGCTGTGCCGTAAAGCTTTTGTTGGAGAGCTTGGCAATGGCGCCGGCTGCAAAAATGGAAAGCGGCGTGACGAGCACCACCACGAGCGTCATGGTCAGGTTGATGGAAAGCATAAACGCGAGCGTGCCCACGATGGTGATGACGCCGGTAAAGAGCTGGGTAAAGCCCTGCAGCAGACCATCGCCCACCTGGTCGACGTCGTTGACTACGCGGCTCATAAGGTCACCGTGGGCATGGCTGTCGATAAAGCTGAGCGGCATACGGCTGAGCTTGTCGCTCGCCTCCACGCGCATGTCGCGCACCGTCTCGTAGGACAGACGGTTAACGCAGTAGCCCTGCAGCCACTGGAAGGCCGCGGCTCCCACCACGACGAGCGCGAGTTTGGTGACGAGCGGCAGCAGTGCATCGAAGTCCACCTGCCCGGTGGCGACGATCAGGTCGATGCCCTCGCCGATGAGGATGGGCGTGTAGAGCTGCAGGATAACGGAGATGGCGGCACTCACAAACGAAGCCGCAAACGAGACGCGGTGCGGGCGAACATAGCCCAGCAGGCGGCGGGTCACCGCACCCACGGGATAGCGCTCGGGATCACCGGGTTGGCGCGGACCGTCGCCCAGGTCGTTAAGGTTATCGTTGCCGGACACGTTAGCGGTCATCGTGGCGACCGAACCGGAGGAAGTATACGGATTCATCTAGCAGCCCTCCTTTGTGCAGATAGGCGCAGGGGCAGTCGGGGCGGGCGCGGGCGCCGCACTCCCCTGCTGGCCCTCGAGCTCCTCGCGGCGAAGCTGCGACTGGCAAATCTCGCGATAGAGTTGGCAGGTCGCATACAGCTCGTCGTGCATGCCCAAGCCCGCGACCGAACCGTGGTCGAGCACGCAGATCATGTCGGCGTCGCGCACGGTCGAGACACGCTGGCTCACGATGACGGTTGTCAGCGGCAGCCCGCCCTCGGCGGCGCCGCGACCGCTGCGTTCGCGAATGGCGTGACGAAGCGCCGCGTCGGTCTTAAAGTCGAGCGCCGAGGCGGAGTCGTCCATGATCAGAATCTGCGGCGAGCCCACCAGGGCGCGCGCGATGGTCAGGCGCTGGCGCTGGCCACCGCTAAAGTTCTTGCCGCCCGCCTCGACCGGAGCATCGAGCCCCTGCGGCTTGTTGCGCACGAACTCGCTCGCCTGCGCCATGTCGAGCGCCGCCCAGAGCTCCTCGTCGGTCGCCGCCTCGTCGCGCCAGGTCAGGTTGCTGCGGATGGTGCCGCTCACCAGCGACACGCGCTGCGGGACGGTCGCGACCACATGGCGCAGCTGGTCGAGCGGCCAGGTACGCACATCGGCGCCCATCACGCTCACGCTGCCGGTGCCTGCATCGTACAGGCGCGGGATAAGCGAGACGAGCGTGGACTTGCCGCTGCCCGTTCCGCCTATAATGCCGAGCGTTTTGCCCAGCGGCAGCTCCAGGGTCACATCGTCAACAGCATTTGCCGCGCCCGCGCCAAACGAAAAGCTCGCATGCTCAAAGCTCAGCGCGGAAACCGGAGTGGCGCCACTTGCCAGGTCACTCGACTCGGGCAGCGCGACCAGCTGGTTGCCCTCGTCCGTAATGCTCGGCTCGCAATTGAGCACCTCGTTGATACGTGACGCGCTGGCACTCGCCTTGGTAAAGACCACGACCAGGTTGGCGACGTACACGATGGAGGTGAGGGTCTGCGTCATGTAGTTCACAAACGCCATGACCTGGCCCTGCGTGAGCTCGCCCACGTTGACCTGGATGCCGCCCACCCACAGGATGGCGCACACGCCCAGGTTCATCACGAGAAACGTGACAGGGTTGAGAATCGACGAAAGCTTGCCCACCACGATGGCGGTATTGGCCTGGTCGTCGGCGGCCTGGGCAAAGCGCTCGCGCTCGTGGTCTTCGCGCACAAACGCACGAACCACGCGGGCGCCCGAAAGACCTTCGCGGCAGATAAGCGCGATGCAATCGAGCTTTGCCTGCAGCTGCTTGTAGTAGGGAATGCAGCGCGCCATGACAAACCAAAACACCAGGCCGATAGCGGGCGTGCAGATCAAAAAGATGATGCCGAGCTTAAGGTCGATGGCAAGGGCCGCGACCATGGAGCCCACCGCCAGGAAAGGCCAGCGGATGAGCATGCGCACGCCCAGCGCCACGGCAAGCTGGACCTGGTTGACGTCGTTGGTGATGCGTGTGATGAGCGAGGGCGTGCCAAAGCGGTCGAGCTCGGCATAGCTCAGCTTGTTGATGTGCTGGTAGAGTGCGCCGCGAATGTCAGTACCCATGCCCTGCGAGGTGAGCGCCGCCATCTTTTGGCAGACGAGCGTAAACGAGATGCCGATCACAGCCATGGCGCCAAGTACCATGCCGTAGTGGATAACGGCATTAACGTCGTGCGAGCCAATGCCCTTATCGATCATCTGGGCAATCACCAGCGGCGTCAGCAGGTCAAAAATCACTTCGATCAACTTGCACGCAGGGCCAATCACCATATATCGACGAAACTTACCACCAAAACGCCTGAGCAACTCAATCATAAAAAGGCGCTCCCTATCATCATTCACACTCAATTCGAATCATGATAGTACGGTGAGCCCAAAAGAAGCGTAAACAACTCGTCATTTCTAATGGGATTCGGTTTCCAGAGAAGCGGAGAGGTGCGCATGCCCGGTCAGCGGCGCGCCAATCGCCTGATATACTTACATTAGTGCTACCAGCCGAGCCGCCGACCCTTGAAATGAGGTGCCGAGATGAACGACATTCTCGCAAGAAGAGCAAGACGAGCAACTGTGGGCATCGCCCTTTCCGCGGCACTTGTCGCGGGAATCGCCCCCGTAACGGCGATCGCGGCAGAAACCAGCTCCCCCACCGGTGCAGTTGCCTTGCAGACGAAAGATGCGACCGTCGCAAAAGAAAAGGCTCTGTTAGACCAAATTTGACACGATCGGCTGTTCGTCGAACCGGAAAATAATCGGGCTATCCCCGCCCATCGCGGTCCGCGCCCTCCCCGTCAGCCTTCCCCGAAGATCCCAGCCTGACGTCGAAGGGCAGGCCGCCCTCGCGGACCACCGCCCTGAGGAATA